>OGIS01000005.1_pt1 | contig 91465 bp, 99 predicted proteins | sample 1571821 | NCBI WGS metagenome assembly OGIS01 (sample SAMEA2581965, study PRJEB24529) | metagenome | biome: Human gut stool | place: China | collected 2011
ATTTCAAAAAAAATATCGTTTTTCTGCATTTATTTCAAGAAAGAATGTATTTTTGCCAGACATTATTAACGAAGTAATTTAAAAAGGATTATGAAAGAATTAGTTGAAAAAGTAGCTGCATTGTATGCAGACTTCTCAAAAGATGCAAACGCTCAGTTGGAAAACGGTAACAAGGCAGCAGGAACTCGCGCTCGTAAGGCTTCTTTGGAAATCGAAAAAGCTATGAAGGAATTCCGCAAAGCATCTTTGGAAGCTTCTAAGAAGTAAGAAAAAAAGCATATTTGATGCTGCGAAAGACTGCCACTACTGGCGGTCTTTTTTGTTTTTGAAAAGTATTATTGCTACTTTTGACGCAGGTATTATGGATGAAAACGTTCTCAATAAACTGAAGATACTGGCAGAGTCGGCAAAGTATGACGTCTCTTGCTCCTCCAGTGGTACGGTGCGCTCCGGCAAGGCAGGCATGCTGGGGAACACTGTGGGTGGCTGGGGCATCTGCCATAGTTTTGCCGAGGACGGCCGTTGTATCTCCCTGCTCAAAGTGATGCTTACCAATTATTGCATCTACGACTGCGCCTACTGCATCAACCGCCGCAGCAACGACCTGCCGCGTGCCACGCTGTCGGTGGCCGAGCTTGTAGACCTCACCATGGAGTTCTATCGCCGCAACTATATCGAAGGGCTTTTCCTGAGCAGTGGGGTGGTGCGTAATCCCGATTACACGATGGAACGCCTGGTGCGCGTTGCCAAGGACCTCCGCACTATCCATCGTTTCAACGGATATATCCATCTGAAGAGCATTCCCGGTGCCAGCCGCGAACTGGTGAATGAGGCAGGGCTTTATGCCGACCGTCTCAGCGTCAATGTCGAGATACCGAAGGAGGAGAACCTGAAACTGCTTGCCCCGGAGAAAGACCATAAGAGTGTATATGCGCCTATGCGCTACATCCAGCAGGGAGTCCTTGAAAGTTCGGAAGAACGCAAGAAACACCGCCACGCTCCTCGTTTCGCTCCTGCAGGACAAAGCACACAGATGATAGTAGGCGCTACCGCCGAGACGGACAAGGATATTCTGTATCTTTCGTCGGCCCTCTATAAGGGACCTACGATGCGGCGTGTCTACTATTCGGGCTATATTTCCGTCAATACCTACGATAAGCGCCTGCCGGCATTGAAACAGCCCCCTTTGGTGCGCGAAAACCGCCTTTACCAAGCCGACTGGCTGATGCGCTTCTATCAGTTCAAGGTGGAGGAAATAGTGGATGATGCCTACCCAGACCTTGATTTGGAGGTTGACCCCAAGCTGTCCTGGGCTTTGCGCCATCCCGAGCAGTTTCCAATCGATGTGAACAAGGTGGATTATGAGATGTTGCTCCGCGTGCCGGGCATCGGCGTGAAGTCGGCACGGCTGATAGTGGCTTCCCGACGTTTCTCCAAGATAGGTTTCTACCAGTTGAAGAAGATAGGGGTGGTGATGAAGAAGGCGCAGTATTTCATTACCTGCTGCGAGTTGCCGATGCGCACGGTCAATGAGCTGACTCCGCAAGGGGTACGCAGTCTGCTGTTGCCCAAACCGAACAAGAAAAAAGTGGATGAGAGGCAGTTGATGCTTGATTTTGGCGAATGAATATCTTTTTATACGATAAGACTTTTGAGGGATTGCTGACTTCTGTTTTTGAAGCCTATTCCCGCCGCATTTTCCCCGATGCACTGTTGTTGGAGGGAGAGCCTCTACCATTGTTCTACGATGAAATATTTACAGTGATAACCGATGAGGAGAAGTCCGGTCGCGTCTGGCGCGGATTGCAGAAGAAGCTGTCGTCTGCGGCACTTGCCTGCCTCGCCCAATGCTGGCTGGCAGAGGAACCGGAAACTCCCATGCTGCTGTTCCGCTATATCCGCAAGGCGATAGATGCTCCTCGCTCCATTGAAACGAACTTTGCCGACCCTGATGTGCTGGAGTTCTCCCGTATGTGGAAGCGGGTGGATTGGGAGCGTATACGCCTGCTTCAGTTTGTCCGCTTCCAGAAGGCTGCGGACGGTACTTTCTTTGCTGCCATCGAGCCCGAAAAGAATGCCCTTCCTTTGGTGACGGGGCATTTCAAGGACCGTTTTGCCGACCAGCGTTGGTTGATTTATGACATCAGGCGAGCCTATGGGTACTATTACGACTTGAAGGAGGTGCGCCAGGTGACTTTTGGTGAGGACAGTCGCGAAGGACATCTTGTCACCGGCATGCTCGACGAAAGTCTGATGGACGGAGACGAACAGCTTTTCCAGTCTCTCTGGAAAACCTATTTCAAGGCAATCTGCATCAAGGAACGCCTCAATCCCCGGAAGCACAAGCAGGACATGCCCGTGCGCTATTGGAAATATCTGACGGAAAAACAGCAGTGATTCCCTTTATTCGATTTTCTCCACTGTCACTTCGGGAAATTCCTGCATCAGTTGCAGCAAATATCCCTCATCATAGCTTTTCTTGGATTTGATGACCATGGTCACTTGATAGTTGGTGTACTCTCCCTGCACTTGCCGGTCCAGGTTGTAGGACACCACCAGATAGTCTTTGGAGTTGAATCGCCGGGACACTTGCGGCAGTATCTCTTTGCTGGAAGTGGAAAAGGTTATCACGGAACTTTTCATGCCAATGCTTTTGAAAATAAGGCTCAACAGTTCGAGCCCTGCCAGAGTCAGCAGGGTGGCGGCAATGCTGATGGTGTACATTCCTGCACCTACTGCCAATCCGATGCCTGCAGTAGCCCATATTCCTGCGGCTGTTGTCAGTCCCCTGACTATCTGTTTCTGGAAAATGATGGTACCCGCACCGATGAATCCGATACCGCTGACTACTTGTGCGGCAACACGGCTGGGGTCCAGCGTCACACTACTTTCCTTGATGATTTCCTGAAAACCATATTGGGATACAATCATGATGAGCGCGCTTCCCAATGATACCAGGAAATGGGTGCGGTAGCCTGCTTCTTTGGCACGGTATTCCCGGTCCAGTCCGATAATGGCACCCAATATTCCGGCTACCAGCAACCTGAGCACAAAATCAAAGTTTAACATCATCATCGTATCCTCTCTTTCTTTTTTATTAATTGATGACCCAATTCTTATTGTGGGGCACTGTTTTCTTGGGGTTGTAATGCATTCCGGCTTGTGTCGGTATTTTTAGTATGTATGTACGTCCGCTTTTATTCATCAGCGAGGTATCCCGCAGCCACGGATTGGCATCTTTCAGTTGGGCATAGGTGATGCCTTTATCTTTGGCAAACTGTGCCAGGTTGCCGATGCCCGTTGTGACGGTCACTTCCGTGTAGGGGATGGGCGGATAAAGATGTTCCCGTTTCAACAGAAAGCCGTACTGCTGTGGATTGCTGATGACTGCTTTGGCTGCCAGCAGGCGGAACATGTAGCGCGAAGTCTCTTCTACCAGCCATAAGTCGACAGCCTGGTCCACCATTTGCTTCTGCAGCTGTGTGGAGATGCGTCCTTGCCCGGCATTGTAGGCGGCGGCTACGCACAGCCAGTTCCCGTATTTCTGATAAGCATCTTTCAGGTACTTGCAGGCTGCTTTGGTCTCTTTCTCGATATGGTATCGTTCGTCGATGTTGCTGTTCACCTCCAGTCCGAATTCGCGTCCGGTGGCAGGCATGAACTGCCATAGGCCGGCGGCACCCGCAGGCGATTTGGCAAGCGGGTTCAGGTTGCTTTCTATCACAGCGAGGTACTTGAAGTCATCGGGAAGGCCGTTGGCTTTTAGTATAGGCTCTATGACGGGGAAGTAGCGGTTGGCACGCTTCACCATGAGCATGGTGGTGGAGTGCATGTAGGTGAAGGACATCAGTTCGCGGTCCATACGTTCGCGGTGGTCGTAGCGAAGCAGGTCAATAGCTTGTCCGGCAAAAGTGATCTTGTCCGGTACGCTGGGGGAGGTCACGCAGTAGGGAACTTCGGATTTCACGGAATCGCGTTCGGGATTCAGCGTACTGCTGCCTGCGAGGAAGGGGAGGCTGGAACCTGCGCACAGTGCAATGGCAGCGGTAAGCACGATATATTTTGAATTTTTCTTCATGTCTGTATGTCTATTTCTGTTTGGAGACGTGAAGATACGAAATCAATTCGTTATAGGCAACCTTTCCCATAGCCATCGTGGAATCATACGCCAAAAAAATACCAGTACCCGGTAGCGTCCGTCAATGACAACTACCCGTCTCTTTTCTCTTAAAGCCTTGATTATGTGCTGTGCTACACGGTCTGCTTTCATCAGCATCGGGTATTTCCCGCTTTTCAATAAATCGGTGGCAACAAATCCCGGACGGATGTCGGTGAAGTGTATATCAAGATGCTGCATCCGGGCAAGTTGTGCCAGCGCTTCGATATAGGTATTCTGGAAGCGTTTGGTGGCAGAGTAGGCCGGTGCAACGCCCAGTCCTTTAGTGCCTGCAATGGAACTGATGACAGCAATATGTCCGGAGCCTTTTTCCTTGAAATAGTTGAAGGCGGCAGTCACCATGCGGGTAAATCCCTCTACATTGGTACGTGCCGTGTTCAGTTCGATGTCCGGTTGTAAGTCCCGGTTTTGATGTCCCACGCCGGAACTGAGGAAAAACAGGTCTATGCCTCCCAGCTTTTTTATCAGGTTATGGAGGTGTAGAGTCGCTGTCTCTTCCGTAACGTCCAGCTGTTCCGTGATTATCCGGTCGGGTGCGGTGGCTTGTAGGGCATGCAATGCTTCCTCTCTTCTGCCGGCAATACCTATATGCCAGCCTTGTTGTACAAGTATCCTGGCTACTTCTTGTCCGATGCCTGAAGTGGCACCGATGATGATGGCTTTCTGCATGATGATAGGGGATTATCCGATGACGGTTGCTACAATTCTTCTTCCTCCGCCCCGGTTGCGGAACTCGCAGAGATAGATGCCTTGCCAGATACCTATGTTCAGACGCCCATTGGTGATGGGGATGGTGAGGCTGGTTCCGCTGAGGGTTGCCTTGGCATGGGCGGGCATATCGTCATCGCCTTCGCATGTATGTTGGTAATAAGGTTCCCGTTCTTTTACGAGGCGGTTGAAGATGGCTTCCATATCTGTCTGTACGTCAGGGTCTGCATTCTCGTTGATGGTGAGGCCTGCGCTTGTATGCTTGATGAACAGATGCAGGATTCCGGCAGACGGAAGCGGTGGAAGGTTGCGTATAATCTCCTCTGTCACCAGGTGAAAGCCACGCCGGCGAGGGGTTAGGGTAAATTCTTTCTGTGCGGTCATAAATCATTGTTTTTCGTTTGTTGTCAGGATGGTCTTGTCCGGCAGGGCAGTTCCACGGTGAATGTGCTTCCCACTCCCATTGTCGAATCTACGGTAATCACTCCATTCATTTTCTCAACGATGGATTTGCAGATGGAGAGTCCTAATCCGGCACCTTGGGCAAAAGAGTCCACCTTTTCAAACCGTTCGAATATCATTCCCAGTTTGTCGGGGGGAATACCGCATCCAGTATCGGAAACACTGATTCTTATTCCGTCTGTGTCCGTTTCGTAGTACACTTCGATATGTCCCTGCACGGTGTTTTTCAGTGCATTCGATATGAAGTTGTTCAGTATCTGTTTGATGCGCATCGGGTCGTGCTCTATCTGGCTGGGGGTTACCGGATACCTGGCAAAGAGTTTCACTCCTGCCGGAACGTTCCGTTCGTACTCGGTAATACTTTCCTTGATGAGTTCTGCCGGATTGAACCATTCGGAATGGAGCTCTATGTGTCCGGCCTCTATTTTGGAAAGGTCCAGAACGTCGTTGATTAGTTTGAGCAACAGTTGGTTGTTGTGGTTTATCAAAGAGATGTACTGTTCCCTTTCCTGCTCGTTTTCCACATAGTGCAGCAGGCTGGAGAAACCGATAATCGCATTTAGCGGCGTGCGGATTTCATGGCTCATATTGGCAAGGAAAGCGGATTTCAGCCGGTCTGCCTCTTCGGCCTTTTCCTTGGCTTGTATCAGCATTGCCTCCGTCTGCTTTAATTGGGTGATGTCGTAATTGATGCAGATAATCTCTATGATGTTCTGTTCAGGCATGTAGCGTTCTACAATGATGTTGACGTGGGTCCACATGAAAGAACCGTCTTCTTTAAGAACACGTACTTCCCGGCTGAGCTTGTGTGCCAGTCCTCTCTTTACGTTCTGTAGGAAGTCAAGCATGATAGTACGGTCGTCAGGGTGAAGATGATTGTAGGTTCCGATGATTTCGGACAACGGTGTTTCTGTTTTCTCACCCAAGTTCTTGTACCAGCTGCGTTGGGCATAGCCTTGCTCATTAAGAAGGTCATAATTGGCATATCCCACTTTGGCATAGTCACCTATAAGCTCAAAGTGGCTCTCGAACTCTTGTATTTTGTTGTAAGCGACGGTCGTTTCCGTTTTGTCTGCGTTGATTAGCAGATAGTTGGTTAGGTTGTGATTATCGTCGTAAAGGCTTGTGACTTTGGTTACAAGGTCTATGGTGCCCGTCTTCTTCTGTGTCTTGTAGTAATTGCCTATTTTAGAGAAGTCATACCGGAAAGTGAAGTCTGCATTTTCATGTTTTCTTAACTTGCTTTTCATCTCTTCCGGGAAAATCGGATTCTCGAAAATATTAATTCCAAGTAGATCTTCTTTCTGTTTGAGATGGAACATTTCCTGCTCTTTGTCATTCATATCTATCAATATTCCCTCTCGGTTATAGAGCTCAATTCCTACCGGAAGATATTTATAAATATTATGGAGGAGACGGTTACGCTCTTGTAAGGCTTGGGATGCCGATGACATGTCGGGACCGTCTTGTGTTTCGGCAATGCCGTAGACTTTGACATTACCGTTTTCATCGGTTCTCTGCAGGCATATCTTGCTTCTTATCCACGTTGGATCCTCTACTGTGTTGAGCAGATATACAGTCTCTTGTGTCTGCCGGATATTGTCGAAGGAATGTGTGGTAGTATGCCGTTGTTCCTCTTTCAGGATACGTTTGTTGAAATCTTTAAAGCTGATGGTTCCATCCTCATCCAGTCCCAGCAACCGGGAGATATATTCGGAGCAAATGTAGCTTTCGGTCTTTAAATCAGCTTCCCACCATCCCATATTGGCATTGGTCATCATTGCTGACAGTAAGTCATAATCAAATTTAGAATTCATACCGGAATCTTTAATAGTGATGTTTTTGTTCTGTCACAACAATTAAGATATTGACAAAGATACATTATTTCCAAATTAATCTGTGATGAACGGAAATAAAAATAAGGGTTATATGTGTTTTTGGGAAATGGGAAAAAGGTACCCGAGTTTTTGTACTTGCCGGAATAAGACGTATATTTGTTGCAATTTTTACATTCTAACAAGAAAATGCCATGAAGCGTATTGGACTCTTTGTAATAGTTTTTTTCTGCATATCACTCTTACTCCATGCAAGCGGCCCGCGTGTCTTGTTTATCGGAGATTCTATCACGGACGGTAACTGGGGAAATGCCTGCGGGATGCCCAAACCGACTGCGGAGCGAAGCCTTTGGGATATGAACCATATTTACGGTAGCGGCTATATGTATTTGTGTGCAAGTCATTATCAAGGAGATTTTCCGGAAAAGGAATATGCTTTTTTTAACCGTGGCATCAGTGGAAACACTCTCCGGGATTTGGAGAAACGCTGGGAAGAGGATGCCATTGGAATGAAACCGGATGTGCTTTCCGTCTTGGTGGGGACAAACGATGTACATTACTATCTGCAGGGTGACAAAAAAGAGCCTTTTGATTTTGAAGGATGGGAGAAGTGTTACCGTTCCTTGCTTGACCGTTCTTTGCAGGCCAATCCGGAATTGAAGATAGTGCTGGGCACTCCTTTTGTTGCCAATGTCGGCAATATGCGTAAGAGTGAGGACTTTGCAGAACGTGATAGTCTGGTGCGTCGCTGTGCCGCCATCGTAGAGAGGATAGCGAAGGACTATCAGACGGTATTTCTTCCTTATAATGCGATGTTCGATGAAATTCTCGGCACTGCTCCGGCTTCTCAAGACACCTATTGGATTTGGGACGGTATCCACCCCACTCCTGCAGGGCATAAACGAATGGCGGATATGTGGATAAAGCGTGTGAATTTATAATTTATCAATAAAATAGAGAGTAATGGAAAAAGTGATTATCAACTCGTACGAGGATTTTGAAAAGCTGGTAGGCCAGCAAATCGGTGTTTCGGAATATGTAGAGCTCCCTCAGGAGCGTATCAATCTGTTTGCTGATGCGACATTGGACCATCAGTGGATACACGTCGATACGGAACGCGCCAAAGTGGAAAGTCCTTTTAAGAGCACTATTGCACATGGGTATCTCACCTTGTCCATGTTGCCATATCTGTGGAACCAGATTATTGAAGTGAACAACCTGAAGATGATGATTAATTATGGTATGGACAAGATGAAGTTCGGTCAGGCGGTATTGTCCGGACAGAGCATCCGACTGGTTGCCCATTTGCAATCTCTGTCGAATCTGCGCGGTGTGGCAAAGGCGGAAATAAAGTTTGCCATCGAAATACAAGGTGAAAAGAAGAAGGCACTGGAAGGGGTGGCTATATTTTTGTATTATTTCAATTGATTATGCGTAAGATGGTATGCCCCCAATGCAAGGTGGGGGCATTTTTTGTGATGAACGGACAAGGTGAGCGCCTGCCGGTCTACATCTCTGACAAAGGTGAGATTGTACCTAAGGACGGCACCTCCTCGTTGGAGGGATACGACCAGGATACGGTTTATTGTTTGTGCTGTTCCTGGCGCGGGACTCCGAAACGTTTGGTGAAATACTGATGGACATACTCCTGCCACAAATGGCGGAGTGCCGCCACGGGATGGTACAACAGCATCCGTGGTCCGGCATACCGCATGACTTCACGCATCCGTTCTTTCATTTCGGGCTTGTAGCAGTGAATGCTGCATTGCCTGCAGGTGGATTTATTCTCACCGAAAGGACAGCGTGAAAGACGAATGCGGGCATATCCCAGCAATTCCTCGCATCGGGGACACAATTGCTTGTTACCTTCCTTTTTCCGGCAGTAGAGGCGGACCATCCGTTCTACTGTCTGTTTTTCCTGCTCGATACGGGATGGCATGTTTATTGTTTGGACTGCCAGCGTTTCAAGGTCGGGAAGAATTCTTTCATACCGGCAATGGCTTCCTCTTTAGTGAAATTCATTCCGGAATCCTTGTTGAATTCGTCGGTGAACTGTGCACAATGTTCTATCATTTCGTCCATAGTGCAGTCTTGTGCAAAATTGCCGTGCTGGTAGCAATAGGTGCAATATTCCTCGTTGAGGCTACCGTCGGCATTGGTTCCGAGTACTTCTGCAGATGACAAGGGCATTCCGCAGCTTTGGCAAAGTTTAGCTTCCATAATGTGTGGAGTTAAGTGATATGCAAATATAGAATATTATTTTGGTTGAAGCGTCCTTTTCAGATAAATCATGTCTTTCAGTTGCTTGCCTCCTTCAAATATGGGGTGGTCGTAATTATCGATAAAGAAATCGGGTACCCGGTGTGAGTATGCAAATCCGCAGCTTTCATAGAAGGGGATGGTTAGCGGACTGTCTCCAGTGCCGACAAGCATAGTATGGCACCGGTCTTTATAATGTTCAAGAACGAATGCTATCAGTTGTCTTCCATATCCCTGGCGCTGGTATTCCGGATAGACAGCTATGCTCTTTATTTCGTAGATTCCTTTATCCTCGCAGGTGATTACACAAGACGCTTTGACTGTATCATTATCGGATAGGATGAACATCTCTCCCCGTTCCAGATAACGGTCAATCATGGACTCTTGTTCGTCGGCAAGCAGCAGCAGGTCAAGATATTGCTTTTTGTTGCCGGATATGGGATGTATTCTTATCATATTTCTGAATTTCTGGTGTGAAGTTAGTCATTTTCTATTGAATTACAATGGATATCTCTTTTTAACTGTTGAATGGTTGAGAGTTGCCGGTGAACAAAATCTGCCATACGCCGTTCTTCTCATAACATGATAATCTGATGAAGTTATGAGTAAGTTGAAATTCTCTTTTCTGGTTTTGATGCTGATGGTATCAGTCTCGGCTTCTGCCGATTGGGCACCTGCTGATGTACAGGCTGCACTGAAGAAAATGTATCCTACGGCAGATGATGTTGCCTGGTCGCATGATGAGTCTTATTATGTGGCAGATTTCCTGATGAACGGTTTTGATACGAAAGTCTGGTTTGACGGGCAGGCGCAATGGGTAATGCAACAGACGGACTGGGAGACAATGGACGAAGTGCCCCCTGCCGTTTACAATGCTTTTGCCGCCAGTGAATATTCCGGAGGGATGGTGCAGAATGTCACTTGGGTACAGTTTCCCAAATGGCAGTCCATCGTGGCGGTAGAGGTAGGGATGGCAAATCTCCAGACGAAATATCAGATATTGTTTACCCCGACGGGCGAAATCATCCGTGCCCGTAATGTCACCTATACATACAATCCGCTCGGCGCAGCCACTTTCTTGTAACGTCTGTTCGCATACCTGCTGAATTTATCATATCTTTGCCTTCCCAAACCAGACTTTTATGGACAAAGACACTTTTCAGCAGGAGGTTTATAATGTAGTGGCCGCAATCCCTCCGGGGCGGGTGGTGACGTACGGACAGATAGCCTATCTTGTCGGAAGACCTCAATGTTCGCGCATGGTGGGACATGCTATGCACGATGTGCCCGACGGCATGTGTCTGCCCTGCCATCGGGTAGTGAACAGCCAGGGCAGGCTGGCACCGTGCTGGGCGGAACAGCGGGCTTTGCTGGAGGCAGAGGGCGTGACGTTCAGAAAGAATGGGTGTGTGGACATGAAAAAATGCCAGTGGGAATTCATGAAAGAGCAAATACAATAAGATTATGAAATTTATAGGTGCACATGTATCGGCCAGTGGGGGAGTGGAAGCGGCTCCCGTCAATGCCAGTGAGATAGGGGCAAATGCTTTTGCCTTGTTTACCAAGAACCAGCGTCAGTGGGTGGCAAGGCCGCTGACGGAGGAGAGTATCAGGGTGTTTAAGGAAAATTGTGGGAAGCTTGGCTTCGATTCCCGCTATATCCTGCCTCACGACAGTTATCTGATAAATTTAGGGCATCCCGAAGAAGAAGGGTTACAGAAAAGCCGTGCCGCTTTTCTGGATGAGATGCAGCGCTGCGAACAATTAGGGCTGAAGTTACTGAATTTTCATCCGGGCAGCCATCTGAATAAGATTTCCGTGGAAGAGTGTCTGGACAAGGTCGCTGAATCCATTAATCTTATATTGGGCAAGACGCACGATGTGGTGGCTGTCATAGAGAACACAGCCGGGCAGGGTAGCAATGTGGGAAATGAGTTCTGGCAGCTGGGACATATCATTGACCGGGTGGATGACAAGTCTCGCGTTGGAGTTTGCCTTGATACCTGCCACACGTATACAGCAGGCTATGATATAGTGAATGAGTATGACAAGGTGTTTGAGGAGTTTGACACAGCGGTAGGTTTCGGCTATCTGCGTGGTATACACCTGAATGACTCCAAGAAAGCACTCGGCTCCAGAGTAGACCGTCACGACAGCATCGGCAAGGGGCTGATAGGTATGGATTTCTTCCGGCGCTTTATGCAAGATGTGCGTTTTGACGGTATACCTATTATTTTGGAGACGCCCGATGAATCGCTTTGGGCAGAGGAGATAAAACTGTTGAGAAGCTTTGTCTCCTCTGATTGAGAGACTATGCCCTGAATACACATTCTATACGGTTACCGTCCGGGTCGAGGACGACACTTTCAAAATATCCGTCGCCGGAGGTACGGGGCTCTCCTGCGATGGTATATCCCGCTGTACGTAGCCGCTCTGTCTGTCGGAGGACAGCTTCCTGGCTGTCGAAGGCAAAGGCAAAGTGGGTCAGTCCCAGTCTGTTTTCCTCAATAGGGGTATTCTGTATGTCCGTACGGCTCATCAGTTCCAAATCCGTTCCTTCATCGAAGTGAAGGAAATAAGATTCGAATCCTTTTTTGGGGTTGATGTACTTTTCATTGCTGCTCCCGTTGAAGTAACGTGTGTAGAACTCTTTCATCTCTTCCAGTTGGAAGGTCCAGATGGCGATGTGATGTATCTTCATAAGTTTGCTAAATTATAATCTGTGTTCAATCTGAGTAATCTGTGGTGGGGTTGGTAATTGCAGGTGCAGAATAGGGAAAGGCTTTCCCGTCGGGTCGGTTTCGTCCCGGCCGGCCACTTGGAATCCCATATGTTGGTAAAATCGGCAAGCTTGTCCGTTCTGCTCGTTTACATCCACTTTGTGGATGTGTTTTTGGTGGACGGCGTACTCCATGAGCCGTTTTCCGTATCCCTTACCTTGTTGGTCGGGACGGACAAACAACATCTCGATGAGTTCATCGCTCAGTCCCATAAAGGCGGCAATTTCTTCTTTTTCGTTGCGGATGATGTAAAGCTCTACGGCAAGAAAGTACTGCTCTCTTATCAGTGGTTTGTAAAACTGTATATCCTTTTCTGCCAGGAAGTGGTGTGTGCTGCGGACAGAGGCTTCCCAGACGGTCAACAGTTCGTCATAATCTTGTGGGGTAGGTCGGAGTATCATCATTTATTGCATTACTTTGCTGGTTATTAATCAGTAGGCAGTCAGAATTCAGCTTCTTTGGTAATCCTTACGGTTTCTCCCGTTATAGGGTGGGTAAATTCTAAGTATTCGGCATGCAGATAAAGCCGGTCTGCTTTCTCCCCGTAAAGTTCATCACCGATGATGGGGCAGTGCAAGCCAAGCGGGTGTGCTGCATGTATACGTAGCTGATGGGTTCTTCCCGTGCGCGGATAGAAAGCGATACGGGTCCGTTTCCCGTCCAGACGTTCCAGAACTTGATAATCGGTGATGGCGGGCTTTCCGTGTTCGGTGTGTACCATTTGCCGTGGGCGGTCAAGTGGATTCAGGCAAAGCGGGAGGTCGACCGTACCTTTGTCCTTTGGGACAATACCCTCGAGCAATGCGACATAACGTTTCCTGACCAGGCGGTTCTTGAACTGGGCCTGCAGGTTCTGGTGTACACGCTTGGTCTTGGCAATGAGCATTAAACCGGAAGTGGCCATGTCGAGACGATGCACCGTCAGGGGACCGTCAGCTTCGGGATATTGCTCACGCATCAGGCTATAGACGGAGACTGCATCTTCCTTGCCGGGAACAGACAGCATTCCTGCCGGTTTGTTGATGACCGAAAGCCATGGGTCCTCATAAACAATCTCCAAATTTTGGGAGGGTACCTGCATTCTTTTCAACATGGGGTTTTCCTCTACTTGTAGACCTTGCAGCATGTGTTGCAGTATAGGTTCGCACTTTCCTTTGCAAGCCGGATAATAGTGGCCGTGATGGCGTATCTCTGTCTTGGGGGAATCACCCCACCAGAACTCGGCCATGGCAATAGGTTTCCATCCGTGCAGATAAGCTTGTTGCAGCAGTTTGGGGGCCGCACATTCACCTGCGCCGGCAGGAGGTGTCTTGTGCACGGTCTGCCCGAATATCTCACAGAGATTCTTGACTTCTCCCCGGTAATTCAGCATCCCGAACTGTTCGAATAGCTTTTGCTGCAATGCTGCAGAGCGGGTTTTACGTTCAGACTTCAATGCTGAAATCCGTCTTTCCCAGTCTTCTGTCTGCGTTTGCAGTGTGGTAATCCTTGCTTTCCATGAACGTTCCAGACGTTTATATTCCGCCTTTTGGAACTGGCTTTCCCGTATCAGTTCGGCTTCTTCCTGCGCATTGAGTTCTTTTTCTTTTCTGCGCTGTTCTCTGGCTGTTTTGGCTTCTTTCAACTGTGCTTTGGCTGTTGCCAGTATGTCTTCTGCTGACTGAATGGTCCGGGCAAGCTCTGCTGATAAGGCGGCATATGCTTTGTCATTTTCCAGTTGCCGGATGTTGCGGTTGATGGAAGAGATGTTCTCTTCTTCTATCTTGAAAAAGCCTTGTGGCTGTAGCAAGTCATATACGGGAGGAACAAAAAAGGGATGTAGGTTCTTTCCGGCCAATATGCCTGAGAATGCAGCTAAATATCCGGTTTCTCCATGCTCGGTTTGTACAATCAGTACCCCGAACATTTTGCCTTGGCGCAGTTCGTCCTTCCATGCAGTTTGTCGGGTAAGATAGCTTTGTACTTCTTTGGCTGCCAATATACATAATGGGTGCGGAGTATAGCAGAAAGGATAGGTGAACCTTTCCGGAAGCGGAATGTCGGTTATGGAAGTAGTAAAACGGTGCAACATGATGTTGCAAAGATACTATATTTTTCTCATAACAGACCGTTTGTACTGCAAATCTTTATTTCGTTGTATATAGGTTGTAGCGCTTATGAAGAGAAAAACATCTTTGGGAAAGTTTTACTTATTCTCCGTTTATACAAATATGTATATATGTGTGAATTAACTTTGTTTTTGATAAATTGGCAACTCTGTTATCCTTAAAAAATGACTATTAATCTGTTTCGGATATTTTCTTCTTCCATAGACTGCTTTTTGTATACTTTAGATGTTATGCCGTCGTATGAATACGGATGAAGAGCTTTTGTCTTAGTGATACTTGTAAAATAAATTAAGTTATTGCCTTTTTTGTTTTATTGGAGAATGGTTGTTTTTTAAACTTCCTGGATATATAAAAGAAACTTATTTCTCTTTAAAAAGTTGTATATTAGCGCCTTAAAGCTTTTCAAAAGATTATATGGGCAAAAACAAAGAGAACTTAAACATATTCTTGCTTCATTTTTTAGAACGGTTGAATAGCAATGAACCCAATAAAAGGAAAGTTATTGAATCGTTGACCGATTTCTGCAACTACTATGACTTTACGAAAGGGTTTATCTATCAGACTGACGGATTCCGTTATTTCTTATTGAAAGAAACGATTGGAAATGAAGGTGGGACTATGAAATCCCGTTTCGATATGGGAGAGTTGAAAAAGGAGCATGTCGATGCCATGAAAGCTCGGGATAAACCTTTCTATGGAAACAGAAATGCGGATGCTTCATGGGACGATATTGACATTCTTGATTTCTACGGTGAGGATTCTTTGTTAATCAGGCATTTTGAAGATACTGAGGGTAAAATCATCGGATTCATAGGTTTTGCAGGCAGGGAGGAAGAGACCTATCTCACGGAAGAGGAGTTGCAAATCATTCATCTCTTGCTGGGCTCGTTCTCTAAGGAAATTGCGGTCAGGGAATATAAGGAAAGGGAAGTGAGGGCCAGCAATACATTAGGCAGTATCATGAATAATATGGGCGTTGATATTTACGTCAACTCTTTCGATTCCCACGATATGTTGTATGCCAATAGGTCTATGGTGGAACCATATGGCGGTATCGAGCATTTCTGGGGGAAAAAATGCTGGGAGGCCCTCTACTCGGACAAGACGGGGGAGTGTGAGTTCTGCCCAAAGAGGCATTTGATAGATGAAAACGGACACCCCACCAAAGTCTATTCGTGGGATTATCAACGGCCATTTGACAAGTGTTGGTTTCGCGTGTTCAGTGCAGCCTTTGCTTGGGTGGACGGGCAGATGGCGCATGTCATTACCAGTGTGGATATCGACCATCAGAAAAAGATAGAGGAGGAATTGCGGGTCGCCAAGGATAAGGCAGAACATCTGGACCGCTTGAAGTCTGCTTTCCTGGCCAATATGAGTCATGAAATCCGTACTCCGCTCAATTCCATTGTCGGTTTTGCAAGCATCATTGCCGAACTGGACGATAGGGAAGAACGCCAGGAATACCTTGCCATCATGCAGGAGAATACGGAACTGCTCTTGCAACTGATATCCGACATTCTGGATTTGGCAAAGATAGAAGCGGGAACACTTGATTATAATATGGGGTATGTGGATGTCAGTGACTTCTGTAAGGACGTGATGCGCAACTATGATATAAAGGAAGACAAGGCTGTACCGGTTCTGTTGGCTCCCGACTTGCCCGATTACCGTATCTATACCGACAAGAAACGTCTGATGCAGGTGGTCACCAATTTTATAAACAACGCTTTGAAGTTCACCAGTGAAGGGCAGATCCTTTTGGAATATCATCCGGTGGAAGGTACCGGTCAGATAGAGTTTTCTGTGACGGACACCGGTATGGGTATTGCTCCGGATGCCGTGGCTACTGTGTTCGACCGCTTTGTAAAGCTTAATACCTTTGCGAAGGGCACGGGTTTAGGCTTGTCCATCTGTAAAAGTATCATTGAGCATCTTGGCGGGACTATCGGTGCTGAGTCGGAATTGGGAGTCGGCAGCCGTTTTTGGTTCAGACATCCGTGTGCCGAATGATTTTATTTGCCTATATTTGTGCGAACTTCAATATTTATGGATAAAAACTCTGTACCGATGAAAAACAAGACATGGACGTGCCTGGTTGTTGTGTCAGCAGCATTGCTGATGGCGGGTTGCGGCAGCAGGACAAAGAAACAAACAAATGAAGATGTAAGTATGGATAGTGTCGGTGTAACATGCAGTGGCGTAAAGACCTTGCAACTGGAGGGAGTGCAGGCCACTTGGATTCAGGATAATGCTGGTGAGCATTTGATGCCGAGAACGATTTTCCCGGATGCAAGCGATGAATTGATGGAAAGTTTGTCGCTTCAAGGCGGTATTCCTTCTTCCATGAGCACCTTCCTGGTAGATACGAATGGTATCCGTATCCTTTTTGATACGGGAATGGGAGCTCCCGGCAGTCGTCTGTTGCCCGGATTACAATCTTTGGGTATCTCTCCGGCAGATATTGGATATCTGTATCTTACCCATTTCCATGGCGACCATATCGGTGGAATGATGAAGGGAGACAGTGTAGTCTTCCCGAATGCCGAAGTGTACGCATCAAAAGTGGAATATGATGCCTGGATGGCAATGCCTGCCGAAAGGAAGGCGCAGGTCGTAAAGACGATGGATGCCTATAAGGAACGGCTGCATCTGTTTGAGTTTGGCGATACCTTGCCGGGCAATGTGGTTGCCATGGAGGCAGTCGGTCATACTCCCGGTCATACGGTTTTCCAGAGTGGCAAGTTACTGGTGATTGGTGACCTCATCCATGGTGCGGCCCTTCAGTTGGAGCATCCGGAATACTGCGCTTCCTATGATATGGATAAGGAAGCTGCCGTGAAAGCACGCAAGTATTTCCTCCAATATGCCAAGGACAACCAATTGACGATGGCAGGTATGCATCTTCCTGCTCCGGCCTTCAAATAGAATAGGAGAGTGTCAAAAGTATATGAGTACTTTCATTATGCTATATTTAGGCGCGGATAGTTCTGAGCCCCTCGTTATTCCTTTTTACTTTTAGAAGCGGCAGTCTTGTTCGATGTATGTCATATATTCGTCGTAACTGATGTGCCTGCCTCCCATTGTTTTGAGGTGAGGGGTTTCGAACTGGCAATCTATCATGACGCCTCCATGTTCCCTGAAGAATTGGGCCAGATGGATGAGGGCCAGCTTCGAGGCGCTGGGAACGAGTGAGAACATGCTCTCTCCAAAGAAACAACGTCCCAGGGTCACTCCGTACAGCCCACCTACCAATTGCTCTTCTTCCCATACTTCCACGCTGGCGGCGAATCCTTGTTCGTGCAGGTGCGTATAGGCTTCCATCATCTTCGTTCCGAGCCAGGCGCCTTCTTGTTCTATCCGCAATTCTCCGCAGGTTTGTATGATGTCTTGGAAAGCTTCGTTGAAGGTGATTTCGTACTTTCCTTTGTTGATGAGCGTACGCATGGAGTGGGAGATATGGATTTCGTCCGGAAAGATGACGAAACGGTCCATCGGGCACCACCATTGTATCAGTTCTTCCCGAAATGCGTACCAGGGGAATATACCGTTGGAGTACGCCAGGATGAGGCGGTCAATGGATAGGTCACCGCCCACAGCGAGCAACCCGTCGGGGTCGCCGTAGTGAGGGTCGGGGAAAGCAAGTTTATCCGTCAGTTGAAAGACCATATCGTTATTCGGTTGCGGGTTGTAGTTTCAATGCTCCGTTTTCCACTTGCACGCGGACTTTTCCTCCTGCCTTCAATGTACCGAACAGAATTTCGCGCATCAGCAAGGGTTTCAAGTGGGCGGCTATCACGCGGTCCATCTCCCGGGCGCCGTATTCGGGGATAAAACCCCGTTGGAGCAGCCATTCGTGTGCTTCCTGGCTCAATACCATTTCCACCTGGCGGGAAGACAGCTTGCTGCCTAGTTCTCCGAGTTTCTTGTCGAGGATAAGTGATGCCATCGGGCGGTCCATGTCATGGAAGACCACCGTGGCAGAGAGGCGGTTGATGAATTCGGGCTTAAAGGTTTTCTTGACTTGTTTCAGCATGGCTTCTCCGGCGGTGACCTGACTGTTGAAGCCGATGGACGCTTGGCGGGCATATTGTGCTCCGGCATTGGAGGTCATGATGAGGACCACGTGTCGGCAGTCGGCTTTCCGTCCTTTGTTGTCAGTCAGTACGGCGTAATCCATTACTTGCAGCAGGATGTTGAATACGTCGGGATGGGCTTTCTCTATCTCGTCGAGCAGTAGCACGCAGTTTGGGGTCTTGCGTATGGCGTCGGTCAGCAGGCCGCCGTCCTCGTAACCCACGTAGCCGGCAGGCGAGCCAATCAGTTTGGCTACGGTATGCTTTTCGGTATATTCGCTCATGTCGAAACGTTGCAGGGCGATGCCCAGCTCGGCGGCGAGCACTTTGGCAACTTCGGTCTTTCCTACTCCGGTGGGGCCTACAAAGAGCAGGCTTGCCAGCGGTTTGTTTTCGTCCAGCAGTCCGGCTTTGGACATTTGCACAGCTTCCACCACCTGACGGACGGCTTCTTCCTGCCCGTAGATGCGGGAGCTGATGCGTTCGTGCAGGCTTTCCAAGGCGGTGGTGTCGTCCTCTTTCATGGCGAGGGCATTGACTTTGCAGGTACGTGCCAGTATGTCGGTTATCAGTGCCTTGTCCACGGTCTGTTCCTCGGAGTCTGTGGGGTATATTTCCCGGTAAGCTCCTGCTTCGTCCACCAGGTCGATGGCTTTGTCGGGCAGGAAACGGTCGCTGATGTAGCGGGCGCTTGCCTTTACGGCATAGGGGATGACGTCGGGCTCGTAGGTGACGCCGTGGTAGGTTTCGTATTTCTCTTTCAGGCCTTCTACGATATGTATGGCTTCTTCAATGTTCGGTTCCAGTATGTCTATCTGCTGGAAGCGGCGTACCAGTCCCTTGCTGCGTGCGAAGTAGCGGTTGTACTCGTCGTAGGTGGTAGAGCCGATGAAACGTATTGCCCCGGTTTCCAGATAGGGTTTCAGCATGTTGGAGGCATCCATAGAGCCTTCGCCCGTGCGTCCGGCGCCTATCAGGTTGTGTATCTCGTCGATGTAGACGATGGCGTTTCCCTCACGACCGATGCCTTCCATGATACTTTTCAGCCGCTTCTCGAAATCGCCGCGATATTGTGTGCCTGCCAGTAGACTGCCCAAGTCCAGCTCATAAATGCGGAAGCCGGCAAGCCGTTCGGGGACGTTGCCCGCTTCGATACGGGCGGCAAGCCCATAGGCAAGGGCTGTTTTGCCTACACCGGGTTCGCCCACATGCAACGGGTTGTTCTTTTCTTTGCGGCAGAGCACTTGTATGGTTCGCTCCAACTCCATCTCCCTGCCGATAAGCGGGTTGTGGCCTGCCAGATGGTCGTTGAGGCAGGTCACGTAGTTACGCCACGGTTCTGTTTTCTCTTGTTCATCGGGAGATGGCGTACCGCCTGCTTCTTCTGCCAGCTCCGCTTCTTCGTAGTGGGTGATGAGCAGGCTGAGGAATTCGGGCAGGTCGCCGCCGACTGCTTCCTTCAGGAAATGGCATGCCCAGGAATCTTCCAGTTGCAGCAAGCCTTGTATCAGATGAGGAACATCCAGCTCTTCGGCGCTGGAATACTCTGTCACCGTATAGGCATGTTGCAGGAGTGAGCTGAGCTGGACGGAAAGTCCCAACTCGTATTCCACATTGTCGGGGACAGTGTCCACTTCTTCCGTCAGATAGTTTTCCAGCGAGATGCTGAGCTCCACATAATTGTAGAAGGTATCTTGCAGGGTGTGGATAAAGGGTTCCTGCTCTATAATGGCGCTCAGCAGATGTTCGGGCATGATGAACTCGTGCCGGTAAGACTCGGCCTTTCTTTGTGCGGAAGCGAATGCTTGGTTTACGAATATCGTATTTTTTATATCCATATTGTTTCTTTCTTCTTATTCTTCTTCCTCCGGGGTGACGGTGAGCCGGAGGGGGAAACCTTCATTGCGTGCCATGCGGGTGGCTTTCTGTACTTTGGAGTGGGCGATGTCGTATGAGTAGATGCCCACTACCGCGGAGTTGCTCTTGTGCACCTGCAGCATCAGTGTTTCCGCTTCTACCGATGATTTGTAAAAGACGGTGGTGAGTACCTTTACCACAAACTCCATGGTGGTGAAGTCATCATTGTAGATGGTGACTTTAAAGCGTCGGGGTTCCCGTAATTCTATGCGTTCTTTTTCTTTGAAAGAAGATTGCTGTTGTTCCATTTCTTTTTAAAAACTACTGTTAAGACATTGTTCTACCGTTGTGTGGGCAACGAAAACTCCTGCCAGTCATATTCGTCTCCGTACTCGTCGGCTATGGCTATGCGTATGGTGACGTTACCCGTCTTTATCCGTTCTCCGGCACTGATGTTGGCGGTGTATTTCACACCGTTGCGCGGAGTTATTTGCTCTATCATGACCGACGGCGATATGTAAATACGCTTCATGCCCGTGGTTTCCACCACCACCGGCACTACGTTGTAGGCTGTTTTGTTTCCTTCGTTCATGATTTCAAAAATCACTTTACAGTTTTCGCCCGAATTGATGACGTGGTTGCGGCTGTCGTCAATGAAACGTATATTCCGTATCCTCAAGTGGTCGATGGCCGATGCTTGCGGCTGTCTTCCGGATTGTGGGGGATAGGGCTGTGTCCTTTCTATCCGGTAGCTGTACTCCTCCTGCTTCTTGGGGGCTGTGGCTGCATTGGCAATGGCAGCTCCCGCAATGGTTCCTATGATGGTGCCGATGGCGGAACCCCGGTATCCTCCTCGCCAGCCTCCGTTACTGTCACCTATCAGCCCGCCGATGGCACCGCCTACATTACTTCCGATGGCAGCTCCTGCGAGCACTGCGTTAGGGTCGCCTGCAGCCATCTGGCTTGTGCCGCATCCGCTGAGGATGATGGTTGCTGCCAGGATTCCTATAAAAGACTTTTTCATGTTCATATCCTATAATTATTATGTTGGGCAGATTGTTTTATAAAAGGGCTATTCCCAGTAAATCATCTTTTTGGTCATGCCTCCGTCAATGGTTATGTTTTCGCCATTGATGAAGTCGTTTTCGTCTTGACATAGGAATACGCACATACGGGCAATATCTTCCGGTTTGCCAACCCGTCCGGAGGGATGTTGTGAATGGTCTTCTGCCCGTAATTGTTCATAATCGTGTGTCTGAATCCAGCCCGGAGAGATGGAGTTGACCGTGATGTGCCACTCTGCAAGCGATAAAGCCAACGCATGCGTCAATGAATAGATACCTCCTTTGGAAGCTGCATATCCTTCACTGCCTGGTTCACTCATCAGATAGCGGGTAGAACAGAGATTAATGATTCTTCCGTAGGTATTCGTGCTGTTTTGACTTTTGCGGTGTACTGCCAACGCATGTGAAGTAATGAACACCGGACGTAAATTCACAGACAATATTTTATCGAAAGTCTCCACACTCGTTTCTGTGATGGGAGAGAATTCACTGATGCCGGCATTGTTTATAATGATGTCAATATCCCCCCATTCCTTGAAAATATTTTGCAGGCAAAGTTCCAATGCTTCTTTGCTGTTTAGGTCGACGGGGTGGAATTGTGCTCCGGTGGCTTGGGCGGTTTGTTGTCCTTCCAGTTCATTCTTGTCACAAAAGGCTACTTGGTAATTAAGCTTGCAGAAGGCTTCTACAATGGCTTTGCCAATACCTCCTGCACCTCCGGTAACGAACACTTTCTTTCCGCCTTTTTTGAGGGGAAGTGTCGGCTTATGTAGCGTTTGTGCCTTACCGGATTTTTTCGCTTTCTCCCAAGCTGCTTTGCGTGCCCGGTATTGCTCGTACTGATTTTCAAGATAATTATCGGCCATATATGTTTCCGGTTTTATTGTTTAACTGTCTTTCTCCGAATAAGTTCACTTCCTTGCATTGGGAGATGATATAGAGATGATGCCCCCAAGGGATGGAGAAAAATTTCTCTTCACCTAATTTGGAAACAACTTGTTGCCAAATAGTATATGGCTCATTATAAAATAGATACCACTGCTTTATACTGCGTATGTTTCTATATGAGAACCCTTTCATATCAGGAAATTCTGCCATCAGCTCACGACTCAACTCTTCGAGAAATCCGCTTCCCCAAGTCATTTCTTTCTGCCGTTCTATAATTTCTGCCCCCAGTTGCCAGTAAAGGTGAAGCAGTTCGCTGTTCACGCGTACAGCCGCTTTAATCTGTGCACTACGAATGTCTTGTTTTAGGTGGTTTACCCAATCCTTGAACGGTTGATTTATAGATAGTGCTGTTTTCATATTTTTATTTTCTTCATCGTCATATTCGATGTTTCTATTTCACAAAGTTAAGAAAAAGAATTTATTTCAACTGTAATCCTTTCCGTCTTTTCTACCTCTCCACTTTTACCACACAATATACCATCTCCCCCTCTCTTTCCTTTACCTCATCCCGTGTTGCTGCAATATCCTCCCGAACACGTTCACCCGTTTTGCAGAGAATAGGTATCGCACTATGTCGCTGTATTTCCTCCTATATTTTCGCAGGCGATAATTATTCCCCTTGTAGGGCTTCAAAAGGGAATCCGTCTGTTTCCCTAAGGAGAACGGTTTGTTTCAATATGGAGAACAGTTTGTTTCATTAGTAGGAAACAGTTCGTTCCGTTAAAGAAAACAGTTTGTTTTATTGAGTGCGAACAGTTTGTTTCATAGTATGTGAACACTTTGTTTCTTACTGTTGTAACAAAGTGTTCACCGTTGTGAACTAAAGTGTTATCTATATTTTCAGTGATAAAATGACATGAAAAGGGGGCTGAAGATTACCTTTCTACCATTTGTATTCCTCGCTGTAAGAGTCGAAAGCCGGTTCTCCCGGAATGTTGTATTGGTGGAAAGTTCTGCGGATATAGTTCTGGTCTTCGGGGGAAAGGTAAGATTCTTCCCGGTAGAAGCGGTAGTATTTTCCGCGGCCGAAATGGGCTATCAACTGGCTTTTCAGAGGTTGGAGATTCTTGTAGGGAACTTCATCGAGCAAGTGGCTGATTCCCCATGCGACATGTATCTTTTGTGTCGATTGAAAATAGGCGCATTGGCTGCTATCCTCTGGAATACACAGTGAATTGATGATGCGGATGGACGGGTACTCGGGGGTATCGCGAAGGGCGGCTAAGCGATGCAGGCAGTTGTCGGCTTTCGGGCATTGGTTGTTGAAACAGCGTGAGTAGTTGGCAGGTGCTAAAGGTTTCTCGGAAGAATGTTTCATGTTTATATATACTTTGATGAAGCGACAAAGATAGCACTAACTTTTTGATATAGCCTTCTGTTCTCTTGTTTGAAATGCCCCCTCATTGAAAAAACAGCAGCCGGAACCACTGAATTCAGTAATTCCGGCTGTACCGTTCTTTCTTATAAGTATGGATGGACTATTTCACCTGGATGATGTCATAATTCAAGTCACTCACTGCTTCCTGCAGGCTGTCGTTGACAAGGCGCAGGGTTGTGTCGTTCACTACTACGAAGTACACCGGAGTGTCCCCGTCGTTCGGGGTCAGCTTGATGGCTGTTTTCTTCTTGTTGTCGACGTCTTTCTGGATAACTTCTTTCTTTCCTTTGGAAGTAAAGCTCTTGTTCTTTCCGGGGCCTTCGGCATCCAGATAAGTTGTTACCAGCGTGTAGCCGCTTTCTCCGTCGGGACCTACACTGTCTACGCTCAATACATACTGGATGCCCGGACCGTCGGCGGCGGGAAGGATTCCTTCGTATACGGCTACGGCAGACGAGTCATTGCCGGTAACAGCCATTACACTTTCGTCCATGGCGACGGTGTCATTGTTCTGAGTTCCTTTTGATTGGCAGGATACCAATGCAGCGGCAAGGGCTGCAATCATCATTACTTTTTTCATTGCTTTAATGGTTTAAGTTAATTATAAAGACGCAATAGCGTTTGTTATTCATCTTCTTCTTTCTTGATGACGAGCAGCTTGTCCACCCGTCCGCGGTCCATATCCACCACTTCGAAGTCCAGGTTTTTGTAGTTGAACAAGTCTCCGGCTTTCGGCACCCGTCCTATCAAGAACATGGCAAGACCGCTCAAGGTGGTGAAGTCTTCTTCTTTCAGGTCATCATAGTTCATAATGCCCATCGCCTCCATAAAGTCATCCAGATTCATGGAAGCTTCCACCAGCATGGAACCGTCTTGACGAACAACGATTTCCTCTTCTTCCGTTTCATTCTCTTCGAGGATGTCTCCGAAGATACTTTCCGTCAAATCGTGCAGGGTGATGATACCTTCTGTATTTCCATACTCGTCTACAACAACTCCGAACTTGTTTTTGTTCTTCTTAAACAGCTCTAAAACTTTCTTTGCATACAAACTTTCCGGAATAAACAAAGCAGGGCGTGCAATACTACGTAAGTTGAAGGGTTGTTCGCCGCCCATCATCAAGATGATGTCCTTTACGGAAACCACACCGATAATCTCGTCCTTTCCCCGCTCCACCAGGAGATATTTGCTGAAGTGTTCTTCGTGGATGATACGCAGCACCTCTTCCGGTGTGTCTGTGGGATGGAGCACGACGATGTCGCGGCGATAGGTCATCAGGTCATTCGCTCTTTTGTCCGAGAAGCGGAACACGTCACGCAGCATTTCCGTTTCGTCTTTGTCGATGACGCCTTGTTCCGAGCTTTGGTGCAGAATCATCTTCAGTTCGTCTTGTGTCATTTGGCGTTCTTCGCCGCTGTTCAGTCCGATGAGTTTGTTCATCAGTTTGGTGGAAGCGCTCAGCAGGCATACAAACGGATAGGAGATCTTGGTCAGCACAATCATGAAGGGGCTGAGCATGGTGGCCCATCGTTCCGGGTTGTTCAAGGCGATGGACTTGGGCACCAGTTCGCCTATGATGAGCGACAGATAGGTGATGATGGCTACTACGGTAATCATGGCGAGAGTCTTGGCATAGGCGGCTACTCCCGGAATGAGGGCGAACAGCGGTTCTACGTCATCAGCGATGGTGGCACCACCATAGGCACCGGATACGATACCGATAAGAGTAATACCGATTTGGATGGTGGAGAGGAATTTTTCGGGTTCTTCCAGTTGTTTCAATACTCCTTTGGCTCTTTTGTTCCCTTTTCCGACAAGAGTTTCAAGGCGTGCTTTACTTGAGGAGACTAAAGCGATTTCATACATGGCAAAAATGCCGTTCAGAATAAGTAAAAGTAGAATGATAATAAACTCCATAGTGGATTTTGAATAGTTTGTGAGGCAAAGATAATGATTTTTCAGTATTTATTGTTAATATTGCCATCCGTTAGAAAAAATAAACAATAAATAGATGAAAAAAAGAATTATTGCCTTGGGGCTTTTGTGGTGTCTGTCTGCCGTAATGTTGCAGGCGGCACGTGTAGACACGGTGTTGGTGAGAAGTGCAGCCATGAATAAGGATGTAAAAGTTGTGTATGTATTGCCTGATAAGGCTATCGGCAAGCAGGCTTGTCCGGTGGTTTATCTGTTGCACGGTTATGGCGGCAATGCGCGGAGCTGGGTGCAGCTGAAGCCGGAATTGCCGCAGATGGCGGATGAGAAAGGAATCATATTTGTATGTCCGGACGGCAAGAACAGTTGGTATTGGGACAGTCCGGAGAATCCTGCCTACCGTTATGAGACTTTTGTCACCTCGGAATTGGTGAAGTATACAGACGGGAACTATGCTACCATTCCCGATAGAAAGGCGCGTGCCATCAGTGGATTGAGTATGGGCGGCCACGGTGCTTTGTGGAGTGCTATCCGTCATAAGGATGTGTTCGGTGCGGCGGGCAGTATGAGTGGAGGAGTGGATATACGGCCGTTCCCCCAGAATTGGGAAATGAACAAGCAGTTGGGAGAGTTTGCTGCCAACAAGGCATCTTGGGATGCGCATACGGTGGTCAACCAGCTGGATAAGATTGTAAATGGAGACTTGGCGCTAATCATCGACTGCGGTGAGGCCGATTTCTTTCTTGAAGTGAACAAGGACTTGCACAACCGGCTGCTGGCAAGGAAGATAGACCATGACTTCATCACCCGTCCCGGTGGACATACCGGAACGTATTGGAACAACTCCATAGACTATCACGTCCTTTTCTTCGACAAGTTCTTTAAGAAGTAAGTAACTTATTATTCGATGGTATAGTTCACGGTGCGTGTGTAGTCCTGCTCGTAGCCGTTCCTTATATGCCTGACGACTGCATGGCAGGAAGTGACGATACCCCGGTTATCTAACGTATAAGTATAGGTGGTGGTCTCTTCACTTTCTCCGTTGCTGTCCGGGATGAGTTGGGTAATCAGATAGTTTGCAGGTTCTCCCAATATCTTCCCGTATATGGCAACCGCATGCATGGAAAGCGGATACATGTCCGTAATGAATAGGCTTGGTATTTCGGAGATATTTGCAATTTCATTGTCTGATGGTGTGGTAGCCGTACTGTTGTGCTCAAAAGTGTCAACCTTTTGCTGTATGCGCAATGCCCGGAAGTTGCTGTAGTCTATTGTAATGAATGAGTATTCTTTTCCGTCGTCCAGCTTTTCTGTGATGTTTTCCAGATAGTATTTGTCTTCGGTGTTGATGAGGTAGGAGAAGGTGTAAGTACGGGTATTTCCTGCCATATCCTGACTGGTACAAGTGGTGGCATAACCTTTGTCATTCAGCGTGTAGGTTGATACTGTACCTGCTTCGTCGGTTATCACGGCTTGATGGTCCTTGTATTCGACAGTAGTGGTATTCTCTATCTCGAAGAGTTCGTCTCCTGCTGTAAAGCTCTGTTTGCCGGTGTAGCTGGTCAGCCTGCCTGCACTGTTGTAAAGGTAGGTGTGGGTGGCAGTAACCGGTTGCGCATCGCTCTCTATCACTTCTTTGAGTTCGATTTTGGAGAAAGGAGTGGTGGGGTAGGTTGACGGCTCCGGTTCTGGCGTATCACTGCCATTGTTATCATCGCTGCAAGCTGCCAGTCCGCCGAGCAACAGCAGGCTGAACATGATTCCCGAAAATCGGGTGATGATTGTAACTCTTCTGTTTAGTTTCATCCTATTTGTCTTTTTATTTGATGCGTACGGCATGGCTTGCCCGACGTTCAATGGAGTTTGCGAGAGTGGTCACTCTTAAAGAACGGGTATCTTCTTGTGCGGGCGGTTGTATGCTTCCGTCGATGGCGCCGAGTGCAGTGCTCAATAAGGCTTCGTTGGTATCTCCAAAGGGCAGGAAACGTGACATGTCGCTCATCTCATTCACTACATATCCCGAGTAGGCCGGTTGGAATCCGGATTCATAATCAGATTTCCCTTCCGAATTGTATATCTTGCAGACGATGGGATTCATCGTTATCATCAGTTCGGGGCTGGAGAAATTCCTGGAACCTACATTCTTGCCTACGGTAGTACCGCCGATTATGACAACATCCATATACGGGTCGAGGCAGTTAATCACCATTTCGGAGGCGGAGGCAGTCTGGCTGCTGGTAAGTACGTAGAGAGTATTCAGGTTTAGGTTTGCTCCGTTTCCGATGAGTCCGGAATTCAGGGTGAACGGTACTATCTGCGGATTGAAGCGGTTGTTGAATTCCAGGTACCCCAACTCTTGTCCCAAGGCGGAGGAAGGTGCAAGCATGGTACACAGCAATTCTGCGCAACTCAGTAATCCACCGTTGTTGTAGCGCAAGTCAAGGATGAATTCGTTGACTTGCTGTGATGCGAAATATTGGAATGCGCTGCGCAGGTCGTTGTCATATTCATTACTGTTGTCCGTGGGGCCGGAACTGAAGTGGTTGTAGACCAGATAACCTATTTTCTTGCTGCCTGATGTATATACATTCTTATAGTGCACCGGGTTGTCGTTGACGGGACGCGCCGATGCTATCTGTCTGGGTTTGTCGTAAGCAACGATGGCATTTTTCTCCACGTCGTAATAACCTACTGTAAGTTCCATGGCACTACTTCCATACAGTTTCTTATAATTCTGTTCAGTAATAAAGTTCCCGTCCATCTTCATAATCCAGTCACCCCGTTTTAGCCCGATTTCCGAGGCCGGGCTTCCGTCGGCAACGTAAAGAATCTGTGCAACAATGGCATTCTCTTCTCCTTCTACTTCTATCTGGTTGGTAGTGAACTGGAATCCGTAGCTGTAATCCGTATAGGGGATGCTGCGGGTAGTGGTGATGCTGACCAGACTGTCGATGGTGGAGAATTTGTCTTCTTCGGATTTGAGCGAGGCAAAGAAAGTGAAAGGGGCTTGAAAATAGTTCAAGTCGTTGGTATGGGGGATAGCGTCTACCCAATAGTACCACACACGCATGGTATCGTCAATCCAGCGGTCTGTCTGGGTCTGTCCGGCATACTCTTTCCAGCGGTCCACCCCGCAGGAAGTCAGATAAATGGGAAGAATCAGGGTTCCCAATATGAGTATCAGTATATTTCTTGCTTTCATGGGGGCAAAGATAGTGCAAATTGAGTGCAGAACTTTCATGCTTGCATGAAAAAGTTTTGCCGAAATGCAGTCTATCTTATCTAAAGATAGAAAATAGCTTGCTTATCTACCACAATTGTGGTATAAAATTCCCTAATCTGTGTCATTGTCTGCCCCGGCTTATCGCTCTATCTTTGCAACATCCGAATGAGAAACGGTTTATTCACCTAAAATACAAACGACAATGGAAACAAAGAAATTGCACTTTGAGACTCTACAACTTCACGTTGGACAAGAACAACCCGACCCGGCAACTGATGCCCGCGCCGTACCTATCTATCAGACAACTTCGTATGTATTCCGTAATTCGGCCCATGCGGCAGCCCGCTTTGGCTTGCAGGACCCGGGGAATATTTACGGGCGGTTGACGAATTCCACCCAGGATGTGTTCGAGAAACGTGTGGCGGCTCTGGAAGGCGGTGTTGCCGGATTGGCCGTAGCCTCGGGTGCGGCAGCCATCACTTATGCCTTTGAGAATATCACCCGTGCAGGCGACCATATCGTGGCAGCTAAGACCATCTACGGTGGAACGTATAATCTGCTGGCCCACACATTGCCTGCCTACGGGGTTACCACTACTTTTGTGGACCCGGGCAATCTGGACAATTTCGAGAAAGCGATTCAGGAGAATACCAAGGCAGTATTCATTGAAACGCTGGGAAATCCGAATTGCAACATCATTGACATTGATGCCGTTGCTGAAATAGCACACCGTCACCGGATTCCTCTGATTATAGATAACACCTTCGGTACTCCTTACCTGATTCGTCCCATAGCGCATGGGGCAGATGTGGTAGTCCATTCGGCAACGAAGTTCATAGGAGGGCATGGTACGTCCTTGGGTGGTGTTATTGTAGATAGCGGCAAGTTCGACTGGGTGGCCTCGGGGAAGTTTCCCCAACTGACGGAACCGGACCCGAGTTATCATGGAGTACGTTTCGTCGACGCTGCCGGTCCTGCTGCCTATGCCATCCGTATCCGTGCCGTATTGTTGCGTGATACCGGTGCCACAATCAGTCCTTTCAATGCTTTCATTCTGTTGCAAGGATTGGAGACGTTGTCGCTTCGCGTGGAACGTCATGTGGAGAATGCCTTGAAAGTGGTTGAATTCTTGAAGAAGCATCCCAAAGTGGTTGCCGTGAACCACCCGTCCCTGCCCGAGCATCCTGACCACGCGCTTTACGGGAAATACTTTCCGAATGGAGGCGGTTCTATCTTTACGTTTGAGGTGCGGGGCGGTGTGAAGGAAGCGCAGACGTTTATTGACAGTTTACAGATATTCTCGTTGCTTGCCAATGTGGCTGATGTGAAATCCCTGGTTATCCATCCTGCCACCACTACCCATTCCCAATTGAGTGCACGGGAATTGGAAGAACAAGGCATCAAACCGGGCACGGTCCGCCTCTCCATCGGGACAGAACATATCGATGATTTGCTGGACGACTTGTCCCAGGCATTTGACAGAATTTAAAAGAATAACAGTATACGATAGAATGAATATTGCTGTATTATTGTCGGGAGGTGTAGACAGCTCCGTGGTGGTACATCTCCTTTGCGAACAAGGTTACCGTCCTTCTCTATTTTATATCAAAATAGGGAGGGACGATGCCGATTATATGGACTGCTCTGCGGAAGAGGATATGGAGATGGCTTCTGCCATTGCCCGGCGTTATGGATTATCGTTGGAAGTAGTGGACCTGCACCGGGAGTATTGGGACCAGGTGGCGGCTTATGCCATTGATAAAATAAGACGTGGCTTGACTCCCAATCCGGATGTGATGTGCAACAAGCTGATAAAGTTCGGGTGCTTTGAGCAACGTGTGGGGAAGGATTTCGATGTCACGGCAACCGGGCACTACGCCACTACGGTGTTGAGGGATGGAAAGACATGGCTCGGTACCGCTGCCGATTCCGTGAAAGACCAGACCGACTTTCTGGCACAGATAGATTATCTGCAAGTTTCCAAACTGATGTTTCCATTGGGCAGACTGATGAAGAATGAGGTTCGTGACATAGCCCTGCGTGCCGGATTGCCCAGCGCCAGACGTCGTGACAGTCAGGGCATCTGCTTTCTGGGAAAGATTGATTATAATGATTTTGTGCGCCGTTTCCTTGGCGAAAGGGAAGGGGATATTGTGGAGTTGGAAACGGGTAGAAAGTTGGGCAAGCATCGGGGCTATTGGTTTCATACCATCGGCCAGCGTAAAGGATTGGGGTTGGGTGGAGGACCGTGGTTTGTTGTCCGCAAGGATGTGGAGGAGAATGTGATTTACGTGTCCCGCGGATGTGATACGGCATTGCAATACGGCTATGAATTCCGTATGTACGATTTTCATTTCATTACGGATAATCCCTGGAAGGGAGCGCAGGAAGAGGTGGAGGTGACTTTCAAGATACGCCATACGCCGGAGTTTGTCAAAGGCAGGTTGCAAAAGGAGGCGGAGGGTTACCGCATTGTTTCGGAAGAAAAGCTGCAAGGCATTGCTCCGGGCCAGTTCGGAGTGGTGTATGATGCTGATGCCCGGCTGTGTGTCGGGAGCGGGGAGATTTATATATAATATTCCACCAAGTCTACGATGCCTGCCTTCATGGCATATTTGGTGGCTTCGTGCGCATTGTTTACACCCAGTTTCCGGAAGATATTCTTCCGGTGGCTGTTTACCGTATGGAAGCTGAGGTTTCGTTCGGCAGCTATTTCTTTGGTTGTTTTCCCCAGGGCTATCTCTTTTAGGATGCTCCGTTCGGCAGTAGTCAGTAAATCATCTTTGATGGTAGGATGAGTGGGGGAGGAGGAACCGTTGCCTGCGAGCAGCAGGTTACTGACGTGATTACAGATGAATCGCTCCTTGCGTGAGGCGCATTGTAGTGCGGTCAGTATCTCTTCTTTGGAATTATCCTTCAGCGCTACGCCGAATGCCATGCTGCTGAACAATACCTGGCGCAGGAACGGTAGGCTCAATTCGTCGGAAAAGAGTAGCCAATCGGCTTCCTTGAAGCGTTCGTGAAGTACCATTAGCTCTTCAGCTCCCGAAAAATCAAAAAGGGTATAGTCCAGAATGACAACGGCGGTGGGATGCAGGCGTAGTTGCTGTATCAGTTCTGCCTTGTTGTCGGCTTCCAGCAGCAGGGAGGTGTCTTTCTGTCTGCCCAATAGGAACATCATGCCTGCTTTGGTGATATCTTGATTGTCTGCAATGATAAATTCTCTCATGACATTGGTATATAAAAAACTCCGCTACAAATGTACACTTTTTAGTGTGATTTGTGGCGGAGTGGGAATATATATATTTATATAAGGGTTTTACCAGGAACGTCCCTTGAATATGTTGGATTGTTCCAGCGGAACCAGGTTCCCGCTCAAAGTCATGGTGTTGGAGTTGAAGTTCGGGCTGATGGTTACGGTTGCGTTGTTCCCGCCATCGGTCAGCGTAAGGAATATCTGGGCGGAAATGCCGATACCCTGGATGCTGAAGTTACAATTCACGTTGCCCCGTTTGTCGGTAGTCATTTGGATGTCCGATACGGTTCCGTCTACTGTTACACCGCCAATGCCGTTAGGACCTGGGTATACGGTGTTGAAGGCTACCTGCACGGTGCCACGTCCTTGGTTGACCAATACGAAGTTGGTGTTGGAGTTTACAAATGCGGTCTGTCCGTTGCGGAACATCACTTGGTCTGCCTCCATTACGAACTGGTGAGCTTTCAAGGCCGCCATTGCGTCATCGTACGAAATGGCATCCTGTGCTTGTTCTTCAGCTTTCAGGCGTGCACGTTCTGCGTCTCTTTGGGCTTTACGGTCTGCGCGCTTTTCAGCTCTACTCTCTTGTGCATACATGGTCGTTGTTGCCATGCTTACCAATACTACTGCTGCTAATGCAATAAACTTTTTCATAATCGAATCTTTTTTTGTTTAGGTTTAAATAAATTGTTCGTTATAAGTTTATTGCAAGAACAATGCCTATCCAGGATTGTTCACCGGTTTTTTAATTATTTTATATCCGATAGCAGCAATAAAGATACTCATTACCGGACTGATAAGGTTGAAGAAGCAATAGGGAAGGTAGGTCAGTGTGGGTACACTCAAAATGGTGGCTTGCGTCATGCCGCAGGTGTTCCATGGGATAAGCGGGGAGGTGACGGTAACGGCATCTTCCGTGGTACGGCTAAGTAGCCGGCTTTCGTAGCCTTTCTTTGCGTAAACGTTGCTGAACATGTTTCCGGTGAGGATAATGCTGATGTACTGGTCTGCCGTGGCAAGGTTCAGGAACAATCCGGAACATACGGTGGATGCTACCATGCTGGCTGTATTCTTCATGAAGCGGACGAATAGGGAAGTGATGCTTCCTAGCATGCCGCTTGCCGTCATGGCTCCACCGAAACACATGGCGCAGATGATGAGCCAGATGGTATTCATCATTCCTGCCATACCTCGTGTGGCAATCAGTTCTGTCAACATGTCACTGTCAGTTTGTAGACTGGTACTGCCATAGAATGTCATCATTATCCCTTTGAACATATTCCCACCTTCCGCTATCTCATTCAGTAGTCCCGGTTGGAAGATGAAGGCGAATATCCCTGCCAGCAGAGTGGAGAGAAAGAGTGTGATGACGGAAGGCACTCTCCGGGCAATCAGTATTCCCGTAATCACGGGAACAGCCAGTAACCAGGGAGTAATGTTGAATTTGGCGTCCAATGCTGCCGTAAATTCCGCGATCTGTTGTGTATTGTTCGTTTCGTGTGTGAGTCCCATTACTGTAAAGATGACAAGGGTGATGAGGAGAGAGGGGACGGTGGTGATCATCATATAGCGGATATGGCTGAATAACGGTGTTTCCGTTACGGATGAGGCAAGGACCGTGGTATCCGATAACGGTGAAATTTTGTCTCCGAAATAGGCTCCCGAAATGATGGCACCGGCTATCCATCCCTCTTCAAAACCTTGTGCCTTACCTATGCCCAAAAGGGCGATACCGATGGTGGCGATAGTGGTCCATGAACTTCCCGTCATTACTGATACCAATGCACAAATAATGCAGGTAGAAGCAAGGAAAAAATTCGGATGGATAATCTGCATACCATAATATATAAGGGTAGGTACCACCCCACTTATCATCCATGTGCCGCTCAAAGCACCGATAATCAATAGAATAATGATAGCTGTGGCAACACCTGAAATGTTGTTGGTGATGGCAAGTTCATAATCTTTCCAAGGGATGCGGTAGAAAGTCATGCCGATAAAGACACACATACCAGTGGTGGCAAGCAGGGAAATCTGGCTTCCTCCACTCAAGGCGTCACTTCCGAAAGTATGGATGGTGGCGAACAGCATTCCTACGAGAAAAGCGATGGGAAATAGAGAAACGAGTGGAGAGGGTATTTTCTTTGCTGAATTCATAGGGTTGTTTTTGACTATGCTTGGTTGACGAATCTATTATCAATCTGTCGTTTATAGTTTGATGCGACAAAGGTATAACAATTCTGTTCAATATCTTCCTTATCCTTTGCATGACAAATAAAAATTATCAAATCTTTGCGTTTGCTTGGAAAAATGATAGTATCCTTGTTATTTCTTGCTGTAAAGGGTGATGGACAACGATATTATTGTTAAAATAACGCCGGTGCCGACCACGCCACTCCATCCCCAAGTCTGCCAACTGCTTCCTGCAAGGAAGGTACCCAAAGAGCCGCCGATGAAGTAAGTGGTCATGAAAATCGTATTTACCCGATTGGAGGCAGACGGGTAGATGTCGAAAATACTGGTCTGGTTGCTGAGTTGGATACATTGCATGCCTATGTCTATAAGAATGACACCGGTAATGATACCTGCATAGTTGTTTCCGCAGAAAAAGAGCGAGGCCCATGCAAGCAGAATCATTCCGCAACCGATAAAGTTGAAATTGCGTATGCCTACCTTTTTTACATATTTTCCTACAAAAGATGCGGTTAAGGCTCCGGCAATGCCGCAGAGCCCTAGTATGCCGATGACATCGCTGGATGCATGGAACGGGGCTTCTCCCATTTTGAATGCAAGGCAGGACCACATGGCAAGGAATGAGCCAAAGGCCAGTCCTGCACGTATCGAGTAGATTCGTAGAGAGGGGTATTCTCTTACTAATGAGAAAAGAGACTTCATCAGCCCGGAATATTTGCCTTGGAAAGTCGGTTGTATGTCCGGTAGTACCTTTAATACAACGATAGCGCATAGTAACATCATTCCAGCGGCGATGAAGTACATTTCACGCCAGCCAAGCACTTCACCCACAAATCCGCTGACAACACGTGATGCAAGTATTCCAGTCAGTAATCCTGAGATGACGACACCTACATTCCGTCCCTTGTTTTCGGGGCGTGAGAATTGCGAGGCAATCGGTACAAATATTTGGGGTATCATGGAGCAGATGCCGGTAATGAGTGATGCTGCCCAGATGATGTAGATGTTCGGTGCCATGGCAATGGCTAGAAGGGAAAATATGAGTAGGAAGAAATTCGTTAGGATGATATTCTTGCGTCGATAGAGGTCTCCTAATGGGACGATGAACAATAATCCCAGCGCATATCCGATTTGTGTAATCATGGCAATGAGGTTCGTTTTGAATTCAGAAACTTCCAATTCATGCCGCATGATATTAAGCAGGGGTTGATTGTAATACAAGTTGGCTACGGACACGCCAGCTACGATAGCAAGTGTCCAGAGTATATGTGCCGGTAATCCTCCGTTTTCTTTCAGTTCTTGTTTCATGCTGCAAAGATAATGTCTTTCTGTTTCATGCGCAAGATATGTGAGTATGATAAGAATATGTGTGAAGTGGTATCATCTTTTTAGCCTTTCCGTTTGTTATACTATTATTTTGTTTGAGAATAATTGATTGGAGCTATCTTGGATAAGCGGAATGTTGTATTGATATTTAAAGATACGTTGGGCATGGGAAATGAATGGTTTAGAGAGTTGCTGGGTATGAAATGCAGGTGGACGGAATGCAGGCTCTGCTAGCAAACGAGGGTTGGTAAGGTGAATTCGATGATTCAAGGAACCTGCCGTTCCCCCATTAGACCGCCTCCTGATGACATACTTGGGATTATCCTGCTATTGACTGAAAACTCGGGTATATATTAGTACGAATCATTATTACTTAAACTTATAATAGTATGAAACATTTATCGATAATAATAATAGTAGTGTCATTATGCGTTTTCCTGCTATCCATCGGCGTATATCATAAGGTTCCCTGGTCTGTTCTGCCAATAGTGGCTAGTGGAATCTGTATATTATGTTGGCTTTTGTTCCATTTACTCTGTATCAGTGAAGAAAGAGATTTACTGAAAGAGGGAAATCAGTATTTCATTGATACCTTTCAAAACATACGTAATCCCATTTCTTTGATTAAGACACCGTTAGGGGCAGTTTACGAAGGAGACTGTCCGGAAGACATAAAGAAGGAACTGGCTGTTGCACTTCATCATATAGGCGGGCTGGAGCAGCACTTGATAGCGTTGATGGAGTTGAAACGACTATTTGGCAATTCTGGTAGCCTGGTAGTTGCAGAACATGAAATCGGCGCATTTATGAGGAAGAAAGTGTCTTTTTTACAGTCTCATGTGGCCGGGTTACAGATGAAGCTGGATTTGGTTCCGGATTTTGACTATGCAAGCGCTTGGTTTGATCCGGGAAAGATATCTCCGGTTATCGACCGGTTTGTATTGAGTGCCATCGAGTGTTCTCTGCCGGAAACGCATCTCTCGATGCAGGTTTCGTTGAAGGGAGATTACTGGGCAATCAGGATTAAGGATACAGGCAACAAGCGATTTCTGAAATGTTGCAGATGGTACTCGTCGCGGCTTCCTATTCTGCGACCTCTGCATGGCAAGCAGTATGGCATGGGCGGTGTGTTTTTTGACAAGTTGATGAATATATGTGACGGGAAAATACTGACTTTGGAAAAGGAGGCTCTGCTTCGATTTCCCATAAGATGTTCGTGTGCGGTTTCGGGGGGGGATACATCCTTAAATATTCCGGACACTTTTCAGGTGAATGAGTCGGAAATAGCTTTCCATGGTTTCTCGAAGAAAAAAAATATGGATAGACCTTTAGTGATACTTGCGGATAATGACAAGGGATTCAAGGATTATCTTGAGAAACGTTTATCGGAATGTTTTGTAGTGAGGAGCTTTGATGACGGTCAGGAAGCATTGGAGGTAATATGTGAAGAGTATCCGGATTTGGTGATTTGTGATATCATGTTGAAAGGTATGAGCGGTGAGGAACTTTCTTCTAAACTGAAGACGTCGAGGGACACCTCCTTTATTCCGGTGATATTGATGGGGGCGCACATTGATGTGAAACGGCGGGAAAAGCGTTGTTCTTCTCAGGCTGATCTCTTTGTATGTAAGCCCTTTAATCTGGAGGACCTTAAAGTGGAAATATCCATATTGATAAATAATAGCCGTTTTCTTCGGAAGACATTTCTTCAGAAAGTTTTTGGAGAAGATTTTTTAACGAAACCTATGGAGCGGGCTCAGCAGGATGCCAATCTGGCATTTTTGAATGAAGTGAAGCTTTACATTATGGAGAATATGGATAAAGAGGATTTGACAGTAGATGATATTGCCTCCAGGATGTGCATGAGCCGGACAACCTTTTATAATAAGTGGAAGTTGTTGACGGGAGAAGCACCCAAATATTTGATTTCGAGAATCAGGATGGAGAAGGCACGGGAACTTTTGGAAAGCGGAAAATTTTCTGTGACTATGGTTGCTGAAATGGTGGGTATGCGAAATCTGAAAAACTTCAGAGGCAGGTATAAGGAGTATTTTGGAAAAACACCGAAGGAGTTTATGAAAAAAGTATGATATTTATCTGAAGAAAACTTTCATAGAAAGGCTGTCACATATTAGATAATGGACAGCCTTTGTTTTGAAATGGGAGATAGGAGAACTGAACATCCTAAGCTATCTATAAAGGAAAATCTCTCATCGTTTTCGTTTTGGGGATAACTGGGTATATATGATTAGCTTTACTTGCCGATGCAGAAAGTGTAGATGATTATCAATCAGCCATTTAGCACTCTAAAAGGTACAACCACTCATTTGGCAAGTCGTTGAGAATGTGTAAGTTAGTGATTTTCAACGCACTTTTCGCCTTGTACCTCCATTTTGGAATGTAAAAGTAAGTGTAATTTCTTGAATATCAAAACCCGAGGTACAAAAACTTGCAAAAAATCGCATTTTTCACCCCGAAAAGGTACAAAAACGGCTCTGAAACCAAGATTGGAATCAGAGCCGTAATTTTGTGCAGATTTTAGAATATTGTTCCCCATGACATTCGCTACATATCTGTCATCGACAATCCTTTTTGCGACACAGTGTAACCCTTAAACTTGCCTGTGGCACGAGTAAACACATCCACTTTCTCTTTAAGAGCAATAGCATCGAAGTTATCCTCTTTTCTCTTTACCTCAATGAATACTGCTTCGTCGTTTAATTCGTTCTCGGCAACAATATCAATTTCATTCTCGCCCTTACGATCCCACCAACTGCCGATGCGAGTGTATGCTTTACTCTCCATAAGCACACGCTTGAAATAGCGTTCGAGCATCTTGCCACTGAAAGTCTCGTAGTCGCGGTTGATGATAGTCTTTACCGCATCGTAGTTCTCAATTTCAAGCATATAGTTGTACTTATATATGAAGCGGAACCAAAAGGTGAAGAAGTTGTCCTCAATCGTATAGCGAACATTCTTTGTTGAGCTCTTCTCGAAGATAGGTTGGTTTTTGGTAATTACCTCATACTCCTTCTCCAATTTCGTGAGATAGCCACCAATCTCCCTGCCGACAATCTGTTCAATCTCCGAGCGTAATGTTTTGCCACGAGCTATAGCCGAAAGAATAGAGAAATAGACTCCGTAGTCCTTGCCAAACTCCTCGATAAGTATAGCCTTGCCTTCGCCCAAGAATACAGAGTCTGCCTTGATGATATGATTAAGCATCTTTGTCTTGGTTGTCGCTCCTGCATCAACGAGCAGCTGAACATACTTTGCCACGCCACCTGTAAATGAGTATAACGCCAACAAGTCCTCGGATGTGTAGTTGGGATTATATTCTACCATTATCTCCTTCAAGACAGCAGGTGTAAATGGCTTAATTGACATAAAACGAGTCTGGCGATTATACAGTGGTTCCTTCTTGTCCTTGAAAATTTTTGTCATCATCGAGAATATAGAACCACACACAATAAGGTTAATATGGGCCTTAGTGTGATACATATCCCAAATGCGTTGCATATCACTATACACAGACTTGTTTACCTTGAAAAACTCTTGGAATTCATCTATAAACAGCGTGATTGGACGCTCGATAGATAGTTTCATCAGATACTCGAAAATCTCAGGAAATCGCTCCGCCCTGCCCATTGTCGGGATACCCAACTTATTCTCAATCTCTTGTATATAATCCGCACACAAATCGCTCTCAGCCTTGCGTGCAACAAAAAAATAGAGTATCGGCTCATTCTCATACGCCTTCCAAACAAGCGATGTCTTACCGATACGACGACGACCTGTCACTACCGTAAACTGAGCATTACTCTTTGAAAGTTCAAGAATCTCTTTGAGTGATGCAATCTCCTCTGTTCTATCAAAAAATCTCATACGCTTCTATTTTAGTTCCGAAATATATGTTTCCGAAACAGTGGTTTCGCAACTGCAAATATAATACACTTTTCTTATTCGGCAAAATTATGCGATAACAATTTGCAAAAGTAGAATAATTCAACTCGTGAGTGTGGCTCACGAGTTCAGTCGGCAACATTTTATAGTCAACTGAAATTATTACATCAACAGTCAAGAATTTCAGATGGTTGAATCCTGTTCATACATCTTTGGGCGTCTGAATTCGTTTTCCTCTTTCATTCTTTTGATCATCTCTGAGTTAGGAGGAACAATCTCATAAGTAGAACTATAAAGTTTTCTATGCTTGTAATGCTCGTTGAGCCTTTGTGTAACTTCATCCATAGTAATCTTGCCCTCAATCTGTTGTTGAGCAAGTTTAATCAAAAACTCAGACACACTAAGCCCATCTACATTCTGTAAGCCTATTGCTGCACCCCAATTGTTCGCCCTTTCTCTAACATCCTTATTAGGATGATTATTATATTCCTCAAATAATCCCATAATTTTTCTTATAAAGTTACTAAAAATATGGGAAATAGCCAAGATGCGCAATGACTAAAACTATAATTAATAACCCGTAAAGTACATTTTCTCACCTCTTTATGCCTCCACTTGGCAAATTTTCCTTAATTTTGCAATCATAGATATTGATTACTGTAATTAATTGTGATACATAGTTATGGCTAAGCCTGTAAGAAATATACCTAAAGCTGATCACTTGATTGGATCTATGCGCTCAATGGGTTATACTTTTGAGTCTGCAATTGCCGATATTATTGATAATAGCATAAGTGCTAATTGTCAGAATGTTTTCCTATTCTTCCCCACTGATCCTCTTCATTGTTATGTCAGCATTTTAGACGATGGAGATGGCATGTCTAAAGAGGAACTTCTAGAAGCAATGAGATATGGAAGCACTTCAAGTGAATCGGTTAGATCAGAGAATGATCTTGGTAGATTCGGCTTGGGTTTAAAAGCCGCATCTCTTTCTCAGTGTCGCAAATTAACTGTGGTTAGTAAGAAAGATAAAAATGTATCCGCATATCGATGGGATTATGACTTTATCAAAGAGAACAAGAATTGGGACATTCTTGAACTTAACTCAAGAGAAATAAATAGTTTGCCAACCATTAGTGAATTACTCGAAAAAGATCATGGTACTCTTGTTATATGGGAGGATTTTGATGTTATTGACAAGTCGAATAATGGACAAGTGTACTCAACTTTATGTGATTACAAGAGTAAAATAGCTCAATATGTAGGATTGATTTTCCATAGATACATCGGAGCAAAGGGTGGCAAGGCAATCGTCATACGATTAAATAATCACAAAATAAAGGCTCTCGACCCTTTTCTTGAAGATCACGATAAAACAACAAAGAAAAGAGAGGTTTCTATTGATATTATAGATTCAACAGGAGTAGAACGATATATTAAAGTTCGTCCGTTTATACTTCCATACCACAAGGATCTTTCAGCTTCAGATATTGAGAAGCTGGGAGGACACGAGAATATGCGAACTAAACAAGGGTATTATCTGTATCGTAATCGTCGTCTGATTAGATGGGGAACTTGGTTTGGTATGCATACTAGTCATGAATTAACAAAAAATGCCAGAATTCGTGTTGATATTCCAAACACCCTGGATGATATATGGCAAATAGACATTAAAAAGCAAGAGGCCTCTATACCCAAAATTATCCAAACTAGATTGACGCGAAAAGTAGAAGAGGCTTTAGAGTTTTCTATTCGTCAACAAACGCATCGTGGTCGTCGCAATAATATTAGCGAGAACATTGATTATATCTGGAACAGAATCGAGGGACGAGAAGGTCATTTCTTTTACGAGATTAATAGAGATAGTCCTTTTGTCTCATTTATCAAAAGTAAAGTTGCGGATGAATACATTGAGTATATCGATATGCTTATTGATGAGATAGAGAAGCATGTGCCAGTTCAACAGATGTACATCGATCAATCTAACAACACAATTATTGAGAAGGAGGACCCAAATAGAGAAGATGATCTATTTAACAAAGCTGTTTTAATGGTTGAGTTTGCTAGAGAGTTCTCTGATACTATAACAAGAGACACTATAGATAGAATCTTTAAGAATGAATCTTTCTACGGACATCCAAAGCTACAGGAAAGATTATATAAGCATTTTGAGGTATGAAATTGACAGAATCTCAATTACATAAGTTCACTAATGATGCAGTATTGGCACACATTAGAAATCTCATCGAATTTAAGGGTTCATTTACAGAAGATGACATCGAGCCAATAATTCGAGAGAGAGCTATTGCCTATGGTATTGATCTAGAGGATGAAGACTACAAGAAAGTTAAGACTGATGTAGAATATCATTTCAAAATTAAGCATACTGCTGCCTGCTACATATATGATCAATACGACGAGAAGCGTGATTGGTATACTGCATTTGAACCAGAAGATGAATTCTTCTGGAATAGATATCGCAATCACTTGATTAATTATGAGCGTCTGGATATTAACAGTGTCAATAAATTGGAGTCTGAGACACTTGCGAACTTAATGAACTGCTTAGGAAATCCCAATGATGTGATTAAAGGTAAGCGACTTCGACGAGGTTTGGTAATTGGAGATGTGCAATCAGGCAAGACTGCCACCTATGCTGGTCTAATTTGCAAGGCAGCTGATGCTGGATATAAGGTTGTTATCCTGCTTACAGGTATTACGGAGAGTTTGCGAAAGCAAACGCAGGAACGAATGGAAGAAGGTATCATCGGCTTTACTATTAGGGTTGATGAGAATGGTCGTATGCAAAAGAAGCTAGAGCGTGTAGGTGTTGGTTTAGATAATAAGGAGATTAAGGCGACTGCGTTCACTTCTTATCAAGATGATTTCCGAGGGAATGTAGATAATATTGTAACGACTCTGAATTCTCATAGGTCGTTAGTGATGTTTATTGTCAAAAAAAATGTCAGTGTTCTTACAAAACTCTACAATTGGTTAACAGAGCAAAATAAAGACATGCTTGATGACCTTATTCATGAGCCTATGCTGTTAATTGATGACGAAGCTGACAATGCATCTATCAACACTAAGAAGGATAAACTCGATCCAACTAAGACAAACAAAGTCATTAGACAATTGTGCAACGCTTTTAATAATGCTACATATGTAGGATTTACAGCTACACCTTTTGCGAATGTGTTCATAGACCCAGACACAAACGAAGACATGGCTAATGCGGATTTGTTTCCAGAGCACTTTATATATGTTCTCCCAACACCGTCAAGTTATATCGGAGCAACAAAGATCTTCCAGGATGATGGTAAATATCACAGCTGGTTGAAATTAATTACAGATATCAATGAGCCTGATAATGATGAAATCAAGGTTGCAAGTCCTTCTGAATTAATAGAAGGAGAGTTCTACCACAAACATCCCAAAGAATGGAGCGGCAAATTACCTGCATCATTAGATGAGGCTGTATATTCATTTTTGTTGGCAAATGTGATTAGAGATCTGCGTGGAGACAAACAGCAGCCTCGTACAATGATGGTTAACATGTCTCGTTTTACAAAGGTTCAGAGATATATCAAAACATATATCGAGCAGTTATATAAGTTTATTTTTGATACTGTTAACATAGACTTCAGTAATAATGATGCAAAAAATAAGAAGCTTCAGATCTATCAAAAATTCGCTCAAGTTTGGGAACGGCACTATTCTCATCTGGGCATTCCTGTAGAAAAGGTGCTGCAAAAAAATGTACTTCTTGAGTCAATAGGAAAGATTAAAGTTGTCGTTGTAAACAGCTCTAAAGATAGTGATAAGCTAGATTATAAAGGTTCAACACGTATTATTGCCATTGGAGGTTTAGCATTATCCCGAGGTTTGACTCTAAAGGGCTTGATGACCAGCTATTTTTATCGCAATACTGCCACATACGATGTACTGCTGCAAATGGGAAGATGGTTTGGTTATCGTAATGGGTACGATGATTTGTGCCAAATTTGGGCAGCTCGAGACAGCGTTGAGTATTATAAAGAAATATCAATTGCGACAGAAGAGCTTAAGGAGGATTTGAAGCGGATGTTTGACAGTAAGCTTACTCCGAAAGAATTTGGCATTAGAGTACGTGACGAAAGTGAAAAATTGCAGATTACAGCAGCAAATAAAATGCGTAATGCATTTAGTGTTTTAGAACTAATGACATATTGGGGCGGAGTATTTGAAACCCCATATGCGAGTACAAATATAAACAATAATCAGAACAACATTGCTGCTGTAAAGCGTTTGTTGCAGACGATCAAAGATGATGGATTAATATTCTCATCATTGAGAGGAACGTCATCTGAAGGGCAAACAAAAATAGCCAAGGATGTACCATGTAGTACGATTAAAGCCCTATTGAGAAAGATTGAAATAACTCCAGACAATAGGAAGTTTAATCCAAGAGAAATTGTAAAATTTATTGAGGATGAATTTTGCGACAAACTAGAATTATGGGATGTTGCTTTACATAGCGGTATGGGAGATGTTATATATCAAATTACAGATGACATTGCCATAAGGACCGCAAAACGAGATATTTATATAAGCGGAGAACACCTGTGCTTCACGGGACGAGGAGTATTGGGAGGAAACTCTGATGGACAAATAGGACTAGATGATGCAACAATTTCAATAGTCAAACAACGATTCTATGACACTGTAAAAGATACATGTAGAGCATTGCCTAATATTGCGTGGTACAAATTTACGGAAAATAGGAAACCATTGCTTATAATATATTTCATAAGGCCTGATACAGAATCAAAATACCCTTCAGAGGAAAAACTAGAGAGGTATAAAACACTTTTGGGAGATGACCCAATTATTGGTTTTGCAGTAGGTTTTCCTGCAAATGGAGTGAGAGAATCCAGAAGTATCAAGTATAAAGGGAATAAAACATATCAAAGACAGTTGTTTGAGGATATTATAGAGGAGGATGAAGACCTATGATAGTAGCAGATAAATTTAAAGAACATTTTGCCCCTGGGCATTTTTCGAGAGTAGATACAGAACATCCATTGGATATATACATTGGAGTGGATGATCAATGTCACTACGCTCTTGAATTTAGAGGACAATTCATCCCTCAAAATGTAAAATCCTCTAATTCAATAGGTATTAAACAGTATACAACAAGGTTCTTTTCAGGCATCATATTCTCTCTAAATGAGCAGGATATGCTGGATAACTTTTGTGTGTTTTGTGATGATATTATAACTTCCACAGCTACTACTACAGATGCTATGTGTGGTTACAAACTTGTCATTAATAGATTCTATGCTTGGAAGAAGATGTTCCAAACCAAGTCAAAGATTATGGACGAGTCTCGCATTATGGGGTTGATAGGGGAATTATTGTTTCTACGAGATTATATGATCCCTACTTATGGAGAGTCAATTGCTTTGAGGGCGTGGTCTGGCCAAGAGTTAACCCACAAAGACTTTTCTTTGGATACTGTATGGTATGAGACAAAAGCTATAAGTACAGGCAAGGCCACTGTAAAGATCTCATCATTAGAACAACTACAGAGCCCTAATAATGGCGAGTTGGTGGTATTTCAGCTTGAAAAGATGAGTCCGGCATATGCAGGAGTGAATCTTAACAAACTTGCTAGTGAGATATTAAAAAAACTTGATTCGGATGAGCATAAAGATATCTTTATAAATAAACTTGTTGATAGCGGATTCTCCTTTGAGGCCATATATAACGAGTATGTTTATGAAGTATCCGACGCAGATAGATATCTAGTAGACGCGTCTTTCCCTCGGTTAGTTACTGATGATGTAAATGAAGCGATAGTCAAAGTTCAATATGAACTATTGTTGTCGTATGTTCAACAATACAAAATAGAGTGGCATTATGGAAATTGATGAATATAGACTGGAATTCCTCCAAGAGCTTCGCAATGATGCAATAGTTGATGGCAACGATGTTGAAGATCAATTCGTCAAGGCTAAGATTCAAGAATTAGAGGAAATAGGAGAACTAATAGATCCAATTGCCTTCTCATGTGAGATGCGCGGTTCTGGCAACCGTGCAATAGCTTTTGATGCTTATGGCTATGATGAGGCAGACAGCTCTTTTGTGTTATTGATAAGTGATTTCCAAAATACAATTGAGAAGACCACCTTAACAAATACTCGTATCGATGAATTGTACTCTAGAATGCGTAACTTTATTGTTGAAGCATACAATGGAGATATTCGTCGTTTCTGTGATGCAGCCAACCCTATTATTGATATAGCAAAAGAACTTAAGACACGAATAGGTACAGGAAGTCTAAATACCGAAATTCTAAAATTTAAATTCTTTATCATAACCAATTCTGTTCTTAGTGTTCAAGTAAAAAGCACAACAAAAGAAGACATTTTAGAGCGCCCTGTAGAGATTAATTTATGGACTCTTGAAAGATTCTATCAAGCTAAAATGTCTAATGTATATGAATCTATTCGTATCAATTGTCGAGATTTCAATTGCGAGGAAGGCATACAGTGTCTTAAGGCAAATCTAGGTGATAATAATGCATACGATTCATACATGGCTATTGTTCCAGGCAAGTTCCTTGCTGATATTTACTTAAAACATGGTAGCCGACTTTTAGAGGGCAATGTGCGAGCTTTTTTGAGTGTGCGAGGGAAAGTAAATCGTAAGATACGTGAAACAATTATAGGAAAACACCCAGAAAATTTCTTTACATATAATAATGGTATTGCGGTTGTCGCCCATTCCATTGAGCTATCAAGTGATGGCGCTAGGATATTGTCTTTTAATGATTTTCAAATTATTAATGGCGGACAAACAACAGCGTCATTAGCCAGCGCCATTGTCAAAAAAGAGGCTGGAGCAGATAACTTTGCCAAGATATTTGTTCCAATGAAATTAACTGTGCTGAATGTTGATGGTGATTTATCAGAAGAGGAAGAAGCAAAATATAATGAAATCACACAACAAATATCAAAGAGTGCTAACTGTCAAAATCCGGTTAGTGATGCAGACTTCTTCTCAAATGATCCGTTCCATAGAATTATGGAGGAGCTGTCATTAAAGCATATGGCACCGCCTGTTAATGGCAGCCCGCACCAAACCATTTGGTACTATGAAAGATCTAAGGGACGTTGGGAACAAGATCAAATGAAAATGACTGAATCCCAACGCAATCGTTACCGATTAAGGAGTCCTAAAAATCAAGTTGTAAAGAAAGAGAAGCTCGCTAAGTGCTTAAATACTGTTTTTATGAATCCTCACACTGTATGTGCTGGTTCTGCAAATAATATGAGAGCATTTGCTGGTATTATTACCGAGCTTTATGAGAAATCGAAAGATAGCATTAACGAGTTTTTCTTTAAAAAGAGTATCGCAGCTGTCATACTGTTTGATGATATCGATCGTATCGTCAATAAATCAGAATGGTATCCGAAGGGTGGTAACAAGGCCCAAATCGTCCCATATACGATAGCTAAATTAATAGCTTCTATTCCTAAAGGTAAAGACCTAGATTGGAAACGAATATGGAATAAACAAATGCTATATGCAGAGCTTGTGCATCAAGTTGAAATTGTAGCAAAACAGGTACATGAGTTCTTGCTTGACTCGGGTGGAGCTATTGTGCGAGAGTATGCTAAAAAAGCAAGTACATGGAAAAAATTCCGCGATGATTATACGCTTTGTCTCACGGATGAATTCCTAGCCTCACTCGTAAGTACCGACATGCTGAAGGATGAAGAGAAGGCTGCAAAACGAGCACGCAAGTTCAATAGTGACATAGATCTCGAAGTGGAATTTTATACAAGAGGTTATGACTATTGGATGAAGTTCCATAACGATATGGAGCGAGAGGGGGTCGTTTCTGGTGGAGATATAGATTTTATCAAATCTCTTGCTTCGTATATCGTGAGAGGCAGTCTTCCTAGTAAACCTCAAATTAAAAAGTTACTAAAAATCATAACTAAAGCGGAAGATGCTGGTTATATTATGCCTCAATAACATATGGCACATTTGATGATTGATTTATTCGCAGGATGTGGGGGACTTAGTACAGGCCTAGAACAAGCAGGTTTTATACCATGGTTTGTAAATGAGATTGAGCCCAATTTCTGCAATACATACAGAAGGAATCATCCACAACTATCGGATGAGCATTTCTATGTGGGAGATATCAAGGAACTCAACAAACATATTGAGGAGTATCGTCATCTACTCAAAGATATTACTCTTGTTTGCGGCGGTCCTCCTTGTCAAGGGTTCTCAATGGCAAATAGACAGCGAATCATAGACGATCCTCGTAATAATCTGTACAAGGCATATCTTACTTTCTTGAAGGAAGTTCGCCCTCTCTTTTTTGTAATGGAGAATGTGCGTGGTATGCGCAATAAGATTGATGAGATTCAGCAAGATTTTGCAGAGTACTTGGGTGAAGAGTATCAATATAGTTTTGCTATTTTAAATGCTCAAGATTATGGTGTACCACAAAATCGGGAACGATTTATAATGATTGGCAATCGTTTGGGAATTAATCCTAAACAAATATTTGAGGAAATATATAGGTTTAAAAGAACTCCCTTTTTGTTGAAAGATGTCTTAGAAGGCTTACCTTCATTACGGTCAAAGATAGAAAAAGGTAAATCGGACATCGAATGTGTAGAATCAGGTTTTACAGTATGCGAGCATACATACCTAATCAATGATTTCTACCATTTTATAAATGGTGATAAGGTTATTGACAAATTGTATAACCATAAAAACCGTTACAATAACGATCGAGATATTGAGATATTTAGAAGGTTGCCTCAAGGTGCTAATTCGCTACATGAGTCCATCGCAGACATTATGCCTTATTCTCGCCGAAATAATATTTTTAAGGATAAATATTTCAAACTAAGAGAAAACCAAGTTTGTAGGACCATTACTTCACATATGAAATACGACTGTAATATGTATATTCATCCATGGGAAGCCAGAGGTTTAAGCCCTAGAGAGGCAGCAAGAGTACAAACATTTCCTGATGATTATATTTTTACAGGACCACAGAACGCATGGTACGCTCAAATAGGTAATGCAGTGCCTGTTAAATTGGCGTATGTTATAGGACGTGCAATTAAGAAATTTTTATGAGACACTTAGAGTTATTCGCAGGAATTGGAGGATTTAGACAAGCTCTGCAACTGTTGCATAATGATAGAATAATGAATTTTGAGAGCGTTGGTTTCTCAGAAGTTGATCTGCAAGCGATTAAAACATATAAAGCAAACTACCATATATCAAACGATGAGGTTGAGTTGGGTGATATTGTAGAGTTTACATCTGTACAAGAGAACATTGAACGTCTCCCAAATTTTGAATTATTGACAGGAGGATTCCCTTGTCAAACATTTAGTATGATGGGTGATCAAATTGGTTTCGGTGAGGAACGTGGTAAGATGTTTTTTAGGCTCTGGAAAATTCTACGTATTAAACGACCTAGATATGTACTTTTAGAAAATGTAAAAAACTTAGTGACACATAATAAGGGTCGAACATATTTGACGATTAAACGTAAACTGGAAGAGCTGGGATATCATGTATCTTGCGGTGTTTTTAATAGTGCTTGGTTTGGCTTACCGCAAACACGAAATAGAGTCTTTATTTTCGCAACACTAGATAATGACTTTGCTGATTATGACATCGGAGCACACATACAAGATATTATAGCTAATTTTAATGAAGTAAAGCGTGACGCAAGTGTTTTTACATATGAAACAGTCTTAGATATATTATCCAAGGATGCAGACGAAAAATATTATTTATCAGAGCGTGTGAAACCTACTATATTAAGTGATGGAACAGGTGGATTTCAATCAAAATCAGAGATTAACAAACTGATTGCACGACCATTGACGGCATCTATGCATAAGATGCACAGAGCCTGCCAGGATAACTACTATAGTAAAAGTTTTATAAAATCTGATGGCGCAATCAATGATGCAGATGGACTTACTAAAGAAGAATTATGTAGACTCCCAATTCGCAAACTAACACCAAGAGAAGCCTTTATGCTTCAAGGTTTCCCACAAGACTTTGTGTATAATGCACATCAAGCAGAGGTCTCTAATGGCGCGCTGTATAAGCAAGCGGGAAATGCTGTTAGCGTTAATGTTATATACGCCATAATTTATTACTTGATACATAATAATATAATTAATGAATAGCTGATATGTATAAGGAGATTGTAAAATGCCCCAAAAGACAAGATTGTCATTATAAGCTGACGCCAGGCTCATCAAATGAGACAAGCATCAATATTTCAAACGAGGTGCTACGCGTTATATGTCCTACGGTAAAGCCAGGTTCAACAACTCCTATTACTTTTCGCTTATATAAGGAGGATTTCATTAAAGCATTGTGTTATATTGTAACACGCCTTCCGTTATTTACCACAAACTCAAGGAATAATTGTCGAGTGGATTATACCAATGAATTCTTCAATTCAGAGCTGTCTCGTATAAATTCATTTTTTCAAAATGATGTCGAAGATTACCTTGTATCTCTTTATTATCGAGAGGATGGACGTATATACCTAAAAGACCTTACATATCACCATTTTAATATAAGAAAGTTCCTCGTGGAGGGTAATACAAGTATGCATTTTATTGTTGGATCTAATATTAATTTGCGAATGCAATATAGCGATAGTCCAACAGAAGATAATTATATAGTTACGGAGCGTCTTGCTGTTCGAGATAATATCCTCAAAGATTTCATTTATAAAGCTGTGTACTTATTAAACAAGTTTGACGGGCTGAAAGCTATTGAACCGTATGTAAATGAGATATCAGAGAATATTCAGATTATCTGTGATAATCATTTTAAACTTACAGGAATGTTTATTGCTACTACACTACGAGACCTCGCAGCTAGAAATAAATATGGTGAAAAGCAGCGCTGGTTTGAAACTCCATACACTTTGTGTGATAAGACGGTTTATTTAAGTACACAATGGTACGGTGCAGGAGATTATTCTCTAATGTATGGTGATTTCTCAAAATTAGTTGAAAAGTGTTATGGAGAGAGATTTAAATGTAAAAAGAATAATGACGGTGAATTTGAATTATTGGAAATCTCAACAAATCTAACATCGTCTACTATAGAAAACAAAATTATAAACCTGTCTAATCCAAGAGAAGCCTTTAAGGCATATCTCGATTATCAAACAAACTTAAGTATAAGATCAAAGCAGAACTATTTGTCTATACTTGAACGAGATAGTATTGTAGGTATTTGTAATACTATTCTCAATATGCAATTCATATCAATTTATGATATTATTGATTCTGAAAAGTTGATAAACATAATAGAATCTAAACTGTTTGTTGAATTTGATAATAAAGCTCATCATCAGTATTCTTGTGCCATAAAATATTATATAGATTTCTTATGCTATAATCGCAAAGTATAAAACAGTGATACAAGTAAATTATGAATAAAGATAATAATATCCAATCAAATAACAATATCCCTGAATTTCAATCCCCTTTCGAACAACTGCGAGAGGTTGATGCTGGTGGTAAGGTGGTAAGGTGGTAAGGAGTGGTGGAACTCGTGTAAGTTAGCACAAGGGATGGGCTATGGGAAGTACTGGAACTTTGAGCGTGTGATGGCGAAGGCTCAAGATTGGGTAACACAGACGGGTTATCATCTTGGAGAACACTTTATTGAGCTTACTTAAATGGCTGAGTTATTTGGAATGACGTAGCAAAACATAAGTGATTATCTACAACTGATTGATGAGAGAGGAGAAATACATTTGTCCAACGGTTACAAAATTTATTTGTAAGCCTCGGAAAAATGCTCAGAATAGATTGATGTTTCAGAATAGATACCATTTGTCCGAAGCAATTAGAAAAATTCTAATACCCTCGGACAAATGCTCTATAGATATCTCTGATGAGGGAGTACACTTGTCAATCCTAATACACAAAGAGTCCCATTTGTCCGATACTATCCGAAAAAATTGGATACCTCTGGACAAATGGGGTTCTCATTCTAAGGGTACTCAATCGCTACACATCAATATCCTTCAGCAGTGCTCCATAGTTGCAATGGCGTCCCATAAAGCCGCGTTTGATGCAGGGGAGGTTGAGCGTTTGGTAATACTTGTAGTCGTCATCCTCGGTGCAGAGGTGTTTATACCCGTAGCGGGGCATATACTCCTTGAAGAACCGTACAAGGTCTTTGAGGAGTTCGAAGCGATCCTCTCGCAGTTCATCGCGGAACTCGCAGCGGGCGATGATAATACTCCAGTCGGGGTAGTTGCCTACGCCCTTGCTGTACTCCCAGAAGCGGATATAGATATCCAAGCTTCCCCTGTGAATACTGATGCAGATGCCATTCTCGTTCCACATAACACTGCACGCATTTCTGTAACCATATCTCTCGCAAAGGTAGAGATTGAAGTCACTAATCAAATCATTGTAATTAGCTTTGTACTCGTACATAGTCTAAAAGTTTTAATAGTTTAACAATAAATTATCACAATCTGAATCCACGCTTGCGCTGTGGCTTCTTTTTCTTCTTTACATATTGTTTTGCCAGCATCTCCTCTTTAGGATCTGTGGCAGGGGCTGTTGCGAGGTCGAGCAAGCCAGCAGTTAGGCTACTCTCTTCGCTTGGCTCTTGGCGAACTACCTTTTGGCGAGGCTCCTCGCGTTGCTGGATAGGAGTATTGTTGCGTCTTGGGTAGATACCAGCATCGAAGGCGTTCTCTTCAAGTCGGCAAGCGATATTGACAAAACTGAATTGGCGGTCAATCTTGGAGCCGCTGAATTTATACCCGTTACAGATGAACTTTACACCCTCGGCTTCGCCTGTTCTGCGATTCAACTTAAACTCGGTGTCAATCTTGTAGCGTCTCAATGCCCGTCTAAGTTCGCTCCAGCTTACCGCTTTCGGGACTTCGTGTCTGAGCACGTGGTAAATGTAATGCTTCACCTGGTCGTGCTTACGCAGTCTGTCAAATTTCACATTTTTCTTGCCCTCCGAAAAGTGCAGGCGGTAGCGAGCCGTCAGCATCTTGCACACCTTCTCGTTTCGGAAACGGTCATTCTTGTCGCTTATCGTTCGCCCGTAATTATCCACACGATTATAGACGATGTGGCAATGCGGATGGTCGCGGTCGATGTGTCTGGCAATGATAAATTGAGTGTTATCGATACCCATCAACTTCATATAGTCGTGGGCGATTTTGAGCATCAGTTTATCATCGTTTGCGAACCTTGCTGCATCCTCCGCAGAGAAGTTTAGCGATATGTGTCCGACAGTGTTTTTGACCTTATCGTTGAGCAGCGTTTGCAACTCAAATTGCTCTGCCATTTCCGAGGGCGTGCCCTCTACTCCAACAGCCTCCAACAGGCGCGATTTTTCTTCTTTCAGCACATAGTTCACGCACCCGCCGAACGATGTGCCTTTTACAATTTTACCTATCATCTTTTATCCGTTTTATCAGTTGTGAAATCTTCAATGCTGTGGCTTGGCACTCGTCCCTCACTCGGAAAAATCCTTGTCGGTTTGCTTGCTTTGCCAGCTGGTTTAGGTTGGTGCTTTCACCTATGAGTTTTCGTATGATGTCGAGGTTCTCGCGAGTGATTCGTTCACGCACTGTTCCTTGTTCAATGAGTGAGCGTACTACCTCACTTTGACTCCGTTTACTTCGTCTGCTAAGTGCTCGCAGCCAACCGTATTGTTCATCCGAAAGTCGGATTGTAATTGTATTTTTCTTTTCCATTTTCAGTTGTGTCTTTAATGTTAATCTTGTGACCATCGGGAGCCGTCTCACCTGCCTTTCAGGTGAGCAAGTTGTCGGTAAAATGTAATACACCGACATAAACTTGCTCAACTGAAAATAGATAGATTCCAGCCTTGATTCTCAAAGTCTGAAACTCCCTCTTTTCTGTTGAAATTCAAGAGTGTTTCTTTATGCTTACGACCTCTAATTCGAGTGTAGATATGAGCGTTTCAAGGTGCGGATTTCGGACAATCATTCTGCTTAAAACGGACTCTTTTGTCTCGACTTTTAAGAGATAATCGGCAATATCGTAACCCGCTTTTCGCTCCTCATCGGTGGCGTTATTCTCCATAAAATCGAAGAGTGAAACCTCAATTCCGAGCCGTTGCATCATCTCCATTTTACCCCTCCAATAGTCGGTTGCTCCGAGGTCGGGGAAGAGTAAAACTTGACGATTTCTTAGCACGCTCATTGCCTCTTTGTTGAACGCTCCGTTCTTTCCGCCCGTTGCAATCCATAGGTATTGCGGCAGAAAATGGGAGGCTATCAAAGCACTCTTTTCGCTCTCTACAAGTGCCACCGTTTGGTGGCTGTCGACACTCAAAAGATGCTCCCCGAAGAGACATTGCTGCAAGTGGAATTTCTCCTTTTTCAAGAGCGAGTGTGCCCAAGTTATATAGTTGTGCGGATCCTTAATTCTTCGCCCATTTTCGGGGTTGTAGAGCATCACTTTTCCTGTGCGAATACGCCCCGAAATATCGACTTGCCAAAAGACCGTTGCTCCCGTCCAATGTTTCGATGAGCCGACATTGTAGCGTTGCATCAGCTCGCTGGCTGCCGACCTGCCGAGCACCGTTTTCAGGAATTGATAAAGATGATTCTTCTCATAATGCTGCATCGAGAGTTGCATCATCTTCGGCTCGATGAATGATGGCGGTGGTGGTGGCTCTACTTTTACGGGTTTTACCACAAGTCGGTAGTCATCACTGAGTCGTTCCCTTGCATCGGGATTATCCGCAAAGTACATCTTCGGCGTATAGTTATATCCGCACTTCTGTTCGTGGTTGCAGCGTCCTACATAGTCGGGAAAGCGTATCTGCTGATCGGTGTCTATGTAGCGTGCGAAACAACTTTTTCGGTGGCAGTTGGGGCAGATGTGCCGCGAGCTGACACCCTTGTATGGTTCTAATATGAATCGGTATCTCATTTTCTTTTTGGTTTTGTTGTTACTATCCACATTTTCGCAACTTCACAAAACCAACGGTTGCAAAATGTGGATAGTAACAAGTTATTTACTGTACTCTCCGTGATTGATTTTCTTGAATAGTGTTCCCAGATGGCGTTTCAACATCATCTTGAATGCGTGCTCCTTCATCCCGTAACTCTCTGCCAATGCAATACCCTCTGCGGTGGTAAACCTTTGCGGTAGATGGTGATATATAGTGCGGTGCAGTTCATTGAGTTGCTCGTTGCCTATCGAAGTCTGTACTCTTATGGCTGTGGTGCGGAAATACTCCGCCAGTTCAATGGCCCTGCGCACGCTCTCGATGTCGATAGCCTCCTTGTCACACTCTCCGCAAGTCCAGCGGGCAAGTTGGATTATCAGTGCAAAGCGAATGATGTATATCTCCAACTTACAGTATATGCCGAGCAGTGCCTCGTTACTCTCCAAATCACACTTTCGGGCATTGTCGTGCTGCCACGCATATAGTTCTCTCTTTGCCGCCTCACGAAAGGGGAGATGGTGCGACTGCAATTCGCCCTGCTCATTAAACTCGCTCTCTTGCTCTATGAGCCTATTGATAATGCGTTGCCACTCTTGTTCTAACTCTTCGGGAGTCTCTCTGTCGCTCCATCGGCTCTTCTGCACCGATTGTGGCATTACGAAAAGTATGCGGTCAATGAAACCGTTGCTCGCCCTCTCGCCTTTACCCAACTCTCCGAGTATCTTCTGCTGAATCGTGCCGACAACCGAGATATAAGGTCGCTTGATAAAGATTGAACTCTGCGAACTCTTACGATCCGAGATTGTGGGCTTGGCGTTGAATACCGACAGCCAGAACTGCTCCTCCGAACCGTTATTGTAGCGGTTGAAGTTCTTGAACCACGCCGATAACTCGTCCGACCATAAGCACAGCCCACGAAGATTTTGTGCGTGGATAAGGCTTAATCCTTCAGGTGTAATGTCCGACACAAGAAAACGACTGCGCTTGGGAGGAGTGGGAAACTCATCCTTGCCTGCCTCCAATCGTTCCTTTTTGGTCATCGACATCGTGCGTTCATACTCGGCATATTGCTCCTGATACTCCTTGTTGTGGCGATAGTCGTGCTCGATAAATGGGTGAAACGCGAAACTCAAAGGGTGGCTCTTGTTTGCTCCCGGTCGCCCGATGAGTGCCATATATAGGATGGGACTCTCCACCCAGCCACGCTTAACCTGTGCAAGATGCGAGTTGCCGATGCTTACTGCCAATGCCGAGAGCATCGCCGCAGCGATGTAGTCGATGGGATAGCCCTGCGATGCGTGCAACTCAGTGATGATACGCTGAATCTTGTGAGGAAAAACACTGATGGGAAACTCGCCACCTGATAGTTCAGCACCCATACGCATTGCCGCACCCATTATGCCCTCTGCTGTCAATTTACTATTCATAGCCGAGTGCATTAGAGGTTAAAGCCGCCTTTTGGTTTGCGTTTTACACCGAGGACAATCTCTGCCGCTTGCTCTTGGAGGTTGAGTGCCTGTAATGGCTTTCGCCCCGACTCAATCCATTGCAACAACTCATCTTCGTAGAAGTAGAGTTTCTTTCCACGCTTGTATGCAGGAATCAGCCCCTTGCGTGCGAGCGTGTAGATAGTAGGTTTCGCCTTGCGTGTGATTTTGCACGCCTCATCAATCTCAACAATGCGATGCTTGTCGGTTGTGGTCTGTGGTTGCAATGCCGCCACAATTTTGTGGATTCGCTCCACCTGCTCTGTCAGATAACCCACCGCCTGCGGCAGCTTATCAAAAGTAATTTCATTTGCCATACGCGAACTGTTTTTAATGTTTCGTTGGCAAAGGAAATCGGTGTTATAATGGTGGAATCACCCACCAAAATATAACTGAGAAATAACTTTTGGATGGTGATTGGTGGTGATTACAAGGATTTTAAATACCTTTGTGATGCAAATAGCTATTTTTGTCTGCTAACAATATATTAAAATGTACTTTATGGTTAATTTTATTTTAATTCTTATCAATTCCATTGCCCTGATAGGAGCAATATTATGGTTTCTCAATGACCGAGGTTGGGAGCCGTTGGTAACATCTCTTACATTATCAGCTACTCTAATAGGGCTATTATTTTCCCGAAATAAGAAGAAAGATAAACCCGTTATTATGAAACAGAAAGTTAAAAATAACTCTACAGGAATTCAAGCAGGTGGGGATATTAATATCAATAATAAATAAATGGTTATGGCAGATAAACTAAAACAAGAGGTGGCAAAAAATGCTTTAGCAGTTCAAGCTGGTAGGGATGTTAATGTCGGAATGAGTTTTACTGAAGTAGAGCGGGTATTTACTATTCTGTTTGAGAATAATTTCCCTAAACTTCAAGAAATTGCAGCTCGCACAGCAGAAGAAAATGTGACAAAATTTGTCGGGAAACTTAAAGAAGATTTTGTTCGCAATAGTGAAAAAATAGATATGAGCAAAATTGCAGAACCCGATGTGCAATATATGTTTAATGATATTATGAAGTCAAATGCACGGAAAGGAGAAAAAGCTAATCCGGAAATATTGTCAGCTTTGGTGGTTCAAAGAATTTCAACAGATTCTAATGACAAGCTTTCATTAACATGTGGAGAGGCTATGGATATTGTACCTAAACTAAATACTGAACATATATCTTTTCTGACATTCCACCAAATGATGTATAAAGTTTTCAATCTTGCATATACCAAATATACAGAGTTTGAGGAATGGGGACAATTAATAATGAAAGTATCAAATAATATTTTTGAATTATCAGATATAAATATAAAGTATCTCGAATATTTGGGGGTATTAAGTAAAGATTATGTAGTTCAAAACCGATTCTATAAAGGGACATTGAAGGCATATCCATTTCTAAAGGACGTAGCTTACAATGTTATGGATAATGAATTTAAAGTAAATGCACCTACATTTTATAATTTGATAAAATATTGTGAGAATAATTTTTTATCCCAAATTCAATTGACTCCAATTGGACAGCTGATAGCACTTGTAAATATAAAGAAAGTTATCCCTGCTATTGATTATAAAGTTTGGATTAACTAATGGCAACAATTCAGAGGATTGCAAACATATAAAGTCCTTAAAGTAATGAAAATGGATATGGACTACTAGGATACAATGGATAATTCCTAGTAGTATTGTTAATAGGCAACTTTTCTATCCAACTTAATCCTGCACTCGGATTCGGTGTGAGACATCTTGCGCTCGATGGTTGAGACCTCGATGTCGCGGAGAGCGTGAGCAAAGACACGCTTAATAAATGTGGCGGTGTGAATGCGTTTCTTGCCAAACGCCTTGCCGATGTTCCAGCCGAAGTGCATCAGGTCAATGCTTTTGAGTGCAGAATCAACCGATACGGGCGATACCTCGCAAGGGGTGTCGCCCAAACTATATTCTGTGATGTAGCCACACAAGCGGTCAAACTCCGCCTCGTTCATATAGGCAACCATTATCTGCTTGGTATAGTCAAGTACACGCTCCAATTTTGCCTGTGATGCACGCTGTTGCTCGGCAATAACATTGGCACGCAATACCTCGTACTCTGTTGGCTGTGGGGTAGCCTCGGCAACCGCAACCTCCTCGGTTGGCTCGGCCACGATAGCGGGAGTCTCGGCAACAACTGCCACCTCCTCCAACTTTTGAAAGGCTGGAAAGCGCATCAAGAACTTCTCTATTCGGGGTAGCAGCAACTCATTAAGCGTCATTTGCAGACTGATATAGAGTGCCGACAACACAACCACCGTTGCGAAGAATCCAACCGCTGCACTGAACTCATCATACCCCTTGACAAGCACAAATTTTCGCGCCAATACACCAAAGAGCAATATCGCTCCAAACACAAATAAGCCGAGTGCAATATATTCCGTTTGTCTATTATTCATAGTCATCTTTGTTAATCGTTCGAGAGCAAAGATATATGAATAATCAACACAAAAAATGGCTCTTTTGCCTTTTGACCGCACGTGTCATAGGTTGTCCTATCGTGTCATAGCAACTCTATTTTTACACCATATTCTACATTTGAGGAAATTTTGATTATCTTTGTTACGGCTTACGACTTTAAGCGTTAAGCCAATACATATTAGTAGACATTTATTGTCGTAATCTTTCGTACCGAAACTTGGCCGTTTGTGTAACACGAAGATACGCAATCAGATGTCCACGATAGGTGTATATATCCACTACTGACATTGGCTCAGTGTGTGCTTATATATCATCCTGCGTGGGCTATCTGTGTTGCTTGTTCGTGTTACGGGTAGCCAAGACCTCGGTACGGGATAAGTTAATGCAGAAGCCTGCGCTTTTTTATGGACTTATCTGGTAACAAAGAGTTGTTGGATAGATATTTGGTTGCCTTTTTCGCATCCCGCACAGCACCGCCTGAGGCTCTTGACCTTGCCAAGCGGTGGGCGCACGAAATTGCTCAAACTGATAAGATTGTAATTAGCGGTTTTCACTCTCCAATCGAGCGAACTGTGCTTGATATTCTGCTCGCCAATGGCTGCTCTGTTGTGGTAGCATTGGGGCGTTCACTATACCGCAAAATCCCAATGCACTTGCAGGCTGCTTATGATAGCAATAGGGTGTTGTTCGTATCTTTCCGAGATTACTCACGCCCCTCATTCTCCAACTCTCAAATCCGTAATTGGCTCACCGCCGACCTCGCCTCGGAGGTTGTCTTTGCCCCATTCGACAACTCAAGCCAACTCTCATCATTACATTATAGCATAGCACATAGCTCGACACCTTGCACCATCATAAAATAAAATCTGCATCACTCATAAACAAATGCCAACAACTTGAAAAAAACTTAATATTTAGGTAATAATACATAGTTAGATATAATGTGCTTTAAAAAGTCATTTGTAATGTTAGAAAATTCTTTCATATTTCATCAACTTTATATTTATTTGATTAACTTTACAGTCAAAATAGTGGAAATTATTTAATTATGAATAAACATTATTCCATTTTGCATATATCAGACTTGCACAAAGGAGAAAATAATGATTTTGATCACTTATTTGCTTCTTTGTGTAATGATGCGGACTCATATGATCGAAATATTCCGAGACCGGAAATTATTGTAGTCTGTGGAGATTTAGCTGAAGGAGCCAATGGCGACAATGCGGAAGAAAAGATAGTAAGACAATATGATGAGGTTGAAACCTTTCTAAATAAATTGGTTCAACATTTCCTTAATGGAGATAAATCTAGAATAATTATTGTTCCGGGAAATCATGATTTATATAGAGGCGCAACAATTAACAGCATGGAGGCTATTCCAGATGCAATGCGAGAAAATGCAAAAGAAAGATATTTGGGCGGAGATCCTAAATATCGTTGGAGCTGGAAAGATTTTTGTTTCTATATAATAAATAATGATAATGAATATGCATCAAGATTCAAATTCTTTGTGGAGTTTTATAACCGTTTTTATGACGGTATTCGTTCTATAGATGATTGTGATATGATGAATAATGTAATAGATTTACCTGAGTATAATATTGCATTTGCATCCTTTAATAGCTGCTATAGAATTGATCATCTCAACCAAATTGGTGCAATAAATACCAGAGCCATTGTGGAAGCTCAACCTGATTTATCAAAAGTATTTAAATATGGTAGATTTATTGTAGGTGTATGGCATCATAATATTTCAGGAATCCCAACTCAGACAAACTACCTAGATCCAAGAGTTCTTCATAGCCTTACAGATTTTCACATACAATTAGGTTTATATGGTCATCAGCACCATGCAGAAGCCTTATATAACTATCATGATATTTTCAAACAAGGTCGAATGACTTTGATAAGTTCTGGATGTTTATATGGACGTGGTAATACAATGCCAGAAGGGACACATTGCCAATACAATATTTTAGAGATCGAACAAAACGACAATAAGATAAATGTTACATTGCATGTTAGAGAAGATGAAACTGCCTGGGATATACCTTCATGGAGAAAAAAGCAGATAGATGGTAGAGATTCTTACTTAATGGAGTTTAATCTGCCAACCATCGACTATAAAAGGATCTTATCGGACTGTTTGAGTCTAGCCAAAGTTGATAAAGATTACGAAAATGCAGTTAAAACTCTTATTTCTATTCGGAATTTTGAACCTTCAGCAAATAAGTTTATTGATGAATTTCTGAAAGAACTAAGTTTTGATAAAATTTGCAGTGTTGAATTTACTCCACAAACATTATCTCAAATAGTATCGGTATTAAGCGCATCGATTGAGACTCGTGCGTGGAAAACTTTTGACAACACTATCAACCATGCAGAAAAGTTGGGAATACATAATCCCCATATTGATATGTTGATTGAAGAATCTTATAAATTCAGATAATATTATGAGTGATATACCTTTTAATATACAAATCGATCGTGTTTTAGATCTTTTGTGTTCACAAATATATGATTCACCTCTGTCTCTATTACGAGAGAATGTCCAAAATGCATATGACGCAATTTTGCAAAGGCGTCATATAGATGCTAATTTCACGGATCCTGAGATTCGCATTACCATAGCAGACCAATCACTATCCATTTGTGACAATGGTATTGGTATGGATGAAGAGGGTTTAAAAACACATTATTGGACTGCTGGATCAAGTGGTAAAAATAATCCTGAAGCGCGAGCTGCAGGAGTTGTTGGAACATTTGGTATTGGTGCAATGGCAAACTTCGGTGTTTGTACAGAGTTGACTGTAGAATCAAAATTATACGGAACTGATATTACTTGGATTTCAGGTGTTAAAAAGTCAGAGTTGTCCCTAAATAATAATTGTATTTATGTGACTGCTAGTCAGAAACAACGATCTGATTATGGTACTACAATTGTAGTTACAATATCCCCAGATTTTATCTTAACTAGAGATAAAGCAATTAATTATCTTAAACCTTATGTTCATTATTTATCTGTACCTGTATATTTAAATGATGAACTGATTAGTCTAGATTCGTATGATGTAACCCCTAGTACAAATTGTATAGACAGTGGTGTGTTACATTATAAAGACTCACTATTTGAATTTGATTATAGGATAATACTTAACAATGGTGTCCCCGTATTACCGCAATGTAAAATATCAAATATAATATATAATCATATTCAAGTTAAGGGAGATGTCTGTTTAAAGGCATCTGAAGATGTTTTGTTTGGTCTAAGAAACTCTTTTGGACTGGCTCCCATTGCCGTTAATTCCATATTTCATTTAAATGGAATAGTTAATCTTCTTACTCTAGTACCAACTGCAGGAAGAGAAGCTGTTAGTAGAGAAAGTACTTCTTTTATATCGAAATTAATAAGCATAGCTGACGATATTGTTGCTAAGGAAATTGCAAAATATCCATTGGCAAATAATTCACGTGAATTGCATGCTTATATAAGAAATACTAGAAGATATGATCTTGCAGGATTTATTGAGATCCCTGTTGGAAAAACAGAAGAGAGTATAAGGTTAAAAGATGTTCAAAAGATTATAGATGGTAAAAACGTATATTACTTTAAAGGTAATAATAAGGATACAATAGAATCATTAAAAGATAATTCTAACTTAATTTTAACATTCAGCAATGATTATAATCGTGCGCATATTCAACAGCAAGTTTTAAAACAAAAGTCAATACCAGAGATGAAAGATGATGTTCGTATCACAAAAATCTATGATGATATTGATCTGACTTCTGAAGAGATTGCTATATTGATGAGAACTCGTATGGTTATAGAAGATGATTATTCATTAAGTAATTTTAAGTTGTCATATGCAGAAATAAGTCATGGATTATCTTTAAATGTGAGAGATGAGGAGGGTATTATTCATATATTCTTCTCAAGATCATCAACTGAATTAGATTATCTAAAAACTGTATACAAGGATAATTATGCTCTATTTGAACAGTTTATTAAAGATATGGTGAGAACTAGGTTGTATCCGAGATTCTCAAGTTACTTACCTTCTGCGACTAAAGAAGGCGCAGATGCCTTATTTGCGTATTTACAGAAAAAACGTGAACTTTTTACCATTGAAAATGGAGATTTAGGAGATGTTGATGATATGATGAGCGACTATCTTGCTGGCAAAAAAAGTATGCAAGATATAATCAATGTAGCTAGAGCTAACAAACAAAAGCAAAAACAGGAAGTAAATGCAAGAAATGTAGGCTCTGTATCAGATGTACTTGGTGGCAATTCTGATCAAAAAGAACCTGTTTCAAATATTGAGAGCGATCCTTGTATGCCTATGCCTCCTATTATGCGACTAGATAAAAAAATCGATTTCAAAGTATTAAGAACAGACGCGAATTATCACGATTTGAATGATATTAAGTTGTTCCTGTCATTGTCAGATAAGTTGTATAGGGATTATGCGGAATTTTTCTATCAGCCGCATACGACCAATGTAATTTGGAGTATGCATCGTGTGATTTTCTTCTTTACACATGCGTCGAATAATTTAACTCTATATTATCAGTTAGATTTAGATAAACCTTTAGGCGATAATGTAAAAGGAGCCAAAACTATTCCAACAACAACAATTATAACCAAAAATAAAATTTTCATTCCTATAGTAGATGAGATGGTTAACTATTTTAATATTACTCAAGGAGTATTAAAATTTATGGTAAAATATGCTTCAGTTAGAACTGTAGATAAAGAATAAAATTAGATTTTATTTCAAATCATAAAATATTGTAATAGATATTGTTCTGATGTAAAAGCAATAAAGCCACAACTCAAAATTAGTTGTGGCTTTATTGCTTTATTTCACCTTCCAATAACCGCCTTTGGCTGGACCAAAACGCTCTATAATGCCATCGGTCTTGAGGTTGGCAAGGTGTTTTTCTACTGCCTTGGCTGAAATGCCAATCTTTTCGGCAAGAGCCGCTGCGCTCAGCTTGCCATCTTCCGATAGCAAAGCAACGATTTTCTCCCTACTTTTTCTCGGTTTCTCCCCACCTTTGGGAGTTTTCTCCCTACTTTCTTCATTCCCGATAGATTCCAAGTAAGTAGCAATTTCGTTTTGTAGGTTCTGCTCCATCATTGAGGTCATAAACCCTCTGAAAATATCAAGGTTATCATCCTCTCGTGTGGCAACTAACGCTTTGATGTATTCCTCTTTATCCTCTTTGAGAATCTTTGTGGGGATTAGCCCAAACTCAAATTGGAGCATATTCATCACCAAACGAGCCATACGACCATTGCCATCAGCCCAAGGATGAATTGTTACCAAATTGTAGTGAGCATCAAATGAAATTTGGTATAGTTGATTAACCGTCATTGTAGCAGACTTTGCTCGCTTAGCATTTAGTTGATTGCAAAATTCAGCCAATTTTGCTGGCACTTTGCTGTAGTTCATATAAGAACGACCTCCGACACCAGCTGTAACATTGAGCAAACGCAACTCACCACGAGCCGATGAAAAGTTGCCCAAAGCAGTGTTATACTCCTTACCGGTGTTCTTCATCACAAGGGCAGATAGCGAAATGAGCATATCTATTGTGATTGGCTTATGTTGTTTCGCAAGTTCGATAGCCTTTTCGTATGCAGCTTTCAAATCGAGGTTCATACTCTGCTCCTCGATGCTCTTACCTTTGAGGCTCACCCCATGGTCGAACATTATCTGATTTTCCAATTCGGTGATGGTTGAGCCCTCGATAGCTGTAGAATGGGTAATCAACGAGTAAAGATAGAATTTATCATAGTCTATCTGGTTGTCAATACCCAGTTCTCGATATCTTGTTACAAGTTGTTCTAATTTGTTAGCCATAACATTCATCGTTTATAGTTTCTTCCTACTTTTAGTAGTTTTCTCCCTACTTTTGTGCAAATATAATACTTTTCTTCCTACCTTTTGCGATTTTTACCCTGCTTTTAGTAGTTTTCTCCCTACTTTAACGAGATTTTGTTGGCAGTTTCGCGTTTCTTGGAGTTCACAAGGTCGGCATAAATCTGCGTGGTAGTAACATTCTTATGCGTTAGCATCTTCGATACGGTGTAAATATCTGTGCCTAAAGAGATTTGGATGACCGCATAGCTGTGCCTGAAGCAGTGGAAGGTTATTTTCTTCTTTATCCCAGCCTCGGCAATCCACTGTTTTAGGGGGTGGTGTGTCATTGCGCGGGTTAGTCCTTTGAACACCAATCCTTTGCCCCATTCGCCGCATAGCTCCAATGCCTCTTGGCTGATGGGGAGTGTTGCCTCGGTCTCTGTTTTCTCGGTGCAGATGCGAATGTAGTAGCCCTGATCAGGCCCCATCTCAAAGTCGCTCCATTGCAATTTGAGTATATCGCTGATGCGTAGTCCTGTCATACAGGCAAACAGCGAGGCTTGTTTCAGCACAGGAATGCGGCAGGGTGTGGCAGCGAGTTGTTTTACCTCATCAAGTGTCAGGTACTCCTTTTTTACCTCTTTCCACTCGATTTTTTCAAGGAAATCATTGAGGTTTTCGCGCAACATCTTCTCCTTGTAGGCAATCTTCAGCAGAGCGCGAAAAGTGGAGTAATATCCCGCTGCCGAATTTCGACTGATATATGAGTTAGGGTGATGTATCTGCTTGCATTTCAAGAGATAATCTCGGAACTTTTCGCATAGCTCAACGGTAATATCTCCGAAAGTACATTTGCCACCGCAGAACTTCTCGAAATGGTTGCAAACGCAATCCCACTTTTCGTATCGCTCGCGTGCCTTTGCTCGGAAGTAGGCAAGGAAATCAACTTTCTGTTTGTTCTTATCAAGGAAGCCGAACTCCTCGTTGATAAGCGACTGCACACGAATACAGCGTATCGCCTCCGCCTTGTTGAGCATTTCTTGGTTGAACATTCGTTGCTGCTCGTTGCGTGGCTTGGCATAGAGGTAGATGCCGAGGAACTCTCTGCGGCTCATCTTCATCGTGTAGGGGTTACGGATTGCAGGGTAGTAATCCAAATAGAGTGAAATACGGTCATTGCGTAATGCCTTTTGGCGTAGGGTTACATTTGTGCAAGTTAGTGTCATAGTTGCTATGTTTTAATTGTTTATACTTTTTATTGCAAATTAAATTGGTGTTCCGATGGTGGTATCAATCACTATCAAGTAACTTTACTCAATCTTCGGTGGCTCAAAGAACTTGTCGAGTTCCGAGCGCAAAATCTTGGTGTATTTGCCAACCTTGATGCGAGTGATGTTGTGATACTTCACATAGTGGTAGAGCTGGTCGCGTGTGAGGTTGTATTTCTCCATCGCTTCGGGTATGGTGTAGTATTGTGGCTCTTCGGGCGTGGCGATACCTTTGGCTATATCGAAATGCTTTTTCGAGTAATAGACCATCTTTCCCTCCTTACGCTTGGGGATTACATTTTTATATACAAAGGTGTAGATTGCCGATAGCGTCATACCGAACTTCTCCTGCAACTCCGCCACGCTGTACCACTCGGTAATGCTCGCATCGGGAGCTTTCTTGGCAAAGTAGGAGTCGATATGCTTCTTACTCCAATAGGTTCTGCCACGACTGAATGTGCGAGGGATATTATGCTCCTTCGCAATCTCATAGATCCACGACTCCTTAACACCAAATTTCTCTTTAATCTCGGCAATGGTGTAGAAGTCGGTGATACTCTGCTTGCTTCTTGGCAGATGCTTTTTGTAAGGAGAAGCATTATCAAACAGAGCCTCTATGTCTCTTTTCCTGATAATAGTCTTTCTCTTTAGCTGAACCGATTTTATTAGATTCGTTTCAAGATACCTATAAAAGGTAGCCCTGCTTATACCGATATACTTTGCGGCTTCGCTTGGGGTAAAGAAATCCTTGTCAATGCAATCCTCTTTTTCGATTTGCTGATTGACCATTGCCTGAAATTCGCTAACACGCTTTTGCCTTGTTCTCTCTTTGTAGGCAAGGTTAGCACAACGATGCGAACAGCATCGTGTCGAGGTTTTGTGAGCAATAAATAATTTGCCACACCACTCGCATTTTTTCTGAATGTCGATGTTACTAGCCATTTCATTTATCTTTTAATTTCGCCAAAAATGTATCTCTGCGTCTCACTGTGTCTCACAGCGTCTCATTTTTCCATCACCTCGCCAACGCAAAATCGCATTTCAAGCGGCGAGGTACACAGGAGGTACAAAAACAGGCGTAAAAAGGCTTAGCAACGATTAACAACGATGCTTGCACAAACAAATATAGCACCCGTAAAGAGTGCTATATTAATCATTTATGATTGATTTAACTATTTGATAATCAATAACTTACTTGCCGATACAAGAACCTTGAATCTAATTGATAATCAATAACTTATGATTCAAACCGAAAAAATACCGAAGTGATTGAATATCAGTGTTTTGCATTGTGTTTATTTCTTAATTCTTATCGGTGGTGAAATATCTTGTTGTTTAGTTTAAAAGTTGAGTTAGTTCACCAATGGTTACCATAACTCTTAACCTCATGTATAGAATAGGATATTTTGCATTGAAAAGTTTTATGGTATTCAAAATGGTGCTCTGGCTAACCATATTGCCATAAATCGATCATATACAATGTATCCGTCAGTTGATTTGTATATTAGTTCGTTGTTGATTAGCTTTTTGAGTGCCGAATTTACGCTACTCGCAGCTTTTAATTTGTACTCTGCAATGAATTCTCCTGAGTTTATTTCTTTGACGCATTTTGATTTGGCAATGGCCTTGAGTAATTTAACACTTGTCGCAGTATATGCCGCTAAAAGATTCTCGTAAGTGTATGTTGATTCTGCAATTACCTCCTCAATAGCGTAATTAACCAACTTGACATCTATTGACTCTGTATAACCATAGAGACGATTTAGCAGTACTTGAATGTACCAAGTATGACCACCAAATTGATCGTACAAATAACCAAATGTTGCTTCATCCAACTCTCGTTTTTGTCGCTTGAAGAACTCTGCTGCAAAATGATAATACTCCGCTTTATCGATTCTATCAATTGAAAGTGTTTGTGTGCTTTGATAGAACGGACGTTTTGCCGAGAGAAACATCTCCTGCATTACATGTTGCTTGCTACCGGCAAAAATAAAGTTGATATTAGGTAAAAACTGAATATATGAACGTAATAGAGCCTCCACACCTTTTTCAGAGTATTCGGAAATTTGCTGGAACTCGTCAATGGCAATATAACAACGCTTGTCGGATGATTGCAGGTAGTCAAATATCTCTTTAAGAGTAGTCTCTTCTGATGCAGGAGCAATATCTACGGTAACTTTAGGTAGCCCTGTTAACTCATCGAAAGTGAATGTTGGGCGACAGCTTTTAAGAAACTGACTCACACGACTGAGAGCCTTTTGTGGTGCTGAGTCTAATTTACCAAGGACTGTACTTGCAAACAAACGAATAAAATCACCCAGATTTTGAGTTGCATAAATGTCCAGATAGAGTGTAACTATATCTGGCTGTTGTTCATGTAGTTTGTAGAAAACATTCTTGATAAGACCAGTTTTTCCCATACGACGAGGAGCAATTAATGTGATATTTCTGCCATTGTGCAGTGCATTAATCATCGTTTCAGTTTCCTGTATTCGATTACAGAAATATTCTGGGTTATAGTACCCTGTGATTAGAAATGGATTATTTGGTCTCATATCGTCATTTTTATGTATTACGCATTTTGCGTTACGCAAAGTACGTAATTTTATTTCGAATTATCAAATTTTACATCAATTATTTGTCATATAGATTGTCTGTAACCTAATACTCGCTAACAGAAGAGATTCTGTCGGGTCGATTAATCAGAAACAATCATTTATTAAAAGTTGAGATCCACTAAGCTATGTTTGTTCTATATGCAGCATAAATACAGTGCTGTTTTATCTTATACACAAGATGATTGGTGCTTCTGCATAGAATATTTAATTGAGTCTAAAATTAGTTGACAAAGTTGCTCTATATCGGTAATCTTGACCTTTTCTCCAATAGGTGTGGTGTGGTTAAAGTGTGTAAAGTATATAGCAATGGGATGTCCATTTGAAATTGAAAAGCCACCTACTATTTTCCCTCCGGCCCTTATTCGGAAATAATTGCCTATGAGATAGTAGGTGTTTGGATCGGGAATTTTAACATCTATTCCTTTTTTAATCAGAAATTTGGCCATGCTCTGATATATAGGCATAATGATCTCTACCATAAAACTGGGAGATTTTGCGTTTGTCGGTATATTTGAATTGTTTGAAAATTTACACGTCCTCTCTATTTTATCAAAATACACATCTAAGCGAGCATTGTAAGTATCAAGAAGTTCTTGAATATCTGTTTTGACGTGAGTTAGATTATAACCAATTACTTTTCCACCGAGAAAATTATAGTCAACAATTGGACAACCATCATTCGTCATATCTATAAACTGCTTTGTGAGAATAGTTCCTGAATGGTCCATATTCACAACCGATTCTATGGTGGCAAATTTTTCATCTCCATTTGAACGAATGTCGTAGGCATAGTAACCTTTAGGTAGATAATCTCGATCGACTCTTGCGGTAGTGAAAAGCGCATTGATATTATTGATTTCAATCTCTTCGAATTCAATTTCCGAATAATGTAAGGCGCACAAGGCCTGTTCCTTGTGAACTAATAACTGATTTATCAGAGTATCAAGCTGATGCTTAAGAGGCATAATTGCCTTCTCAAGAGTTGATAGTTCGGTATTGTCGGTTATTTGATATGTATCTAAAGAGAGGGAGAGCTCTTTCATCTTATTTTCAAGGATTATCTGAGTATAAAACTCTTGTTGCTTTAGGTACTCAATTCTCTGTTGCTCGGATATATTCGACATCGTTATGATATTTAGTGATGCGTATTTGGTTCTGAGATAGATTTTTCAAAGTTAAGAAATCTACTCGGAATAAACGTAATGGATTTCGTATCGGATGTGGTATCCATTTTCCCCGTTTGTACGTTGTAGAATCTTCGCCCTTTCTTTGCCCTTATTGTAAACTTTCCGAAGTTACGAATGCGGATTTCATTCCCTTCACTTAGAGCCTCGTTCAAAACCTCTATAAAAGGGTCTATTATGTTTTTTAATTCCCATTTAGGATATCTCGTATTTGAAGCGACAAGTTTGTGAAATAGCCTGTCGATTAGTTCTTCTTTGTTTAGTATCATATTTTTATTGATTTAGAATTTAGTAAAAAAGCTTCTCCGGGCCTCACGGATGGGAGAAGCAGGGTTCATAACAATCTAAAATCAATCAATTTATTTCTCGCCAAAGTCGGCTGGGGTTTCGCCCCAACCTGCATTATCCCAGTATCTGACTTCGATAGACTCGATTTCGGCAGCAAAAGCTTTTAGGAATATCTCGGCTCGTTTCAATGCCGGATGCGACTTTTTAGAAGCGGTCCGTTTTGCCTGAAACCAAGAGATTGCCGTCATACTATCCGTGTAGATGATTCTGGGTGTGTAGTTATGGTCGATGATATATTTCACCGCTTCTACGACACCCAGAAATTCTCCGATGTTGATGGTTTGATTCCCTATGCTTTCATTGAATAGCACTTCTCCAGTAGCAATATCTACTGCCTGAAAGCGTGTCAATCTGTTCTTAGTAGAATGTGCGCCGTCAGTGGCTATACCACACTGAGGACGCATCATTTAAGCGTGTAGTCGGGGATAAAGAATCCATCACTCTGCATTCGTTTGACAACCAACTTAGCCTGTTGTGTCAAGTCGTCGATGACGAGTTCCGGATTCTCAATGTCTTCTCGTTCACGAAGGAGTTTTATTACTCCGCCCAATGTACGACTTGATGCACTTTTGCCGTCTTTTGGGTCGAAGAATACGGTTTTATTACCAAAGGTTACCGTAACCTGATAAATACTCTTGGGGACGATAAGCGTGTCCACCTGCGCTTGAAATAACATGGGTGATGCTTTGACCACCACATATCCACTGCCGTTGTGCATAGGTTTCAATTCTACGGCATACAACTTGTTAGGCTGGATAGTGCCTTTCAGGTCTTCCGAAAGTACACATATCTTCTTGCCAAAACGGGAATCTTCACGCACTCCCATTAACTTCTGTGTTTTGGAATGACGGGACACAAACCCAATCAGTTCACCCGTCTGCTCCGATTGCGCAAATTTGATCTGCGTTTTTTCAACATTCATTATTACTTCATCGTTTCAAATTTTTACGGTCAATTTACAATCTGTATTCAGTCAATATTCTATATTTAGGAGACCAAAGTTAGGGCAAAAAATCTATTCAGCCAAACTTTATGTGCTTAATTTACTGATGGTTATACTTCGGAATATACAGTACAGTACCGTATTTTCCCTGTTTGCGTTCCACCTCTGTAAAATGCGTATAACGTTCATCAAATGAGGAGGTTCGCCAACATTCCCAGTAGCGATAAGTCCGTACAGAATCTGGCGATGGAGGATATATATCAATTTCTTTTATGTAGAGAACTCCTTGGTCCGTTCCATAGTAGGGTTCAGTACATCCACCGTCTGGCAAATTGGGATTTGGACGTAAATATTGGTCTTCTAATCGCTGCCCGATAACAAAGACATTAACCAACCTCACATCCGGGTCTACGTCAAATTTCTTGGCATATTCTGCCACATCGTATATATCCGTATTGAAGAAGTTGTGTTCGAAATGGTCGGCAACTGTTTTCACGAACTCTTTTTGCGCTTCTCGAATATGAGGACGAGAGCGAATCTCATCTGCCCGTTCTCGGGAAACAGCGTTTGTAGTGTACCATAGAAAATCAAACCCCACAGATGTACTATCGTAAACAGCGTGTCGATCGTACATCTCACGCTCTTTCATATATGTGTCATCCATCGGGTCTATCTTCTCGCCGAAACAGCTTTTGAACAGTCCAATGATGATAATCAAAATAATAATGGAGGTTGTTCCGCCAATAATTGTGACAAGGAAACAACCTCCCTCTGCTATGCGAGTGAATCTATTCATCTTCCAGTGAGATATTAGGTTTATAATCTCCGGACACATCCCGCATCTCAGAGATACATATAGAGAGCCCGGCATCTAACAATCTATTTGAATAAACTTCTATGTCGGAAGCTGGAAACCGTACCGTCTCAAGTCCTTCCTCTATAAAAGTATTTAATGTGAGTGTCTCGGCAATAACCTTTGCATCGTTGTGATACGCCTCGAAATTATCTCCGTTCCGAAAAAGTATCAAGGTATTCGTTCCCCGGCGAGACTTCATCTGCTTGAGAAATGTCATTTTCATTGTCTGGTTCATATTCGTAATTTTTAATGGCTTTGTTAATACAACTATCGCATACACCGTTATTCCGTCCCCACTTGTATGCGGTGATAAGTCTTCCACATCGCACACAAACTCGCTTCTTATGTATCATCCTTTCGTAGATGATTTGTTCGATATAACTTTTAGATACATCGTACTTTTTCATCAGTACATTGATAATATGCCCTTTTTTGAATGTTTTCTCCTTTACCAAACACGCAAATTCGTATTGAATAAGTCTGGAGCGCACCTTCTTTGGGTCAAAGTACTCTTGTAGCCGGTTAATTACAGCGAAATCTACCTTACGTAGTCGTGCAAGCATAAACAACTCTTCTTTTGTCAGTTTCTGTTTCATTTCTTCATATACAGGAAGCAACAGGATATACCTTTGTCAGTAAGAGTGTTATGCAGTATAAGCAATTACAATACAACAAAGATATTTGTTTTTATTTTATTACCTGCTGTTTCGTTTTTAATTGATTGTTAATTAGTTGCTTTAATTCTTCCGTATTGGATACCAGTTGTTTTGGTCCGATAGGTTTTGCACTCTTCATTGGAGTGAAATATATTCTGTAATCTCCGTTTTCCGGTACAGAAAACCCACCGACAGTAATTAGTCCAATCTTTATCCTATAATACCCCTTAATCGGGAGATAAGTTTTAGGATTGGGAATTTTAAGCCCCTTTCTACGCATACATTCTGCTAAACTTACATAGATTGGGATAATGACATCCTCCACAAAAGATGGAGTGGAGAAATTCGTTATTCCCTTTCTTTTACGATGAACACAATTAGCCTCGATTTGGCGAAAAAGGTCATCGGTTCTCTTCTTATAATTGTCTGTTAGTTCTTGAAAATCCATTATTATACGTTTTTAAGTTGTTGTACCAGTGAATTTAATCGGTGCTGTAATGATTCGAGTTCAAAAAGCAAAGAAGAAGGGACTGTTGCATCGGTGATTGGATATTTCACTATCTGATGCATCAGCTCCCTAATATTTTGCTCTAAACTCATCTGCAAAAATATCTGTTTCTCCCGTTGGTATTTTTGTAGTTGTTCGTATTGTAGTTTATTCATCATCAATAAGATTCATACGATTATAAATGTGAGTTATGCTATCCTTTACCAATATGGGAGATAGAAGATTATCAAACATTGCTTTTATCTCCTCGTCGCTCATCCGTTCAATCTGGTCTTTGAAAGAAGTGATGGCAACGGAGAAATAGAGAGCCACCAACGGGCCCTCTTTGAGTAGATTCTTGATGCGTTCGTCCATTGATGGCGGGCGCTGTGATGTGTTTGTTTTCTTTGCCATAGTTGTTTAACATTTAATGAACCGTACCCAGTTATCCATATCATTGAAAGACTCATCGTTAATTCTTTCCGCAAATTCATCGGGAGTACAAACCTCAATGCTGTCACCATTACCATTCCAAAGTTCAATTAGTTTCTCGTCTGATATATTGCGAGACATATTAATCGAAAAGAGAAAGGCTCTCAACTCTGGTTCTGAAACAGCTTCAGGTTTCTTTTCCGATAGTTCGTGGTAGTAGTTCCATACCGTTACCAACCAGTCGATATTTATTTCTGATAGGTGACGTTCCGTGTCATCTTCTCCTGTGATTAAGTTCCGAAGGGTACATCTACCATCGGACTCGAAATCAACAAGACGATAGGCATTATAGACAGGCATTCCAAATCCATTTTTATCATCACCTTCCTCCTCTACATAGACAAGGTGGGGCACCAACTCTCTGGACGGTCGGTGATAGCAGATAGTCTGGTTATAAGTTGTTTCTGTAATTCGTCAACTTGCTTTTGATAATTCATTGTGATTGTTTTTAGGTGTATAAATCCAAATAGTATAAACGTATCCACTTCCGCCACGATATGCAATGGCATTAGAAGCACTATCGAAGGTTTCCCAGCTACATTCACCCACGGAATAGTTATCTTTAAAGTTATCTTGATGAAACTCCGTGAGCATCTTTTTTGCTTGTTCGCTTACCTCATCGCTCGTCAGTATATATTGTACTCCATTCTGCACGATGGTGATAAAGTATAGCTTGCGATCGTCGCAACGAATAATATCGGGATCCCCTTCCATCATAGAAAGTGGCTCAAACATCTCATCGTCTGGGTCTATATCAAAACTCTTTACCCAATCAGCCAGTTCTTGATAATACGCAATTCCGGCACTTATTTCAGTTACTATTGTTTCCATATTAGATTTCGTTTAAAAACTCATATACTTCGGTCAGAATAAAATCACCAGCACCAAACTCACATAGTGATTTCAGGTCGTTTAACGAGTCGCAATAGTAGAATAACAAATCGTCTTTATCATCCAGTCCGCTATCCAGCTTGATTGTCACATCACATAGTGGACTGTCATCCAGATACTTTATGTAACAAGAGGCATAAAGCGGCTCCTCTTTATGCTCATTCATATAGGCTTTGAACAGCTCGTCTATCTTTTGCTGGCGATGGTTCTTTTTCTCTTCCAACATCTGGTAGAGAATATTGGCCAATTCCTCTGTGTTGAAACTATCAAGCCCCAATGTAAACTTATCTCCATCAAAGTCGGTTTTAACCATTAGGTTGTCGTCTTCAATAACAAAGGACTCCACCACGCAAGCAGAACCAGTCCCTTCTGTGGCTTTGTAAGTTCGACCATTTATAGACTCCACCTCATCGCCAAGCATCTGCACCAACAGTAACATAGACTGTTTTATCTTTTCCTGCCTCTCCTTAATCTCAGATTGGAGAGACTGTATTTTTTCTAATTCATTCATTTTTAATTGTATTTAGGTTTACATCGTTTCATTACTCGTATGTCCTCATAGCCGAGACTTTTCAACTCCGCCAAAAGTTCTGCATACTCACTCTCTTTGGCAGGGGTGGTCGCTGTGATTACTCCTGTGCAGTCGGCATCGGAGTGTTGGCCGACATGCATATAGGAGCCGATTGTCAGATTCGTTTTATTGACCTGCTCAGGAAACAAGGCGATAATATCACCGCATTGTTTGAATTTGCGGAAGATTACTTTCATGCCGTTTCCGATTTTGATATGTCTATGCCGTCCTCGGCACAAAAATCAAAACCGATTTCCGTAGCGATACGGTTATACTCTTCATCGTAGAGTTGGTTGTACTCCTCTTGAAACTCTTCTTTGTAGCGAGTTGGAGTATCCTCATTAGCATCTTCGCCCTCTTCAATATCAAGTTCGGTAAATGCTTCAAAAGATAGCTTGTGAATATCTTCCATGCGTTTTACGGCACGGTCTGATGCCTGTTCCATAATGAGCGAGTTGATTGTATCTCTATTTGCCCCGAACTCATCGGGGCGATAATCTTTTAGTCCTTTCATTGCCCTTACTTTCTGGTTTATTCGTTTAGTCCACAAATCTCTGTCTCGATTTCAAAATCACCAACGTTGCCGAAGGTGTAGTCTGTTTCGTTGATTACCTCCTGTACATCTTCGTCGGTAATCGTCTCCGTCTTGTCATTTGCAATATCAAGGCGCACTGTGATATATACGGTTCTATTTGCCATCGTTTTGCTGTTTAGAGGTCAAAGTGTAAACCATACTTGATAGAATATCAGGTAACCACCCGACATTAAATATTTCGGAGTATTTGCTCGTCACGGTTACAGGATAGTCCAAATCATGATGATATAATTCCAACTCTATATCTTTGTCCTCATCAATGGTGACAGATTTGACAACGCAGTCATACCCACAACCATTGCCATCGAACCACACTACGAATGATTGGTGGTCTTCATCCTCCGATAGGGTTAGCGTTGTTATATTCTGCTTTTTGAGCAATGCGATTATTTCGGCTGTTACTTCTCTACGTATGGCTGCTATTCGTTCATAATAGTAGTGAATAACGTCTTCAATATGTTTCATATTCATTGTTGGCTTATTTGTTTAAGAAAATCACTTCTACACGTTGCGAGCATATATAATCAATAGATTCAGCACAAACGATTTGTCCATTTGCTATAACATCTTGGTCTTCGAGTGCTGTCATATCCTCTTCCAAAACATCGCATATAACATCTCCGTGAAGGTCTGATATGGCGTATATCTTACCATCCAATTCCTTTAGAAATTCGCTATCGTCTTTGAAGATGTAAAGATGCTTGGGAGGGTTCATAATAATCCTACGGATTTGCTCTCTCAGTTTTTCACCTGAGAGCCTTCTGGGTAACAGCCTTGATGGTGAGTAGGTAATCATACCTCTCATTAGTTGATTTACATACTCATGTTGTGTTATCTCCTCGACCTCGGCAAAACATATCGCCAAGTCATCAACGGTTATTTTGAAATTGTCGGGCAGTCGATTCCCGTATCTATCTCTATTAATGGTGCGGCGTATCTGCTCATCCATTTTTGCATCACCAAGTCCGGGATAAACAAGGAATAGGTATTTATCCTCGTATCGTGCAACTCCAAAAGAATCAAACAGATATGCTGTTACCTGTTTCTCGTCAAATTCAGGTAGGTCTGGAGTGTTAAGCTCCATTTTGAGGGATACGAGTCCGCCCATCTCCTCGATATGTTTTGCATTTATGTTCATCGTTTTACTTTTTTGTTCATTTTAGATTAGTGATTAGAAAAACAAAGGGGTGAATTTCTCCACCCCAATTTGTTCATTCTTTGATGTCTGTTCAGATTGCGACTCGTATTTCTGCATCGAGAACGGGAGTCCCAAAGTCTACCTTTTCGGAGTAAAACTCTTTCAGTTCCGTCTTTGCCTGCTCTAATGAGTTACAACGAACCACATCACCATCAATCATAGTCGAGAAGTAGACCTGTTCTCCAAACAATACGCTTGCATAGATAGCGATATCATTGTATGTATCTACTTTCTCAACAGCGTAGTATCCGTTGTACTGATACGGTTTGAGTGCTTTTGATACGGTTGGCTTTACGAATGAAGCGTCATTGTCGGCAATCATCTTTTCAAGCCACGTAGTATGGAATGTACCTATCTCTCTTTCGAAGATCTCAACCGGACGAAAGGCTCGTGGAGTACGACGTGTTACAACAAGAGTCATAGGCTCATTATAACTCCGATCGCTTTGGTATATTCCGATATACGTGTTACCGAGTTTCGAGTAGGTATAGCAATCTCGATTCTCTCGCAATGTTGCAAATGACACTTCACCCCCAAAGAATCGCTCGTCAAGTCCTGTTTCGTCTTTGAACTCTTTAATGAAATACTGAGGAATATGCTCCCTGTTGTATTTATCTTTACGATACAAAACCATTGCCTGTTCCAGTGAAACAAGTTCCGGGCGAACTTTCGATAGATAGCCGCTGCTGTAATCAAGAACCTTATACACCATATCCTGTGTCTGCAAATTTTGTGGTAATTGCTCGAACCATCTAAAACTTGTTCCTTGCGCCATACAGTAATCAACGAAATCGGGAGTCCATATCGACAAGGGTAATTTGGGCATGTCGTGGTTTTTGCGGACATACGCTTTGCACACCTCTTTCGTAAACAACCGATAGTCTGCCTCTGGGTCTATTGAGATTGTATAGCGCTCACATTTTTCAAGAGCAAAAATCAACCGTTCAGGTGTTTGGAATTTTTTAGGCAATTGTTGGAATGTGAATGGTATTGCTTCTACAACCTTATCGGCCATCGCATCGTCCATTACGGCGAACACTGAATCGATGAGTCGTTGATGATTCTCCGTAACTACTTGTTTCTGGATGACAGAGAGGTTATACGTTGATGAGTATGACATTTCAAGTGTAAGTTGCCTATTTTCAATAGCCACCATAAAAATGTCGTAGTCGTAGAATTGCTCTGGCACCAACTTAAACTCATTAACCGCCATTTTGAGATAGTATGCTTTGGTCTTGTATCTGTCAGGAGTAATCAGATTTATGTCCTCTTGTTTTAGATTGGTCTGGAAAAGATTTAGGTAGAACGTCTTATTCTTTAACCTTTGAGGAACGAACGATAGTAATACTTGTACTCGTTTTATATCTGTATGAGTAGTACTTCCGTGATAGCCCCCACGAGAGCCGTAGTTGGAGTGTGTTTCAGAGTAGATGCTACGAATGCCAGCATAGACAATCTCTTGAGTCCACGCTTCCGACGGGAATAAATGTAGATATTTAAGATTTCCTTTGACTCCACTCGTCATCTCTGCAAGCATTGTTGTAGAGCGTAAAGAGGCGGGTACGGCAGTAATATTAGCAACGCTCTTTCCCACGGCAAATTCGCAAACTTTTTGGGTGCGGATACCTTCTGGTAAGTTCGACAGTTTGAATGCGTTCCAGCTATATGATTTTTCGTTGCGTTCGATGATACCGATAACAACTTCTCCGGTCAGATACTTATGTGGTAGAAAATCCAACAATTCCAATCGTCCTTCTGCAATGGCCGCTGTTGCAATTTCAGGAGTAACCAACTCCTCGGGTAAATTCTGAACGGCTTTATATATCTCTTTTCCCATATTATTTATTGTTTTGAGGGTGATTAATGGTGGTAATAAGTTTTTTGCCACGAAAAACAAATATGGTGGTTTGCTCTTCGTTTGATTTGGACAGAAGGTCGCTCCAACGCTTAAACTCTCTGTTATAAAGAGTTCCTAATTCTCCTTTTGCATCAAGCTGCATAAATTCAAGCCCTTGCAGTGGGTCTTCTGGTGTGGTGGGTAATGTGTCGGGTAAAAATGGCGTTAATTTTTCACCGTCACAATAGAACCAGCATCCCTCTTTGAACAGGAATAGATGACCTTCGAGTTTGAGAAATGCCTCCTCAGAACTTGCGTATCGGGCTTCGTGTCTTCCTTTCTTCTCCTTGTCATCACGAATCATTGCACGACAATGCACGATGTCATTACACCATTCCCATTTTCCATAAGGAGTTCCGTTTACCACCATCAGATTGCCCAAGGCAAGGAGTGCCTCGACCCGTTTTTCTGATGGATAAAAGTTTCGCAACATAGGACCGACCATATTAAATGAAGGTTCCCATAACACGGAGATGTATTTCACCACTCCGGTTTCCATTTGTTTACCAATATGTACACTCATATTCTTTTATTGATTTTGATTGTTTAACTTACTTTCTGTGCACCCCAACGAATGTGGAACTTGCCTTGCTCGTCCTGTTCTCTACGGAAGAGAGTGTCTATGATGTCAGGTGAAATGTCGAACTCCTCGAAAATTTCGGATTCTTCTTTGACCTCACCGCTCTTGATAAACTCGTTCAGTCGCTCTTTGGTGAGTACCAATGCCATAAGATTCTGCTCGATAGACTCTTCGTTGGTGACGTAATAGACGTGTCGTATACCTACCGAGTCGAGACGGATAAAGCGGAAGTAGAACTGCTCCATTCGAGGAATGTTCCACTGCAAAGACTCTATGATAATATCCTCACAACTTGGTACGTTTGCCGAACTTTTCAAACTCTGCTGCGTACAGACCAAAATACCGTTGGTGGTATTCTCGAACTTATCAAGGATGCGTTGACGCCCATCGAAGTCTACGTTGCCCCGAATGACAAACAACGGTCTTTGAGGAAACTTCTCGCTCAATAACTCTTTGTACATTGCCACCGCATCCAGTGAAGTGCAGCCTATCGCAACCTTACCGTGCATCTCGAAACTAAGTTTACGCTCGATGAGCTTTGCTTTTTCCGGATAGCCATCACCGAAATACCCACTCATCTGTTGGGGTACGGAACAAGCCTTGATAAGTAACTGGATTTGTCGCACCAAGTTGAGCTGCGACTCCTTCTTCTTGTCAGGCATCGGATTGAAGTAGAGATGCAGAATCTCGTGAAACTTCTCCATAATGGTACGATAGACGGCCCGCTCTCCTTCACTCGGCTGGACGGTATAGTTGATAATCTCGTATTTGTCTCCTGCGAACTCCTTGAACTTGCGGGTGATGATTGTCTTTTCAATTAATTCGGAGAGATATTCTTGGTTGTATATGTCTTGATTGTACTTATTGATACCGAATACGGTTGCCTTGCCCGGACAGAAACACGATTTGAAAAGGGTTGATCCACCTCTTGCAGGAAATGGTCTGCGCCAGTTATCATTCGACTTTTGCTCGATTTCGTGTTCCTTATTCTCGTGATAAATCCAAGGCGCGAAACACATCATATTTACCGAGTTATTATAGAGCAACTCAATCTGTGAGTAAAGTTCTATGATGGAGTTTCGGGTTGTAGTTCCTGTTGCCAATAGTTTGAATCTGGCACGACGAAAGATGTTGAGAGATTGTCGTGTCCGTTTAGCCGAAGGGTTGGTTATCTCGTCCGACTCATCAAATAGTAGACAAACTTTATTTGAACGTATCTTCATAAACTCTTTGAGCGGAACAACTAACTCTGTAATCATAGTCAGCGATAGCAGCACAAACGTTCCTTTGGGGACATTGAAGAGGTGTTCTGGTTTGCTTGCTACGATGTATTTCTCATTATGGCGTTCCAAGAATGGAGCCCACGTCAGATGAATAGCGATGGCTGGTGCCAATACCACAGTGTTTTTGGTCTGAGGTTCCTTATGTTTTGCATAATGATAAGCGACAGCCGTCTTGCCGGAACCTTGTTGCCAATTAAGTAGCGTATATGGTTTTTGGAATATCAGTCCCATATCGTGTTGTTGCAACTCGGTGAAGTAACAGGTTTCCATCTCCTTATTCTTGAACGTAAGGTGCTTTATCTTATCATCCAACATTGGATCACGAGCCATATTCATAATCTTCTCAGATTGTAGTTGATATGCTTTCCGCTTACGTTCGATGAAACGCTCTGCTGCAACCATCTGACGACGTAGTTTTGCTGTAATCTTTGCTGGACGTGGCAGTGTGCAGGCACCAATCAATAGGCGGTTCAGAGAGGAATATTGGTGTTCCATCTTATCCAAAAGGTGTGGTGCATATCCCTTCAACTTGAAGCCATAGGATGTTTTCACCAATGCAATCTCTTTGCGGGTAACTACATTTTGGTTAGCTATATAACGTTTTAAGATGGAGAGCACCTTGTTGTAAGTCAGCTTACGTTTTTCCCACGCTTTATACTCTTCTGGGGTGTAATTTTCCGGTGGTCGTTGGTTGCGGAACTTCGTTACCAGAGCAAGGGCTTTGTTATAGTGTTTTTCAAGAGCCTTATGCGTCTTGATTTCGTACAGATATTTTTTAAGTTTATATTCAAAGACGACCTTTTCGGCTTCTTGCTCCTTTGTAATCTCTTGTTTGATTTGAAGTTTACACTCTTGATGGATTCCTCTTGCATCAGCGATACGATTAGTAAGTTCCGTCATCGGGATAAACTCATCGGGATTATATGGCTTCATCTCAATGTTTTTCGACTCACGCATAAAAGCCATTATTTTGGTCTCGAACTTCTCCACGCCTACGCTTTTGAAAGCATCGGCAGGAAGTTTGGTTTGTCCTATGAAAGAGAAATCTCGATTGATAGCTTTCACCCTCGACTTTTCCCAAAATTCATTTTGTAAAAAAGATACGGGTACAATCATCATTAGGATTCCGGCTGGATTCAGCATCCAATAAGCCTTGTTGCAATAGTAGAATTGTGATAGAACACCATCGAAGTCGAGATTAAAAGGAGGGTTGCCAACTACTATATCGAAATGCTCCTCGGGATTGTGAGTACAAATATTGGCAACTTGTATGTGAGCATCAGGATATAGATGTTTGGCAACCCGCACCGCATATGGGTCAATGTCGAACCCATAAGCGTTATGTTGGTTGGGTAAGAAATTGAAGAAATTACCCATCCCACAACACATATCCAGCACCATATCTGTCGGCTGGGGATTGATAGCCTCAATCATCTGACGGCATATATCGTGAGGAGTAAAGAACTGTCCCATATCGACCTCTCGTTTAGCTTGCGCAAAGTCGTGATAGGATGTAAAATCTGCTTGTTTGAGTTCGTGCAGACCTCCAATGCCAGTGTATCCGTTATAAATTTCTTCTGTGGAGATGGAACTATCACCAGATTCTATTGCCGAAAGAAACTTGGCATTGAGCGTTTTTCTGGCACTCTGTGATATTTGTTGTGGAATGATTTGATACATAACTGTTTCTATTTTATTTGTTAGGGGCTACATAGAGGATATGTAACCAAACTCATTGATTTCATTTTGATTCTGCTCTTCAAATTCAGTTGTTTTGTAGTAAGGAGTACTGGGCGAGTGTTCTTCGATCATTTCTCGCTTGTAGCAATTAAAGTGGGCGATTAATTTTTCGTCGTCTCTATAGCTCTCTAATAAATTAATAGCATCAACGACATCGCCATCAAGCCTCACTCTACTATTACCGTAATCCTTCGCGTATTGCTTGAAAGCATTGGCTCCAAGAGTGCGTGCAATGCTCTCTAAAGTTTTAACCTTGTACTGTCTCATCTTCTTGCAAATCTTCGTGATAAGGAATATTGTAGTACCTTACAGCATTTTCGAGTTCCTCCCACCACACCTCCGACACTTTGTCTTTTTTGAGGTTCAGCCACTTATTATCTGGGAGTCTGAGCCGTTGTTTGGTTGTGAGATCGGTCATCATAATGATGGATTGCATTACATCATCACTCACGTTGTCAGTGCAAAATGGACAAGGCAATGATTCCAGTTCACCACGTGAAATCTTACTGTTGTAGTAGCCAAACTCCTTGTCGTAGTATTCTTGATTATGTTCCATCTCTTAAAATTTTATTGATTTATATATTTGGTCTATCTCAGCCTGTCGAAGGCCGATATAGACCTTTGTTATGTCTATGCTGGAGTGTCTGAATATTGAGTTCAACAATATCAGGGATTCTGCACTTCTGCCATTACTCTCATACACATACCTGCCGAAAGTCTTGCGAAAGGTGTGTGTAGAGAATGCCTTAATTGGCAGTCGGTAGCGTACCTTGAACCTTTTGAGCAATCGGTTGATATGCTCCAAAGAATAGGCGGTTTGAGTTTTAGGGTTTAAAAAAGGCGAACCTTTTTTGTTGGGTTCGCCTTGTAGGGTGTATAACTCTTTGATTTTTTGTCGGACTGAATCGTTGAATGTGATTCGCCGTGCTTTTGAGGTTTTCTTCTCAATCTTATCGAGAGACTCTTTGTCAAGTATATCCTCCCACACCAGTGATAGTACATCGGAGGCTCTCAGAGCCGTGCAAAAGGATAATCTGCAATAGAGTTCCCACATATATAACCCATCGGAGTGAAGTCCGTCAACCAACCTCTCAAATTCTTTAATAGGGAGGTAGTCTGCTGTTGTCAGTTTTCCTTTTTCTCTGCTCATTCGTTAGTCTTTTATGTTAAGTTGTCGTTCGGAATCTCTTTGCCGGTATATGGATTATATACTTCGCATTCTGCCAGACATTCAGACTCGATTCCGAATAGTCCTTGGTCATAGCTATAAAAGATTTCAATTGGAATCGGTCGTAGCAAACATCGCTCGGCCTCATCCTCTGTCATTCCACAGCTTGCCATCAGTTCCTTTTTCTTACGCTGATATGCTACAGGTGTTTTATCGGGTGATAGGTACACATCAATCACATCGCCCTCGTCTTCTGTTATTCTTAGTTCGTCATCCATCTTTTTCTGTTTTTAATTATTCTTATCTGCATTGTGTGCCAGATAAATAAGTTCAACGATTTCATCTTTGTTGTTTCGCATAAATTCGGCAAATCCATCGTCAGTAATCTCTAAGTTTCCCTCTCTGCAATCCTCACAATATCGTTCATACATAGAATCTTCTACGATATGGGAATTGACAACCATACGATTGTAACAAATGTCAGGATCTGCCCATTCTCCGCGCCAAATAAAACGGATAGGTTTTATTCCATACCAATATGGTAGCGACGTCCGACCTTTCTTAGTGGTCACCAAATGTCGTTTAGGTGGAATACTGGAGAAACTCAACGCTCCTTCTAATGGGTCATTATTTGCTTGCTCTATATAGGTACTTAGCTTCATTTTTTCTGGTTTTTACGTTGTTCGTACTGAGAGACCTTCTGCATAATCATATCGCAGAAGAGCTGTGCCTCTTTTCGGTCGCTATGCAGGTAACCAACCATCGCAATAATATTGTGTTTGTAGTAGCTCTCCCATTTGGAGTAATAATGTGCACCCATCACACTACCGAAGTATTCATTGAAAAGCTCCTGTGTGAGGGATTCTTCCGGGTGGCGATTATAATCCCAAGCGCCGATTCGATATAGTAAATCGGCACTTAATTCGCTATGATTGTTACTTGTTTCCATTCTGTCCTGTTTGAATTAAACTTAGTGGAACCCATATCGCCTGACTGCCAAATTCCTCGAAAGCCTTGCCGTGCTCGATAGGCTCACACAAGTCGAACTTCTTTTTTGACGTGTGTTGCATTTCAAAATATTGCTGGGACTCCGGCCACTGCACAGGAATATAAACTCTACTGTTGTGAGGTTCTTTGTTCTCGTGCGCTTTGAAGAAGTTTTCGGGCACATACATAGCACCATTGTCATCGGAGTTGCAGCAATAATATCCTACTTCGCATTTTGAATAGAATTTGCTGTCATCTGGATGCTCGACCTTTACAAAGCGGTCTGTCGGTTCAAGTTTCTCCCAACTATGGCTGCACGAGTTGCACCAGAGTGTATTGTCACTTGAGTCATAGCCGTCTGCCGTTTTTCCACAAAAAGGACAAATGTATTTGGGGATATCAAATCTATCCTGGGCTATAATTTCCATACTTGACCAGAAGAGTTGCTCGCAATAATCATCTCCCATTTTACGGGCAAGTTCTCGCATGTCTTCATCATCTACATTTGAGACATCAAAACCTCGTTGAGCCAAGTCATCTCGATGTACTGATGTGACTTTGAAGTACGGTAACTCTCCAGTCAGTTGAATGAGGAAACTTGTCTCAGCCCCAGTTTTATTTTCTTTCTGCTCAAAATATTGATGCAGATTTTCCAGTAGTTCTCTATTCATAAGTTTATTTGTTTGCTTGTTTTACTTCCTCATTGTCAATCCCCAAGAACTCTTCTCCGCACTCTCTGCAAAAATAGCCCTCTTCGAGATTTGTGCCATCTATATCAATCATAGCATATCTCAGGGACTCCTCTTGACACGCTGGGCAGATGCGAAATTCAGACTCTGATTTTTGGTATTTCTCCAAAAGGGAATCCATAGACCATCCGCATATTGCAATCAAGAGTTTATCACAATCACCCATCTGATACGCTTTGATGATATTTGAGCCGATATGACGTAGTTGCTCCTCATCGGAGCGAATCTCATCCAATACCATCTCGGCAAACCCTTCGCATTTATTAGAATCTTCAAGTATGGAGTCAAGAGCATTAGGTTCCTCGTTCTCGGTGGTGTCTATATTCTGATTGCCATCGCCGTCACCCGCAACAATTAACTTTTGATTTTCCTCGCAGTTACAACACCAGCAATCGGCAGGTTCACGAATCATCTCGTCGATAAAGTCGGTAGTGGTTTCAAAATTCTCATTGGGTTTAATCCAAACTTTGGCTTGTACGTCACTTGACCCACAAACCGAACAAACTATTTTTGACATATTGTTGATTTTAGTTGTTTAATACCAACTCAGCAGCACATCATCATTGCTCTGGTCGCTGGTAGTGATTAAATTGTTGAGAGCAGACGCAAATTCGTCAACGCTCAATCCGATTTTTAATAGCTCCTGAATTAAGAACTTTTCTCGTGCCTTGAAATAGTCGGTTTGATTGACAATTTCGTCTTTTAACCGCACTAATTCACTTCTCGGCAGGTCATATTCGTTATCATACTCATCGTCTTTGTTTGTAGATATTTCGAACTCCATAAAGATTAAGTCCAATACTTCTTGCGACAGGTAGCCACAGATAACGGTGGGCGTATATTGCACTTGATATTTTTTTGCTGTGTGTAAGTTTATGCTCATAATGTTATTCCTTTTTAATAATGATGTGATTGCAATATAGGGCGTTGCTATACTTGTTAGATTAAGCAACCTCCTGATGATGAGAAAAACTGGCCATGGTCTGGCCGTGCGTCTCATAATTCTGGAGGCTGTATTGAATTTTATTACCCATCACATCGTGCCCGCCAAGCAATGATGTGATTTACTTTCTCTTACGCCATTCAGCCATTTTTCTCTGGATGTCAATATTGTTATCGCTCAACATCTTTTTCAAAACGGCAAGCAATCTCCAACCTTCACCGTCTTTGTACATTTCAGCTTTTACAGATAGGAATGCCAATGACTGGATTTTATCCAAACGTTTCCCGGCATCATCAATGGCGGTACAGTTATGGAAGCGAATCAGGTTCTGCATCGTAAAGAATGCGCCTGAACCTTTGTAGGCATCTACCCACGCTTTGCTTTGAGGTGTATCCCAAGCCAACTTGATACGCATATCATTGAATCTCTTTGCCGCAATATAAAGCTGTGACGCGTTTTTGGCTTGTCCGATACGAACAATAGCCATATTTAGCGGGTTGTATATCTTCTTATGCAAATCAGATACGAAAATGTTGCAACCCTTAATTCGTTTATAAGGCGTACCTTTGCACTTCCTTATCTTCATTGTCTCAACATGTTTCTTGAACTCTGAAACATAATCTTTCGCCATTGAGACAATTACATCTGTGTTGAACCAGCGGTTTCGGTCTGAGAAGTTAACGATGTCCCGTCCTTCCATTTTCATTTGGGCGTGCAGTTCGTCCATCAGCATCTTCCACTGATACTCATAGCCAAGTTTGTGAATCATATACGTTACACCTGATGGTTCTTTCGAGCGATACGGAGTGTATGACATCATGTGGAACATCTGTGCCATCACCCAACGTCTGAATAAACGTTTATTTGGTATGGTTCCTTGCTCGATAATATGATTGAAAATCGGGTCGTTGTCCTCCAAGATGGTAAGCATACCGTTTCTGTTGGATGCGACATAATCACCGCCATTGGCTCCGTGCATAGCAAACAGGTTGCCTACGTCTACTCCGGCATTGCGAAGTGCATCGATACGTTCCTGTGCCGTTTTTGGCTGTCTAATCGGTTTTTCCTCTCCTGCGACGGATGGATATACAATCCCCAGTCCCGAATTTCTGCCGATTATTGTTGCTACGGCTGTAAATTCCGTTTTTGCAATTCCGAACTCTGTGCCACACTGTGGACACAATACTTTGGTCTCTTTTTTCATATTTACTTTACTGTTGTATGATTAATTACTATTGGTAGGTTCCACCCACTCCTTGAGTATTACCAAATCTTTGTCATTCTTACTCTGATAGAACCATTTACCCATCTTTTCAGGATTCCATTTGAGTCCTTGAATTATCTGACAGAGGATATATAGTTCCAACTCAATCTGTGCTTTGTCGCGACGCTCTCCGTACAGCATAGCCTCGTCGCTCAGGTTTCTTTCTGGTTGTGCTGCGAAATAGCGATGCGACTTGCCTTCGCTACGTTCAGAGGGAATGGAGTGTTTGTAGCTATGATACAGGTCTTCGATTGTTGCAAGAAACTCATCTTCGCTACAACTTGGCACACCCAATTCGCCCTCGTGCTTGCCATTTTCTATGACGTACTTGCCGTCTATTTTCAAACTGCGGGACTGAAAGTTAACATTGAAAGCAGAACCACTCTCCACGGCTTGAATGGCATTTTGATAGATATTATCCATATTCTTTACTTGTTAATTTTGGGCACTCAAATCGCTGACGCATTTCTGTATTCTTTTGATAAATCCAGTGTGACTGATCCTGAACCTCGGTTATTACCAGGTTCAGGATCGGGTTTCGATACTGGATGTTAAACTCGACTCCTTGTGCATTATTCGGTTGCGTTACCATTTCTCTAAAAGTCTCAATCTGGATGGCACATAACTTTACTGTTTTGATATGAGCAGCTGTGCTGCTGGCCCCATATGGACATCTCGAATGATAAACGGAGATGACGTATGGTTCCTGCAGTTGAAAAGCTGCACCATTAAATTCCTAATCTTGACTCTTCACTTTGTGCTAAGTATGTTTGTGTGGTTCTCAAAATATCGGCACATTTCTCTAATACGTTGATGTTTGCCGAGGTTGGAAGCCTAAGCAGCGGCGTCGTATAACAGTAGGGATTACGACGCCGCAGCGGAGGCTTATTGAGCCAGGCAGACTAAATATTATCTCCTTGAACCACGCCCTTGTGCTAAGAATAATAAAGTTCTCATAACAGTGACACATTGCTTTATACTCTTGATATAGCCCGCGTTTCCAGCTCAGAAGAGTCTGAAGGTGATGAATGAATCACCTTCAAGACTTTATAGGAGCTGGTTTGCTACGCGGGGTATTAAACTGTTGTTCCTTGAACTTTTCTGCCGTGTTGCAGTGTTTCTATGAATGTCAGGCAAGCGACACATAGCTTTATTTTCTTGATATTTACAGGAATGAACCAGATCACTTCGAGTATCGCCGGTCGATAAACCGGACGATGCGAAGCAGTGATCTGGAATGCGATACCTGTAACATTAAATTCTTGCTCTTCATTCATCTGCCGTGTGCTCAGCATATCTACAATGAGGCTACCAACGTGTTATACACGGCTCGGCTGGTCAGCAAGGCGTTCTGCATACAACCGATGGTCAAATAACCTGATATATTATTAGTTTTATTACGATTCGCTTTCACGTTGCGTCCTCGTCCTCTGGCTATGCAACCATCACTTTGGGTTTTGACATATCCCAATCCTCCGACTTTGTGCTTTCCAGTTTCAACACCTCTGAGGCAGTCCATCACGAACTTGTTCAACTCATCAAGGTCTTTTCTGACATTGCACACAGATAGGATTTGTGTTGCCCAACTAAATTCACCGTTCCCTTTGTAGAGGTAGCGGTTTACGGAATTAATAGCCTTTGATACGGTTGTATTAGGTTTACGTATTGTTCGAGACTCAATCTCTTTTTGGAATGTTCTGATGCGACTTGACGATAGAGAAATCGAATCTCCTTTGATACTGAATCCCAGAAATTTGAACCACTTGTCAGAGGTTAGGTATTCCACCTTTTTAGGGTTGAGAGTCATCGACATCTCTCCAAGTCGCTGTTGCAGGACACTCATCGCCTTTTCATAATCTTTACCGATAAACAACATATCGTCCGAATAGCGCACATAGTAGCCATTCAAACGGGACAATTCGTCATCGAGGTCATATAGCAACACATCTGCTAACCAACTTGCCACGGCACATCCTTGTTTCAGGGATTGGTATTTCCTTTGGAGGTTATTGTTCTCATCAAAATACAAGTCGCTGTGATAATACTTTCTCAGCACGTCAATCACAGCGGAATGACCGTGCTTTGTTTCTACCTTGTCAAACGCCTCATCAATGTATCGGAGCGGAACACTGTCGAAATATTTGCTTAGGTCGGACTTCCAGCCCAAACAATCTCCACTCGGAGCCTTTGTGATTTGATGGCTCACCTCCTTTACAACCTTGCCGCATCCAATACCTGTCTGATACGACTTACACGCCCTGTGAAGCATCTCCGGAATCAGGTCAAACAGCAAATCGTTGGCGATGCTTAGTATTATCCGGTCGATAGGCTCATTCACATATACTGTCCGAAACTCTCCATTATCCTTTGGTATCTGTGCGGTATGAGGAGGGGAGATTTCATACTTGCCTCTCAACATTGCATCGGCAATCGCCACTCTGGTATGCTCGTCAGTCAAGCGTATAAGTTGGTCTTTGCGGATGTCCTTGAACACTCCTTTCTCAATTGCTTTCGTCCATCTGTCGATGTCGAAAAACTGTTGTAGAATTTTATCTGTCATATTCCTTCATTTTATTGGTTTAATTCAGAGTAGCTGACCGGTTACTTTTTTGTTTATTTCTGTGAGGATTAATTTTTCTCATCCGCCCAGATACAACTGTTATAGCAACATCCCTCACTGTCTGTATAGACGCCAAATACTACAGTTGCTTTGGCAAAGTCGGCAAGCTGTTCATTCCATAATCGTTTTACGGTTTCTTCTCCTAAGTCATTTACATACCTTCGGGCATACTCTCGAAACTCTCCTGTGTTTTCAGCATAGAAAGCAGTTGGGTTACCGTAGATCAAGCAACTGTTAATCATCTCTCGACAACTTAATTCATCGTCGATACGATTGTCTTGTGGTGTTCTATTATTAAAGCGAGGCAACGATTTCTTCGCTGCCTCTATCTGTTTTCCTGTCATTTTCTAATTGTTGTTCATTGTTTTAATCAATCCAGAAAGTTCCGCAGTGTGGGCAGTGGCTTCCACAAGGAACATTGTTGTCGTAGTAGACATCTCGATGTCGTTTGTAATCCATATCACCGAATGTGCAACCACCGGCTTTGAATACTTTGTTATATTCTGCCTCACGAGCCATTCTCTCGGCATTTTTGGACTTTGCAAGTTTAGAGGTTCGTTTAGGCTTTTTCATTGAAAAGATTGGTGAAGCGGATTTATCCAACCAATCACCACACATTCCAAAACAGTTTTCGAGACTGTATTTATCAGCATCCGAGGTATAGAGGTTGTCTCGTGTAAAGGGAAATGTTTTATCAATGTTGATGTACTCAAAGTCACCTCCCCCTTGAGTGCCATCGTAAACTGCCACGGCAAACTTTCCCTTGAAATGAATCTGTTGAAAGTCCTTGTCCGGGTCGTCTGATAAAACACTGGTAAGTTCATTTGCAAAATATATTCGCAACTCACCCCCAGAAGAGTTCCGTACAATAGAATCAATCAACTTGGCTTCCGGAGTGCCTTTCTCTATTCCCAGTTTACGTCTGATTTTATAGGCATCTTGGGCGTATGAACCATCACGCCACGGAGCACACATAAAAGCTGTGTGCCAGCCATCAATTTCTAATCCCAATGAGTAGAACATAGAGATGTCACCAGTGTTCCCCAAAAGGTCTTCAACGGGTGTGGAGGTGTCCTTCTCACATAGCCAATCACGAATCTCATCTTCATTTTCCTCATACAGCTCTTCGAGGTCATCAGCCTCCATCTTTTGACGAATCCCCTTTAGGTATTCACCTTCGGGATAATCCCACCATTCCCACACTTTTTCGTGAATGGGGTTGAGAGAATTGGAACTTAGTGACTCTTGAAGTAACTCTTTGTGCTCACTAAGGTCATCGCGGTAGTCTACATAATAGAGACTCACGTAATCAGGTAGGTATGGTTGGATTTGTGCGTTCATAATATGGACTTCTTTTGTAGGTTACGTATTTCTGATGACTCAATTCCAATGCTTATATTTAAGTCTATGGCCGCTTGAAGTTCATCATCGGTGTAGATAAGAGACTCGGAACCATCTTCATACAGAATGTATAATTCTATGTTTTCATTCTTGCGGATATACCACGCTTGTTCTGTGGTTAGAATTTTCCAGAATCCATCGGTTCGTGTACTCATAATTATGCGATTGAGAAGGATTGTTTTACTGTGTCGAGTTTGCTTTTGGAGAATATCCACCCGGCTCCACAACTCAACCTGCCATTGAAGCAACCACCCAACTCTTTGAGTTTGTCTTTGATGGGTTTGGTGTCGCCGATAATGGCAAATGCTTTCTCGGAATAATCCACTATCTCTATACCTTGTACTGAGATGGACAATGGTTCTTTGCTATTCGATTCAGGTTGGGGTTCCAAAACAGGAGT
>OGIS01000038.1_pt1 | contig 57011 bp, 55 predicted proteins | sample 1571821 | NCBI WGS metagenome assembly OGIS01 (sample SAMEA2581965, study PRJEB24529) | metagenome | biome: Human gut stool | place: China | collected 2011
AGATGGACAATGGTTCTTTGCTATTCGATTCAGGTTGGGGTTCCAAAACAGGAGTGTAGTCTTTCTTGTAGGTTCTACGATGTACTAATGTAGACATCTGTTCAGATTCTTCGGGTACATATTCGTTCATAGCATAGGATTTGCCTAATTCGTTGTTAATGGCATCCAACTCCTCTTGTCTATGAATATCACTAATAGTTCGATTTGTAAACACATACCCCAGATGACCATATCTATCCATAAACTGTGAGTGTTTTTGGTATTCGTAATCCTCCATACCATCAAATCCCTTTCCCTCGAAAAGATTGGCAACCTCATCAACTTTTTCTGTGTTAGGTCCATCCGTCCAACTGATAGTATAGGAGTCGGAATGATCATTTACGACAGAGAACTTCGTATTCGGGAATCTTTTCTTCAGCACCTTGCGCAGGTTGTTTGCTGCGGTTTTCTTATCATATCTTTGAGTTACTACCGTTAGATAGGCAAACTCTCTTTCGATACGCTTTTTCTCCTCTTGTATCAGACGTGCCTGTTCTTCTTCCTTTTCCATACGCTCTTTCTCGGTGGCAAGTTGTTCTGAGTGCAGGAGTTCGTAGACCCTTTTGCAATCCTCTGACATTGAGGTTTTGTAGTGATACAGCAGACCCGTGTAACGCATATAGTCAAATCCCTGAGCGTCTACCGTAATTGCTCTGCCTGATGGCGTGCGGATGAGTGTGTAGTGCGCATAAAATGTTTCCTGTTCAAACTTTGAGAAATTACATTTGTCTCTGTCTTCGGCAATATCATCCGAGTAATCACCACCTTTATCTCTGAGAATATCGCCACAATCGTAATATTTCAGAGCATCAAATGCCTCATCGCTCATTTCGATAATATCGACCACCTTGCCTAATCTGAGGTATTCTTTTACCTCGCTACGTTCATCACGTTCTTTAAGGTGGTCTTTGAGCATATCGGTCAGGTCTTGATACTTGGAGCAGAAGTAGTAACTGTAAATAAAGCTGTTCTGTTCAATCTCTGCGGCACTCTTGGAATTATTCTCTTCGGCTTCCTTGCGATAGTCCAGATAGTGAGTACTCACGGGGCGAGGTACAAATATCGGGTCGCCTTTATCACTCGTGCCATCGAACCAATAGATGCTATTCCACTGGTTGAATTGCTCGTTAATATTGGTTTTGAGTAGTGCAATCATTGTTTCACGGTCTAAGCCACCGATATTGCAATCGCCACTCATCAAGAAGCAGGAACGTCCTCGCTCCCAAGAGGCTTGCGTGATACCGAGTTGATGCCCTTTAAGCACCAACATTCCATTATCTACATTCAGATAGTATTGTTTCCTTTTCAGAGTAAAAACTATTCGTCCGTCCTGAATGGAATCTACCGTTATCTCACTTATGGTAGTTGAAGCAAGTGAGTTTACTTTTATCAGGGTGAGTTTGTCACCGGCTATTATATGTTCAATCATCGTTTTTATTTATTTGATGGTTATCTACTTAGCAAGCAAGTTGCATTATAAAGTACTGGACGAAATCAGATTCTAATCCCAGACTTTGGCAGGCTACCTCAAAATCATCGTATCGGAGATCATCCGTTGATTGTAGATCTCGGAGATTGCGAATTTCATCATCGAGATACTCTTGAGCTTCTTGTTCGTTGCAACTGCATGAGTTGCAGATTCTTTCTATAATTCCCATAAATTGAATTGTTATCTGTTTATTAGTACACTTAAAGTTTGTTGGAGATTATTTAGCGGTGCGTATTGATTAGTACCTCCGGTATAATCCTTCCGGTGTTGAGCTGTTCTCACCAAAAGGGTCATATCTGACATCCATCGTACATCGTCAATACTGAAATACCACAACTGACCGTTGGCATCATCGAAAAATCCGGAGATATAGAAATGACCGACATTGAATGTGATATTTTGGCATCTCATTACTTTAAGCACACTGCGAAGCTCTGCTTTAAAAGTCTTAGTGAAGTCCATAAATTCAGGGGTTTTCCCGCTTGAACTTACGAATCCTTTGTGAAGGAGATTAAGTGTTTTATTCATATTAGAAAGTTTTTATATTAGGTATGTGTTTGCCAGCCCTTTGTCGGTGTTAATTGCACACACATCGACTGGTCAGGTGAGCCGTGATAGACTAATCCGCCCACAATTCCTGTTCGACCGTCGGGGTAACGTTGGACAAATAAGAATGAAAGTGGTGCAAAATCATGGTGAAGTTCAATCTCACACGGATAATCAGGATTGTTGGTTTCCCAACTTTTTAACCTATCCAAGCATTGTTGCAGGGTCGGATCGTTTGTTTCTTTGGCATATTTCATTGCCTCATCGTATCGCTCTTGACAAAATATCTTCATGTTCAATTATTATTAGTAGTTAGAATGTAAAATCGCAGAAAACCACAAAATCCCCTTTGCGTAAAATCTCATGGTTTACATCGTCAAACTTATAGGTACTGTACTTCTTGGCTTCTGGGATATATTCACCACGAACCCACACAGGGGAAGTCTCACAATCTCTCAGGCGAAAGAACTCGCCCTTTTTGAGCTGACGGATTGTTGTTGTAACAGCTTTGTTATCAGTACGCATACACTTCCAGATATTCAGATTCGTATATCTCGAAGTTGTACAAGTTCTCTTCATCACTGGCAAGGTTCTGCCAATGGTCGCAGACGAACGATAGAATCACATCCAAGCAGGCGTTTGTTTTGCGCTTGAGTAAATTGATTGCTCGTTCACGCCACTCGCCACTTTCGGCAAGTTTTAATAATTGCTGATCACTCATATTTGTAACATTTTAAGAGTCAATAATAAATTCATCTTCATAAACCTCGATAATTGCACCACTCTCGCATATTTCAGCAGTCCAGCGGTTGCCCTCTTGACAGAGGATTAGTATGTTTCTATAACCTTTGTATGGGGTTATCAATGTTGCATATTTACCTTCCATAAACTTCAATTTTATTGTCAATTAATATTCAATTGATAGGATGCCGACTTATTTATTTGGTCGTTTAAATTCGTGATAGTAAATCTCTTCGTTAGCGTGTTCTTTGTTGTATTGTTCGAGCAACTGATCCAATTGATCAATACTTTCAATCTCAGCTGCTCCGATTTTCTCTGCTATGTATTCAAGCAACTCTTCATCGTCATCGAGATATTCTGAATAACCCTCTGCGTGAAGGACATAGTACTTCTCTGGAAAGTATTCACCGGTTGTGTCGCTATTGACATAGTAGCACAATCCGCCCTCTTCGGCGAGGTAGTAATATTCTATGCTGGGATAATTCTTGCAGACAAAGTCCCATACCTCCGGCACATCTCCCCAAGCTGTCATTGTGGAGAGTTGTATCATACTATCTCCGCAGATTTCCATATAGTCAATCTCTCCTCGACAATAGATTTCTTTCCAGTCTCCACCAAAGAGATTGACCACACAGCCCAGAAATAATTTGCCAAAACCATTTTCAACAAGTGGTTCCGGCATATCGTTCAATGATTGCAATTTGTTATAGAGGTCTGCTATTTCCTCTTTATCTCCCACAAATTTGTAGGAGGTATTACACCAGTTCGGCATAGCTATTTATTCTTTGATTGTTACACATTTGATTCGTATTTCCGTCCATCTCTCAGGGCTTTCCTCGCTGATATAGAAGCACTCTTCACTACGTTCCATCTCGGCATTGTTCAAATCCCAGTTTTGGAGTTCTTCGGCAATCATTCGCTCGAACTTTTTGGTTGCACCCTCTTTGGTGGAGTGAATCTCTTCGGGGAGTTCATAGATCATTCCGTATGCAACTGCGCCAGAATCTCTGTCGTTGTAGTCATATCCTACATAGTGGACGATATATGCTTTATCCATAATTCTTAATTTTATAGTGGTTCGTTATTTTCAGATTAGTAGCCCGGTTACTTTTTTGTTTATTTTATCGGGCACAAAAAAGCCGGAACACTTTGCAGGATTCCGGCGGAGTATAGATATTTGTAATCTACTATGCGGCTGGGGTCGGTGGAAGTGGTCGCCACTTGTCACGGAAAAAACGCACATTATAAGCACGTTGCAATACAGCATTCTTGAAGCTGCACACAGTGACGGTATCACGGCTCTCACGCAATTCGCCCCTTTCTTTGAGGCTCTGGAGTGTACTCTTGCAGGATTTGAAATTCTTAAAGCACCCAAAACTTTTGGTTCCCTTGACATCGTGTAATTCTATCATAAGGCAGATATGTTTTTAATTACGAATAATCACATTAAGCGTTTGAGGAAAATCCACGTTGATTCTCCGAATTTTCGGCAGATATAACTCTGCAATGGTTCATTGGCACTACCACCATAACCACAACTTTTTATCAGGTACTTCACAAACTTGTCGGTGAGAAATACCAGTTTCCCAGATTTATTACTGGTTTGCCTATCAAAGAATGGTGAGATGCTCATTTTGAAATGCACCGTAAAGTTCTGAGAAACATCGGCAAAAGATATTAATTTATACATATTATCGGCACGTTATTATTTCTAATTAGGATATAGCAGTGGCATAAATCGCCCACAAAAAATACCCACGTAACACATTAGTGCATACGTGTGGCACATAAAAAAACAATGCAGATAGCGACCCTATAAAAGAGCCGACTACCTGCATCTACCCAAACCACTAAACCGTTTTTCTGCAATTATGCAGCGGCTTGAGCCATCTGTGGTTGCTTGGTCGCTTTTGGGGTTTTTGTTTCTGTTTCTGCTACTTTTGTAGCGGGTTTCTCTGCCTCTTTTTGCAATTCCACACGGAACCCCAAAGCATCAAAACTTGCCTTTGTAGCGGCGTGAATTGCCTTTTTGTAGTCCCTTGCAGTACGTTCCAAATCCTTTTTAGTTGGAACAAGACCGATTTTTTGCCACACCGATTGCTCAAGGTCAAAGTGCTTTACTGTTTCGCCCTTGTCTGTTTTGAAGATAACAGCGGCTGGAGTAGAGGCACGGAGTTTTGAGCGGATGCCGTCATTGTCTTCACGCAATGATGTTTCTTTGACTTTCACGTCCCAGAATGTTTGCACAACGTTTTTCCACACACGGAAAATCTCGTTTTCGCTTTTGTCGGTCGCTTCATAGTCAGCCCCGAAAAAATGTTGTGCGGTTTGCGTTTCAACACCCTCTTTGTTGGTTGATTTGTACACCAAAACTACACCTGCAAAATTTGACTTCAAATTTGCGAATTGCTCTGCATTTAACTTACAAGTTGCCATAATCTTTTAGTTTTTAGATTGTTAATGAATTGTTTGAACCTATGCAAAAGTGCATATTGTGGGCAGGTGGGGAATCGAACCCCACGAATTACACGTTAATGTAAAGCACGGCAACCTTACCGTCAGCCCATAAAAAATGCACGCAATCCTTTTCACCTGACTGCGTGCAATTTTTTTCAATATGCCTCACTCACTAAAACGTGCCACATAGTTTGCTCCACAAAAAAAGCGTTATATTTGCACTATTGACAAAGCAAATACATACTATTTTGCATCGTGGCAAACCCTTTGGTACTCCAATTTCGCAAAGGCGTTTCTTTGGCACGTCTCGCACCTTTTTCAGTGCGACAGCTAACAGTAAGGCGGTGGGCGGCTGGTGATTATGGGCATAACATTGGCAATGCTCTTTTCTCAAGCTCCGTGTAGGCTGTTTTTCCTACTATCGTGAATTTTACTTCCTGCTACTCTGGGCAGACTTATGGCACTATTTTTTCACGTCCTTATTCTATACAACTCGTACTACCTCAATAATTTGCGTACTTTGTGCATACGGTCAAAATATACTTTTTGCCGTTCCGTAACTCTGTAGAGGTCTACAGGCTGGAGGGGTGTGGTTGTTTGACACCTCAATTAAGCGTTCCAATACGCTCCAGTAAATTTTTTGTTATACAGTCAAAAAATTGCTTTCGCTCTAAAATAACGTTTCGTTTTTTTTCTCTTTTGGTTTTTCTGTTTCGTTTCTAAAACTGTTTTTTAATTTGATTTTTAATATTGTTTTTTGTTTGTCCTTTGGCGTTTGTTGTTTGCCGTTGGACTTGATTAAGTATAACACCGTTTTTTCATTCTCCAAACTTTTTTGAAAATATTTTTTTGTGGGTGTGGTCAAAAAGCCTCTAAAATAGACTTGAACACATATGCGCGCGAGGGATAGGCTGTAAGTAGTTGAATATCAATCAAAAAGAAAAAAGATTATTTTTTTGAAAAATATTTTTTATTCTGTTTTGCGTTTTGGGTGTGAATGTACGTTTGTATTGAATTGAAACAACATTGTAATATATTGATGTATAGATAGTTATAAACTGAACAAATAAGTAACTTCAAAAGAAAAATATTTTTTTACTTTCAAATTGAAACTAAAAACAGAATATACAGACTAAAACGGTTTACTTTGCCTATAAGTAAACCACTTAACTAACTGAAATACAACGGTGTGATAAAATTAAAAAGATTGGGGAGGGTGTGCCTACCGGTGCGAGGTGCATACGTGAGATAAGGGGAATTTTTCAAGTCTTGTTTTTGTATTTACTTACTTATTGTAAGTAAGCAAACTGCACACGAAGGCTCTTACTTCTCAGACGCATAATGGCAGAAGTTGCCTATACAGAGAATTAGCCTTATTTTCTCTATGTATAAGTGAAGTTGATGCATATTTGATAACAACCAAATCTACAATAGATTAATGGGCAGACAATTTGCATTCTGTCCACTGTATATTGTGAACGGCTGTTTGAGACTGATTGGGTGTATATATTGATAATGATGATTTCCTGTCTGACCGATTTGCCTGACTTTTTTGATAAATTCGTAGGATTTTTAATAGAAGAAAAAAGCGAGATGAAAATATTCACCTCGCTTCGTAGTTTTATTCAATTTCTTGTCCCGATTCTTCGGGTGTGCCCGGCTCTTCGACTGATGGCACCAGACCTGATGACTCTTTGTAAATGGGCTTGGAATGATTGCCGTGATTTCCCACATCGTGCTGGGGTGCATCGCTATGGTTGGTGAAAGGTGGTATCACAAGATAACGCTCCACCCAGTCTCGATACTTCCACGCAGAGATTTCTCGGAACCATACCTCATAATCTACCCAGTAGGCTTGAAGCATATTGGTGGTTTGTGGCATATCGAAGTAGGTCAAGTTGCAGCGTTCGTTAAGTGCAGGCTCTCTATTCTTGGCATCTTGAATAGCAACATTGATGCGTTGGAATACCTCGAATGGTTCACACTCTTTATCTGGGTCGCTGTTATTCAGGTTGTTTAAGATGAATCTTACACGCATTGTTGCTCTACCTTCACCGATACGCTGTTGTTGTACTAGATAGCGAACATTGACAAAGTGGACGAAGATTGCAGGGAAAGCAACCTCCATTTCTAAGTTAGTATCACGGATAATGCGTAGGTATTGACCATTGTCGATGGCTATGGTTTTGAAAAACGGCGAAGAGGTTAGATCTTCTGGATTTTCACGGATTGTAAGCAATGCTCTTTTTACGGCATAGTACATCTCGGCAAAGGGATTCTTTGTCACCTCCTCGGGTATGGAGACTTTGGGCGTTTTGTTTGAAGCAGGAGTCGTTGCTGTGTCAGGTTGTTTCTTATCTTTTATCATGTGTGAGGAAATCCTTTGAATATTGTTGGTGTTAATACAGAGTTTATATGTTCCAATACTTTGGGACTGTGTCCGATAAACTGCCGATGCACGGGACGACGAGATGAGTATTGATTGACGGTGTACAATCCGAATTTAGGGTCAGTGTTATGCACTGCTGCATAGTTCTGGTAACGACCTCGTTTCTTGCCACGTTTCCCTTTTATGGGAACGCTTTTTTCATCCGTCCAAATGTCATAACCATAACGGCGGCGGTAATCTCGTTTACCAAATGCACTGTATGAACCTAACTTGTTTGTTTCGCCCTTTATTTTGCTTTTCAGTTCTTCCCTGTCAATCATAATCGGATGGGTAAATTTCTTCCCCCATTTCGATTCACGGGGAGCCCACTTTGTTCCGCTTCCGTAGAACCCGCCTTGGTTGAATGATTCTCGAAAGCAACTCAGAGCATATTCACCTGCCTCTGTCGCAAAATCTTCAGCGTTCTTTGCCAGTATGCTGTGCCACTGTTTCGACCTAATATCCTTCGCCCATAGGTCACAAAATTGATCTAATGTCAGTTTGTTCATACGATACCGAATTTACGCTTGATACGTAGTTTGATAGCCTCGACTTCTGTGGGTAATGGATACTGAAAATATGAGTGTGAGAGAGAAAATATCCGTCCACCCGTTGCCAGACTCTCTGTAAAAATTGGATTAACGCTGCCTTTGAAGTCGGGTTTTAGGATAGAGCCCCAAACGGAACCGTAACCATCAGAGGTAAGATAGCAACGACACGCCCACTCGATTGGCGGTATCAGTTCCGGTGGAAACTCACTTTTCAGGTATGATACCCCATCGAACGATTGGTGCCACGCCCGGACACGCTCGTCATTTTGGGTGTTGAACGTAACGATGCTCTCCATTGAAACCCCCATCCACCAAGCCGCTATGGTTGCCGAGTGAAACACCTGAGCGTTCTCTGCCTCTGCGTAATTCTCGTTATACTTTTGGCATACTTGTTCGTATGTTTCCATCTCTGCCAGACTCAATGTTTCTGGCAATTCTTGCATCATAGCCACCTCTTCGGCTACCGCAAAATCCACTAAGTTGTCAATGGCGGCGACTAAGGTATCACGTTCCAACTCTTCTCGTTCGGTGAGACTAATATTTTTACTTTGCAGAATCTCTAATGCACGGTCAAAGTCAATGCGTAGCCCGTCAAGTACTTTGTCTATCAAAAAAGAGGCACGTAGCGATATGATATCATCGAACACCTCTAATTGTTCGGCACTATTTTCAGCGTTATAGACCATACGGCGAAAGGCATCGAGGATAAGCAAATACTCCTCGTGCCCTTTGTCATTTTGTTGTATCTCTACTTTTTCTGCCATCGGATTACTGTTTTAAGAAATTAGCAATCTGACTACCTCTGGAATGTCCGTAGCGACGGTAGTACTCCTCATCACTCATCACACGGCGGTCATTTGTTGTACCGGCTTTAATGTTAGATTCAGCTCCTACACCAGAACCCATAGGCGTGGCGTTGAGCTGCTTACCTACGTTGATTCCAAATTCCTTTTCAATCTCATCGGCTGATACCTCGTACTTGTCGGTGATGAGTTGATAGAGTTTGATGCGATCTTCGTTGTTCATCTCAATGCGGTTGGAGTATTTGAACTCCAAGCCTTTGGGTACATAATCCATCGCCACCAAACGAGGCATCACCTCCTCGTTCATAATATTCTCGATGTAGCGACGATATACCTCAATACGTTCTCTGAATATATCCTGATGCGCTTTGGTGGAACCAACGTAAGACTGGGTAGCTCCCGCCATAGATTCAGAGCCTAAAATCAGATTGGATACTTCACGATTTACAAACTCAATGAGCGAGGTGTATATTTTCTCTGAGTTCGACATCGTAAAGGTCTTGATATCTACCTCATCCTCGATTCCTGTGATTACAACCTTGTTCTGCGCAGCGTTGGCGATATCATTGGCAAGGCGTTTACGGTCGGCATTACTTTCACTGACAGTTTTACCGTGAATAATAGGTTGCCCATAGGTGTGTGAAAAGTTCACGTAGTTGGCAACGGTAAATTTCTTTGCAAGTATCAGCGGAGTGGTCGCTGAGAAAAGTCCGATACCGCCCGAATTGACCAACACATAGTTTGAGCGATATGCCTTAGAAGCAACATTCCAGTTTGGAAGCCAGATACCTTGACGTTTGACCACCGTATGTTGATCGGGTAATACGTTACGCCGCTCGATAAGATTGACCTCTGCCAACTTTCCAGTCTTGGGGTCTATGTGTGGCATAATCTCTATCAAGGAAAAGCCGTAGAGCTTAGATTCCACGATTCCTCGGATGATTTTATCGAACTGAGAGCCTTGCACCTTCTGTGTATGCTTAATATCCTTGACGTACTTGCCTTTGTTGTTCATTCGGGCGAGCATATAACGGTCGCCTAAAATCTGACTTTCAAGGGTCTCTATAACAGCTCTGATATGAGCGTCCTGTTCCAAACAAGCCTCGTATAGATCTATCAATCGGGAGCGATCGTCGAGGATTGTCCCAAATGTAATATCCTGCCGAACGGATTTATATCGGTTGTTGCGTTCGATCTCACGAACATATTCCGTGATAGTCTTTTTACTGGTGCGAAATATACTCTCTAAAAGCTCTCCATTGAACGAGTTTTGGGCTGTAACTACCTGCATATACTGGATTTTACAATAGAATAGCCCTCCCCACGAAAAAAAGTTGATAATAAAATCAGAATATCCAGACTATGGTAATAATAATCATCAAGTTACCAATTACTTAATTAACACTTGTCTTACACTAAATCGCACCATAATTCCCCGAAGATGCTTATATAACTATCTGTATAACAGTTTGTTAAGTCGATTAAAACTGTGTTTTTAGTGCTGTTTTGACTATCTTTGCAGCGTATTTTTTAACCGTAAAAACAAATATGGATATGAATGAAACTTAAAATTCTGACTCCCTACACTTTAAAGTATAGGGAATTTCCGGAATTGCTGTTTGGGAAGTCCGTCAATGGTATTGTATACTTTGATGCCACCCTTTATGTTACGCAGAAAGGAGACTCACAAAAGCATTCGCCAGTAGATTTCATTCGCAAGTTTTCACACTGGTTTGACAGTGTGAAAATGGCTTATGAGATACCTGACAATGAGGTTGTGATAACGGATGAGGCAACCGGGCACGTATTAATTGATGAATCGCTGGCTTTACTTTTTGTGGCATACATAGATCCTTCTTTTGGAGTCTATATGCTTGAACGAGTTTCAGAGATGCTTCTTGACGGTGTAACACTTTCGGACACCCGGATTATGCAAATAGTCAGAGAAAGATTAACGAAAGAAACATTGTCAAATTTAATTGAAGAATTATGAGAAGAAGTGTATTTCACAAACCCAAGCCGGTTTTAATTTTTAATGGAGCTTACGTGCTTGTCGGCATCACACGCTCCATTCGTAGTGCCTCTGAAATATCTGGAGGCAACCCACAAGCCATCTCGTTTGCCTGTACAGGGCGAGCAATTTCTGCGGGTAATTTTTATTATCGTCATATTCATCCTGATATCGAGATAGAGATTACCGACTTAGACACCCTCAAGTTGCAGGATTATGACAAGATGTGCAAAAATGAGCGTCGATACCATTCTGTCAGAGAGATGGCCCGACGCAGAAGAATTGCAGAAGATAAACGTAAAAACAATCAAAACGAAGAAGCTGATGGAGCAGAATAACAACAAATTAGGCGTTGTTAGATTTGAAAGAACGCCTATTCGCATAATATACGATGACAACAAATCCGTACAGTGGATTTGTTTGAATGACTTGTTGAAAGTACTCGACCGCACGAGTATGATGGATAGCGGTTCTGCAATGCGAATTTGCAGAACTTCCTTGCGCATTCCATTTAAGGACGGCGGACGTAACCGTTGGGGTGTGAAACCATACGATGTGCATAACCTGCTACGAACCATTCGCCCCGAAAATGCTTTGGTAGGTAGAACGTGCGACAGATTGCAGGAGTGGGTAAATGCTCTGCCTTGTGGTACACCCCAATCCAATAGATCCTCCTTGCTTGCCCCTGTTGGTGAGCCCATAGTATTTACCTATCAAGACAAATTTCCCAACACGTTCAAGGCTGACAGTGGGCGAATCTATGTCAATGCTACCCAGATGGCCAAGAGCTTTGATAAGTTACCTTCCACTTGGCTTACGCTATCCTCTACAACAGAATTTCGGTCATCGCTTGTGCGTGACGGTAAATCGCTATCAATGGAGAATCAGGTAATGACTACACGAGGTCACTATGGTGCTACGTGGATTGAAGAGCCTCTTGCAATGGAGTTTGCCCGTTGGCTCTCGCCCGAATTTTCCGATTGGTGCAATGAACGAATCAAGGAGTTGGCGACAAAGGGTTATGTGTCGATGGGGTCACATAAACCTAAATCTCGATACGCTTTTGGCGAACCGACCGGAAACCTGCCCGTTCCTCAGAATTTCGAGGAGGCATTGGAGTTAGCCTTGGAACAAGCCCGTAAGATTCGGGAAGACCAACCCAAAGTCGAGTTCTATGAATCCTTTGTCGAGGAGCGGGATTATTTCAAAAGCTCCCGAATAGCCGATGAATTGGAAATCTCCACGGTGCAACTCCATCGTTTTTTGGCCGAGAACAACATTATTCGCTTTGAGAACTACCGTTGGGTGGTTTTGACCCAACATCAGGCACTTCAAACCGATGTGCCGTATATGTGGGAAAAGAGTGACGGTAAGGTTTATCCGACAGGTTCAGTAAAACGATGGACTCAGGCAGGACGTGAATATATCATCGACTTATGGCGTGAGCAACATCCTGAAATGTATCAAAAAAAGAGATAGTATGGCTGAGAATATATTGCAGAAGATTATTAGAAAGACAGGTCGTAAGCCGAGTGAGTGTAGATGTCAAGCGTGCAAGAACCAGTGTCGCACTCCGTGTCTGGGGACCCCGCAGGACATTCTAAGATTGATTGAAGCCGGATACATAGAGAAGCTAAAACCAACTTATTGGTGTGTCGGTATGGTATTGGGAAAACTGGATCACTCCATTGCGATGGTTCAGGCTATTCAGACCGAAGAGGGCTGGTGCATCTTTCACGAGGACGGATTATGTCAGTTGCACGACTTTGGACTTAAGCCAACCGAGGGGCGACTTTCACGCCACGATATTAAGGCGGAGAACTATGTTTTCAGCAAAGGACTGGCTTATAACGTGGCTAAAGAGTGGCTGAATAAGGAGAACTTCCCTTTGATTCGAGAAATATTCACTCGTTTTGGGCTGTCGGTTAAAGTGGAATGACGAAGACAGAGTGAGCGTTTCTTGTAATTTGCTGATAATGCGCGATTTGCGAAAATATCGAAAGTTCGGCAACTACCATGTATATATATTATAATACATATATACCTAATAGTTTAATATAATAAATAAATATTTTTACAAGGCTTTAGACTTGTAAAAATACATAGGGAGAAAAGGTATTATACCTGAACGTAAGTGAAGGTTAATACCTTTTCGACCCACTATTATTCTTATTCCCTCATAACCATTATAGTTTCCTCGTTAGAGGGAACTATAATGTACTCCCTGTATTACGATAGAGGATAAATAACAAAACACTTTCAGTCTAACCATTTTGTAATTTTATCCACTATCTAAACATATACTTTCAGTTCTCTCTTTAACTATCATCTCCAGTGTAGAGATAAGAATTAATAAATACTGAAAGCTATAATCAAACTGAATATTCCAGATTATCAATTGATTGGATTAGATTGAATCGTAAAAAGACACAATGGAACAAATACAAATTTTCCAGTACAACCAGAATTCAGTCTCATTCCAAATGGGAGCGGAAAACAGAATGGTCAATGCGACACAGATGGCGAAGCCGTTTGGGAAAAGGGTTCAACACTTCCTCAGCACCGAGCAAACCAAGGAATTTATGAACGTATTATCTCAAAGCCGTAATCTCGGCTTTGACAAATTGGTGATTGTTTCCAAGGGCGGTAGGAGTGCAGGTACGTGGTTGCACGAGGATTTGGCTATCGTTTTTGCACAATGGCTCAGCCCGGAGTTTTACCTATGGTGCAATGACCGTATCAAGGAACTACTGCGTTTTGGATTGACTGCTACCGAAGAGATGCTCATCAAAGCGGCTACCGACCCGGGCTTTGTCTTGGCGATGATGACACAAATCAAGGAGAGTCACGAGAAGACACGTCAACTCGAAGAACATAACCGCCTGTTAGAGCAACAAGCCGAGCAGAATGCCACAAAGGTACAGTTCTACGATAACTTGCAAGAGATTCGACAGAAGGACGAGGCAGGAAGAATCTACAATGTCAGTAAAATTGCCCGAGAACTCGGCATGTCACCTGCTGGCTTGAACAAGCTACTTATCCGAAAAGGCGTAGCCATTAAAATTGACGGCTCGTGGTATATTTCCGACCGATATAAAGATTCGGGTTATGCTGTTGAGAGGAAAACCTTATCCCAACGACTTAATGAAGACGATGAGATGGTTCCAACAGAAATCACCTATTTGGCGTGGACGAGCAAAGGACGAGATTTTATCTACTCGCTAATCGAGAAATAGGACCTCGGACGAACTGGAAAATATTAAATCACAACACCTCACTGGCGGGCAAGACGTAACGGCTTCTGCTCGCTTTTTTATTTTAAACACTTCAAGATAAAAGTGCCTATTCTACCCCAAAGGCATTTTTATGAATACAGAAAATTTTCAAAACATACTTGGAGAAACCAAAAGCGGAGAGGTTGCCACCATCCGCTTCTTTGGCAAGGTGACCGAAGAGTCCACCTCCCAGTTCAACGCCGAGTTCGACTTTTTGGAGAATTGTGTGCGTCCCTCTTTGATTCGTGTATTAATCAACTCCGAGGGTGGCTCAGTACTCTTCGGGATGACCACTTATTCGACTATCAGTAACTCCAAAATTCCTACCGAATGTGTCATAGAGGGTATTGCGGCCTCTATGGGTTCTATTATCTGGGCGGCAGGTGATGTTTCTCTGATGCGCGACTACGCTATTCTAATGATTCACAATCCATTCCAACCCAGTGAAGAGGACGGCGAAAAAGAGCCTTCGGATTTGGTCAAGGCATTTACCAAGCAAATCGAAACCATCTATCGCAAACGCTTTGGCCTTAAAGCCGAGCATATCCGCTCGATTATGAACGGAGAAGCAGACCGGGACGGCACATTCTTCGATGCCACCGCAGCCGTCAAAGCGGGTATCATACCAGCTGCCAATGTTCTTCACACATCCAAGCAGATTTGCGACAAGGTAAAGTGTGAACTGCTGGGACTCGAAGATACCTCTCGCATACAAGAACTAATGCAGAAAATCAGCGCATCTCTGCCTCCTGAAATAGACATTAAACTTTTTGAGGAGCAAACGCCTAATCTACCCCAAACAGATAATACCCAAAGCATGAGTACAGAAAAGAACAACTCTCCAGAGTATGCCGCAGTAGCCGCTACACTCGGAATGAAAGAAAATTACGAGGTCAAAGATGTGATGGCTCGTATCAACTCCTTGGTGGCTGTCGAAGCGAAACTGAAAGAGACGGAAAAATCTCTGACCGATGCTCAGACCGTAATTGCCGGGAAAGATGCAACAATCACCAATCTGCAAAATGACCTCTCTACTGCAACAGCATCACTTTCTACCTACCAACTAAAAGAGGCAAACGAAAAGAAGGCTCGAAATGAAACAATGATTGAGGCGGCTATTGTAGCCGGTAAAATCTCCCGAGAGACTAAAGCCGATTGGTTGGCAATGGCAGAAAGTAACCCAGAACTGGTAGAGAACACCCTCAAGGGTATTCCCGAGCGAGAGCAGATTTCCAAAGAGATTGCTTCAGATCCTGCCAACATTCAAGCCGCTGCCGCCGCTACTAAAACTGCCGAGGATAAGATGGCAGAGAAGGTAACGCAAGTGGTCGGAGAAAACTTCGAGTTCAAGAAGATGAAGTAAACAACTCCTTTCAATTGACGTGTCGTGAAGGACACAACACCCGTAAACAGCGCATACGGTAGTGCAGATTAAGCTGATAAAAAAGAATAATCAAAAACTATCATAAATGGCTGATACAGTAACATTTTTACAGAATGGATATAACGGTGAGGTACTTGAAGATCTGCTCACCTATACCGCCCAAGGTAATGACACCTACAAGGAGGGGCTTATCCATATCAAAGCCGGAATCCAGCACAAGTACACGCTTCCGGCAATCAAACTCGGCGACATTATTCAGGATAATGTTCCGACCCCAACATCAAATCACGGTGCCAAAGGGGCCAATGGCGAGAACGAGTACACGCTAACAGAGCGTTACCTCGAACCGTCCGACTTTATGGTCTATTTGGAGTTTAATCCGAGGGACTATGAGAAATACTGGAAATTCGCACAACCGGATGGTAATCTGGTGTTCCGTGAACTCGACCCGAAAGTTCAGGCGACTATGCTCCGTCTATTGATGGACAAGAAGAACGAGTATATCGGCAATGCCATCTGGACTGCAGCCAAAGGCGGTGCAGCCAGTGCGGGAATTACAGCTCCGGCAGACTCTATCCTGATTGGTCGAGGTAAGGAGAAGTATTTCGATGGTGTAGTCAAACGTATCATCGACAACGTGAACGCCACAGATGCCGAAACCGTCGCTGGTGGTCAGTGTATCGTCTCGGGTAATGCTGAGTTAACAGACGGCGCAGCGGTAGAGAAAGCCCTTTACGCTATGTGGAAAAAGTGTCCGAAGCAGATCCGTAAAAAGACCAGTCTGGCATTTGTCATCGGTTGGGACGCTTGGGATGCTTACGACCAGTACATCTCCGACAAGCAGGTAAAATACTCTGAGAATACAGAGGTAAACCGCTACCGCTTCAAAGGCAAGAAAATAATTCCAATTGTCGGCATCCCTGAACATACTATCGTGCTGGGCGAGTTCTCGACAGGTATGGAATCGAATCTCTGGATGGGCGTGGACTATGCCAACGATGCGGAGGTATTGAAAATCGACCGTCTGCAATCCAACTCGGAGCTTTTCTTCTTCCAAATGCGAATGAAGATGGATGTAAACATCGTCCGTCCGGGAGAAATCGTGGTGCATACCGCCTATAAAAAGACGGTTTAAGGCTCTATTCAATTCATCAACTGGGAGGTGGATAGTCTCCATCTCCCTTTTTAATTCAAAAAATCATGGCTAAACAGAAAAATCAAATAGAAGACATTGAAGCTCCGGTGGAGGGAGCAGAGACCTTTCAGGACGTGGCACAAGATGCTGCACCTGACACACCCCAACCGGAGCCGCAAGCCCCTGCAACCCCTGAAAAAAGGGAAACGAAACCGATGGCAGCGCAACCCGACAGCTTCACGCTTGAAGTTCTTAAATCATTCTCGACGAATGAATCTCTCTACGTGGATAAATATGGAGGAGCTTTTACAGCAGACACTCCAGAGTCAATACGAGGCGGGGCAGTCCTTTACAAAAACCCTTTTTACAAACGATAAATCATGGCATTAGGAAATGTAATCATAAAAGACGTTGATGGGAATATCCCATACAGCGGTGTATCCGGTCAGGAGAAAGTAACAGGGTTACTCTTCGATGTGTCGCTTCAGCCCGAACTATTTACTGCCGGTTACGGAAAGAATAACGAAAGTAAATTGAAATTAAATGATGTCCTCTATATCACCAACTTCAAGTCGGCAATTAAGGACTTCGGTATCATTGAGCGTGTAGAAACCACAGAAGAGGATGAAAACAACGTAAATTTTCTTCACGGTATTCCGGCATACCATATTCGAGAGTTTTTCAGAATGAGTGGCAATGTAGATGGTAACGGAAAATTATATGTAATGTTCGCAGATTGCTCCGCTTCGTGGGACGCTATTGACGTGATGCAGCGTGTTGCCGGAGGAACAATTAACCAGCTTGGCGTATGGACAGAACAGCCACTTTGGAAACTTAATGGTGCAGAGGAAAAGTACAACCTCAATATCGTCAAGACGTTGAATGGTAAGGCGGTTGCGATGGCCGACCAGCATCAACCGTTGTCAGTAGTGCTCTCCGCCAATCCATCGAACACAGGTAGCAACACCAGCGAGGGTAAACAGATTAATCTGAATAAGATTCCGACAGCCATTTGTGAGTCAAGTCGTATCAGTGTGATTTTCGGTCAGGCTCGTAGCTCGAAGGTGCTGATGATGCAGAAACGTAATGCAAACAACACACCGGTTGGCTTTATCGGTGCGATGTTAGGTGCTATCGCTCGTGCAAATGTGCAGGAATCAGTTGCGTGGGTCAAGATGTTCAACTTGTTCGATGATGAGTTTCAGGATATCGAGTTGGGGTTTGGTGACATCAACCTCACTGCCGATGATGAGTTTGTGAGCCTGAATATGTACGAGTCGCTTTCGCCGGTTCTGCTTGACGACCTCGATGAGAAAGGTTATGTCTTCCCGATGAAGTACGCCGGACGTGAGAATGGCATTTACATCAGTAAAGACCAAACTTGTTCTGTTGGTGATTACCGTACTATCGCCCGTAACCGCACAATCAACAAGAGCCGTCGTGCCGTCCGTGCCGCGTTGCTCCCATATGTGAACTCGCCTTTGTTGGTTAATCCGGCAACGGGATTTCTTGCACCTTCTAAAATTTCAGCTTTCAAAACGCTCATCGGCGACATCCTCGCTAAGATGCAGACAGCTCAGGAGATTAGCGGTTATGCAGTCAATATTGACGCTAACCAAAATGTGCTGATTGATGATACGCTACGCATCTCCTATGTAATTGTACCTGTGGGCGTAGCAACGAAGATTTACGTTGAAGAGGGCTTATCACTAACCGCTAAATAAGAGAAACTATGCCTATAATCAACAATGTAGCGTACTCGTGGTCGATGATAACCCTCTCATCGACTGCCCTCGGAATCGAGGAAGGAAGTACCACACTTGAGGGAGTCTCAGGTATCAAATGGAACAAGAAACGTAAAATCGAATCAAACTACGGTATGGGTGGTAAGCCAGTGAGCCGTGGTTTCGGGAACATATCCTACACGGCATCCATTACAATGGATTACGCCACACAACAGATGTTACGTTCTACTTACGGGTCGTTGATGGATATCGGGGAGTTCGATTTGATCGTTTCGTTTGCCAACCCGATGGCATCGGACGACTGGACGACCACAACCGTAACACTCAAAGGGTGTATCTTCTCTGAGGACGGTATGGAGTCTCAGCAGGACGATACCAATATCACCAAGGAGTTTGACTTAAACCCGTTCGATATTCAAATTGGCGATGGCGATACGATTTAAACCTTTTTGAAAATAACACCTATTCTATCTGTGGAAATTTGATACACTTTTTGTTCATCGTTTTAATTTTATTGGTTGGAGACCGCTGCTTGTTGGAAGTGGCGGTCTTTTTAATCAACCAAATACTCCTAAAACACCTATTCTGGAAGTAACAAAACACAATATTAGAATGGATGTAACTTTTGAAGGCAACTCTACAACTGGGACAAACGGATAATTGATTCCACGAGAATAAGATATATCCATTTATTGCCAAAGGGGCTCTTTTTCCCAATTTGCAGGAAATCCCATAGCGTTGATGTCAATAGTCGGATATGTTGCCAGCAATGACTTTAATTTGCCAGTAAATGTATTGCGAGGCGAAACAGTGTAAAGTAAATATTTGATTAAGCATATTCGGCAATAAATTCTTCTCATGTCTGTTTGAGTAGAATCAATCCATGGATGGATAGCTAATACAGGAGATGCTGGGATAATTGGAATTTCTCGATTCCATGTTCTACTGTGATGACAACACATATTTCGCAGATTGCCTAATATTAAAATCCATGAAGAAAAGACAGGTGCTTGAAGTCCGAAATATGCCGCTACCAATTTCTTCAATTTTTTCTGCGATAAATTCATATAAATATGGCTGAGCGTTCCTAATGGCAATATTTCTGCAATCATCCAAGCAGGCGGATAAGCATTGCTATATGCCGCTTTGAAATGTATGATAAAATCTTCTTTGGAATGACCCAATTCAGAATCGATCAATGATAATGTACTGGTAAAATGCGCTTTGTCTTTGAAATGCTGTGCATTGGTCATCCAAAATACATCATTCAATTCCTTGCTGACTATATTAATTAACGCACTTCTTATAGAAACCTCAATCTTTTCTATTTCGTTAAAAAGTAGTAATCTCAATTTACGATCAAAACGATACATATTCATTACTGCGGAGAACGTAGCACCCTGTTTATATATATGTTCCGCTTTGGCTTCAGTGAGTAAAGGATAAAAATAGGCACTTAATCTGAAATAGCCAATATTGGATAGATAGTTTTGTGCTCTGTTTTCATCTTCAATTTGAAGGCCTCGACTTTTTAGCAATATCACGAGTTCTTCGGGTGTATTGCAAACCTTTGTGTATTTAGCTTTCATAATAAAAAAACGACCTGCCTATTTGAGCATTGTTAAGAGGCTTGGCAGGTTCTACGGTTGCAAATATACGAAGAAAATTTCTAAATGCAACTTTCATGTCGTTTTTTTTGTCAAAAAAAATGCCATTGATAGAAATATGCAAACATTTATAATGAGTCGCATCTATTCTGGAAGTAACAAAAACATATTATCAGAATGGACGTAACTTTTGAAGGCAACTCTACAACAGGTAAAAACGAATGGCTGACCCCACCTGAACTATTAGCGAAACTTGGAGATTTCGATTTAGACCCTTGTGCTCCCGTAAACAGACCGTGGGCAACGGCAACTAATCATTACACAATCGAAGATGATGGATTAAAGCAGCCGTGGTTCAACCGCGTGTTTTGCAATCCTCCGTATGATACCAAGCTCATTATTCAGTTTATTGAACGGTGCATAGAGCACAAAAATGCTATTGCCCTGACCTTTGCCCGGACGGAAACCAGACTCTTTCAGGAACTCATCTTTAAGAAGGCTCATTCGATACTCTTTATCAAGGGCAGACTATCATTCCATCACGTTACGGGTGAACGTGGCGGAACAGCGGGAGCACCATCGTGCCTGATTGCTTTTGATGCGGCAAATGGAGAAATTCTAAAAAACTGCGGTATCGAAGGTAAATTTATTCTGCTCTAAACCTTTTATAAAAGATATACCTACTCTGTGAGTGAACATTAATTTTCAAAACAATATGGAAGAAAAATCACTCACCCTTGTTCAAGAGGAGCAAATCAGAAAAAAAGCATTAGAACTCAAAGCCGAAAAGAAACTACGCAAGGTTTACCCGATGGTGGTATTTGGAGATGTAGAGTGCGATGAGAAAGAGGTATATGTGGCTTATCTTGCCGAGCCTACATTTCCTCAGTTCAGTAAGTTTATGGCTGCCTCGAAAAAAGATGAGGTGCAGGCGATGCGAACTCTTGCCAAGGACTGCTTTATCGAAGGAGACAAAGACCTCGTGGATAACGAGTCGCTGTTCTTATTCGGGCTGATGGGACAACTCTCTGAGATTATCACCACCCGCCAAAGTACGCTGGTAAATTTATCCAAAGCTGGGAAGTAAAGGACGAGCAACGCATACGTCAGCGGATAATCTATGTCCGCCATTACTTTCCCAGCGTAAACCTTGATTCTATCTCGGACGATGAGTTTGCAATGCTCTCCGAGGAGGCTCTGTGGCTTCATCAGCAGATGACCATGAGCCATGTAAACAACACATTTCTTGCAGCAACACAAAACCCTTAATTGACTCTTGCCAAGCCCTTGTCGAATAATCTCGACAGGGGTTTATTTTTTTAATCATATTTGTCAAACGAGGGCTATTCTATAAACAAAGATTATTCGAATGGCTCAAGAACAAAGCTATATTGTCAGTTATAAGATAGATGTAGATGCCACCAAAGGAACCACACAGGTTCAGGACTTTGCCAATGCGGTCAAAAGTTTGATGGTGGCAAAGAACGACATCACTCCGGCTGTCACCAACATTAAAAAGATGATGAGTGACATCGATGCTGTGTTTCGTACTAAAAGCGGTAAGAAACGGGATTTCTCCTATAAGATGCAGATCGACACGGCAAAGTCAGAGGAAAAGTTAGGCCGTGTCAAGACTTTACTTACTGAGATTCGTGAGCTGTCCAAAGGGATCAACCTGACCATCAACGCTGGTCAGCCACTTGACTCCAAAACGATGAAAGCCAAGACGAAGGCTTTGCTTGATAAGAAGTTGGCGGATAGTCGTAATGCGGAGATAGAAAAGAGTGCCGCCTCGTCTGTCAAGACGATGATGGATAGTCAGAAGAGCATCACTAAGGTGGTCGGCAAAATCAACGCCGCACTTATTTCACTTGAGAAAGGTCGTGAGGTAAATATCAAAACCGATGTTGCCAAGCAACGTTTGTTGGAGATTCTATCTTTGATGAACCAGATAAAGGGAGCATCGAAGATGACTTTGGGTGTCGGTATGGGTTCGCCCGGCAAAGGTGTGGCAGTAGTTGCTCCGAATCACATCAAACCACCCTTTGTCTATAATCCACAGCGGGATTATGTATTGCCGCAGGCAGTCTCGGATAAGTTGCAAGAGCGACTTATTACAGGACGGGCTCTGAGAACACAGCGTGCTGAGTTTGCCCGTGCTGATGAAACCGCCAAACTGAATATGCAGCGAGCCATTATCGAAGCTAAAGGCAAAGAGTGGGATCGCCAACGCAACATCAGAGCCAGTGAAGCAAACCAACGTCGTGCCGAAGCTGAGGCTGCAAAAGCCATTCGTGAAAGGACTCGACAACAGCAGCAAAATGCGACACAAGCGGTAACGGCGGTAAGGCAACAGCAACGAGCCGCCATGCTCGGTCAGACCAATAAGCAGAGGGCTGCAATCAACCGTCTGCAATATGTTCGTACTCCGTCTATTCGCAACCTACCAATGATGCATATGCTCAACGCATACGCCATGTACGGTATGATGCGCAGTCAGATTACACAGGCGGTTGAGTACAGCAATATTATGACCTCCGCACAGAGTATTCTTCGTGTGGCCGACAATGACCTGACTACTTTCGAGAACCGTTTTACGAAGATGGCTCTCTATGTGCGTAAGATTGGTGTGGAGACCAAGTTTACCGCTGTGGAGGTTGCAGGGGCTGTCAAGTACCTCTCTATGGCGGGTATGGGCATTGAGACGATCAATGAGTCCATTCGCCCAATTACCAACCTCGCATTGATCGGGGATAACGATGTGTCCCAAATAGCCGACCTTGCGACCAATATAATGGCAGGGTACGATATCAAGAGCAACAGTATGAACTCGGTAGCTGATATCTTAGCTTCGACAATTTCCCGTTCAAACGTGAATGTTATCGAGATGGCCGAATCTTATAAAATGGCTGCGGGTTATATGAGATTGGCGGGTGTGGAGTTCTCTGAAAGTTCAGCGGCAATTGGTATTCTGGGTAATATGGGTGTGAAAGGTACTATGGCAGGTACAGCCTTGCGTGCTATGGCGACACGTTTTGCAAAGCCGACCAAGGAGTCTCAAAAGACCCTCGACAGGTTGGGCGTGAAGTTTACCGAGTATCGGGATATCTATGGTAAGCAGGTCGAGAAGCTACGTCCACTTGCCGATATTTTTCAGGAGCTGAATGCCAAAGGAGCAACGATGGGTGATATGCAAGCCATCTTCGGTAAGATTGGCGGTAACGCCGCAATGATGTTTGTCCGCAACTACAACCAATTACGAACCCTAAGCACGCAGAACAGCGGTTCACACGGCATCTCCTCGGAATTGGCGAAGGTGAAGCAGGATAATACCAAAGGACTTTGGGCACAAGTCACCTCGCAGTTCTCCGAGTCCTTTATGAAAGGGTACGATATTTTGGAACCTGTCATTAAAACGACACTGCGGGATTTCTTGGAGAAGTTCAAAACGGCTGAATTTTCAAAGGGATTGGCTTCTATCGGTCAAGCCCTGCTAAATCTTCTCTCTCTACTGGGCAACGTGGCTACATGGTTTACCCGTAACTTTCATTGGATAGAGCCTTTGCTGTTTACTGGCTTTGTGGCAACCCGACTATTCAAACTTGCAGGAGCTTTGACCAACGTGGGTGTAGCTCTTGGTTTTTTAGGCAAACAATCCATTGCGGGAAGTGGACTACAAGCCATCTCATCATTGGTTGGATTAGGTGGTGGCAAACTCACCTTTGGCAACAAACGAGCCCTTGTTACGGCACTAAGTGCGGCAGGAGTAACAGGGAAAGGTGCGATGACACAAGCATTGATGTCCAGTGCAGGAGGAGTTATCGGGCGTAGCGGATTGGGGCTCTTTGCTACACAGGTGGCAACGGGTAACGGACTCATTGGTGCCAGTGCCTCTATCGGTGCTTTGGGTGCAGGGGCAATAGCAGCTACGGCAGGAATAGCCGGACTTATCGGAGCGCTCGGTTGGGTGGCGTATAAAACGTGGAAAGTCAAAAAGGCAAAAGATGCGGTACTGGAAGAGATTATTGCCAATGAGAAGTACCGGTATCCCTCCATAGATGCACTGAATGCGTCTCTTTCTGAAACTTATAAAAATGCGGTGGATGCAAAGAAGGCTGTCGATGAATTGACAGCAGGAAAAACTATCGAAGAGTCATCGGGGCAAACCATCGGAGCCTTTACGGGTAATTGGTGGGCGGCACTCTTGAATCCATTTGCTATGGCCGGGCAAGCTGAATACGGAGGTACGGCTATTGATCGCTATACTTTTGCTGATGCCCGACAGGATGATACTCGCAGTGCCATACAGACCCTTGCACGCAAGGATAGTCAGGCGCGTATCAATTCTGCGTATGCGGCACTGGGTAAAGCAAGGACAGATATTGAAATCGGAGCATTTATCCAAAACATACAAAAGTCGTTTGGACAAGATGTTCCAAAGCCAAATGACGCGTTATGGACTCAGGATAAAGCGGGAAATATTATCTATAAGAAAGGTATTGGTGACTTAAAAGACTCTGATGCTCACAAGCTGCCACACTATGCCCAATATATGAACGGTACGGTAGTTCCGCAAATCAACTTGATTGCAACCCGCTACCGTCAGATTATGTCTTCGCAGGATGCGGCACAAAAGGCGATGACATCCGGAGGTTTTAATCTCGACCTTCTCACTCAGAAAGGTTTTGTGTTAGACGGAAATGGGAATTGGGTTCAAAAGCCTTTGGGTAAAAATGCGACGGATAAGCAGCGTGAAGATGCCTTGGCTGGTTATCAGGAGGTTCACGACAAGGCAGTAAAATTTACTGCTTCCCTTCGTCAGACCTGGGGAGGCTCTGCCGAGATTGCCGAAAATATAATGAAGAAGGCGGGATTCACACGCTCGCTCTACTCCAATGAACCGGATATGGCAGACCCACAGCCTTTCAATGCCAATGGTATCACCTACAACTCGGGTGACCCCGATGATGGATTGGCTGGTGGAAACTATTCGGGTACTGGTAAACTTTCGTCCGCAGCTCCTAAACAAGTCATCGTCAATATCACTAATCTACTCAGTGTTGAGACCATCAAACTACTCAAATCAGAGAATGGACAAACACCGGAGATCCAGAATTTGAAGGAGCAGATGGCACAGGCATTAATAGATGTGGTACACGATTTTGACGCATCGTGGAACGGCTAAGAGACACAGTGCCCGTTATTATCATCAGATAAGTAAAATGTTATGAGTAGATTATGGAATATAGGAAAATCGGTTCTGCTGAGTGGCGGAATCATCAGTGGCGGTTCGCTGGGCGGTTATATCAGTAATGCCGCCCGACGTACCCTCGGTATGGGATTGGCGGAGTTTCAAGACGGAGCGGTACATTACTTCTCGAAAGACAGGGAACTGCTCAAACGGGCAATTGTTCAGACTGTCTCGCAAGAGGCGTATGGAGCTCTGCGTTCCTATCCTCGTTTTATTCAATACTGGGAGCAGAAGGAACGAGATAAATATCTGCAAACCCAATCGCAAACCAGTATTGCCAACAAGACAGGGCAATACTATCAGCTTATCTCGGAGCAACAAGCCGTTGCAAAGAAAAAGAGTTATTCGGACAGTATTGTGGGTCGTGTGGTAGCAGATTATTTAGAACTTACCATATCGGGCGAAGGCAACTACTTTGATTCCAAAAGCGGCAAGGTGGAAGCCAATAGCCATTATGGTCTGGTGGAATTTATTGACTTGCAGCCTATCGTGCAGGTCAGCAGCAAGAATAACATCCTGATGACACAAGTTCAAGGGCGAGACTACACCCGTAAGGAGTTTATCTCGGGCGGAGATTTGGAAATTGCTATCAATGGGAAAATCACCAGTAAATATCCGGATGTATATCCAGAGGCAGAGGTCTCGAAGTTCTTGAAACTGATGCAATTTAAGGGAGTGATTGACTGTGACAACACGATTCTTCGACAGTTTAATATCGACAAGCTGATTGTGCTGAACTACTCCCTTCCTGCTACCGATTGCCGTAATATTCAACCTTATACGCTTTCGTGCGTAGCCGTAGAACCATCGGAAAGCATCCAGTTAAAAATCGCTGCCGAGGAGAAGGTGGATGTAGCCATCAAACACTCGAACAAGTGGATAAAGATTGCCAAACTCGGAGCGGAAACTATCGACCCGTCCTCACTGCTTAAAATTACCAGATTATGGGTGTAGATATGTTGGATGTACTTTGTTGTCAAATCACTATCGGAGATGCCGACCCTGCTAATCCGATGGTGATAAAAGATGCTATTACGCTGACTGAAGTTCAGGAGATAGAGATTAACGAGAGTTACAAAACGCTCATCGGCACAGCAAAGATTGTATTTCCTAAAGGTACGGTCTACCAGAGTACCATTATAGGCAACGCAACCATAGAGGGTCAAGATGCCTCACGTATCACAACGGAGATTATGCAGGACGGGGTAATTATTGAAAAACGTACCTCACAGCAAGCTATGACTGAAACCTCATTCAAAATTGGGCAGCGTGTCAATATCAAATTGGGTTACAACAATATGCTGAAAAATATGTTCGATGGATATATCTCGGGGTATAACTCGGATTCGCAGTTTGAAATTCAATGTGAGAATATGGCGTATAAACTCAAACTCAAGCAGGCTCCGAAGTTTGAAACTAAATCATCTGTTAGTGTGAATGATGTGCTGGGTGATAAATATGGGTTGCTGAAAGATACAGGATTTGAGATACATAGTGAGACTAAACGGTTTGATATTCAGATTGGGAAAGTGAAGATTACCGATAACTTTACGGTTGCTGATATTCTATCGGAATGGTCAAAGTACAAGGTTTACTGCTATTTGAAATATGACGAGAATAGTCCAAACAATATGCCGACCATCGCCATTGGCCGCCCGTACTCATCAACGAAAAGTCAGCCCGTGTTTCCGCAGGATAGTGAAGCTAAACCGTTCAAAATCTACTTCAACTACCACGTTGCCAATAATGATTTGAAGATTGTGAAGACCGACCCGAAATTTCTGGCGGTTACAGGCAAGGCGTTAGGGTCGGATGAGAAGTTTTTTGAGGTGACGGTACGTATGAATCCAGATTACGACCCAATGGTCAAAGGCAGCAAAGAGTTTCAGACGGTCAACGCTACACAAATCAGCAAGAAGACCCACAAAGTAACAGGTAACACTACTGCCCAAGGTGCTGCTACAAAGACCAAGGTTGATTTGAGTACCTACACGATTGTGCCGTATATTTCACCGAATATGAAAATCAACTCCGACAAACTGGTCGAAGAGACGATTGAGTATTTTCGTAACTACAACCTGAACGGTATTACCGGACACTTGACCTTGTTTGGTGATTTGGCTCTGAATACAGCTGTTCAGGTGGAGCTTATTGATGAGCGTAACCCTTCCAAGAATGGAGTATATCTTGTTGAAGAGGTTACTACTACGTTTGGAGTGAATGGGTATAGACAGAAAATTACTGTCCCGTATAAAATTTCAAAATGATTGAGTTCGTATTTCTTGGCACCAGTTAAATTCCTTTTACTATTCTTGTTTAGCCTCTATAAGTTGTTTTAGCTCCTCTTTACTTGGCAATACGGTTTGGTAACGGCTTGCAAAAATCTGATTGTTGTCCTCTGGAAGGGTTATTTCAACAAGAGCGTCTTTCTTGTCTCGACAAAGAATAATACCAATGGTTTTGTTCTCATCCTCAGTCTTTACAAAACGGTCATAGTAGTTTACATACATCTGCATTTGTCCCAAATCCTGATGCTTTAGCTTTCCAATTTTGAGATCAATGAGTACGAATGAACGCAAAAAACGATTAAAAAACACGAGATCGACTCTAAAATGTTCATCATCAAAAGTGAATCGAACTTGTCTTCCAACAAATGTAAATCCACGGCCTAATTCCAATAGAAAATGTTCAAGTTTATCAATTAAAGCCTGCTCAAGTTCCGATTCACTATATGTATTTTGCTCAGGCAGTCCAATAAACTCAAGAATGTACGGGTCTTTAATAGCATCTTGTGCACTTTCTATTATCTGTCCCTTTTCGGAAAGTTCATTAACTTTCTCTTTATCACGACTCAATACTAACCTTTGATAAAGGGCAGAATCAAATTGCCGCTGAAGTTCACGTAAACTCCAATTGTTTTTATCACACTCTATTTCATAAAACTTACGTTCATCTATGTCATTTATTCTCATTAATTTAAGATAGTGAGACCAACTGAGTTTAAATTCGTCAGAAGGTGTCTGACGAATTGCATCTTTCTGACTGTAAGCTATATAAAAGCTTCTCATTTGCTTTAGATTGGTTGTGGAGAAACCACGCCCAAATTCTTTAGACAGCTTGTCTGACAGTTCATCAAGTATGTAATTCCCATACTGGGCCCTTGAAGCTCCGTTCTGTTCCTGTTCCACAATACGCCTACCTATTTCGAAATAGGTAGATACCATTGCTGTATTTATTTGAGTCGTTACATAGTTACGAGCACTGTGCAACAATGCTTTTACTTCTTCGATAAACTTATCGACAGTAGGTACATTATTGATTAACATAGACATATCTGTGAGCTTTTATCTGACAAAGATACATTTTTTCTTCAAACCAACCATCTGCTTTCCGACTATTCTTCCCCAAAAGCAAACTATGGAATCAAAGAATAGTCAGCGGATGATTAGTGAAGCCATCCGCAAAATAGCATTGGGGCGTAGCATTGAGCGAGTGAATATGTCGGGCTGCGGTACGGGTGGTGTGGGTACGGCACGTATGATACACGGTTATGTTGCCAAAATTCACGAAGAGGGAGAACTATGCGGAACAATCGACGTGCGTGAGTTCCCGGATGAAACTGCCAGCAGTGAACCGATTACACATCAAGGCGTATTGTTGGCAGGATTAAAGGATAATTCCGGTGGGTTTCTGATTATCCCAACACTGTTTTCAGACGTAACGATTGTTACCGATGCTGCCACTAAGTATGCCTATGTGCTGAATTTCTCGCACGCAGATTTTATACAGCTTCTTTCGCATAAGGAAAGCATAATCGGCGTTGCCGAGACCGAAGAGTTAGACCCCGAAAGTAACGACTCTCCCGACTACGATGAGTTAGAGAAGACGGGCAATGAGACTTCTACCAAATACACGGCAGAAGAGATAAAGACCATTGCCAAAAACAAGAACGACAAACAGGCTGAGATAACCGTAACGCCCGAATCTATCGGTCAGAAGGTCGATAAATCGGAGATTAATCAGACCAAAGACAAGATTGAGCAGAAGGTGAACAGTACCTCTGTGGTGGTTGCCGAAAATAAGGTTACCCTTGGGGATGAGCAAGCGACCGAGCCGTTGGTGTTGGGCAATGAGCTTGCCCAGTTGATGCTCGAATTTATCACCGAGTGCAGCAAGATTATGACCCCTACACTGATGGGAACGATGCCTGCCATCAACTGCCCAAACTTTCCATCCCTTGCTTCCAAAATCCAGAAGTTTCTCTCTAAAACAGCTTACACGAAATGAGTGCGGTATTACTTCCTGATATCGGGCAGTTAGACCCGAACAGTCTGTGCTATGCCATATATAGCCAACTTTATCATAACTTTTTCAATGCACAGGATAAGAAAACACCTGAACACCCATATGGCATTGAAGAGGGAGACGACACATCCATACGCTTGAGAAATACCGCCTACGGTTTTGCAGAGGCAATCTCAGGAGCAGTAGCTGGAGAAGGTGGCAGTTCGGAGGGCGGCATCCTGCTCGGCTATCTTAAAAAGACGGGGGGAGATATGGTCGGTGCGCTACGTGCCAACTATGGGTTTAAGGCGGGTATGGGGAATGTACAATTACTTGAAACCTACCAAGAGATAGCCGAGGACGGAGTAACACCTATATATGGGCTTCAAGTGTTTGGCGATATCCGTATCGGTGGCAATAACCTCTATATCGGTGGCAAACAGTTATTGAGATATGCGGTAGCCGATGGAATCGCTTACCTTGAAAATCCGCTTCTTTCGTTTGGCACATCTACTCTGATAAGTCTGGGCGAGATGGTTTTCGGGGAGAGCAAAGCAACGGGTATTGTCCTCTCCGGCGAAGGCATCCGCATCAAAAACAAAGAGATATATCACGCTGGTAATGCCAACCTACCAACCGTTCATTGGGCGATGAACGATGCCTTGGTTGATGGCTCATTAAAGGTCAAGGGAACAGCCACATTATCCGATAAGGTTACTGCTTTATACGGTGTGGAACTTGGTGAAGGTGGCAAAGCCATATTAACCGTTACCACCGGAGAGGCTTTGTTGGATGGCTATCTGACCATCTCGGCAAACTACGGAGTGAAGATTGGTGACATTCCGGTTCTGATTCGGGTAAATGAAACCGATATTGCTTTGTCGTGTGATTATGGCAACCTGCATCTGGGCAGTGAGCATACGCAAAAGATAAAACTCTTTGCAGGACTTTGGGACATCGACGGAGACAATATGCTTATTACCAAATATGGTGGCGCATACTTCCCTGACTCTTTACGGGTAGCGCATAACTACGGTGCAGTTCTGCTCTCCACATACCGTGTCAATGATGCCGACGAGGGAATAATCCTGCACAAAAGGTTGCGGTTTGGCTTTGCTGATGGCGTGAGTCTTAGCGGAAATCGTACAGAACTTATATTTGGGAAACAAGCCAATCAAGCGATGATGGGTTTTCGTGAATCTACTTCTGTATATCAATTACCCGAATCCGGTTCTGTCTCCTTGTATATGGATACGAATAGCGACTTTATCACTTTTGACAAACCCATTGAATCCAAAAAGCACCTTGGTATTGATGGCTCGTTCACCCGATTGACCGATAATCACCTATACTTTACAGGCGAACACTACCTAATGTCTGTCACCGATGGAGTGAAGCATTTCGGTAATGCTTATTTCACTGACAGCCTTAGCTCTGAACGATTCTCATCAGGCTTTGCCGGATATGGTTGGGCGATATTGAAGAACATGACAACAGGAAATATTGCCGCTACATTTGACGAGATAACCATTCGTAAGAAGATGCGAATCTATGAATTGGAGGTACAAAAAAATGTCGCTACAAACGGTGCACTCTGGGTAAGTGATTCGTGTAGCGGAGACACAGTAGTAAAAATCAATTAGCTTATGTCGGTATACCACTACTCAAAATACAAAATACTCATCGACCCCGAGTCGAAAAAGACACAGGGGTTACAGGTCGGCGATGTGGTTCGTCGCCAATACTTTGATACTCCCAATCTGATTTACTCACTGATGATTGTCTTGGAGACAGGAAGTGAGATTATCAGGGAGAAAGAGTCGCATTACTTTATCGGAGCACTTATCGAGGGCGATAAACCCAAGAACGGTGAGCTGCTCGACTTTGTGCGTGTCACCAATCTTTTCAATAGCGACCGTAGCGGTGCGCTTTACCTTACCGCATCCGATTCGCAATCACCATACTTAGATGTGATTGACGGAATGGCAACCGAACACTCCTTGTATTTGCAGGAAAGTGTGAAACGGATTGCCGAGAGTGAATCATTTCTTTTTCCCATAAAGGGAGCTGTCAGAAATCCCGAACGAATAGTCATTACCTATAAAATCAGAGCATCAAAGGCTTTGGCAAATGTGCCACTAACCTTTGGCTATACTGACGGCAGTGAAATAGACGGTAACGATACGATAGAAGTATCAACCCAGTGGCAATTCAAGCTATCTCTCATCACGATTGATTATCCGGCACAGTATCCTCGGCAGCTAACAATCGCACCCGTTTTGTCGGGAGATGATTGGTGTGAGGTGTCGGATTTGAATATCGTCCGGCTCTCGAACCTTGCCACATTCTCAGATTCCACCAAAGCACGTGTGGGGAAAATCACCGGCATTATAGATCCTGTATTCGGACTGTTAGAAGGTTACGGAGCCTATTTTCAAAACCTCTACGCCACCCGCAATGTGAATATTGCAGGTACACTTACCGCAGGTGATGAGAACGGTTTTGCTTCAACTTTTTATGTAGGTAAGATTCATAAGAATGTAATCATCAATTCGATTGGCGCACAGTTTTCAGCCAGTGCGATAGCTCAAGAGCCCTCTCCATCAGGAATCGGCAATGTAGTCCGCACGAATGGCAACACGGAACTTTGCGTGCAGTCCGCAGCGTGGCGCATGGAGCATATCGGTCAGAAATATACGTTTTCAGTATGGATAAAGGGTAATGAAGGGCGTATAGCCTTCTATCAAGACGAACACTATATCCAAGATGTTGAGATAGAGATTGCTGAAGAGTGGAGACGCTACAAAGTCTCTTTTGTCGTTGCCCCATCTGGGAGAGAGGCGATGTATATCCGATTTGAAACATCGCTTCCAAACCTGCTTTTGACCGCCCCTCAAATGGAGAGTGGCAGTAACGCTTCACAGTATCAGCCCACAGACGAACATCTATCGTATGTGGAAGATTACGGGGCGTGGTTTAACAAAGGCGGAATCGGTGGTACGATTCAAAATCCACTACTCCGGTTGAATGAGGACGGTTCTATCAGTTCCCGTAACGGCTCTTTCGTAATCAATGTTGATGGCACAGGACACTTTTCAAACGGTAAATTCAAATGGACGCAGGATGATATTGAGCTAAAAGATATCACGATTCGCTGGGGAGACTTGGACGATGAAAGTAAGGATAATTTATTGGCTAATTCTACAACTTATTCGATCCAGATACTTACAGACAATGGCAATAATTTTATAAATGGGAAAATCTCGACAACACTTACCGCACATATATATAAAGGCACTGAAGAAATAACCCAAACCATTCCAGATAACCTATTCTGCTGGAAGAGGACATCAGCCAATGCAGACGGTGACACGGTATGGAACGAACTCCATGCTGGAATCGGTCGCTACCTGACAATCTCCGATGAGGACATATACCGAAGAGCGATGTTCACGTGTGAGGTAACAATTAACTAATTTATAAGAATATGGCAGTAATATCAAGAGGTCAGATTACCATTGTGGATCTGAACGATGGGAAATCCATAAACCTTTATCTGGGTAGCAACGTGGCTACCACACAGATTTTCAATAAGGAAAACAGTTCTTACGTCCCTTCCTGGGCGGCATCACCATTTTTGGTTATTACCCCGGAAGTCTATGTTACGGGAGTTGGCACGGATCAGGTTTCAAGACTGAAAGGAACTCCAGTTTGGAAGATTAACGGCTCGACTACACTTTCGACATTCGGGGCAACGGCAGCCGCTACCGCTCCTTATGCCTTAACCATTAAAAACAATATGACCTCAGTCAACCAGTTGCAGGTCGAGTGCGAAGTAACCTACGTGGACCCAGATACCACCGCTGAAACGAAGGCCAAAGCAAACATTACCTATACTAAAACCACCAATGCCGGGCAACTTATCTGTGCGATTGCATACGCTCCGAGCGGAACCGTGTTCAAGAACGGTGATGTAACGACTCTTAAAGCGCACTGTGATATGTGGCGTGGGTCTGTTATCGACAACACGAATGTAACCTATTCGTGGCAGAAGTTAGGGAGTGGAACGTGGACGACAATTACCTCTGCCAATGCAGGAGGTATTACTGGTTACACCACTAACGAGATTACCATCCCCGAATCGGCAGTATTGAACTTTGAGTCATTTAAGTGCGTTATCAAAGACACAGATACGGCATCTGGTACTTACAATACCTCGGTTAGCGATATTATCTCGTTTGCCGATATGTCCGATCCCTATCAGGTCGAAATTACGGCTCCAGCAGGAACGACGTTGACTAGCGGTCTTACTTCAACTGCACTGACAGTTAATTGTTGGCAGAACGGCGTGTTGTTGCCAGAAACGTTTTTTACGGGGGCAACTTGTACTTGGCGTAAGTTCAATAAATTAGGTGTGGCGGATGCTACTTGGGGTACTGCCGGGGTGAAAACTGGACGCTCACTGACCGTTACACGTGATGAGATTTCTGTTGCAGCTACCTACACCGTTGAAATCAGCAAGTAATGGCGGTAGTAGCAAGAGGACAAATATCTATCTGTGTAGCCACCGAAACCTATGCACTCTATCAATCTGTTGATAAGAGTGCTATTTCGTGTGACCATACTGGAAGGGTTCTCAGCACACATACTATTCATTCCATTCTCTCTGTCCGATGTGGCGATACTCCGATTACCAATTTCAGTATCGGGGCTATTGCCACACCTGTGGGATTCTATTCCATCTCGGTCAATCAAAGCACCAAGACCATAAGCTATACGATTTTAGGCAATAATACGACATTGGCAGATACGGGTACGATTAGCATACCTATCATCATCAATGGTCAGACATTTACTACATCTTTTAGCTGGTTCAAGGTAAAGGCAGGAGCTCCGGGAAGTGCAGGTGTGGACTCCAACCTTTTGGATTGGGTTGCTGATTGGAATAGTGGAAAAACTGTTATCGATGCTCAGAGTGTTATCACCCCGAAAATCTTTGCAGGTACAAAAAATGCCAATGGTACTCTTACCGGTATGGCCATTGGTCGGTTCTCGCTCAGCACTCGCAATGCTTCGGGAGTTATCGCATCCGAAACAGTCAATGGCATCTATGGATTTAACGATGGAAAGAAAACTTTTGCCATTGATGCTACGGGCAATGTACAGTTAGGTAACGGCAATGAGTATATCAAGTACAATACTGCAACCGGAAAGGTAGAGTTCGGATCTGCTGTCGCCTTGGCATGGGTTGGGGCAACCTATATTGATGCTAACGGTATTTTTACAGGTTCTCTATCAGCCAATACCGTCAACGCCATCCGCATCAATGCCACGCAGATTACGGCAGGGACGATTAGTGCCGATAGAATCGACGTGAACGCTCTGAAAGCATCTCTTATCACGGCTGGAAACATCGAGGCTCTGACATTGAATGTTGTCAGGGGTAAAATTGGTGGCTGGTCGCTTGATTCGGACTCAATCTTTCGTGGAACAAAGAACAACACATCGGGAGGATTTACAGCCGCATCCGGTTCAATCACTATCGCCTCCAATGGAATTCGAGGATTCAAGTGGAGGCTGGAATCCACAGGAGCCGGTGCTATTGCAGGTGGCAACATCTTGTGGGATGCCGCAGGCACAGTTACATTTGCCTCTTCGGTATCATTGAACTGGACGGCTCCGATAAGCAGTATTACTACAGCCTTGGGTGGCTCTTCCTATCCTAAGCTCACTCAAATTTCATCCACGGGTATTTACACAGGAACGCTAACCGCTTCGCAAATTACGGCAGGAACAATTGATACGGCACGCCTGAATGTGGATGCATTGAAAGCTACCTTGATTACAGCCGGCAACATCAATGCACTTACCCTTACTGTCAATAAAGGAACAATCGGGGGCTGGACAATTAACTCAGCCTCCATCTCCGGTGGTCAGATTGTTTTAGACAAGGCTAATAAGCGAATTGTCGTCTATGGGGCATCATCGAGTGCTACGAGTGGTAACAGAGTACAATTATACCATAATAGCAACACGGATTTCGGATTATTTGCAGCAGACACTGCCGGAAGCACGGTTGTGCAGTTGGGGTATGTGAATCGTATTGCCGGTTGGACGATAAACAGCACGCAAATCTATAAAAACAGTGTCTACCTCGGTGCGGACGGTTCTATAACCAATGGCTCTAAATGGAGGCTGAACAACGATGGCTCAGGACAGATTGCCAGTGGTAATATTGCATGGAATGCTCTTGGCAATGTTATCTTCGGAGCATCTGTATCATTGCAGTGGAAGAATGACATAGTCAGCGCGCAGCAAGCTAATTTCGGCTATCCCTATTATCAATCTATTGTGATAAATGGAGATGCGAATACCTATTATCCTGTCATCATTAAAGGGGGTGACCAAAACTTTAAACGAGAGATTCTTGTTCGTAGAGCTTACAGTGAGCAAGCCCCCGATACTTGGAATACGGCAACTCATAAGGGTGGATTGATGCTGCATCTGAAAACAAATTTCGGAGGCTGGGGAGGGATTGATTACTCGTGGGATATTTACGAGTTATCGGAAACCTATTGCCGGATGTTTGCCGGAGCGTTACATTGTGGCAATTATTGTATGTTCGCCATCTTTCTGAGAGGTGGCGGTACAACGGGAGCAAGGTATCACCTCTATTCGGATCAGCCTTTAGTCTCTTCCGAATACAGCCCATCACCGATTCCTGCAAGTCCGCAGATAGCCTATAACTCCGAGGTGATGTTTCAGAGTGGCAGCACAACCGTTAATGCCCCGGCTCCCCGTACACTGACTACAGCGGTAGAGGAAGAGATACGCAGACGTAGGTTTATCGGTTTGGCGCAAGGGAACGATTCAACGCTCTCCGCTCATCCTCTGACCTATATCAGCGGTACTGGTATTTACACCGGTACACTGACCGCCAATCAGGTGAATGCAGTAGGTATCAATGCGTCAAGTATCACTACAGGAACCCTGAGTGCCGAACGTATCGCAGCTGGAAGTATTTCATCCGCCAAGTTGGATGCTACCAGTATCAAGGCAAATATTATCAACACGGATTATATCAATGGTTTGAGCTGCACGTTTGTGCGGGGTAAAATCGGAGGTTTTATAATTGGTAGTGATAATATGACCGTTGGAACAATCGGGGCTGTCGGGACAACACCTATACAGATACGTACCGCAGCCTCCGGTAGCGGTTACTGGTATTCGGGTGCCTATAAGCCTATAGGTATTTCATTGCTATGGCATCAGTCCTCCAATGCGGGACATATCGTATTCGGACAAATCGCAGCATCAGGGAGCAGCGTTAAGACAGGATTCGTTGGCATTCAGATGATGAGTTGGGACGGCTATGAATACTTCTGCCTTTCGTCAAATTCGGCTCGTTCCGGTAGTAAGGAGGTGTATAATCGTATCGCGGGGTGGGCTTTTGATAGTGCAAATATCTGGAAAAACAGCGTCTATCTCGGCTCGGACGGAAGCATATATAACGGAACTAAATGGAGACTAAATAATGATGGTTCAGGGCGTGTTGCCAACGGTAATATTGTCTGGGATGCAGCAGGGAATGTTTTTTTCGGATCTTTAGTTTCTTTGAACTGGACGAATGCAGCCAACAGTGCCCTTAATTCCGCTAAGAGCTATGCCGATACCAAGAAAGCGGAGGCGATCAACAGTGCAGCTACGGATGCTACATTAAAGTCTAATGCCGCTAAAGAACTGGCATCGGCTATGGCATACGGAAAGATGCTATTCCGAGACCCCACTTTCTTTAATGGGAATAATGGTACGAATATCTATAATAACGCAGGTAATGGTACGGTTACACTATCTCGTGTATCTGACAGTACGGCTCCCAACGACAGCAAATATGTGCTCAGGATTACCAATACAGGGTCTGCTTCACCTGGTTGTGGCGGTTTTCATTTTGGACATATGTGCTCATACAGGAAGATATTCATAACACGCATTATTGCAAAAATACCCAGTGGCAGAATCATTCAGTGGGCTTCGAACAATATTGGAAGCGGTGGGACGAGCAAGTGGCTTACTCCTAATGCCGGGACGGGTGACTGGTGCGAATATGTATATAAGGTAGTATGTGGCACGTCAAATTTTTCAAGTACTAATTTTTTCTATATCGAAGGCAGTGCGACGCTTACTTGGGATGTGGCTTATGCTACCGTATTTGATGTTACTTCTACCGAGAAGTACACAACGACGATAGATGCCAACGGAATATATACAGGTTCTCTTACTGCCAATCAAATTACAGCAGGAACACTCAGTGCAGACCGAATAGCAGCCGGAAGCATCAATTCGTCAAAGTTAGATGCGGCGAGCATAAAGGCCAATATAATCAATACGGCGTACATAAACGGTCTTAGCTGTACCTTTAATAAAGGAACCATCGGTGGTTGGAGTATCAATTCTTCACAGATTTATAAGAATAGTGTAGCTCTCACCTCGGACGGCTCGATTGTAAACGGTACGAAATGGAAGCTTAATAATGATGGCTCGGGACAGTTGGCCAACGGAAATATTTTCTGGGACTCGACAGGCAATGTACAGGCAAAGAATGCCATCTTCACCAATGTGCGAGTCAATGGTAGTGTGCGTAACAAGTTCGTGTTGAATGACTCCTCCATTTGGATAGGCGGAGACACATCTAACCAACAGAATTTTAACAACTACGATAATATTGTCGCTATACGTGGTTCGTGGGATGAGAACATCGACCTGCCGTGGACAATAGACAATAGCGGTCGTCGTGTAACACTCGTAAATTACAAATGGGGGAGCAATACCACTGTGGGGTATATGACAATTTATGCCCCATCAGGTAAATACTTCTTTGAGGACGGTATGCAGAAATCATCTATCTCTTTTTCGAGAGAACTGATTGAATTATTAGGTTATGGTGATAATTCAACTTTTTTTGGTTGGATAGTAATTAACCGTAGAGATATTATGACCACGAAACAATATGGCTCTTTTTCACAAGTGATGTATTCGGGGTATGTCTCTAATGGAACGATGGTTAAGCAAAAAGGTTATGATGGAGGCAGATGTAGTTCTTATCGGTTTAGTATGGGACAATATAGAGTCTATATGCCAAGAAGTTTTTCAAGCATAGACGACTATACTGTTATGCTTACAGGAATTCAAACAAACGGTTACAATTCATTTGCTTGTTTACGATACAAAAGTAATTCCTATTTTGAGGTTTGGCTTGCGGATGATGCTTCGGCAAATGATGGCGGATTTATTTTTCAAGTTATAAGTATGGGAGATTGGTCATAATAAACCTTTCAACTTAAATTTTTCTATTCTGATATAAATAGCAAATTATGAATATTACAAGCACAGTCTTAACAAAAACGGCGGAAGAGACTACCGCCAATGCAACTTACATCATCGAGTATGTAACGGTAAATGATGTGCTGACACGCATCAACGCCAATGTTCAGGCAACCAAGCCTGACGGAGTGGAGAAATATAACGCAGGGTATATCACTTATGAGAACGGTAACGTATTCTGTAACCTGAACGGTCAGGCAAAAGCCTCTCTTTTCTTCCTCGACTTTGAACGCTTTGTCGAGAAGATTAAAGAAAATGCCGGAGAGATGTTGTCTGTGGAAAACAATCTTGACCGATAACATCTAATCCATTAAGGTAAACATTAATAAAAAACATATGGAACTAAACATCAAAGACCGGTTGTACATACCGGCATTCTTACCCAAAGAGGGAAACTTCAAGCAGTTCAACCTCAAAAAGGAGATTTTGAAGAAGATTGAAATCAGCGACACCGAGCGTGATGAGGTAAACCTGCGTGAAAACGCCGATACAAAACGTATCGAATGGGATTTGGAAAAAGAGACCCCGCTCATTGTGGACTTTTCTGCCGATGAGATGGAGTACCTGAAAATGGTATGCGAGAAAATATCCGATGAGAACTTGCCGGACGATATGTGGCAGTCGGTTGAAAAAATCTACGATACGATATCTGCCAATTAAACTTATCTGTCCGATTCACTCTATTCTGCAAGAGAGTGAACACTATCCGCTCACTTTTAATAAAGGTGGGCGGTTTTTTTATTATACAATAATGGCAAGGCAAGATATACAAATAGATACAGATTATGGTGAGTTGGAGACCACAGACAATATCGCAGGGAAAAGTTTCTACGATTTTGTGCTGTTTGAAAGTGTGGACGGAGTGGATAATGACAACTTCTGTTATGGCGAGGTATTGATTCCACGGGGGTATGTACAGCGTATCAAGGATGATTTTCAGGCTTATATACGCTTATCTTACAAGCCCATCAATAAAGAGTTGCAGGTACGTCTTCGAATAGACACCGACAATGGGGAAGTTGAATATATCCTCAATCGGACTACCAATCGCCCGTGGTATCGTGTCGTGCTGCCCGATGGAAATAAAATCAGAGTGTCAGAATATAGAACGCTCGGCAGTGAGGAGGTATACTGTCTGACACTCAAAGAGGGAATGTTTCGGATTTACAGCGGACACGAAACCGATCTGCTTATTCAAGCATCCTTACCACAGAACCAGAACTTTCTGCTTAAAGCCTCTGCCGGAACGCTCTACCAACACCCACTGACAGGAGTTGGACTGATTGATTTCTTGCACGGGAACTTTGAGAACAGCGGACTTGCAGCCAAACTGCAAAAGGAGTTTGAGGCGGACAATATGATAGTGGTAAATGCTTATATGAATTCCGAAACAGGCGAACTTTTATTGGAGGTAAAAGAGAAAAATGGGTAAATACAAAGTTATACAAGGACAAAATATCTACGATGTGGCTCTACACATCTACGGTTCAGTGGAGGGCGTTACCGACCTGATGGTTGGTAACGAAACCCTATCATTTGATACAGACCTGAAAGCCGGAGACGAGCTTATATACACGGACGATTACCGAATCAATGAGGAGGTTACAGCCTATTACGAAACACACGGCATTATTCCCGCATCAGGCCAGCAGCACGTCTACCCGAAATATTTCACATTGCCTAAGACCGTAGAGGTCTATACTTCCAATAAGGAGATCGGGGTTGGGTTTACGGTTTCTGGTAACGGTAGGATCGAGGTGGATTGGGGCGACAACTCCGAGGTTCAAACTATCATACTATCGGATAAGGCGACCGTGATTAGTCATCTGTTCGATTCAATAGTCGGTGATAAACGACGTGTTTCAATGTATATGCAAGGGTATATTAAATATCTTGATGTAAGTGAATTACGACCTTTCGAACTGTATATTTTGAAACCCCTCTCGATTGAACGTTTTGCATTGAATAATGCCACACTGACCATTGATGCCCTGCCGATGTTAGGCGAAGTATTCAGTCTTACGTTAGACGGATTAAAAACCCTTGACTTGACTCCTTTGGTAGAACTTAAAAACCTGATGTCACTCTCGCTGATGCAGACTGTATTTCGCCAGCCGACTATCGACGCCTATCTCATTGGGTTAGTGGAACGGCACGACAACCGCCGAAGTTGCAAAATGACGATAACCGTTGAGCCGTCGGGTGAATATCGGGAGCCCCGAAAAGACAGCAATAACCAATACATGCTTACTTCGGGTATGGAAGCCGTCTGGGTGTTGACACACGAAGAGGCTTGGAACGAGGGCGGCGTATGGGAGTTTATCATTAACGAAACGATTTATAAATATGAGCAGAACCATTAAACAGATATACGAGGAGGCAATTGCCGAGCGTAATAAACGCCTTGAACTCTCGGAGTTTGCCAGTGACTCCAAACTATCCATACTGAACGGTATCACTTGGACTTTCGCAGCTGTGGTATTCAGCTTCGAGAGTATATTGGATGTCTTTGCCATTGACATTTCAAACGTCATCAATAACCGTATCAATGGTACGCCGACTTACTATATCAACGCCCTGCTTCAATACCAAAAGGGTGATGAATTGCTGGTGCGTGAGGATGGTTTGGCATTTGGTTATGCCAATGTGGACGAAACCAAGCAGATTGTGACACAAGCCTCCTACGTGGAAAGTAGCAGCGATGTGAATTTGGATAACAAACTGATACTGAAAGTAGCCACCGGAGAAAAAGGAAAGTTGCAAAGTATTCCGCAGGAGGAGCTGATGATGATTCAAGCATACATCAACAAGATAAAGTTTGCTGGAACACGTATCGAAGTGACCAGTCAGGAGGGCGATGTGTTGATACCCAGAGTGTCGGTTTACCACGACGGAGCGATATTGGAGTCAGAGATGTACGATAAGATTGAGGATAAGTTGAACGAGTACATGATGAATGTCAAATTCGACTCGACAATATACGTTTCGGATATCATCGCTGCTATCCGCAGTGCCGACCACGTAACGGATGTGCATATCGATACAAATGCACAGCCTGAACAAGGGGTCTTTATCGCTGCGTATGACTCTGACGGTCATATAACGCCTGTGAAAAAAGTGGGACGAATGACACATACCTCATCTGGCTACCTCAAACAATCCAGCGGTAGTGGTGAAGAGAAAGATGTCCCGAACTTCCGTCAGGCTATCAAACTAATACTCGATGCTGGCAATGAGATATAGATTACCCACAGACAAACTCATCAACCGCTTGGTACCTTATTACTTATGTGGGCGTCGATATATCTTACTACTGCAAAGTTGGGTATATCCGTTAAAAGTACTTAACGACCAGTTTACGGCATTTGCCAAAGAAAAGCATATCGAGGCACGTATGACCTCGCAGGTGATCTGCTTCGAGTGGTTCTTGAATCATAAGTTCAGCCACTATTTTGCCAACCCTGCCGACCGAATTTTCATCACCGAAAGCACACCTCTCGGAGTGGATATTTATTGGGAGAATGCTGTGAGCAGTCGTCCATTTACAGTTTGGAAGGAGAATGAGCAGGTAATGACCGCTAACCCATTGGAAAAGCCTCGTGAATTCTATCGGATTGCCGAGGAACGAGCCATTAACAAGGTTAGTTTTATGGTAAATGTACCTGCACTAACCATTCCAGTCAAGGAGTTTGTCTATATGCTCTCGTTTGTGGTGAATACGTATAAAGTGGCAGGTAAGACCTATCTGATAAAGATTGACGGAGACGAAATTGAACCCAATAACAACACACGTATATGAAAGAATACATTGCAGAGACCGGAGGGCGTTACACCTACTCCGATGACATATTAAACTTGCAGGAACTTGCCCTGAGTATGACTGCCGTTTTCGGCGAATGCTCCCCATTTATCATCTCCGGTTGCGAGGTTGAAGGAGCTGTTGTCGCACCGGGTTATGTTTGGCTGGGTGGTAAGGTTCGCTATTTTGAAGGGGCCAAGAACGCTGTTTTTCCATATTACATTTATGAGAAGAACAGTAATGAGTCGGTTGTTTATGCGAATGAAGTCAATAAGCGAGGTCGCACTTGCTATCTATGTGCCGGAGCGACCTCTGTGCCACTCGTGACAGACACCGTTACGGGGCAACCTCCTGCTTTTTTGGAGATAACAAAAGAGTATGCACCACGCTTGATTGACAAGTTCTTTGGACGGTATGCTCTGTTGCTTGATAGCGTATCACAGCGACAGCGAGTCCGAAAAGATGTAACCTTTGCCGGTGAGGTGTTGGTTGAAAAAGGGCTGAAAACCTCAAAGGAGGTCGCTGTACAATCCGCTAATGGGTACAGCCTACGTGGTAAGATCAAGGAATCGGGAGCTGTTACATTGGGAGCCTATCTGAATGAGCTGCTGACAGCCGAAATAGTGATGGATACAGATGGCTCGTTTTCGTTTATGAAAGGTGCAACCGAAGTCGCCAAACTAAGCGAGAATGGGTTTACCTGTAATGACATCAACACAAAACGAGGACGGTTGGGAAGCGTATATATCTATCAAAACCATCTGATTAACATTGCAGATGACACAGATGATGGCTCGGTCAATATCAACCACTGCGGATTCAATCAGGGAACAACCCGTTATCGAAACTTCAACGTCTATGACGGTAAACGATGTTCCGTACCGTTGTTTTCCGTGGAAGGTAAAACCAAGACAACCATCGTAAATGGACTATTCAAGGTTTGTGGTGATGGAATGGGTGTGCTGTTTAGAAACACCTCGTTTGCAAAAAGCGATATAGGGCTTACTGCATATTGTCAGTGGCAAGATCGTGATGGTGAAGCCATCGCTTCGCTGGGTTATATTTCGGCAAAGGATACAGATTTCACACTCTCCAATTTGTTGGGTAATTTAGTGCTTACTCCCAACGGGTATATCAATCTAAACGGTGATGTGAGATTGAAAGGCACGGATATTTACTCGATATTCGTTACCCAAAAGAGTTTTACGGACGAACTGGCGAAGAAAGTATCAGCCATAACAGGCAAACAGCTTTCTACCGAGGACTTCACCGCCGCTTACAAGAAAAAACTCGATGCGATATCCGGTGGTTCGATAAGTGGTGGCGGTGAAGGCTATGTTACGGCAGAAGATGTAGCGGAGGCCCTAAAACACAAGGTTGGTGTAGCCAATAACTTGAGCGATATTTTGGATAAAGCCGTAGCTCGCACCAATCTGTCAGTCTATTCAAAGAGCGAGACAGACACAAAATATCTTACCATCAGCGGTAAGTTGAACGAACTTATTAATCTTTCCGCTGATGAAATTAACGGCATGACCCCCGAACAGGCATCGGCACGAAAGGCTCAGAAACAGGCGGAGGTTCGCAATATTATTGATGCGGAGAAAAAAGGCATCGGTGAATTAAAGCTGACTAAAACCCAGAACCTTGCCGACTTGTCGGATTTCATTCAAGCACGGCAGAATCTATCGGTCTATTCCGTGTCGCAGATAGATGAGATGATGTCAGGGAAGCTCGGCAATGATGGGGCTTATCAGGGTGTAATCTTTACCGAAACACTAAAAAAGAAACTCGACGGCATCAAGACAGGAAACTTTGCTTACACAGATGCCTTCGGGGTATCGCAATCACAAGTAGAGGGTTATGCCCTGATTTCCGATATCGTCAAGGAGCTGAAAAAGTACGCGCCACGCCTGTTGGACGGCTACAACTCTTCGGAGAAAGAATCCGTTGCAGCTAATATCGGGGTGTATACCAAGACAGTAGCTGACAATAAGTTTGCAGCATTAGACCAACTCTTTCAGGATTACATCACCTATTTAGTCAAGACAGGTAAGACAACCGCTCAGGCACAGCAGATGATGCGGGATAAGTTAGATGTATTTTCCAAAAAAGAAGTTACAGATGCTTATCTAACAAAAGGAGGAAAACTCTCTGATTTGGCTTTGCCGAATGCGGATGCCAAGAAATTAGCTTGTCGCAATCTGGGAGCGGCCTATGCCGAAGAGTATCAAACTAAATTATTTGATACAGGGTGGTTGCAGATGAGTAATTCAGGCAGCGGAACGGATACACGTCAACTTTTTATACGTCAGATTGGCAACATAGTCTCCATTCAAGGAGTAATTAATACAGCATCCCGAGATGGTGGAAATATGGGAGGTATAGTAGCCGTTATTCCTAACCAAATACAGTCGCCAAAATATGGACTTCGTTGCACTCATGCGGATTTTAACGATGACCACAAATACAACCGAGGAGCGTGGTTTAAAATATTTGCCGGAGGACGAAATATTCATATCTATGAAAAAGGTTGGTATGGAGCAGTTACCGAGATTAATTTCACCTATTTCGTTTAAAAATAACTACTATGAGAAGAGTAAACATTCAAGCAGATGTGGAGAGCAGACGTAATATCGCTGCTGCAACTCCCATCGTTCCGGTCACCGTATCGGAGAGAGTAACAGAATCAAGTAATACAGAAGAAGATGGCAAAACCAAAGAAATTCAAGGGAGCGAGGATAACACTCCCTCCGTGCCCGAGTCCGACACCTCGACGAAAAGAGGAAGGAAGACCAAAGGGAACATGGAAAAAGTATAAGTTTGAAGAGACCCGTTTGGGTTTTATGCTCAAATGGGAGATCCCGGCTGTATATGAGATTATTATGAGTATGACCCCGAAAACGACATTTCCGGAACCTTCGATGCGAACTATCCGTGTGGTGTGCTCCGCCTCAAATGACCCGGCTCTAAAAAAACCTAAATTTCTTCGATACTTGGAAGAATATGAGGAAAAAGGAATCTGTTGCAATCGTCCTAAAAAGTTGACACCAAAGAGGACTCAATTTTACACCGCAATACGTGAGAAAAAGCTCAATCAGTATATCCAGAGAAATGAATGTAATATACAGAAAATGAGAGTAAAAATGAAACAAAAAAGTAAGGGAAGCCATTGCGGAGACGATTAAGTTTTGTACATTTGCAGGTATATTGGCTTCTTTTGCCGATACTTACTTGATTGAGGTGCTTTGTCGCCGAGTGAACCAAGGAGCCTACTGCTCCGACTTCCTCCCATATTATAAATTGATTGTTATTTGAGACGGACAGTGTAACCGAACCTGTCTGTTACTTTGATTAGATTGCTTCGGGCAGTTTAATTTTTACACATTGCAATCATGCAAGAAATCAATGAGGAAAATGACCAACAAATGATGTCGGTCGAAGAGATGTTTTTAGCATCGCAAGAAAGCTATGAGGAGGCGCAAACCCGTGCCCTCGAAGAGAACAAAACATTTGCCAAGACGGAATTTTTCCGTATGGATAAGTTGGGAACTTATCGCCTTCGTGTCCTTCCCATCGCTCCCAACCGTGACGGCACCAGCGACCGCCGCAGTTACGAGTACCCTGTACGCCAACTATTGATGGAGCTGGAAAAACCCATTACAGGCAACGGCAAAGCCACATCTATGTATGTTACCGTACCACGCACTACCGATGCGGGATTTTCTGTTGACCTAATCGACACTTACCGTAAATTAGCGGTTGCCGAGGCTCAGAACCGAGGTGATGAGAAGTTAGCCGAGAAGATTGGCGGCGGCTCATTTGGTGGCGGACTGAAATTCAACTATGGTCACGCTATGTATGTGCTTGATTTGAACGAGCGAGCCAAAGGATTCCAGCTACTCACTCTTTCTCACGCCCAGTTCAAAGAGTTAGACGAGCGCAAATTCAAGTTGTGGCAGAAGAAGTTGCAGAAATCTCCGGGCTTCCCTTGTCCTATCAGTTCCGTTTACAACGCCTATCCGGTGGAGATTGAGAAGAAAAAGAACGGAAACAAGACCGAGTACTCCATCGAGATTGACAACGAGTCGGACAACGAAGCTCTCACTTCCGAGGAACTGACCAAGTTGATGTCTGCAACCCGCATTCCCGAAATCATCTACCGTTACTCTCGCTACCAGTATGAGGCAACACTTGAATACCTGAAACAGTGTGATGCAAAATATGGTATGTCGATTATGGGTGATAAGGATATGCAGGAGACTATTGAAACATTAGGCTCGGAACTTCCGAAAGAAGATACCAGCTCGTTCTCATTCGACAAACGCACCAAAGATGCCAAGGAGAACGCATCGAATGGAACAGGGCTATTGTTGGACGACCTTTTCAACCGTTACGACGAGTTACAAGACAAAGGGCTGTCGGATAAAACTGAAGAGGGACAAGAGCTTCGTGGTCTGATTCGCACCTTTATCGAGCAGGAGAAACTATCGGTTCGCGTCACACGCTCAACCTCGAACAAAGAACTTCTTAACCTAATCGAGGAGGCTTTGGAAACAGACCCCGAGGCGGAAGCCGAGCAGGTTCCGACTCCCGAACCGGAACCGGAACCGGAACCAACGGAAGAACCCACACCTGAATCAACTGAACGTCGCCGCCGTAGATAAGCGGGTAATCACAGATTATTTATTCACAAGTTTTGGAGAAGGCAGACAAATTCTGCCTTTTCCATCACTCTTATACGCTTATTATGGCAGATAAAAGTTATCCGTGCCTGCTTCTGATGAATGATTTGCATATCGGGAAAGAGAATATTCCCGAATTTATAGCAAACTGGAACGAGGCACTATCCATATGCGAGAAGATGAATGTCAAGGAGATTGCTATCGGTGGTGATCTATTCCTATCCCGAGCTTCTCAGACCCTCGATATTTTGTTGGCTGTGCATGATTGTTTGATGACGGCAGCCGAGAAGAATATCCGTGTGATATTGGCAAACGGCAACCATGATCTTGTGAATCAAGAGGCAGTGAGAGGCTATTGCCATATCTTCGACCAGCATCCCAATGTGTTGGTAGCCGATAACTACCTGACGCTACCCATTGGTGACGGGCAGTATGCTTTACTGCATATGATTCCTTACTTCCCCGAAGATGGCAGTTTTATTGATAAACTGTCAGAGGTGAAACAGAACAACTTAGATCCTAAGAGAAAGAATTTTCTATATATCCACGAAGGTATCAACGGAGCACTGTCTACGCCAAGCGAAAAAGAGTTGCCTGCAAACATCTTTGACGAGTTTGAGCGTGTTTTTGTGGCTCATTACCATAATCGTTGTGTTATCCCTAAAACCCGTATTGAATATATCGGCAGCAGCCGTCAGCATAACTTCGGAGAGGATGAAGAGAAAGGTTATACCGTGTTGTATAGCGATGGTAAACAAACATTTATTCAGAACCGTGCTAACCTGCGTTACAAGGTGGTTGATATTGAAGCAGACAAGGTGGATATCCACTTGACCGACCTGTTGGATGAGTTCAAAGAGACTGGTAATTTACGTATTAAGGTGCGTATTCATGCCACATCAGCAAAAGCATCTGGCATTGACAAAGCCAAGCTACTGGAAGCAGGAGCATCAAAGGTAGAAATCATAACGGAGGATTCCGAGCAGGCTGATGTAGCTGCCTCTTCTCTGTTTGAAAAGTTCGACAGCCGTAAGATCCGTGAGACCTACACCGAGTTTTGCCGTGAAAAACAGATTGAGGATGTGGCGTTAGGATTGTCTTACCTCTCTAAAATCAGCTAATTATGTGGAAACTAAATAGAATCACAGCACAGAATCTCTGTGCTTTCAAAGAGTTGGATTACACACTCTCACAGGGTGTAACCACGCTCATCTTTGGCGACAATCGGGATAACGAGAGCCAACGCTCGAACGGTTCGGGTAAATCCGCACTTTTGGAGTGCATCGCCATCGGCATTACCGGCTCACCACTTCGTAAAATCAAAAACGAGGAGATTATCAACGATGCAGCTGATGAGTGCTACGTATCGTTGGAGTTTTCCAATACTTCATCGAGTGAACTCTTTACCATTGAAAGGACCATTTATCGCAAGGGTGCTTCGGGGGTTCGTTGCGTGATAGAAAGGGACGGACAAATCGTAACGACCGATGAGGCGGTACAACACTCTATTGATGGTTATAACAAATATATCCTTGAAAAATTGGGTATAACCCGTGATGAGCTCTTTAATAACTTTATTCTCTCGAAGCATCGATACGAGGATTTTTTATCCAGTTCCGACAAGGAGAAAAAAGAGATAATCAACCGTTTCTCGAATGGAATTGTAGTCGATGAAGCCATTGCCAAGATTGTCGAAGATATAACACCCATAGAAAAAGAGTTGCACGAGACAGATTTGGAGTTGGCGGGTGTGGACGGACGTATCAAAATGCTTGTGGAGCAAATTGAACAGGAAGAGAACAGTACACAGGAACGTGCCAAAAGTAAGATGGAGAAGATTGCCACCATCGAAAAAAGCATTACAGACAAACGGGAGTTGATTCGTGGTATGAGTGTTCAGGTTGATGTCAATAGAGATATCTTGGTTACGCTTGATGCAACTGATAAGGAGATTCAGCTGCTTGAAAACAGCGAGGATTCGTTGGAGACCTGTTTGAGTGGCATTCAAATGGCACTCAAATCTTACGGAAAATTGACCGATTGGAATAGTGTCATGCAGACAAAGACCACTGAATTGACTCAGGCTAAGAGCGAACAAGCCGCACTCTCTCCCGAAATCACCTCAGTAACTGAGGAAGTTGAGAGGCAGATAGAGGTTTATAAAGCGATAAAATCTCAGTACGCTCAGTTTGTTGTAGTTGCCACGACCCAAAGTGAAAGCTACAAAAAGCAACTCTCTGATTTGGAGAAAGAGATGCAGGATGCCTATAAGCTCACTGCCTCACTCTTGGAAACAAGACGTGTTCATAACTCTGCCATTGAGATTCTTAAGAATAAAATTGCCGGAGTTATCACCTGCCCAAAATGTGAGTTTAAGTTCGTTCTTTCTGATAGCTCGTTCGATCCGATTCAAGCCTCAAATGATTTGAAGCAACTGCTTGCCAAGTTGGATGTGGCGAATCAGAAACGTATAGAAGCTGAAAGAACCATTGCCTTTATCGAACAGGACCAGCAAGATATTCAAACAGCAAGGCGCAAACTCAATACAGATAACAGCGAGTGGCTGAATAAAGTGGATGCGGCAGAAAAAGAGCTGCAAACGCTTAACTATAAATTGGAGTCGTTGCAACGAAAAAGCCGTCAGTTATCAGATAAACTTACCGCCATCCAAGCTGATATTGAGAACACTCGCCGAAAGATGTTTGACCAGGCGTATGAAATTTTGGACTCTGCAATCACCTCACGCCAGCGTGAAATGAAATCGCTGCAAGAAGATATTGCGGCAACAGAAAGTTCAATCGAAACGCTTTACAGCACCATTGGAGAGATTAACAATACGTCGCCCGATGAGGTAATTGTGTCGCTGAAAGCATCACTCAAGACTTATCGCAAAAAGTCGGAAGAGGTGCTGAAAGAGAAAACCGAGATTGAAAAAGAATTGTGTACTCTTCGTGAGCAGGAACAACGATTTGGACAATTCAAGTCCTATCTCGCCAACACGAAAATAGAGGCATTGAGCAAGATTACCAATGAGTTCTTGGAGAGTATCGGTAGTGATATTCGGATTAACTTTTCAGGCTACACAACCTTGAAAACAGGTAAGGTGAGAGAAAAAATCTCGGTTTCACTGGTAAGGGATGGAATGGATTGCGGTTCGTTCGGCAAGTTCTCCGAGGGGGAACGGGCAAGAGTAAATTTATCATCCATCCTCGCCATGCAGAAGTTGGTTAATAGCAACTGTGATGATGACAAGGGATTAGACTTATTGGTGCTGGATGAGATATTGGCCGCTGTCGATGAGGAGGGCAATGCTAAGATGTTTGAATCATTGAACAAGTTAGGAATTACCGCACTTGTAGTTTCTCACGGTCACGTCAGCGAGTCATACGCCCATACATTAACTATACGCAAAGAGAATGGGGAATCAAGGATTGTGTAAGGAGCAGATTCTGAGCTTGGACATTGCGTCTCAAACGGGATATTACGCTGTTCACGAATCAGGAGCGTGGAACTTCTATGAGTCCAAAGCTCGAAACGATAATAAACAGCATAAGGCCTTTCGTGATACGTTGATTGGGTTTATTACTCGGCATGGTATCCGACAAGTGGTAGCTGAAGATGTGAATGTAAACAATCATTTCATCGATATGCGAAAGTTATCGGAGTTTCGAGGGATTCTCTTAGAGGTATGCGATGAGCTGAGTTTGCCAGAGCCGGTATTTTTGAATGTGATGAGCATTAAAAAGTATGCCACAGGTAATGGCAGAGCCACCAAACTTGATATGATTAATGCTTGTGTCGAGAAGTACGGCTACCGCCCACGAACGGACGATGAGGCGGATGCCTTCTGGGTATTCAAGTATTACTGCCACAAATACCGTATTTTTTAATTATTTGAGTGTTGCAAGAAGAGATTTTAGATTGATGAATTGACGCGCATTAGCTGACAGATTGAGACGAAGTTTATTGTTTCACCTGCCAGGCAAGAGCGTGTGAAAAAACAATCAATACCCTCTGAGCGTGATTTAGACCCGGAGTCAATCAAGCGCAGAACAGAACTTTTTACAAAGTACATATTACCTCACAAGAGGCTGATATACAGTATATGTATCAAATATACATTCGAGGATAGCGATATAGAGGATAATTACAGCGAAGTGCTGGTTAATTTCTTTCGCTATATCGAGAGTTATAACCCGCAGCGGCAACTCAAAAGCTGGATATATGCCGTTGCACAACGCCACGTGTTCGACCTGAACAAACGCAATTCGCTGATGAAGGTCAGCGATAATGTGGATGTAGTGAATCTTCCCGATATGGAAGATAGCGGACACTTCAGTGGCAACTGTCTGGGACTGGATAATTACCGACAGTACTACAACGATGATATTTTAGAAGCCTTAGACCAATTGGCACCTATTCACAAGGAGGCTTTACTGCTTCAACAGGCTGGCTATAAGTTGGAAGAGATAGTTGAAATCTCCTTCCAAAACGGCAATCTGAAGTCCAAGAATATGGATACGATAAAGAGCCGTATATTCTTAGCCAAGAAGCAGATGCGAACCCTCATAACACGAGACGGCGATGCAAGAGAAGAGTAAACTCACAAGTCGCCTGTTTGTGCTACTGGTGCGCCTAACCGTGCAATCCACCTTTATGATGCCGGGCGGTCGGTTGGCAGAGAAGCAGATTGACGATGCGATAGACCACCTCACCAAACATTACGGAGAGGTAGGGCTTGAGCGCATTGTTGATTACTGTGTCTATCAGGCACATCGAATTTCAGGGTTCGGCAGTGCCTATATGCCCCGTTGGAAGCTCTCGCACTCATTCGGAACAAATAGCGTAAAGCGGTTCATTGCTCGCAAACAAGGACAGAAATATTATGAGGATAAGTGGCTGTCCGATTTCAGGTTGACCCGTGAGGATCTGCTTCAACATATTGAAGACCGTAGCACACACCCTCTGTTTCGATTTATTTACCCCGATTATGAAGATGCTACCAAACGTCGTGCACTGTCATCGGTGGTTGGTTATTATATCTGTGGAGCTTCTACATTGCTATGGACTCCTTTCTCCGAGGTGTGCCAAAGTTGCATCAAATCGGAGGCGTGTAAGATTCGCACCCAAAAGTTATACCCGGAGATATATCGTCTTCGGGTAGCGGAGTATAATGGAAAGGAGGTACATCGTGGCTAAACCGAAGAGTAACCCTTTGAGCGTTGAGTTCTTATACGAGCTCTATGCTACCGCCCTGCAAAGTGATTCCATTTGCGGGGTGCTGGTGCAATATATGGAGAAGGAGTTTTTACCCGACCGCTCGTTCCAGCGTATTCAGGAGGTGGTGGCCAACCATTATCGCAATTACAAGAACCCACCGACATACGCCGTGCTCTCGCAGGCATTCAGTACGGACTACGATGCCATAGAACTTATCAATACCTTTCAGGAATATGATGTAGATACTGGTTCGGAAGCTGTGCTGGATATGTTTGAATCCTATATCAAGGGAGTCAGATTACAGAACGTCTATTCCGAGGTTGGAAAACTTTACAACCAGAGTAAACAGGATAAAGCCCAAGAACTGCTGAAGGAGTATGCCGAGTGGCTTTCGGGCTTTACACTCAAATCCTCTGCCTTTGTCGATGTTGCCAAAACCTTTACCGAGCGATTCCGTCAAAACCAAGCCAAAGACCGTGAGGAGCAGAACTCCTCGATGCCACAAGTGACACGGTTCTATGTGCCGTATCTCGATGCCTTGAACGGAGGTCGTAACCTACGTGGTCAGCTTACCTGCTTTTTGGCTTCCACGGGTGTAGGTAAATCCCATATCGTGAAACATATCGGTATTCGAGGAAATATTGACGATGGGTTACACATCCTGCACTTTCAACTGGAGGGTTCCGAGGAAGAAGCACTGAATGCTTACAGTGGCGGCTTGGTATCAAAGAATGCCTATTACTTTGAGCGAGGTAAAATTTCAGAGACCGAAATGCGACAATTTGAGCGGATGGTGGAGGCTTTGAGCGGTTCGATTACCGTGCGATGTTTCCCCCGATTCAATGCCCGTGTTTCAACGCTTGATATTAAAAACGGCATTGCTGAGTATCGTAAAACGACAGGACGTAACCCTGATATTGTGATTATCGACTCTATGGATTTGCTGACCGACGCCAGTCGCAGGGTCTGGAATGCCGAGCACGAACGCAGTAAGCGTATCGCTGTTGCCAATGATTTGAAAGACCTTGCCGCTGATGAGAAGGTGTGGATGGTAGTTACCTATCAGGCGACTATCGAAAACCGTGATTGGCTCAACAACGAAAACAATGTACTGACCGAATACAACTGCTCCGAGGCAAAAGGCTTGGCCCGTCCGTGTACCCACTTGATTTCATTGAACCAATCTTCGGCAGAACGGCAGGAAGATATGATGCGACTTCATATCGCCAAATCCCGGTTCTTCAAAAAAGGCGACACTATCAAAATAGCCACCGACTACGACAACGAAATATTCTGTGATTTCCAACGAACTTTCTCATTAAACACTTAAGAGAGATGAATAAGCAAGAGACTGAATTTTTAATAGAAGAGATTACCCGCCATTTAGGAGCTAAGCGGGATGGTGGTAATAAAAACCTGATTGCTCGATGTCCCTATTGTGGCAAGGAGGGCAAATATGGTATCTATATAGGCAAAGAGACCCTTCGCAAAAAACCTTTTATGGCGCACTGTTTCAGTTGTGGTCGTTCTACGCTGACATTGGATAGGTTGCTCGAAGAGATTGGCAGAACCGACCTGATGGTAACGCCTACTACCGACCTCTCTGCGCCTCTGGATGAACATTTGCTGTTCCCAATTGACAATGAAGAAGAGATAGACGATACGCTGGGTATTGTGGAACTGCCGGATTTTTACAGGCAGGTTTATACACATCCATACCTCAAGACCAGAGGTTTTGTGTATGACGATTATGAAATATTCCCGGTTGGTGTTACCGGAGGGTTGAACCGAAGATACGATGACTATGTAATCTTTCCTGTGATAGACTCGGGTGATGTGGTGGGCTATGTCGCCCGTCACACTTGGTCAAAAGAGGAAATAGACATCTATAACCGCAAAGCCAAACGTACAGGAGAATACCAGATACGCCGCTTTAATAACTCTACACAGAACGATTTTGTGAAGCTGCTCTATAATTACGATGCGGTGATAGAGGGTGAAACCGACACCGTGATACTGGTCGAAGGTATTTTTGATGTGGTAGCTCTTACCCGCAAATTAGAACTCTACGACAATCCTCACTTTGCTGCGGTGGCAACTTTCGGTAAGAAGATATCGCAGGTGCAGATTTACAAGCTACAAACCAAAGGTGTGAGAACGGTAGTGCTGGGCTTTGACGGTGATGCCGTGTCTGCTATCAAGCAGACCGCTACCGAGCTGTCCGGGTACTTCGAGGTCTTCATCGCAGATATTGCCGACCCTACGAAGGATTGGCAAGACCTAAGCTATACCGAGATTTTTGAGATTTTCTCTCAGCATCTCAAAACTCCACTTGAATACAAACTATCAAAATTACAGGAATAATGAATGAACTAATCGCATGGCTGGAAGCAAATAGAATATGCTTTCGGCAGATTGACAATGAATTGATTGAGATAGAAGATTTTGGAAAGATGTTATTGGCTGACCTCTCCGGGGTGAACTCCATATTCAAAGCCAATGACAATGGTGTACGGTTTAACTTGATGGAGTCGCCCGATGTACTGATGCAGGAGGAGATTTACTATGTGGCGTTTTCGTTTGGCGACAACTTTTACTACTATGATTTACGAGAAGAATTTCGTTTTAATTTGCTTCGCTATATCGGCAAGCGACAACTTACGCAGCGTGATACACCTTTTGTGAATTTGGGTGTACATACCCCCTTTGAGCTGTTGAATGGTTCGGGAGATGTGGCGGACTGGGTACGAAAAGCAAAATATCTGGGCCATACGGCACTCGGTATTTGCGATTACAACACGATGGCCGCCACACTGACCCTGCAAAAAGAGTGTGCCAAGGCGGAGTTGAAACACATTTTCGGCTACTCATTTTCAATGAATCACCTCGATGAGAAAGTGGATATGAAAGTCTATGCCCTTACCGATAAGGGGTTACGAAATCTGCTACGTATCCAGAAATCCATTATGGTAGATAGTGAAGACCATACGCTAACGCTTAGACAACTGCTCGACTATGCCGATGGACTTGTATTGGTGCTCGGTAAGCGTTCGGGTGGATGGCTTAGTCAGAACAGACACATCGTATCGATGCTGAAAGATGCTTTTGAGAAACTCTATTTTCAGGTCGATTTGTCGGAGTACAAAGCCGAACGTATCGATGTCGAGGTATTGCATTCTGCGGCTTGTTATTTTGAGAATTTTGCAGACCCTATAACCTTTTCATTCGATATTGAACCTATACTGATATGCGATTGCTACTATTTGGATAAGGATGATTCACGGAATAAAATCATTCTGAACAAGGTAGCCACTGGAGCGGCACACGAACAGAGTGAGGAGCAGTATTTCAAAGATGTGGATGAGCACTTTGCTGTCGTTAAACCGTTGTTTAGCGATAAATGGGATGTGAATGCTCTGTTTGAAAGGATGTGTATGGCAACAGTAGAGATAGCAGATAATGCGGAAGCTGCTTATGAGACTGACCGCAACTTTATGCCCCGTTACGATATGACCGATGAAGAGAAGCAAAAATATGGAGATCGGCATACGATGTTTCTCTCTTTGTTGGAAGAGGGTTTTGAACGATTGGTTCCAAAGGGTGAAGAAGAGGTATATCGTAAGCGGTTGGAACACGAGATTTACATTTTAGAGAGTACGGATAATGTGGATTATTGCCTTGTGCAGTTTGATACCGTGAATTGGGCTCGGACGAATGGTATTTTAGTCGGTTGTGGTCGTGGTTCGGCTGGAGGTTGCTTGGCTTTGTACCTGATGGGCATTACCCTTATTGACCCTATAAAGTACAACCTGCTTTTTGAACGCTTCCTGCTCCCTGAACGTGCAGGATTATACCCTTCAAAGACGACACGGTTAGTTGGTGAAATAGAGTCCACTTCGTATGTCGAATTTGAGTTGGAAAACGGGAAAAAGTTCCGACTTGATAAGGATGCACAATTACTTATCAAACGTGGCGAAGCAGAAATAATAGTATATGCTGATCAATTGAAGGATGGTGACGACTTAGTGTTTGACCATAAAGATTTTTTATGGACGATAAACTATTTCGATCATGACAGACAACATAACACTCTATAATGGTGATTGCTTGGAGGTAATACCACGGCTTATCCAGCTGGGAATAAAAGTAGATATGATTCTATGCGACTTGCCTTACGGCG
>OGIS01000070.1_pt1 | contig 45925 bp, 80 predicted proteins | sample 1571821 | NCBI WGS metagenome assembly OGIS01 (sample SAMEA2581965, study PRJEB24529) | metagenome | biome: Human gut stool | place: China | collected 2011
TCTAGTAATATAAAAAAGTCTATATATACCAATGGTTTCAAGCGAGACAGGACGTATAGACTCATGTGCTAATAACCGTCTTGTTCCTGTGCTAGTCTCTTAACATTTCTTAACATTTCTTAACATAACTATATGTATCTATAATCAACTGTACATAACTATATCTTACTAGCAATGTCTAAAGACTATGACAGCAAGACATCAAAATAAGACAGGAACAAGACAGGACAAAAATTCTCCTGTCATGGACATATGACGTAACACCACGACATAAAAAGAGTACCGATATGGTACTCTAAAATCCATTTAATAACGTTTCTATAATGCCTAAAGCAATGAATATAAACAGCATGATGATTTCGATACTGAAAAGTTGGTCAAACAATGTAATCAATTTGGTAATCGCATACATTGTATATTGTTCATTAAGTTTGCCTTTCCATTTTCTATTGAGATATTGGAAAACGACTAATCCGCCTCTCAAAAGATAAAACACTAGTATGTCAAATGCCAGAATGATTGTATAACTCATTAGTGTTTTCATCATAATTCCAATTCGCATAGTGCTAGACACGTTGCAATGATAACGATTAATGTAAATAATATAGTCACAAACAATGGTAGAAATAAGCTAACGTTATAACATAAATCCATTGCCCACATAAAGGCTGAAATAATCAATATGATGGACAAAACATAGACTATACACACTTTGGTATTATGACTGATTAAAACCTCCTCATAAGGCTCTAAATCATCTAAAGAGAAAGCTACTTTACACCCTCTATAGCCCATTAATTGATAATATGCTCTCTGTTTACTAGTTAAGTTCTCATAGTTACGGATTAATAAGTGTCTAGGACTCACTAATATTATATTTACATTATGTTCATCATAATCATAACGAGCAATAGTGATGTTCGTTCCTTTGACTCTATATTTCATTTCTGTCAATCCTCCACGATTTCACAATTTTTTAATTCATATTTCATCTTTCTCTCTCCTTCTTTAATAATTTTATAATCTAACATTATTCCATATCTACATGACAAGTGACTCTTACACATTTTCATCTACCTCACAATTATCCAAGATATATGTGATAGGATAGGGTTCTTTATCTTCCCATTTAATAAATGAAAATAAATCATTAAAGTTAATTTTTTTTACCCTTTCGATTACATCCCATCTATCTTGTATTTTACGTGGTTTTATATCACAAGCAAATAATAATTCATCCTTATCTCTAGCAATATATCGATAACCATGTCCGATATAATATTTCAACAATTCATATTCTAGTTTTGATAAATGAATTATAGGATTTAAAGACTCCAATTCGCTTATCAAATACATCCATTTATGATTAATACCATATGACAAACAAAATTCTACTTCATCATCACTCATGATGTCTTTATTGTTTAAATATATATCCCATGCTCTCACAAAAATATATTGATTATCGTCAGATACTTCACCTTTCAAAATCATTCCTTTCTTCTCAAAACTAAAATTTTTCTTTCTTAATCTAAATGTTCGTTCCATTTCTTTTTCCTCTTTTCTATTAATTTTATCATTTGGTACTTTAGTTAAATGAAAATCTAAATTTTGTAAATTAGGGAGTGTAGATAATAAAGCGTCAAATTTATCACTATTCATCTTTATTACCTCCTAAAAAATCATACATCAACATTGCTACACCCCAGATAATTAACGGTGTACATAAAATTAAACCTACGTCAGCATTAAACATTGAATTTCACCTCACAATCCAAAATTATTGTTCTCCCATTATCTAAAACTTTTTTAATAGGTTTATTTGAGAACATTTCTCCTAATGCCATCCATAAAACAAGTGGATTACCACTTGCTATCAAGTTATGGTTGTTGTCAAAAACATGCCATATCTTTCTATTTCTTTTTTGAAATGCTAGTTCATATAGATAGTCGCCCAATTGTTTTTTCATTTTCATCCCTCCTTCATTTGACACCCTTATTGTACACTCATAGTCTAGGTATGTCAATAATTTTCTGTATATTTTTTAAATTTGTTTAAAATGTCTAAAATGTCTTTACTTTAGTGTAATTTTAGTGTAATATAGGTATTGCTAAAGGAGGAAATATAAAAATGAAAAATAAAAACAAATGTATCGTTAGAGTTAAAAAAGACCGCATATGTGAAATATGTGGTGAAAAAATTAAGAAAGGAACACAATGTGTGACTATAAATCCTAGATGTGAGCCTAGATATTGGGCGTGTTTAAAACATGCTAAAGAAAGAAAACAATGTGCATATTATGAGGAAATAAAAAGCTTACAAATGGCGCTAGAAAATGATAATGATTTTGATGATGAAGGGAAATATTTTGCCTATAGCGATATTTTGAATGAATTGGTAGATGCGGCAAGATGCGATAATTGTAAACGAAAATGTGAATTAAAAAATGATGAAGATTAATATTTTTAAGTGAGCTAAAGGAGGAAATATAAAAATGGAAGAAAGAAAAGTATGGATTACAAATGTCGCTAGACAATATATTAAAAAGCAAATGAATATCAAGGAAGAAGATTTTAAAGACTATTTAGAAATTGATTTATTCAAAGAAAGTATTGAATATAATAAGTCTAAATACAATTTAAAAGAACTCATCATGGAAATTAATGATATGGATGACATTATCATCAATAGAAAAGGATATGAAGTAGCTTTTCTAATTGAAAGTAATATTGATTTTAGATAGGAGGAAGATTAATGAAATATGTAACTTTTAGTGATTTTATTTTCGATTTTATGTATGACAAAAATCAAAAAACATGGACGATATATGACTCAAATAATACACCTCTTTTTCAAGGAACACCTTATAGAATGTATATAATGTCATTAATTGGATTATTGGAGATACGTATTAAAGAAATAGATTTTGTTAAAGAAAATATAATATTAGATTGTAAAGTTAAAAAGGAGGAAGATTAATGAAAAGAATGTCAATCAAAGAAGTTCTTGAATATTTGGAGATAGGTCGAAGCACATTCTATATTTATCGTGACAAAGGTATGCCTGTCCATTATACTTTAAGTAAGCGCCCTCATTGTTTCAAGGAAGAAATTGACGAGTGGCTTCAAGATAGAGTAGATAACAGGAGGAAGTGATAATGCTAGAATATGCAAAAGCTTATGATAAATTGGGATGGGTAGTCATGCCCATCAAACCAAATGATAAAAGACCTATCATCAAGAATTGGTCGAAAATACAATCCAATGATGAAACGTTGGATAAATTCAAAGATACCTCAAACATAGGTATCATCATGGGAGCGACAAGCAATCTTGTATGTATCGACGTGGACGTCAAAAATGCAGACGGTATAGCTACCCTAGAAAAATTAGAAGAACAGTTAGGAGAACTCCCTCAAACAGTTATGAGTGAAACACCTAGCGGTGGTATTCATTACTATTTCAAATACGTCAAAGGAATTAGAAATAGAAAGAATGTCGGTGAGGGGATTGACATACAGGCGGATGGTACTCAAACAGTAGAAGCACCAAGTCAAATTGACGGTACTTACTACGAGTGGGTGAATAGTCCATTTGAGTATGAGATAGCGGAACTACCTCAAAAATGGAAACAGTATTTATGTGAAGAAGTAGATGAAGATACATTGTTACTTTCAAACAAGCCATTTGAAGCGCCTAGCGAGGTTGAAGAAGGTGGACGTAATAATACCCTAGCGAGTTATGTCGGCTCTCTATTAGGCAAAAAATTAAAGAAAGCGACAGTATTGAAAAAAGCTTTGAAGTATAATGAAGAGTCGTGTAATCCACCTCTTGACGAAGATGAAGTGAAAACGATTGTCGACTCTATGATTAAAACGGATAAGACGAATAAAGCAAATAATGTCGAAAAAAGTATCAATGAGTCAAAATTAGACTCTAGTAATGAAGATGATTTGAAAGTAGACTGGATTTCTTTTGATGAAACAGGAACAGTCAATATCAATGACAAGAAATTTGCCGAATGGTATGTTAAAAGAAATGAACTTTATTGTATCAATGATAGATTTTATACACGTTATGGTCAAATTAGCGATAATGAGTTCAGAAACAATATTCATAATATTATAGGTGGTATTATTACAACTCGTTTGTCAGCTAAAGTAGAGTCTCTATTAGCGAGTGTCAAGAATGAAGCATTCACTAAACTAGACGCACCAGACAAGTATAAAGTACAGTTCGATAACATCAGCTTTGATGTTCGACACGGAAAGCTTGAAGAATGTGACACCTTTTTCACACTACATCAGATACCGCATAATTATGACGCTAAAGCTGATTGTCCTAAATTCAAAAGGTTTATCAACAATCTTTTCTATGAAGAGGACATTCCTGTCATTCAAGAATATTTGGGATATTGTTTGGTACCGAACACTCTTGCTCAAACCGCTCTGTTCATTATAGGAGAGGGTGGAGAAGGTAAGTCTAGAATACCTGTTCTAATGGAACATATCATAGGAGCTGATAACGTCGTTGTAGGTGATTTTGAAGGTCTACAGGATAAATTCTCTACATCATCTTTAGACAAGCAAATGTTGTTTATGGATGATGAATTAACGCTTACGGCATTAGATGATACTTCCAATTTCAAAAAGATAGTGACAGCTGAAACAGCTATGGAAGTAGAAGTTAAAGGAAAGCCTAAATACAAGACTAAACTTTATTCAAGGATAATTTGTTGCGGAAATGGAGCCATTCAATCTAAATTTGATAGAACAGACGGGTTCTATCGTAGACTATTACTATGCAAAGTTCGTCCTGTACATTATGACAAGCCGGATAGGACCTTATCGGACCAGCTTGACAAAGAAATACCGGGTATTATAAATTGGATGTTAGAAGGATTGTGCAGAGTCGTTAAGAATGGATTTATTATTGAGCCATCAAAACGTATGAGTGATGAGGTTCAATCGTTGAGAGACAACAGTGATACGATACAATTATTTATGAATGACGAACAATTTATTGATTATACATTTGATGAAGAAGATAAAGTATCAATTAAACAATTATATGATGCTTATGAAAATTGGTGTCAAGATAATAGCTATTTAATTATTCATAAAAACACTTTCGGAAAAACCATTAGAAGAACATATAAGAGTACATTGAGCAAAAAATTAATGAACCCACAAAGGGTAAATGAATTGATTTCAAAAGAAAAGGTGTACATCAATAAAAAACAAGTTCGAGGTGTCGTAGGTATTAAATTGAAGAACTATAAGAAATCATTCACCGTAAGTGCATAAGGAGGAAAAGAAAATGACAGTAAGAGAAGTATTAGAAAATATGAAAGGTGGAGCGTCGATTTTATATATTAAAAATATCGAAGGAACTAATTTAGTCTTATCTAGAAACATGATACCTTTTTGCAATGAAAAATTGCTAGATACGAAAGTTAAAAATTTAGACGCAGGTGATATTGAAATGAAAGGAAATGGTTTAGTGTCATATAACGCATGGAGTTATTCAGATACTTTTAATGAAAAATTTATAATTTGCACATATGATGAAGAAAAAGAGTAAAAATATTTTTACTCTTTTTTCATATATTTGTTGACATTATTAGAAATCTATAGTAATATATAGTCAAGGAAAGGAGATAACCAAAGGTTATCAAAGGAAATATAAAAATGTTTGATGCTTATTTGGAAAGAATCACAAATGAAGCTTATTACAATAATGAGCCAGACCAAAGAGTTTTAGAAGAAATTGAAGAAGTTAAAGAAAAATTAGAAGAACTTCAAGATGAAATTTCTGAAACAGATTTAGAAAGTGAAGAAGCGGAAGATTTGATTGCAGAAGTGGATGAATTAAATGAAAGATTAGAAGAATTGGAGGGATTAGCTTATGGAAGTAACTAAAGAAAATTTAGAATATGCTTATAAGCATACGTCCTCTCAATGGGATTTTTATTGGAGACACTCTAATAACGACCCTAGATGGTTTTACAATCCACCTATTGAGTTTCATGAGGGGGATATGGTTTATGTCAATTTAGATGTAGGTTTTCCGCATGAAATGTGTTTCGGTCATTGGTGTTATGTAGTGAAAAAGTTCAGGGATAAAATGCTCGTCATCCCATCTACAAGTGTCAAAGATGATTGTACGGTATCTACAGAAATGGATATACGTGTAGTTATCAATGGAAAGAAAACAAAATCCAGATTGAACTTTAGCGAGTTAAGAACTGTAGATAAAATGAGGATTGACCCTCGTAAGTCTGTAGCTAAACCGCAAGTCAGTCTTTGCTTTATAAAATATAAATTGAAAGAATTCATAGGAGGTTAGTTATGTTAGAAGTAAATAAAATCTACAACATGGATTGTTTAGAAGGTATGAAGATGATGGAAGATAATTCAGTTGATATTACTTTCACTTCTCCACCATATAATGACACTGGAACTAAAAATGAAAAAGTAAGTGAATTAAAATCAAACAACACACACAAGAAGTATGAACACGTGGAATACAGAAAAGATTATTTTGAATGGATTTGTGAGTGTATTGACGAAATGAGAAGGGTATCTTCAAAGTATGTGTTGTTTAATATTCAAGGATTAAGCAAGAACAGAAAGAATGTATATAAAATTATCGGTCGTTATGCAGACTATATCCATGACATTTTGATTTGGTATAAGCCTAATGGAACACCAACAAGTACACCACATAAAATCAGTAACACGTATGAATACATCTTGATTATAAAAGCAGATGGAGTCAAAGGTGTTGATGTAAACAGTAAATTTTATAGAAATGTAATTGTTCAAAATGTGAATACGAATAAGGAATTTCATAAAATCCATAGAGCAGTAATGAACAAGAATATTAGTGATGAAATCATTAGAGAGTTTAGTAATGAAAGTGATACAGTTTTAGACCCGTTCATGGGAGTAGGAACTACGGCCGTATCTTGTCAAGAACAAGGTAGAAACTTTATAGGATTTGAACTTTCTGAAAAATATCATAAAGTAGCAAATGAAAGATTAGGTATCAAAGAGAATTGGGGTGATGATTTGTGAAAAAATATGAAAAAGTTTTATCAACCATAGTAACATGGATGATGTTATTTTCTCTTATCTTTGTCAGTTATAAACATAGCAATCTAGTAGAAGATTATAATGATTTGACTACTAAATATAACAAAAATATGAAAGAGAAAAAGACAGTTGATACTATGTGTCATATACTGTTAAATCAAGAGCCTTATGTAGTACATGAAGTCAAAACTGTAAAGTGCATAGGAGAGTTTAAAATTACTTATTATTGTGGTTGTGATGTATGCAACGGTGTATGGGGAAATATTACCTATAGAGGTACAATTCCTCGTCCTCAACACACAATAGCAGTAGACCCTAATGTAATACCACTTGATAGTAAAGTGATTATAGGAGGGATAGAATACACCGCCGAGGACACAGGAAATAAAATCATAGGTAACAAGATTGATATTTATGTATCTTCACATGAAGAAACTTTGGAAAAAGGAACTGAAACTTTAAAGGTATATAAGGAGGTGAACTAAAAATGAAAGAAAAGATGAAAGAATTTTTAGAAGGATTTTTACTTATTGATATACTAGTTTGTTTTTCATGGGCAATAGTTGAAATATTGATGTTCATACTTAAAATGATGGGAGTGATTTAAGATGGGTGAGATAAACAAACAATGGATGAACCAAAGAGGATTTGACGAATATCTCAAAGATGGCAATACTTTGATTTTTAAAGACGTAAATGATGTTCAAGTAGGTGTCAAAAATAGCTATTATAGGTTTTATTACATTGTTGATACCGTAGGGAAATATCATTTAAGAAGTACAAAATTCTATGATTGGAACAGCTTTGATAATTTCTATAATGAATTTAAAGAATTAGTAATGAATTTGAAATGGAAGGATGATGATTTATAATGGAAAAATTAAACTATTATGTATTGTATTATTTAACTAAAGATAGGAATTCATATATTTGTTCTAATCGTGTAGAATTAAATAGACCTATCAACAACATGGAAGATTTAGAGTTAATTAAAAAGAAGATTGCAGATGAAAAAGATGCGAAATGGTATGATATTCAAATACTGAATATTATGAGATTTCCAATTTAAAGGAGGAATAATATGAAAAGAATGGGTAGAGTTGGAGGAGTACAAGTTCCTTGTGATGCTATAGATTGGTGTATAGAATGCGATTTCAATGGAGTTTGTATCCACAAAAAATCCAATTTGGTTTATGTTGTATATGGTGAAACCTATTATCAACCTTTTGGTTCATATCCTGCTATCTTTGGGGTATTTGATACTCTAGATGAAGCAATGAAGTTTAGAGAAGAAAAAATTGAATATATGTGGCAAGAAGAAAGAAAAAATTCTTTCAATAAAGATATTACAAAAGAAGAAATCCATGTAAATGTCGGTGCTTTTACACTTAACGACCCATACGTGATAAATGTAGGAGGATATGCAGAATGATGAAAAATGAGCTTCATGTATATCCTATTTTAAATGGAGACCATGTTGTGTATATGGTATATCTAGGAGAAGAATATTTGACTATATATACCTCATGGGAACAAATGTGTAATGGTTTGAAGGAATTAATTGAAACAAAATTAAAATTGATGGAGGAAAATTAAAATGACAATTAAAGAACAATTAAAAGAAATGTTTACAATGCAAAAAGCATTGAACGAAGCTATCTTGAAAGAATTTGGTAAAGATAGTATTAGCGAAGGTAAATTAATGTTAGCTATTGTTGATGAATTAGGAGAGCTAACTCATGAACTTAAAGGAGATTGGTGTTGGTGGAAGAAAACACAACCACCTGTAGATAGGCAAAGAGTGTTGGAAGAATTGGTCGATATATGGCATTTTGTCATGACATGGGAACTTTTCCAAGATGCAAGAGGGATAGATTTTATTATGAAAAAGTATGATTTTTACATCAACCGATTTGGAACAGGTATAACAGGTAGTGTAGGCTATTTTATTGCTAATGTAGATTATGAATTTGAAAAATTACCAATGCTTTTAGATTTAACTGAAAGATTAGATTTCTCATTTGATGAAGTTTATCAAGAATATCTTAATAAAAATAAAGAAAATTATGATAGATTGGCGAGAGGGTATTAAAATGAGTTCTAAAGGGTAAGGACACGATAAGATATGTAAAGAGGGTTTCGCTGAAAATAAAAAAGAACGGAACAAGAAAAGGAGAAATAAATTTGGTGAGGAAAATATTAAAAGATATTATTTGGGGAGTGTATTAATATGAAAAACTTTGAAGCTTATGAAGATAAAATTAAGGAATTAAAAGGTGAAATTGCTCTAAATAAAAGCAATGAATTAGTATCATGTATTGGTTTTTATTGTAGGGATTGTAAATTTAGTAATAGTGGTAATAGTGAATATTGTCCCAAAAACATGTTTGAATGGCTATATGAAGAATATAAAAAGCCAAAAGTTAAAATTTCTTTAGCAACTAAATACTTTTTAGAAAGTTTAAATAATAAGTATAAATGGATTGCCAAGGATGAAAAAGGTACTGTTTGGTGTTATAAATTTAAGCCTGAAAAATATACACAAGATAACAACAAAAGGTGGACTGTATATGGTAAGGGTGATATTGCTGGTTTTAGCGATGTTTTTAAAAAAGAATTATTCGATTTCCTTTCTTGGGAAGATGAAAAACCAACTAATATCAAAGAATTATTAGAAAATTGTGAGGTAATAGAAGATGAATGAAAGAGAAAAATTTAAAAAAGATTTTGAATTAGACTTATTGTTAGCAGTAGATGAATTACTTTACGAAGTGAATGTACGTTTTGGTGGAGTACCTATTTTATGTGAAATGAAAGAAAGAGAATATTTTCAAGATGCAAAAGATGATGAAACCGTGCAAGGATTGATTGAAAAATACGAAATTACTAAATATTGTGGGGTGATTGAAGATGAATAGACCTAAAATTAGAGATTTTATAGAAAAATGTGAATTGCCAAATTGTACAGTTATTAACATAGGTAGTCTTAATGTGGTGTCTTATCAAAATGCTTTAAATGAATATATTGATTATTTAGAAGAACAATTAAGTAATCTTAAGGTTAAAAATGAAGTAGAGCATCAACAAAATGAATTGTTTTGTAAAAAAGTTAATGAATTAGATAAAGCGTTAGATAGAGCGTGTGAAATGTTATCAATGTATGACAAAGAAACTACCCATGAAGATGATGAAGTATTTTCTAAAGAACAATGGAAAGAGTGGTGTATGAAAGATGAATAGACCTAAGAAAGAAGAATTAAAAGATATTAGAGAAATAGGAGGCATTTATACTATTGACTTTACTAGATATATAGATGCATTAGAAAAATATGTTGACCAATTAGAAAAGGCATTTGATAAAGCTTGTGAAGAATTAGAAAAATGGGATATTAATAATTTTGACAATACAACAGTTACAAAAGAGCAATGGAAAGAGGAGTTGATGAAAGATGAAGAAGATTAAAAAGAAAATCATCTTCTACAAACATCTTCTAATAGAAGTAATTGAAACACTTCGTACTATCTGCTTTGTTTTAAGCTTCATACCTAATATCGACCCTTGGGATAGTGTATTAATAGAGCATAGAAACGAATTAAAAACATTTTCAAGAGAGTTAATGAAAAGAGGGGATGAATAATGTTGACTGAAGAAGAATGTTTAAAGGCTTTATGTCGTATTCAATGCGGAGCAAAACGAAATAAAAAGTGTGAAGATTGCAAATGTTTTGATACTAAAATAAACCCTTGGAAATGTGTTGAAAATACAAATGAGAGTTTAATTATTAGGGATTTAGTTGAAGAACACTTTAATCCTCAACCCCTTAAATTTGAAGAACTTCATGAAAATATGTGGGTTTATGATGTAAAAAATAAATGTTGTATTTATATTGAAGAATTTACTGTTAATAATCAAATGATGATTATTAGATATCCAATGAGCAATAGAGATTCGAATTGTGAATGGTGTAATTTTGAAGAGAATAGATTTTATCCAATTCAAATACCAAAAGCAGAAGGTGAAAAATAATGACAGCGAAAGAAATGTTTGAAAAATTAGGCTTTAGAAAAAATACATCAATTTGTTATGGGAAAGAACATGTTGTTTACGAAAAACCAATAGGCAGTGAAGATGATGATTGCGGATTTGACATATTTACAGTTGAATTCAAAGATAAAAAATTCACTTATCACAACACATGGAATAGTGCAATTAAAACGGATAAAGCAATGTTAAGAGCTATCAATAAACAGTTTGAGGAATTAGGGTGGTTAGATGAATAATGAAACTATTTAAACACCAAAAACAAATACTTCATTTACTTACAAATAATAACCAATTCGCTGTATTCGCTGAACAGGGTACGGGTAAAACGGCACCTGTTCTTTATCATTTATGCAACCTATTTATTGCTAGAGAAATAGAAAACGCTTTAGTTATATGTCCTGCTTCAACTAAAGGTTCATGGTATAGAGATATTGAAAAATTTCCAAAAAGAAAAAGAAAACATCTTAAAAATTTAGTTGTCGTATCTTATGATACAGTATGGAGAAGAAAAGAGTATGAGAAAGCGTGGGATTGTATTGTATTAGACGAGTCACATTGTATAGCGCATAGAAATACCAAACGTACAAAATTTATTCATAAACTTAAAAATATGAGCAAATACAGGTATATTATGACAGGTACACCTATGCACAATGGACATTATGAAGATTATTATTCTCAAATTGATTTTATTCTTCCTAATTATTTAGGAACTTATAATGAGTTTCTAGCACATCATACTGTACAAAGACAATTACCTGGTACTTATGTGAAAATAATAGTTAAGTATAGAAACGTTCAAGAACTACTAGACAAAATAAGTGAAAAAGCGTATTATATAGATAAGAAGTCATGTCTTGATTTGCCAGATATGTTACCTCCAAACATCATTGATTGTGAGTTAAAAGAAAAGAAAAAGTATAAAGAGGCTTTAGAAAACTTTATAGAAGAATTTGATATGAACATAGGAAATCCTATGTCGGTCATTGTGAAGTTAAGACAGTTATGCAGTGGTTTTGTAATAGATGACTACCAAGAACTTCATGAACTAAAATGTGAGAAGATAAAAATGCTAGATGAACTTATTGACAGTTTAAATGGTAAACTCGTTATCTTTGCCGAATTTACTTATTCTCTTTCTCAAATTCATAAGCTTCTAGAGAAGAAGAAAATTAATTATGTAACACTAGATGGTAAACAAAGAAACAAGTCGATATGGAAAGATTTTCAAGAAAACGAGGATATTCAAGTTATCGTATGCCAATATCGTTCCGCCAATGCAGGAATAGATTTGTTTGCTTCTAGTAATATGATTTTCTATGAGCCAAACCAATCAAGTACAGTTATCGACCAAGCTATGGCACGTATACATAGAAATGGACAAACTAGCAAATGCAGTTACCATTGGTTGATTACAAAAGATACTGTAGAAGAAGATATTTACGAACGTGTTTCAAATGGAATTGACTTCAATGTAGAAGCTTTAGATAATTTTAGACAAAGGATGTGATAAAATGGAACAATTCAATAGATGTGATTTTTGTAAACATTTACAAGAATGTAGAGAAAAATCTTTATTAATTGAAATTACATTGAAAGGGGATAGTACAAGGCATTTTATACCTAATGAGCTTCTTTCTGGATGTCCTGGAAAGGATGATGAAAATGATAGAGAGAACGTTTAAGATACCGTCATGGCACAGGCTTTATTCAGATTACTTTAGGTATTTGAATAACACTCAACAAGCTATCAAATTGCTTAAAGAGTTTAGAAAAGAACAGGATATTCAATGTGAACTAATTCTTCCTTATACAGACAGTCGTACCCAAAAACAATCTTTAAAGATTGCTACAACCAAAGACTATAGAAGAATAGCACATGACAAAAAGAAATTCGGTACAGATTTAAAGAAACCAGATAGTCAAGGTTTCTATGGTATTCGTCTTAATTCTAAACTTTATCAATCGTGGTTGGATATATTGAAAGCTAATGATAATTTTAAAATTCTAGACGAACCTAAAATAGCCGAATATATTGGTATCAACAACAAAGGCAAGGATTTAGGTAAATTTGAAAGAGAGTTTCTCGTAGATGATAAAGACCTTTATTTATCAATCAAATGTGAATACAAATTTATCGTGGTAGATGACTTTATTGAGATTGAGCCTTATAAATTCTATGAAATAAAGGAAGGAGAGATATTGTGATTGAGAGTAAAAGAAAACAATTAGAAATCATAGAAGATTTCTATGCACTTTATATGCGTTCACCTAAACCATCTGAATACAAAGCTTTAGGAGGTACATATAAGACGAGTCCTTATATTACATTCCTAGTTGAAAATTATTTTAAACCTCCAACGTCTAAAGAAGAAACTTATGAAGTTATTAACAGACAAGGAAAAGTTGTCTATACAGGAATTCCTAAAGATATAGGGTATGAGTATGATACTACAGGTGGGCAAGTATCTAGAGCGTGTAGAGAAAAAATATTGTATAAAGGAAAATATACAATTAGAAAAAAAGAATTTGATATAAATTATTTCAATAAACATAGAAAGGATGATTTGAATGCAAAAATTGACTAAAAAAGATTTACAGAAACGTTGGGACATCTGCGAAAGAACCCTTGACAGATGGAAAGATATGAAAGGGCTACCTTATCATAAATTGCCTGTAAATGGTAGAATTTATTTTTATAAAGAGGAGATTGAAGAATGGGAAAACAAGATGATGGGTGGAAAAGTAGATTAGTAGCTTTTGACTTTGAAGTCACAGCTTACGATTGGCTTCTATGCATCAAAGATAGACAGACGGGTATATTTTATGATTTTCATAATGACCCACAGGGTGTTGAGGATTTTATCAATGAACATGATTTTATCTATGTAGGATATAATAATAAACATTATGATAATTACATCCTTAAAGGTGTTTTAAATCATTATACACCAGATTATATCAAGGATATTAATGATTATATTATCGAGGAACATCAAGATGGATGGACATATCCATTCGACCAACCGTATATCAAAATACCACCTACCAGTGACCTCATGTTGGATATGCCTTTAAGACAATCTTTAAAGGAACTTGAAGGTAATATGCTCATGGACATTCAAGAGTCAACTGTAGATTTCAAAATAGACCACCCGTGGACCAAAGAAGAATTTGACGAAATGTTGTCATATTGTCATCATGATGTAGCATCAACATCATGTTTAATTGACGAAAGAATGGACTATCTAGAAGCTAAAGTATTCAATGGTACGAGAGAAGGTTTGACACCAGAAGAGTCCTTATATCGAACAAATGGGCAGTTAGCGAGTATCTCTTTAGGTGCTGAAAGATGTGAGTTTAATGATGAAAGAGATATTCAGTTTCCAGATACTGTAAATTGGGATAATATCCCTAAAGAAGTAAAGGATTTTTTTTACCAAGCTTTTGATGAAAATATCCCTACGGAGGTACTTTTCAATAAGAAACTTAAAATTGATTTTTTAGGTTTGGAATGGGTGTTCGCATGGGGAGGTGTTCATGCGAGTGTTCAAAATGAAATCATTGTAAACGAGAACGGATATGTTCAAAAGATAGCAGACGTAACTTCCCTATATCCATCATTGATGGAAGAATATGGACTTACGAGCCGTGCAGTACCAGACCCTAATAAATTTTTCAACATGAAGAAAGAACGTATTGACGCTAAACATAGAGGTGACAAGAGAGTAGCAAATTCTCTTAAAGTACCTATCAATACAGTTTATGGTATTTCATTACAACAGTTTAGTGATTGCTACGACCCACGTAATGGTCGTTCAGTATGTGTAACAGGACAGTTACTATTGACAGACTTATGCGTTGAGTTGTGTAAACAATGTAAGACAATTAGACTTACCAATGTGAATACGGATGGTGTTGCTTTTATTATTCATGAAAGCGAAATGGATATAGCCAATGCGGTAATGGACGAGTGGCAAAAGAGAACACGTCTAGAGTTGGAAGTTGAAGGTATCAAGCGTTATATTATTAAAGATGTGAACAATTATATCCTTGAAAAAGAAGATGGTTCATTGAAAGTAAAAGGTGCTTATGTGAGCGATTATAAACCATCATTCAAGCATAACTCATTTTCTATTGTAGCAAAGGCTATCATTGACTATTTTATCAATGATGTACCTGTAGAAGATACTATCAATGCTTGTGATGACCCTTTCCAATTTCAATTAATTGGAAAAACAGGGGGTAGTTACGATAAAACAGTTCATTATGTAAACGGTGAAGAAATAGAAGTACAAAGAGTAAATCGTATCTATGCGGTTAAAGATGAAACTCTAGGTGCGGTTAAAAAAGTGAAGAAAACATATTTGAGTAAAGAATTGTTCCAAGAAGTAGACTTTGAGGAAAAATGGGCAAGATATTATATCAATCAAAAAGGAGAGAAAACTTATAAGAGAGTATGGGAAACGGACGAAAAGGGAGATTTCTTTATGAGAAAAGACACAATCCAAAATTGTCCTCAACATGCACTTATAGACAATTCTTGTAAAATTACTATTGACACTATTGATAAAGAGTGGTATATTAATCTTGCAAAGAAAAGAATAAATGATTTTCTAGGCATTAAAAAAAATAAGAAAACAAAGGAGAAAAAGAAAATGGCAGTAGCTGAAACAAAATTAGAGCCAAGACCTGCTCTATACAAAAAGATTTTTGATTTAGGTCTATATTTAGCAAAACAACCTTACATTACAGATGGGTACAATGATGCACAAGGATATGAATACATCAAGTCAGCTTACTATCGTAAAGTATTAGGACAAGGATGTAGAGAAGTTGGATTGATTTATAAATTATCTATCGTAAATAGATTATTTACACCTCTTGAAAAAATTAGAAATATGAACTTGATTACTATTCAAGGGAATATGAGTCTAATTGACCCAGATACAGGTGAGTTTGAAGATTATCCAATTATTGCAGAAGGCAGTGATAATTTAGATAAAGGTATTTATAAAGCTCAAACAATGGCTATCAAATACTTTGTGTTAAATAACTTCTTGTTACCAGAAACACAAGATGAAATCGACCCAGAGTCAGCTAAAGAAGATAAAAAAGCGGAAGAAAAACCTTTAAATGTAACAAAGGATAAACCTAAAAAATCTAAATCTACACCTCCACCAACTAAAGAAGAAAGAGAAGAAGCTAAACAAGAAGTCGTAAACAACGACCAACCAACAATGGCTTATGTAGATGAAATGATTGACTTGATTAAGAAATGTCAAGAAAAGAAACCAGGATATGGTGAAAAAACTTTAACTAACCTTGAAAAATTCAAAAAAGGTGAAATGGCTTTAACTAAAACAAAAGCAGTTTCTATGATGACCAAGATTGAAGAAAAGGCAGATGAATTAGGGATTGAATAAACCCCTACTTTCAAATAATAAAGGAGAATAAAAATGTTAGATTGGAAATACAGTGAAGATGGGAAAAGAATTATTTTAGTAGATGGAGAACCAAGAAGTAAATTAAAAGTTACAGGTACTCGTCTAGCAGGAATTTTAGGATTGAATAAATGGAACACTCCATTTCAAATGTGGTGTGAAATTACTAAATGTGCTAGACCTCCATTTGAGGATACGATTTATACCCTAGCTGGTAAAGCTATTGAACCAAAACAAATTAAATGGACCAAAGAACAAATTAGTGAAAACGTATTATCACCAGAAGAATTTTTCGGTAACAGATATAGTGAGGTCAAATATGACTTCTATCCTAATGAAAAAATTTACGGTGGTATGTGGGATAGTAAACTTGTTCGTCCTAGCGGTAAGGTATCAGATATTTTTGAATATAAGACTACCAAACGTGCAGAGGATTGGGTAGACCATCCGCCTGTTTATTACTTATGTCAAGCATTAGAATATGCTTATTTGGAAGGTGCTAAAAGAGTACATTTAGTTGTATCATTTTTAAAAGATGATGATTACAACAATCCTCAAAATTTTGTAGTAGATGATACGAATACACAAATATTCACATATGATGTGAATAAAACTTATATTGACATTACAGATGGGGAAATCGTTGTTTTAGAAAAAGGGGATAAAATTCCTAAAAACCATTATAACATTAAAGGCTTGATTGAATTAGCCAATAAGTGGTATGATGAACATATCAAGACAGGTTTCAGTCCTGTATTTGATGAAGTGAAGGATAAAGAATATTTAGATATTTTAAGAACTTCAAAACCTCAAAATAATTTAGACGATAACGATTTGGTTGCTAAAGCTAATGAACTTATCGCTAAAATAGATGCCATTAAAAAAGAAACAGGTTTAGCGGATTTAGAAAAACAATTAGAAGCTTGTGAAAAGGGTATCAAAGAACAGTTGTCTTCACAAATGGGAGATAACGATACAAAAGCAGTTTTAGGTAACTATACATTATCTAAAACAGTTAAAGAAGTTGTTTCTTATGATGTTGAAGCAATGGAACTTGACGGAGTATTAGACAAGTATGAAATTAAATCAACAAAAGAAACATTAACATTAAGAAAGAAAAAATAGAGAAAGAGAGATTAGAGATTATGGACACAATTCAATTAGTAGAAAGTAGTTTTACATTAGTACCTGCAGGAGAAGATGTAGTTTTAGGAATTACAAGTGCAAAGGCAATGCCTAAAGCAAAACCATCTAAAATCGAAGTAGTATTCACTCATGCAAATGGTGGAACAATCAAACAAACTTATGACTTAAATAAAAAATTAAAGAAAACAGATAAAAATCCTATTGGTTTAGTATTGTTCTCAATTTTAGCAAGAACAGCTTTAGGAGACAGTTCTTTAGAAGACTTCTCATTATCTAAAGATTTACCAAAATTAGTAGGCAAAAATTTAGTGTGTGAAGTCAAACATTCAGACCCTAAAGATAATGAAAACGGATATGTTTATGCCAACATTAAAAAAATTGTTAGATTAGCAGATGAAGAAACTGTTGAGGAAGTAGAAGATGAAGAAGATGACCTTTAATAGGTCGCCTTTAGAGTCAAACCTAGTTAAGAAGGTTGAAACATATATTAAAACCACGTTTAAAGAAAAAGCGTGGTTTTTAAATGTCGGTGGTAACGCTTCACAAAGAAGCGGAGTACCAGATATACTAGTGTGTATCAATGGAAGATTGATAGGTTTAGAACTTAAAAGAGAAGATGGAACAGGACGACCAAGTAAACAACAGGAAATTGAATGTAGAAAGATTAATAATGCAGGTGGAATAGCAATCATTACAAATGATTTTGAACAAATAAAAAAATTGCTAAATAATGTTTACAACAATAAATATGTATGTTAGAATAATATATGTGAGAGGTCCCACCCATCACCTCTCACTTCTCCGTTAAAACATTTTGGTTGCGAATATGCAAAAAGACTACATTTATTTGTAGTCTTTTTTCATGCACATTGCGTATCTTAAAGCTTTGCCATCTGGGGCATCTTTATCGTTCAAGAACTTGTGCGCCATACGGACATAGGATGTTACGTTATCTCCTAGCACTTCGCAATAATCACTATATATCATATTCATGGCATAATTCCAATCGTATTCGTTGAAGTCCCTAAAAGAGATACCATTACTACGTGCTACCGAGTTTGTTTCTTCTACACTCCATATCAAGGTCAATCGCTTTTAAACTACACTCTTCAAAACCCTCTTTATAAAATTGGTGATGTATATGATTACATTGATTTTAACAGAGGCAAGATTATTAGAAATGTTGGTGTTGTAACTTTTGATGGAAGTGATGATGAACTTTGGAACAAATATAGTAATAACGTTAGCATGGATGGATATAGTGTAAATGTCAGTAATGCAATAGATACTACTCCATGTATTTGCAATAAAACTTTTAACCACAGATGCTATTTCTACTACATTGGAAGAAGCAATAAAAGTTTTAGATAACGCTATGTATGTTGTATTAAATAAAATAAGAGGTCTAAATACTACTGAGCTATTTAAAAGTTGGCTTCAATCAAACCCAATAACAGTTTGTTATCAACTTGCAACACCTACAGAAAAAGATATACCACAAGAATTATTAACTCAATTAAAACAATTACAAACATATTCAGGTGAAACAAATATTTCATTTGAAGCAAGTGATGTCTACCCCACTATTGACCTAGAATATATTAAAGATACTAAAAAATATATTGAAAGTAAAGAAGAACTTGACAATCAAAGCATCATTGATATTGATTATAGAGTTACTTGTTTAGAATTAGATATGGAGGAACAATAATATGACTATTTATGACAGATTGAAAAAAGGAATTAATTCTAGAATTAATAAAGGTTTATTAGATGATTTTTATGTTGAAAAAACTAAAAATCAATTAGACGTTTTCTTCTATAGCGACCGCATAACACAAGAACAGTATAAAGAATTAATAGACTTAATTGATTCACATTTAAAGATAAACATTAAAAGAGCTTAAAAAACTCTTTTTATTTTAGAAATGATACTACATTCCATTTTAAAAAGTGTTATATTAATAGTCGAGGAGGGGATGAACATGAATAATTATTATAATCCCATGCAATCTAGAGTTGACTCGTTGATGCAACAAAAAGCTATGATTGAACAACAATTACAATCATTACAGCAAATGAATGTTCCCAACATTAATATCAATAACATCCCATCAAATCCTACACCGTCAAATTTTGACTTCAATGGTAAATGGGTAGATGGAGAAGAACAAGCAAGAAATGTAGCAAATAACAATCTTCCACTGATATTGTTTGATAACAACAATCCTGTTTTCTATATGAAAAATATGGATGGCGCTTTCAAGAAATTCAAATTTGAAGAAATCAAAGAAGAAAAAGTTGAAAATACAAACAACGAACGTATGGATATGTTAGAAGCTAAAATGGACACCATTTTAAAGGCGTTACAAGGCGAACCTCAACAAGTACAACAAAATGTACCTAGTGAACAAAAACCTCCTCAAAACGCAAGAAAAGGGGGTAAAACAAATGGCTAACCCTTTAAAGTCTTTCATGGGTGGAGGTACAAATCCATTGGGAGGTATGATGAACCCTCAAAATATGCTCATGAATATGCTAAAACAGCGTAACCCTCAAATGTTCAGTCAAATAAATCAAATGATGAACAGTGGAGTCAATCCAAATGATTTTATGAAACAAATGGGAGTTACACCTCAACAAATGGAAATGGCTAAACAACAGGCTAAAAAGATGTTCGGTAACAACATTAAATTTTAATGTGGTTATAAATATATTATAGAAAAGGAGAGAGGTCTTATGACAGATGCAGGAATGGGTATTCAACCTACTTACAATCTAGCTGAAAGAGACAATGATGGTTTCGGTAATGGTTTTGGAGCATGGTTTTGGGTTATCTTAATCTTATTATTTTGTAATAACGGTTGGGGTAACAATAATATCGCTAATGACACATTGCTTGATGATGAATTCATTAAACGTGATATTTTTAATACTAACCAAAACGTTTCTAACTCTGCTTGTCAAACTCAACGTGATGTATTGGAAAGTCGCTATACTACTCAATTAGGTATGCAAAACCTACAAGCTAGTCAACAAGAATGTTGCTGTGCAACTCAACGTGCAATTGACAACGTAGTAGCACAAGATTATAAAAACACTTGTGAAATTACTACAGCAATCCATGCTGAAGGTGAAGCAACTAGAGCCTTAATCAATGCTAACACAATGCAAGAATTAAGAGATAGATTAGCCGATAGAGATAGAGATTTATTAACTGCTAATTTCCAATTATCTCAACAAGCACAATCAGCTAACATTATCAGTACATTACAACCTACACCTAAGCCAGCATATCTTACTTGCTCACCATATTATGCTTATAATAGCGGTGCTTGTTTCGGTAATGGTTGCGGATGCAATGGAACAACTTTATAATCTAGTCGCATGGCGATATTAGGTTTTATCAAACCTTTGGATTTAAACATTAAAAAGAACGGTTCAAAGGAACTGTTCTTTTTATTTTAGAAAGGAGAAAATTATATGATTAATAGTATTGGAGTGGCTAGTCAAACAGTAGCCGTAGGACAAAACGTATTATTCCCAACGGATAGAGTAAGAACACGTTCTTGTCAATGTGCTTGTAAAGGATGGTTGGCACATGATTTAGGAAGTGGTTTATTTACTTTAACTAAACCAGGTATTTATGAGGTAGAATATAGTGCTAACATCACATCTGCTACACTAGGCGAAGCTTCATTAGATTTAGAACTAGATGGTGAAATCATTGGTGGAACTAGAAGTATCTATACAGTAGCTACAGCGAGTGCATTAGGAAACGTAGATGGTAGTACATTAGTACAAGTACCATGTGGTGCTTCATACGTTATTTCATTGGGAAATAATTCAGCTTTACCTTTAACTGTTCAAGACGCAAATATCATTATCAAGAAGATTGCATAATGAATGAAAATTTAGATTTTCTAGACGCTATCACTCTTGCTTCTTTTATTCTTCAAGTACAAAACAATGATGAACTTCATAAACAAGCAAGTAATGATGAAGTCATAGAAAATCTTCATAATGATATTATGTCTTTAATGATTGAAAACAGACAGTTATCTAAAAAGATAATAGAACAGAACGAAGAAATCATTAAATTGTTGAAGGAGGGTAAATTATGAGTATGAAACATATGTATCAACAAGCAATGAACCATCCAGAAGTAATTGAAAAAATGATGGAGGACTTTGATATTGTCATGAATATTATCAAAGTGGAACACCCAGAGCGTTATCGAGATATTAAAACAAATCTTTATATTTTAGTAAATGGGTATCATTTTGACGAGGACACATTGAATGACATTTATGAAGATATGGTAAATGATGATGGCTCAAGAGTTCCTAAATGGAGTGTATAAATACAAATCATTTTCGTTCCTACAAATCATATAGGGTAAAACTAAATCATTAAACGTTCCATATTCAGAATATACGAATAATGAAAGTTCAATTTTTGCTTTTTCTTTTAATTCAAGTTTGAAATTTTTAGTAGTTATATAATTTAATATTACATTATTTTTATATAATACGACTTGATAGCGTGAATTTGATGCCCCTTTTATTCCATTGATATAATATGTTCCTGCTTGCAAAGTATCAGAATATATAAATGTACGGCAACTTGACCTAGTACATTTGCCATTTACATGAATACCATCGTTCATTAAATTAAATGTAATTCCATTCTCAGTTATAGGATAACTACCATATGGTTTTAGTAAATTCTTTCCGCTCATTACTCCACTTAACTCATTAACCGCTTTAATTTCTTGGGGATATTCCGGACTTGGTGAAGGTTTGCCACTTGTACTTTCTTGCACTGTATTACCTTTAATAACTAAACTATTTAATCTCTTTGTAGCAGTATCTATTAATTGAGCATAACCATCCGTAATAGTCAATTCTTGAGTAATACCATTTGCATCCTTTAACTCACGGTCTTCTACTTCATTAACTTGTTTTTGTAAATCTGTATAAGTAGATGGAATACTATCTAAAGCTTTTTTGGCTGTATTTTCCACTAATTGGACTTGTTCAGAGCCTTTATTTGTGATGTTTGTGATTTGATTACTTGACGTAGTAAGTAATCTGTTATTTTCGGTTTCAGCCAATGCTGATAATTCTTTTTCTAATTGAATTAAATAATCACTAGCAATTGATTGTTCTTCGTCACTTAATTCGACTTCGATACCTTCTAATGAAAGTCCTTTAGCTACCGTAGTATTCCATTCTAATGTAAGATTATCTTCTGATTTTTTAGCACATACAATGAATTTAACATCACCCTTGTATTTTGTTACTTTTCTACTGAATAGCCATGAGAATAAAATATTTCCTTCATTTACAGTAACATCATCAACAAAATAATTATCTCTTTCTTTATTTGCATTTTCAAAATTGACATATAGTTTCAATTTGCTTAAATCTACATTGTCACCTACAATTTTAGGACATTGAAAATACATTCTATCTGATTTTTCATCACTTTCAACACCGATTATATAATCTCCTGGAATATTGATAACCCTTGTAATTGGGTCAATTACAATTCTTTCTTCATTACTTTGTACCGAAATATCATCTGGTACAACAATATTATCTAAATCCATGTCTATTCACCTACTCTCATAATAATTTTATTTGTTCTAAAATATAATGTTCCTTCATTGATTTTTTGGCCTGGTCTAGCATCGCTACCAACAACATAACAAATATGCACTCCTTTAATTGTCATAGTTTCATTAACTACTAATTTGTTATTATTGATAGGATAAGCTTTGTTATCAAAAATTAAATACCATTTCATAGATGGGATATTTGTTTCTATATCGAAATTTAAAGTATTCACACCTTTTTCGCCTTCGTTGCCAATAATTAAATCTGAAGGATAAACGCTTTTATCATCGTAAATCTTGATTGTTTTTATCATATAAACTTTTTCAATCTCCTAATAACTGTTGTACCTTGAATATCCAATATATCCGCTACTTCATCTTTTGAATTGTCAATATAAAGATAAACAGTTTCAGCTACTTTAGGATTGATGCCTTTCGTTCTACAAATTTCATTTATGTGTTCTTCACTTAAGTCTTCTCCTAGTATCTCTATGATTTGTTCTCTCAATCTCTTCTTTACGAATGGTTTAGGAACTTCTTGATTGTCTATCAATTCCTGTATAATGTTCAGTACGTATGATAGATATACTCCAAAGAGAGGAGTGGCAAATAATGATATATTTAAAGGAATAACTCCTTTGATTAATAGATAGAATGTTACTAATGTAATCAATGTACATTTAGATAAGCTATCCGCATGATAAGATTTACCGAATACCATTCTATTCATTTGAAAACTGAAAAATATAAATAAAAACTCAATAGTTCGGTTATTCAACCATGCTATTGAGTAAACTAATAGAAACTGTAAAACTTGAACAATGACTACGAATATCGTAAACATCACTTTTTCACGTTTACCCATCTTAATTGTCTCCTTTATTTTCTGAATAATTTTTTGAATGCTTTTTCAAAAGCTCCCTTTGTAGGGAAGAAAAAGAAACTTGGAAAATCTGGCATAATTTTTCTCCTTTCATTAAATAAGTAATGATAAGCATGATATAATAATCAATCATCATTAATACACTTATTACACATCCGTAATTACCATTATGAAAACCTATGTCTCTTAAATAACAAGATATAAATTGATAAATGATATTTAAAATTATAACACCTAATATTCTTTTAATTTTAACTTTGTGATTTATAATTTTGCATACGGAAATAATATAAATAAAATCACTTAAAGTTAAAAACAGATTATAATGTATTTTCGTTTTTAAAATGATAAATATGATTGTAAAAGGAAATGTAAATGATGTATATTTAAAGCTTTCTTTCAATTCTAAATTCAAAGTAATAGATATTATAAAAAATAAATTTACACTTAATAAAATAGAACTATACAGTAAACAATAAATATAATTATTCATTATAATTTTATCTAACTTTTGTAATATTGGTATGCTCGTGTTCAAGTCAAACCATTTTACACCGAATAACTTAAACACGATACATGCTACTAACATAATGATACACGTTCGCAAAGAACGCTTATATAATATTTTGTTTTTCATAACAATTACCCATCTTTCTTTTAACTTATATTCCCATTAAAGCCTTGATTGTATTCTTACCTGCGATACCATCAGCAGTCAATCCTTTAGCTCTTTGGAACTGTAAAACAGCTAATTTAGTGTTGTCACCAAATATTGCATCAGTTTTACCAGGATTGAAACCATAACAGTATAAAGCAACTTGTACCGCTCTTACCATTTCTTGGGTTTCACCATATTTAACATAATGTTTCCCTAGAGCATTGATTGTGTTTTTGCCACAAGCACCATCAACTTTTAGTCTACTACCATAATCATGGTTCATAGCTACTTGAAAACATCTAACAATATTAGCTTTTGTATTTCTACCGTTAATACCGTCAACTGTAATACTATGTCCTGTATAGTTGATAGTATGTTGTTGTCCTAAAGCGACTAAATCATTTTTAGGAGTTGTGCTAGGTTTAGTTGTTGGTTGAGTTGAGATAGCATCACTAAATCTAAAATGATAATCCCAACCACCTTTGTAATTGTAGAAACTTCTAACACATATTTCCTTGCCTGTTTGGTCCCCTGGTTTACCACCTGTTGTCTTTCCTTTTTCATTGATAGATGCGTGGACGATATTGTTTGCATCTGTACACATAACGACATGGTGTCCTTCTTTTAAGAAAATGTCACCACGTTTACGAGCACCGCCTACTGAAACAGTTTTAAATCCACAAGCTAATAATTGCGCTCTCAATGTTCTAGTAGTAGACGACTTCTTGACATTAAATCCTGCTTGGTTTAATGCAGTACCTACTAATGAAGAACAATCATAATCAGTTCCACCTGTTCTATGGATTTGGTCATATCCATGGCTATCATCTTTTGCAATGTCAATCATGAATGAGACAGCTTTTTCAATATTACTCATAAAATTTCTCCTTTATTTTTTATTATAGGTATTTGTGCTAATTCCTAATAACACTCCTAAAAATGTATCTATGGCTGTGATAGTACCTACGATTTGTTCACCATATGGTAAATTCCAGATACCTGCTAGAGCAAAATATAAAGTACCACAAGCTGGTAGTACATATTGGGCGATATATTTAAGAATATCATATGTTTTGTTTGTTAACTTTAACATATAAATACCTCCTTTCCATATTTGTATTATAGCACCTAAAAAACACCCATGTAAAGGTGCTTTTTATTTAGTAATCATAATCACGTCTCTTTTAATATTTTCTACGTCTTGCTTGACACCATTTACATCATCTTCTACTTCATCTATTCTATCATGGAGTTTCTTATGCGCCTCATGATTGTGAACTTTAAATTCATCTAAATCATGCTCCATACGTTTAAGACGAGTAATCAATTCAGTAATTGTAGAATTAAGATTAATGATAGGCTTCCCAACTGTAAAGAATAGTCCTACGATAGTTGCCAAAGATAGAATAACTGTCCATGAAATTGTCGCATCGTCCATAGAAACTACACCTCCTATTCATCCACTGTTTTAGTATAATATAGGATAGCTGTTACTTTATAATTAGACCAATTTGAATTACTAATAATTTCAATATTAGTATTATTAATTCTAGCATATATATCATAGAATGTACCAGAATCGACATTTGAATAATAAACAATAGGTAATTTATAAAATGTCTTATTACCATTTAGAGTTACATCATAATTGACAAATTCTTTAATATTACTGATGCCATGCGCTACATTTTTAATACCATATGTTATATTATTCCATGTTATGATTTTACGATATATCTTTTCCCCATTTAACCATCTTTGACCTGTATATTGTTCAGCCGATAAAGAATATTTCATACTATCGTTTATATCGTTGATGGCTTTGTTTGTATCATTAATGTCTTTGGCACTAAATTTGTCGCCTTCAACCTGTGGTGTATAGGCTTTTTCTAATCTAACATTGGAATAAAGAGTGGAACCATTACTAGCCACTAAATTATATCTTCTCTGCTCTCCACTTTTTAACATTTCGTCTTTATAATTAGTTTTTAAACTCATACTTCAAAACCTCCATAATTTCCTAAAGTAAATGGCAATTCAGTTCTACCATTCCATAATTGTTCCATTAAATTATAAAACCCTCTAATAGCATTTGTCAATCTATTCAATTCAATATAGTCAATATATTTGTCTCCCTCTTGAAATGTTTTCTTTTCTCCTATCCCTACAATGTTACCCGTAAGATTGTCTAATAACTCAATCTTATCTTCAATCAAATTCCATCTGTCTGGTGTAGGAAAATCATTGTAAGAAACAGTAGGAGGGTTTTCGTTGTTATGACTTGTGTCCATATCGTCGAATTTATCACCTATAGGAAAAAATGCGTCCAATTCTTGAGATATATAATATATATGAACACAAAAATTATTATAATCATCAGCGTTAATATAGCTAGAAGCTGTCCAATTAGCTTCTGGTGGTATCATATTAGCCATTATATCTTTCTCCCTTCTATATAACCTCTTAATCCTCCTGCACTAAACGTCAACTCATGCTTCTCAATTCTAATGATGATTTCATCACCTAATTTGTTTAGAATTTTGATGTTATCTCCTGTTTCCAATATAGGATTTCCCATATAGTTGAAAGAATACAATTTATCTTTTACTTCTTCTCTAGCATACCATTCAGCTATGTCACTTGTCCATGCCCCTCCATAAGCCATAGGCAATAGATTATTGGACATTTCTAATGTATCTCCTACTTTAGCTAATTGGTATTCATCTTGTGTTGAAATAGTTTGAGAGCCTACGGCATATAATGTGATAGGTTGAGTTAAACTACTAGCATTAGATTTAAGAGTTAATCTTACATGTTTAATTCTACCACTTATCGCCGAAACTGTCACTTCCCCATTGTCAAGAGACAATGTACCACTTTCATTAAATCCTACGTCCCATTGGTTTCCTGTTCCTATGTCAAAACATGGTGAATTGATTTCTACTTCTACACTAGAGCCTAGAGAAGGGAATGTAACAGTTTGTTCAAATATCTTCCCTCTTTGTTGTTCAGGTTGATATTTGTCTACCTTGATAATCATATTTCTAATAGGAGTTTGAATTTCAACATGAGGGTAATAATCCACATATTGATTTTCATTCAACTCATATGCGTTCATATTTTCCATTTTAATGTATTTTAAATGAATTGTATTGTAAGGCACTGTCCAATTCACCGATAAGAATGTGACTTCTATAGAACATAAATCTAAATTGTCAAAATTAGGAATATCATTTTTAAGATTTAACACGATTGTGTCAGTTTCCCTAACGTCATGATACAATTCATTACTTTCATAATAAGACTTCCCTGTATTGGGATTTAATATCTTATATTTGTAACTTTGAGGAGTATGTCTATGAACAAATACCATTGAGAAATATTCTGGTGGTCTGTTCCAAAAAGCTAATCTAAATGACATATTTTCTTCAATATTCCCATCTTCATCACACATTTGATTGCCTATCAATCCTGTAAATTCATTACTGTTTTTCATAGGAAATACAAAGCTACCATCTGCTTTTACATAATCTTTTTCAAACGTAGCATAATTTCTCCATTGGTTTTCATCAGTATCATAATAATCAATCAAACTGTTTTCATTTGATATATCAGCCATATTTACATTTAACGGCATATCTAGTTGAGTAAATGAGCCTTTGGAATGTATCTTATCTTCGGTGTCAATAGTCAATATTTCTTGAAAGGCATTAGCCATCATTAATAAGGCTTCTTTTCTGTACCCTTTATAGATTACAGGGAAACCTTGTGGAATGAATTTATCATATGTTCTTAAATCAAATATATCTTCATATCCTTCTGACAATACTCTATTCAGATATTTACGATAGCTCATATTCACATTTATACTGTCAATGTCTACACTATCATTAATACAATTTAATTTATCTATAACGTTCAATGTTAAATGTTGCTCGTCTACTGTCCAACTGTCAAGAATAAGTTTTTGCCCTTGAACATATTCTTGTGTTCCATCTGAAAATTCATACCCTACCATAAAATATACTGTTTGACCTTTATCAAGTAATTTCAATTCATTATCTGGATTTTCAATATTAAATCTATCATTTTGATTGTTGATAACAATATTGGCTTTCTTATAAGGTAATTCATCACTTTTAAAGAAAGTAGCTTCACTATAAGATAAAGCATTTCCATCTGTTAAATCTTCATTGTCATAAATCAAAACTTCTCCAAAAGACATGGATTTCATAATAAGCATTTTATCATTTGCAAAATCACTCATTGTAATTTCTAAATAAGTAATATCTTTAAAAGACTCTTTGGGTTGAAATCTATATCCTTCATTTTCAAAAGTCAATATTTCATAATAAGGCGATACTTTAGTGTCATATTTTATTTTAATAGTTTTAGGATAGTTGACATCAAAATCAAGAATTAATTCATCAACAGTTCTATCAACATAGCTTTCATCAATAGAATATTTAAAAGTAATAGATGTGTCTTTATTAATTTCTCTCTTAAATGTAACTCCGCTATAATTCTCTTTAGAATAAAATATAGGTGTACCATCGGCTAATGTAGTTTCTCTTTCAAATAAAGCAATAGGAGTATATGTTTTATTCAAAAGTAAATCATTGATAGGTGAAGATAAAGAATTCAATTCTTCATCAGTAGTTATGTTACCGAAGGATTGTAATGTATTGTTTACCGCCCCTATCATTACTTTAACAAGCCATTTGTTTTTAAATGGTTCGTTCATTTCACTTATAAATTTTTGACTTGCTTCTTTCATATTTAATACCCCATATCAATCAAGTTACATTTACAATCTATATATTCCAATGGCATACCCGTTTCCTTATCTACTTTCCAAAGCTTAAATGTCCTATCGCCAGGATAGAAATAACGGCCAATCCATGCAAGGGTGACAGGGTCTATAACTTCAATATAACACTTGAATTTTTCAAATTCTCTTAATGCTCTACTCCATGTTTGGGCATCCAAATGTGCCCATTCTAAATTGCTCAATTTTAATTGGTCTCTACCTACCTTACTACCTGTAACTTGTGCGTTAGCGTTACGGCCAGAGTCAACAGTTGTAGTAACTGTGTATTCTAAACCTTGTTTAGGGGCAGGTAGAGGCACTCCATTTATTTTAATAAAGGGTGCACTCATAACCATTCCTCCTATCTTCTTTTGATAAATCCATTAGATTGAATGACATCTTGCGTATTGTTAGCACTTTTGATTTCTCTACTGTCAAGATATACTTTGTTTTCAACCCTTATAGGATTTTCTCTATTTGCTTCTCTCATAGCATAAATCACACCTTCACGAACAGCTTCTTTCATTGATTGAACGAAACTTGTATTTTCAAGTGGCATAACTGTAGTCTTGCCTTGATAGCTTCCTACGATTTCTTTTCCAGCTTCCCCGGCCGTCCATAGGCTTTGGCTAGGTGATACGAAACTTGCATTGGCAGGAACGAAACCACCTCTAGCAAAAGCTGTAACTGTTGGATTTTGCATAGAATTAGTACCGTAATAAGTTACAGGAATGTCTACTCCCGTATCAGGGTCCATACTACTCCATGAAATCCATGTGCTAGGGTCATTCCATTTGAATTGTTTAGCATATTTACCTAATCCACCAAAAATTTCTTTGACTTTCCTATCAAACCATTTTTGGAAACCTATAATGCTATCATATAAGCCTGTAAATATGCCCCATATACCGTTTGCAAAATCACTAACACCACTTGTAATAGCGCCTGTAACTGTACTTACTACACCCCACATTTTGTCCCATGCAATTTGCCATTTGGTTTTGATTTTGCCTGTGCTTTCATCAATATAACCGTATTGTTCACCTAACTTATTTTTAACTCTTGTATTGATGTCGTTATAAGAAGCATCAGCATTGGCGATTTGTTCTTGGTATGCCTTATCAATAATACCTTTTTGTTTTTCGTATTCTTCTTTAGTCATACCATTACCATTGGCATATCTCTTTTCAAGGGATGCTAATTGGTCTGCATGCCATTGGTCTGCTTCTTCAATAGATTTCTTATGGTTTTTCTTTGCTTCTACAAGCATTTCACTACCTGCTTCTATTGTAAGTTGTTTTTGATTATATTTCAATCTATTGAGAATAAATGTTTGTTCTTGTTCACTTTCACTCATAGCAGTTACACCTATTTCTCCTAATTGGTCGTATAAACTTTGTAACTCGTTTAAATCCTCTTGTGTCATAGGCATATTCTTACCTTTGTATTTTGCTGTAATTTCACTAATACGAGCGTAAGTGTCATCTACTTTCTTTTGAGTTTCATCATAGTAAGTATTAGTAGAATTCAACATTTCAGTATATTCTTCGGCTGTTACAGTTTTTAAACCTTTCATCATATCAAGGTCTTTCAATTCACTGTTTCTATCACTACTCAATTCATTTAAAACCGCTTCTTTCATTTTTGTGGCTTGTTTAGTCAAATAGCTAATATCCTTATCAGTAATAATACCTTTGAAATCAATTTTAGCTAATCTCTTACCTGCGTTTTCCCATTCTTGAACGACAGGTTCTAATTTTGATTTTGTAGTTTCACTTACTTTGTAAACTCCATTACTGAATTCATCTACAGTATCTACCGCAGGTTTCATACCTTCATGGACGGCAACTCCTGCTACGGCAACTCCTGCTAATACAACACCTAAACCTGTAAGTCCTGCAACCAATGTACTACCTGTGATAACTCCCATAGAAGTAAGAATTGTATCTCCTAGTCCCACAAAAGCTGTAGCTACTGTACCTAATATACCACCTGAGCCTGCTAGGTTAAAGAACGCTCTTGCCAATCCGCCAATACCTTGTAAACCTGCTACAAAGTTGGATGTTGTTTGAACACCTTTTAATGCTCTAATAAAGTTAGTGATTTTGCCTATTGCCCAGATACCTGCTAAAATACCAGCTATAATCATTAAAGGTTTTTTCCATTTCATGAATGTCTCATAAATTTGGTTTGCTTTTGAATTGATATTTTTAAGTAAATCATCATATCCATATTTACTTAAATCTAGTCCTAAATCTCCTACTCCTCCACCAGAACCGCTACCACTTGCTCCTGTGTCACGACTTACAGTACCATCATCATTCAATACATTCAATTCATCAATACCTAGAATATAATCTTTCAATTTCTTCGCATTATCAGCCGATTTTTTAAGATTTTTCGCTGTATCTCCTGTACCTTTGGCAGTATTATTGATTTGTGAATTGACTCCACTAAAATCAATAGCTTTTAATTTTACTCCAAAGAAGCCTGCGATTTCAGCTACAATCGTTCTTATGAATTTAACAAATGCAATCAAATAAGGTAATACGGCACTTAAAGCAGGAATAAATAAAGAGCCTAACTCCCTAGCTAAAGAAGTTAATTGCGCTCTCAATACTCTTAATGCGTTTGCAGGTTGATCGATTGTACGCTCCATGTCGTTCATAGCACTCTTTGATTGTTCCATGATAGCTATGAAACGTAATTCAGTTTTTTGTGCTTGTGTCATATCACGAACACTTTCTTGAATACCTAAACGTCTAGCTGTTTCTTGTAATCTTACTTCTGAAACATCCTTACCTAATCTACGCAATGGTTCTACAGTACCTGTGATACCAGCTTGTAATTTTTGGAACATAGCATCTGGGTCCTTATTATATAAAGAAGCATAGTCGTATGCTAATTTAGTAAATTGTGTAGATAATGTATAGGCATTTTTAGACGAAACACCTAATGAATTTGCTAAATCATAAAAAGATGCTTGATAACGCATAGCTTCTTCTTGATTGACACCGATACTTTCAAGTGACTCTACGAAATTCCATGCTTGTCTCGTTGAGTCCCCCATAACAACTTCAAAGAGGTTTTGGGTCTCGATATAATCATTTGCAGTTCCTAATAATTTTGAAAAAGCTTGGCCAGCTTTATAAGCACCTGCGGTAAGAGCCGTAAAATTGACCGCTCTGCTAAATTTATTCAAAGCGGATGTATTTGACATATCAGTACCTTGTTGCTGACTAGGTGTCAAATTTGGTGCTTTTTTAGTAGTTGTATTCAATCCCTCAAAACTATTTGCTAATTTTTGCATTTTAGGGATTGTACCATCCATTTGTTTTTCTAATTTTTCTAATTTAGTAATAAGAGTATCTATTCCATCAGTAGATTTACTAGCTTTATCTTCAATCTCTAATGTTAATTTATCTACCTCTGCCATTCAGTCCACTCCTTTCTAAAAATAAAATAGAGAACGATTTAGTTACCGTTCTCTTTACGTTTATTATTCATTGCTTCTACTAATTGTCCAAAAGCCATAAACTGTGCTATAGCTTGTTGTTCTTCGACTTTAGTTAATTCATCACTATCTTTAATTTCTTCTTGTTCTTCAACTTCCTTATCATCAAATTTTAAAGGTTCTTTAAAGTAAGGTTGTTTCTTAAAAAGTTGATTACAAGCTAGAGCGTGGTCTATATACAATCCTTGCAACCATGCTTTCCAATTCTCTTTATGAACAAATGCCTTTTCTTTATCCTCTAATTTTTGTTCATAAGCATCAAGATAGTTGTAGTATAGTGATGGTTCACCATGCCAAAATAAATCATAGGGCATATCAATAATAATAGATTGAGTGAACAGTTCATTAAATAATTCACTCGCATTTTCATATGAGGGTTTTTCAGTTTCTTCTACTTCCCTTTGCGAATTAGTTTTTTTCCTGTCTTTCCCTCTAATATAAAAACTTCATTTACCATTTCATTTAGGTTTTCGATTACTTCCATCATACCATATTCTTCTTTCATGAACTCTGCAAAATCAATAGCATCTTTCCATGTTGTTTTAGGTTGATGTTTAAGCATACCACCATAAATTAAAATTTCAAAATTAGTATATAATTTTTCAGAAGGGTTGACCGCATTGTAACCCATCTTTTCCATTTCTACGATAGATGCTCTATCATATTCTAATCTAATTGTTTTGGTTTTATCACCAATAGTTCTTTCTACATCAATGTAACTCATGTCATGTCCTCCTGTTTGATATTTTATTCACCTGGTGTATAATTTGTTAATTCTACACTTGAAGTAGCAGTAAGATTTAAAGTACCTTGCATTGGATTATCTGGTGTCCATTCATCATTTGCTAAAATTGAAGCTGTACCTCTAAATACATAGGCTTTGTTTAATGGTTTAGGCATACCTACTCTAAACCATACGTCATCTTTAGCTTGTTCAGTTTGAATTTTTCCAACTTCTGCAAATACTTCTGGTGTGAAGTTGACACCGAAACCTAATGTACCTCCGTTGTCAGTTAAACCTTCGATATACACTTTCATGTTATCATAAATAGTCGTAACATCATGTGTAGATGGTGTACCAACTAATGAAGGGATTTTGATAACATCTGGTACTTTTGCCCAACCAGTTGTTGGTACATTACCATCAGCATTTTTAGCCCATTCTAAAGTTAAACCTTTCGTTAATTGTGCCATACAGTTGACCTCCTATAATTGATAAATAATCATTGTTTCATTATCTATGATACCACCATAGGTAACGATATAACGTAAAATACTGTTATCAGAGGCATATGGCAAGATTTGATATGTACCTATCATTTTCATACCATAAGTTTCTCTCATAATAGTATCTAATTCATTTCCTAATGTAGTAACTAATTTACGTTTGTTTATCAGTTGTCCTTCATGAGAAATATCTCTCCCATAAATTTCAAAACGATAATGTAAATTAGTTCTAATGATTTTTCCATTGATTTGTTGTTGTGGAGTATTTGTAATTTCCTCAACAGTAATCATAGGATATACAGGTTGTTTAGTAGAATAAGGTTCTCTAATATCCTTAAAAGGTACAGTAAATGTACTATTTTTAATCTTTTCCATGATTTCATCTAATATACTCACCATTGTTGTTTCACCTTCTCTACAAACAATTTAACTTCTACATTTAATTTTTTAGAAAGCCATTGAGCAGTCTTATACATTTGCATATTAGCTCTTTGACCTTGTGTAAAACGATACTCGGTTCTTGTACTGTCGGTAGGAAAAAACCAACCTACTTTACCATCTTTAGTGGTAAAGATATGTTCACCTATACCATACACCCAACCTAATTTATTGGCTAACTCATGGGGAGTTTCACTTCCTACTTGACCTGTACCAAACTCTACATAAAGAACATTTTCTCCCTCTTGAACTATTCTATAGCCACTAGGGGTCTTTGTCCAATATGTATTGTAGACTAGGTGTCGTCCTTGTCCGTCTGAAATAGGGGTTAAAGATTGGCAATACAATACGGCTTCATCCAATATGGACTCAATATCAGATGGAAAACCTTTTATCGTTTTCTTCATATTTTGAAGGTCTTGGATAGTTTTCTTTATCTCTTGTCTGTCAAGAGAAATTGTTCTAACCTTATTTGCCAATTTGCAATCTCTTGAATAAAATTGAAGCTTGTGAAATACTGTCAGATACCGATTTGATTTCAAAATCAGCAGTATCACATAATACATCATGAACTAATGGCGGAGCTACATAGATATAAGCTCTATCCCCCTCATTAAATTTGTCAAGTTCATTGACGGAGATTTTAGCTCTACGATATTCTTTATAGCTGTCACCAAAGGCTACTATATCAGCTTCACTTGTTGTTGCTACAACATTCAATTTGACCTCTACAGGTGGCTTAAATTGAACAGGGTCACTATCCTTAATCTTCTCACAAATATATAATGCTTTTTTATCTCTTTCAAGCGTTCTCATGACTTGAAAGAAGTTCCTAACGGAATAATTCTACTCAATAGCGCCTTGGAATATGGAGAAGCATTATCATAAACTCTTGATACCCCATTATCACTATGAGATTTTTCACCTTCTGCACCATATTTAGATAGAGCCTCAACTACCATGTTTATTTGTAAGTTAAGGTATCTATCCTCAATAGGTTGTTCATCAGTAGGAATATAACCACGTATGTCATTGATAGTATCTTTAGCCATATCTAATTCCAATTCGATTTGAGCATCACTCGCCTCTGGATATTTGATTTTTACTTTGGATTTTTGTTTGTCTATATCATACATGGTTATTTCCTCCTATTTTTGAATATTTAAAGCTTCGCTAGTTACAGTACTAGGTGTTAATGGTGTTACAGTAGTAGAAATTCCTGTAATTTTAGCATGATACCATTCTGGTCCATAATCTAACCCTGCAGTACCATATAACATACCTTTGTCACCTGCTCCTGCTTTTGCTAATGGTTCCCAGAAAAAGTTACCTTTATTTGACATAGGCATTTCAACAATTGATAACACACCTAAATTGACAATTAAAGCTGTACCTTCTGGTAAGAAATTATCATATTGCATTACCCCTACTGTCCCTGCAGGTGTAACGATTTGGTCAATATTGATACCACCTACTGTACGTGATTGTGGTAAATAGAAACCAGGTAATTTAGAGAAGTTATTAGTAATTTGTGCTTTACCGATAGCATCACACATGATAACTAAACCGTTCATGTCTGCTCCAGCTTTAGACATTGCTCTTAATACTCCACTAATATTGTCATAATCTAACTCTTTATCTTCTAAATCTTTAGTTGTAGTTTTGATGGCTTCAACTAAACCTCTAGTCTTATTTACTTCGGCATCAGTTGTTGCTTTTTGATAAGTAGATTGAACTAATGTTAATTCTAAATCTTTTCTAGCTTTTTTAGTTTTTTGAGCCATTTGGAAGTCAAATTCGTTAGGGACGTTATTAGCTTGTCCAGCAATATTAACCCCTGCTAATGTTCCTGTATTGGCTTGTTTTTGATAAGATACAGCAGTAGTATATTGGAAAATTTGTACTACATTTGTTTCTTGTGCACGTGTTACATAAGTTGGTTCTGGTGCAGTTAATGAAGCTGTTTCACTAATTTCTGGCATAGAAGCACTTTCACTTGCATAAGTAGAATTTACAACGAACTCTACAGATGATGTGTTACGTCTTGGTAACATTGATACTAAAGGTGTATCAATATTTGCTTTATCGAAAATTTGTCCACTATAGTTAAGGACTCCAAACGATTGCGCTGTTCCTGTTGGCATATAAAATTCCTCCTATTTTAATGTAATTCCTTTTTCACTTGCTTGTCGCATAATAGATGAAATTCTCACAGCTCTCATATAAGATGTATCTTTTCTAGCTTCATCTAATTGTGCTTGAAGTGAGTCTTTTTCATTGACAGTAGATGGGTTTGTGGCAGGTGTATCCATATTTCTTACGGATTGTTGTTGCTTTTTATCCATTCTGTCTTGTAATGATTTGTTATATCGAGAAACAAATGATTTTGCCTTCTCAACACTTCCGTCAATATCTTCACTAGCAAATAGGTCTGTGTAATATTGTAAATCTTCTGCATCATTAATTCCACCTTGCATTAATACATTTCTAACATCACCGCTAGAGATACGTTTATTTAATACTTGGATTTGTTCTTCTACAGTATGGTTTACTTCTTGTTCAAACCCGCTTCTTACTTGTGCGATAAATTCTTGGTCTTGTGCCAATTCTTTTCTAGCATTAGCACGAGCAGTTTGACTTGCACGAGTTCTTTCTTGGTCTAAATATCTTTTAAATTCTGGTGGTAAATTATGAATGTCGAATTCGACATTTTGTTGTGTATTTGTTGAATTATTTTGCGTTTGTTGATTTACCACTGTTTGATTTTGAGTCCCTTGTTGACTCGCTTGATTTTGTTGAGTTTGGTTGTCCATCTTTGTTTCCTCCTCCTCGAGTAGTATTATCGCCACCTTGACTCATTTGTTGAGTGAGTTGAAGTTGTCGTTGTTGCTCCTCGAAATTTTCTTCTTTTTTCTTTTTCCAATACTCCTCACCACGTTCAATTACTTCTGTATTGTCACTTGTGATGTCCACTATATCGAGTACGTCACTTGGTGCCATTACTTGTGTATTTAACATAGTTGCCATAGCAGTTACTTTGCTATTCAAATTGTCTGTTTTGTTACGTGGGTATTTAATATCTACGTTTATCATACTCGTTTTAGAAATTTTTTTCAAGTCACGTAATATTTTTAATATAACACGCAATTCTTTCTTTTCAGATTTTTTGTTAAATGTTTCAGTAGTACGTGCTACTACTTCCATGTCTGCCCATCCGTCACGGAGTTTTACAGCGTCACCTGTATCTCCCCCGCCACCTCCTCTTGTCTTGCGGTCTGGAATACCTACGACAGCCCTTAAACTATCTTCTAGATATTGTCTTAACTGTTCTACGGAAGTACCGTCTAATTGTGCTTGGATATATTTTAAATCGCAGTTCAATCCTTGTGGGGAACGAATTTGGGCGAACTTGTTAGATTTTACATTGTTCATTTCTTTTTCAGTAAATTCAGCATTTATAGCTACTAAAATAGAATTTACGAATTGTTCTACGTCATTGACACTATCACTTCCTACTTTATTGATAGCATCCATCAATGTAATAGCAGTTTCCCAATGTCCCATTCTAAATTGATTGTTTTCACATTCAACGATAGGTAACACACCTAAAGGATTTGATTTAGGATAGCCTGTAACTAAATTACCATCTGTAACTGTCACACCAATATATCCATTGTAATCAGTTGTGCTAGAAAATGGGATTTTAAACATATAAATTTCACTCATAGTATAAACTGTCATGAGAACATAGTCATCTTCATTTTCTCCCCAACTTTTTGTATATGTGACCGCAAATACAGGGTCTCGTCTTAATTGAGAAGAATAGGCTACAAATGTACATTCACTATCTAAATTCAAATAATAATAAGGCGCTTCATCTTCATTTTCTACTCTATTAGGAAAAACCCCTCTATGAGAAATACCAAAGATACTACAATCAGTAGCTTTTTCTTGGTCACTTGATGGCTTGTCATTCATTTCAGCATAGTCATTCAATAAACGAACTTCTTCTTTGATAGGGTTTGAGCCATTTGTATCCTCATTATCAGTTCTTCTAGCTACATATTGCATAGGTTTACCAAAAGTATAACCGATAATATCTCTAGTAAACGTACTAGCATAATTAATTACCACTTTATTATCCACGTCTGGTCTAATATCCTTTACACGATTAAAGATGCTTTGCACACCATTGTGATAATCTCTTAAAAATCTAATTTCATAGGCATTTTTATAATGTGTCTTTAATGCTAGATTTAATGCTCTTACGATATTATTTTTATCGAGTTTCTTAAATCCTGTCATTTCATCACCAACCTGCTCTTTATTGATGTAATTTGTATATATTTTCTTTCGACCTTTAAAAATAGGAATTGGTTGAGTAGCAGGAGCGACACCTTGAATAAGGTCACTTACTAAACTCTCCATCTTCTCTCTTTCTTTTTCTTGGTCTACAGTTGGTTCATCCATGTTATCACCTCTCTTGTTTGATTTTATCATAAAGAAAAAGACACATCAACCATTTGTGATGTGTCCTTCTCCTATAGTTAAGGTGTTAATTCTATGAGAATAAATCGTGATGGATGTCAGTTACAAGATTTGAACTTGTATCTTTCTCGACATTGTTTAGAGAACATTTTTATCCAATTAAAACTAAACTGACATTTAAACCATTGATTAAATAGGTACAATGGTGAAAACCTACAAGCAAGATGGCAAAATCCGCATATAATAAATGTGCCAATTACAGGATTTGAACCTGTATCTTTCTCGACATGGTTTAGAGAACATTTTACCTGATTGAAACTAAATTGGCATGTTTCAAGCCCCAGCTGGGGCTTGAAATCAATTTTACAAAAAAGCTAGTATAGGCAGTAATTATCTTTTTTACGCTAACCATTTGCGACTACCTAACGCACTTTGAAAGCAACCTAGCGTACCAACTAGGGACTATTTATTATAAAGGAAATATAAAAATGTCTATCAAAAGAAATTACCTACTTATTCAGTACACTATTATATTACCATTTGTTTCGTCATATGTCAACACTAAAATGGTCTTTTAAATGGAGAACTTACAGCTCCTATCATAGGTTGCTTGAATAATTTGGCTAAACCAGCTAAACCATCTGGACCATCATCATGTAATGACGAGCCTGTTTGAACAAATGTCGTGACATTGGACATCATTCTACCATAATCGTCCGTTGGCTTATACAATGATGGGTCTTTGAAGTACATTCGCTTAATATCTGGCGCATACTGAATGATACGTACCAACTTGCTTTGTTTAGTACCTGCAGAACTCCATGTAATGTTACACCTGTGTTTGCTACTTTTTTTTACCATATCGTCTACATCACGTGCATAGAAATCCCCACCTCTGTCTGCTTCAAAGTGAGCCATCTGTACTTCATGTTGTACTATCTTACCTGCAACCATAGGTTCAGTCACTTTATAGTCAGCTTTACATCTAAATACTGTATCTACAACATAGCAATCCTCTCCATATACATATCCTACAGGGAAGTTGATGAAATCGTCACCACCAAAGGCGACGTCGCAATGGGCAATCACAGCATCTGGTTTTTTATTAGGTAATGACAAGTATCTTCTCAATTCACTAGCAGGTAATAAAAGACCGTCACGTTCCATAGGATTTTGTTGATACACACATTCCCATGATACTTCATCCATGTTACTTTTCAATTCTTGATACATAGCTGTCGTATATCCTACGTTATAGTCATAGTCAAAGTTACTTTCACCATCTAAATTCAAAGCTGGCATCTTACGAGAGCGAAATCTCTTTGTCTTGCCATATTTTCTTTCCAATCTAGAAATTGGGTCATGTACCGACCATATAGTACCGATACCTAGAATAGGTGCTAATCGTCCTGTTCTTTTATTCATGACACGTCTTTGCATTAAATCAACAGTGACTTTAGACCATAGCTTTTCTAGTCGGTCAATATTCATAGCTTCTTCAATACCAGAACACATATCATCTAGATACAACAGACTTTCAGCTTCTAACGCACCTGTAATCTGTCCGTCAATAGAACGGAACGTAAGTGTCTTATAACGCTCATTCTCCCATATGTCGATTGTCATATCTTTAGCGGAGGTAGTCAATTTACCTCTAGCCTCTGGGAATATGTCATAAAAACGATATTCTTCACTGTCTATGAAATCCAATACCCCTTTACAAAAGGTATTTACCAATCCACTAGCATAACCAGCTCCAAAGATATGTTCATTTGGATAACGCCCTGCCAACCACGACATAAAGAATAAACCAATAGTACTTTTACCTATTCTTGGTGGCATGGACAATAAATATATGTCAATAACCCCATCCCCTAAATCCTGTAAATCCTTCATGACAGGATGGAGGACTTTCATACGAGGTTGATAAAATCTTTTCTCTGGTTTTCTATCCCACTCCATAGCAATAAGATACGACTCTAAATCGTATCTCCCATTGTCTGTATGTGCATCACGTAAAAAATTGTAGGCTTTGAGTTTTTCATCATCTTTTAAATCTTTCATATGAGCATTTATAAGTTTAATCTGCCCTCTGCAAGTCGCTCTCAAAACATCAGTCTTATTTTCTTTTTTAGATAAATCACGTAAAAGATTGAGTTTCTCCATACGCATGAAATAAGGCATTGTTTCTTTTAATTGAGATAAAAGAATAGCTATACTTTCTTCATTTTGGTTCATTATTCTTTAGGCATAACATAGAAATTTGTACCTATGTGATATCTTTCTCTAATTTCTTGAAGGATTTCTTTAGCACGTTCTTCTGTTTCATATTTCCCCATAAAAATTCTTGATGTAAACACAACAGCTTCTATAGTGTAAGTTCCTCCATCATTTTCTCCTTCTTCAAGAGAACATAATCTGTATGGAATATCAATCCTATCATCTTGACTTATAATTCTCATAAATCATCCCCCACTTCTTCATCTTCTTTATAAAAACTAGAAATATACATTACAAGTGCATTGACTACAATATCCTTGACCTTCATATTCGTGTCCAATGACAGTTGCTTGACCTGTTTATGGACACTTTTAGGAATAGGATAGTTGAAATACACTTGGTCTGCATTTGCCTTTTGACCCATGACTACCCCTCCACTTCTTCTTTCAAACCTTGAAGTTCCTCTTTGATTTTATTCAAAGCAGTTTCTTCTCCTTTGGTACATTTCACTCTTTTCAATCTCATTTCAATGTATTTTTCAATCTGTTCCACGTGAAACAATACCGCTTTATTTACTCTTTTTCTACCAAACATAATCTTTCTCCTTATAAAATCCCGACTTCTTCAAATACTTTGAATATCTTCGGTGTCTGTATAGCCATCCAATCAATCATGGTCTCATTCACCACCCATTCCTTTGTCCTAATAATTTCAGATGACACGATACCACTTTCGTATAAAAACGCATGGACGATTTCATGTCTGGCTATCATTTTTCTAAACTCACATTGGTCTTTCTGTCCGTACTCCAACTCTGGACGGACACCAATATGACATTCTTTCACCGAATTGTCACACCAACCATTGTGATGCTCGTAGAACTGAATGTTTTCAGTAGACTCAAAGATTATCTTCCATGTGCTACCTAGAATATTCACTTCTTTAATAATTTTCTCCATTACTTGACCTCGATAAAATCTTTTTTATTTTTTGATTTTGGTTTAGGTCTGTTATCTTCTGCTAAACATTTAAGGCATTTTTCAGCAGGATTTGTAGTAAGAATTTCATTATATTTCTTACATTCAAAATATGTTGTCTGTCTTAATTTTCTTTTGTGTTCACAATCTCCACATAAAGCCATGATATTTCCCTCCTTTTATGATTATAGTATATATCATAGTATTGCTAGTGTCAATTAATATTTAAAAAAAATGCCCCATTTAGGGGCGTGTGTCAATACAATTAAAAAATTTTAAATAATAAAAGGTTAATTTTGATGAATTTTCCATTTACAAATACTATTTCTGGAAGCTAAATAGAATTACTGCGGTTTACCTTACCACGAGTATATATTACCATGTCGTAGAGTGAATGTCAACAATTTTTGTAAAATATTTTTTGGAAAATGATGTGAGAGAAGTATGAATGTAGTGCTAATATGTACTAGTAAAATCTTCTTTTTGTGTTGGATTTTGCAGAGTCTATTAAAAAGAACGGGGGTGGGCATCTGACAGAATAGGGGTACCCCGTAGGAATATTATCAACCTAAAAAATCTTTATCACTTCCAGATAAAAAAAATAACCTCAATCGAGGTTATTAAGTGAATTCTATCTCTCTTATTCATAATAATAGCTATATTCATTGCCGTTATAGTCACTATAATAGAAACCCTGTTCATTGTTTTTATTAGTGATTATTTGATTATCAATCACCCTTTTTTCTCCTGCTTTCACTCCTAATATAAAAGCTCCTAATATCAATAAACTTATAATAAATACCGCTAATGCTCTTTTCTTCATTTTATATTCCCTTTCTATTTCCTTTTTAGCAAGCCCTTGAATACACCATATAGAAATACTCCTATATAGTATAATGCTTTTCTTATCATTATCACATACCCTCGCAATAATGAACAGTAAAACGTCCAATCGTGATGGTATCATGTCCTTTTCTCAATTCTTTCTTGATTTGTTCTACTTCTTCATCAGTAAATCCGACCTCATCCATCAAGAATATTTTAAAATACTTGCTTGTGGTTCTTGAATAACCCCAATCGTGATCGATATTCACCTCACAAAAATCAGTGTGCCATTTTACTTCTACAATGACACTATCGTATGATTGGAATACCTTTCTATTACCATCTTCGATGACAAATTGATTTGGTACTGCTCTACCGCTTTTGCCTTTTAAATTATAAACCTTCATTATTCTAGTCCTCCTAAATCAATATCTAAATTTTGAAAGATGTAAGCATCTTCATAGCCTAAAAAATCATTTAGCTCTACTTCGTCCACTCCATCAGGATAAAGCTCATCTAATAGCTCCATTAGCTCATCTTCTTTTTCATGGTTTTGTACTTCTTCTAGGGTATTTGTAGCATTTCCCAATGCGTTGTTTTGAAGGTCGTCAAAATCCCAATCGTTTGACGTAGTTACATTAATATACATATTTTTATATTTCCTTTCTTAGGGGGTTGCCCTTTCCTCGTCTATTATATTATCACTAATAAACAGTAAAGTAAAGACATTTTTAGCAATTTAATGCGAAAAATAAAAAAATCAATTAATTTACTGAAAACACTAGACAAATAAAGAAAAAAGATATATACTATATATGAAATTAAAGAAAGGAAGTGAATAAATATATATATTATATATAGTTGACGAATTAGGTACAATTAGATATATGTGTGACGAATTGTCACAAAAAGAAATTGATGAAATTTTAGAAAATCATGAAGAATGGTCGATTAGAGTTTATTAAGAAAGGAAAATATAAAAATGGTAGAAACTATTCTAACAATTAAAGAAGCGATGCGATATTGTGATAACGTAGGATGTGTTTATCCTACGGACGGAGAAAGTTATTACATTAACAGTAATGTACAGGTAAAGCTTGAAGTTATTGAATGTGGTGACGGTTATTTCTTTGGAAGAGTGATTGATGATGAATTAAGAAACATTAGACAAGTAGAAAGTTTCTATAGTCCATCATTAGAAGCACTTTATCATCAAATTGCTTTAAGAAATAACGATTTTGAAGATTTTGAAAAATAATGAAAGGAAAGAATACAATGGATAGCTACAAATTTGTATCTAAAATGATACAAGAAACCCAGGGCGACTATAGAAAAATGGTCGCCTATTGCAAAGAACACAAAAGAAAACCCCCAAAAATCATAGCAACATCACTGCATAAAATGGGTTGTCTAAAATTCGAGGGTCAAAAATTCTTGTGGTACTACGAGGACGACCTTTACGGGCTTATGCCCATGGTGAGAGTAGATAAAGCGTACTGATGTACGCTCTTTTCTCATGATAATAAAATTTTCTCATACTGATAATAATTTATAAATCATCCTCCCAGGGTGCATCTGGGGGGATTTTTGTATGTGTCTGTAAGTCTGCATGGTCGGTCGAAGTCTGCAAGTCTTCACCTGCGAGTAAGTCTGCAAAGTCCTCTAAGTCTACACCCCTCGAAGTCTGTAAGTCTGCAAGTCCTCTAGAAGCCTCATTTTCTTCGATTTGAGCGTTGTTTACGTTTGGGATATCAATTACACCTACCTTTGGCTTTTCGCTCTCTACGGGCTTAAATTCAGCGTCTATGACTATTCCAGGGGTAGAATTGATAATTCTTTCTTGTTCATCCAAGTCTATCACGTTTGACGACGACTTATGGACTACTTCTGTCTTGTCTTGCATACCAAACCAGTTCTTGCCTAAAAAGAAGTATAAAAGCGTATTGATTGAGCCTTGCATTGTCTTTTCAAGGATGAATTGATGGAATAATTCTTCGGCTTTTTTAATAGATGTCGAGAATGGGTTAGTGTTGTCTTCCTTCCACCTTGCTATAGTGTTAGAAGTAACCCCTAACCATAATGCCATAGCGGGTCTCGTTGGTGTCACCTTGTTTTCATCACAAAATTTAGCAAAATCGAATACTTCTCTATCAAAACTATCTACACTAGCATAACTTAATGGTCTACCATTGCGTTGTTCAAATGTATTTCCATGTTCCATAAGTTTGATTGAATTGCTCAAACTTAAATCTCCATCTGGAAATATTTTGTTTGTTATCAATCCATTGTGCCCTTTCTTATTATTTTTCATATTATTAACTCTTTCTTCATAATCCATATTTTGAGGTTTCAAAGCGTTTCTATGGAATTTATCTCCTGCCATATTAACACTCCTTTCTTGTTCTTCACTATTCTAACATTCAATTTTAAAAATCACAAGACTAGACGATAAGACAGGAGACAGTACCTCTTTTATATATTATAAAAAATCTATTACATTTTATTATGTATACTTTACTATATATTATATATA
>OGIS01000076.1_pt1 | contig 45053 bp, 48 predicted proteins | sample 1571821 | NCBI WGS metagenome assembly OGIS01 (sample SAMEA2581965, study PRJEB24529) | metagenome | biome: Human gut stool | place: China | collected 2011
GCACGTGATTTGTAATCTCGGGGTCGTTGGTTCGAATCCGACAAGAGGCTCGAAAGAAAAGCAGATGATACGAAAGTGTTACCTGCTTTTTTCTTTTTGCCCCGCAAAGAATCCTCTAATTTATTTAAAATCTACACATCGGCTTGCCCTTGAATCCAACTATATTTGTACCTTTGCATATTATTTCTAAGAAAGATGGCAGAAAATAGAGGTTACATGCAACGATACGCAATGCTGTTCGGTACCTATATGGGAGGTTTCTGGATATTGAAGTTCATACTCTTTCCTGTGGGGCTGTCGGTTCCTTTTTTACTTTTCCTTTTCATGGGACTCACGCTATGCGTACCTTTTATGGGATATTATTATGCACGGATGTATCGTAATCAGGTATGCGGAGGCGGCATCAGCTTCCTGCATGCATGGGTATTCACCGTTTTCATGTATATGTTTGCCGCGCTGCTTGCCGCCGTGGCACACTACATCTACTTCAGGTTCATAGACCACGGATATGTGATAAACACGTGCGAAACGATGGTAGACACGCTTGCCCAAAGCAACATGCCGGGAATGGATTCGTACATCGCCACCTATCAGGAAGCTCTGGAGACAGCCCGACTACTCAGCCCTATCGACATTACGCTACAGATGATATCGTCCAATGTATTTTGGGGTTCGATACTGGCTTTCCCCACCGCCTTGTTCGTGATGAGACGCAAGAAAGACGACGCTCCGGCAGAGTGACGGAACAGCAAAAAGAAATGTTATTTCAATTGTAAAATAGAAAAATCATACATCAATGGATATTTCAGTTGTCGTACCACTATATAATGAAGAAGAATCACTCCCCGAACTGTTCGCATGGATTGAGCGGGTGATGAATGCCAACGGTTTTTCATACGAAGTGATTTTCGTGAACGACGGAAGTACCGACCGTTCCTGGCAGGTAATCGAACAATTGCAGGCACAAGCTCCGGACAAGGTACGGGGCATTAAGTTCCGCCGCAACTACGGGAAGTCGCCGGCATTGTTCTGTGGTTTCGAACAAGCACAAGGCGACGTCGTGATAACCATGGACGCCGACCTGCAGGACAGCCCCGACGAAATACCCGAACTCTACCGCATGATTACCCAAGACGGCTATGACCTCGTATCGGGCTGGAAGCAGAAACGTTACGACCCGTTGTCGAAGACCCTCCCCACCAAATTGTTCAATGCCACCGCCCGCAAAGTATCGGGCATCAAAAACCTGCACGACTTTAATTGCGGACTGAAGGCGTATCGCAAAGAGGTGGTCAAGAATATAGAAGTATACGGCGAAATGCACCGCTACATCCCTTACCTGGCCAAGAACGCCGGCTTCAAGAAAATCGGCGAGAAAGTGGTACACCATCAGGCACGCAAATACGGAAAGACCAAGTTCGGGCTGAACCGTTTTGTAAACGGGTATCTGGACTTGCTTTCCCTTTGGTTCCTTTCCCGGTTCGGCATCAAGCCCATGCACTTTTTCGGATTGCTGGGTTCGCTGATGTTCATCTTCGGCTTCATAGCCGTGGTCATAGTGGGTGTCAGCAAGTTGTACTACATGCACCATGGCATGCCCTACCGCCTTGTGACGGACTCTCCCTACTTCTACCTCTCGTTGACCTCCATGATTATCGGCACACAACTGTTCGTGGCAGGATTCCTCGGAGAGCTGATTTCACGTAATGCCCCGGAACGAAACAAATATCAAATAGAGAAAACCATTTAACGATGAAAAAATTAGTCAGACTTGTCATACTCGGAGCTATCCTTTGCCCGATAATAAGCATAGCTATCTCCTGCTCGGAGGAGGCAGATTGCTCCATGACGGCACGCCCCATGGTGAATTGCATTCTTTATAGAGTAGACCCCGAAACCCAATACGTGGAGAACGACACGCTCGACTCGCTCACCGTCACAGCATACGGCACCGACTCCATCATCATCAACAACCAGAAGAAGGTACACGACATCTCCCTGCCACTGCGCTATACGGAGGATTCCACCAAGCTGATATTCAAGTATAGCCGGAATAAGAGTGACACGATGGTGATACGCCACACCAACACCCCCTATTTCCTATCGATGGATTGCGGCTATCAGATGAAGCAGGCCATCACAGACGTAACGTGCACCCGCATCTCTCTGGACTCGATATACATCAAAGACAATGAAGCAGGCATCTATGGAAAGGAAAATCTTAAGTTATTCTATTAGTCTGGCACTCTGCCTGCTGATGTTCCTCCCCCTACGGGCGCAGAACGGGAATCCTACCGTCCCCCCCCAGGGAGCACCTCCCAAGAAGGAGAAGAAGGACGCGAAAGAAGAAGTGCACTATCCGTTATACAACGGCATGTCCGTCGGCTTGGACTTGTGGGGAATCGGAAGTTCCGTATTTGGAGGAGATTTCCTGAGTTCCGAAGTGGCCGTGGATGTAAACCTCAAGAACCGCTTCTTCCCTATTGCCGAACTGGGATATGGCTCCACGGACACCTGGAGTGACAAAGGCATACACTACAAAAGCAACGCCCCCTACTTCCGCATAGGAATGGACTATAACACGCTATACAAGAAGCAGCACGGACACATGCTACTCGTAGGCTTGCGTTACGGTGTAAGCAGCTTCAAGTACGATGTAGACGCCTTGGGACTGGACGACCCGATATACGGTGGCATCGTAGGCAATCCGAATCTGGACGACGAGATATGGGGAGGCAGCCTGCCCTATAACCATAAAGGAATGAAAGGCTCCATGCAATGGGCGGAATTTTGTGTCGGTATCCGGGCGCACGTCTGGAAGGCATTGTACATGGGCTGGTCACTACGCTTCAAGTTCAAATTGTCTGCCTCGGCCAATGAATACGGTGACCCGTGGTATGTGCCCGGTTTCGGGAAATATGGCTCCAACACGATGGGAGTAACCTATACGATAACTTATAAACTACCTCTTTAAGCGACTTATGACAGGGTTAGAGATTTGGCTACTGGCCGTAGGACTTGCGATGGATTGTTTCGCCGTTTCTATAGCCAGCGGAATTATATTGAAACGCGCCCGGCTGCGCCCTATGCTGGTGATGGCCATCAGCTTCGGCTTTTTCCAGGCTTTGATGCCTCTGCTGGGATGGATAGGCGCCAGTTTTTTCAGCCACCTGATAGAAAGTATTGACCATTGGATTGCATTCGGTATCCTTGCCTTCCTGGGCGGACGCATGATAATGGAATCCTTCAAGGACGAAGATTGCAAGCACGAGTATGACCCTACCAGCCTGAAGGTGGTGCTCGCTCTGGCCGTGGCAACCAGCATCGATGCATTGGCGGTAGGTGTTTCGTTTGCATTCCTCGGTATCAAGCAATTCTCGGCTATTCTTTCCCCCATCGGCATTATCGGTTTTGTATCATTCGCCTTGTCGATGGTCGGCCTGATGTTCGGCATCCGTTTCGGATGTGGCATAGCCCGCAGACTGCGCGCCGAACTTTGGGGAGGGATTATCCTCGTCATCATCGGTACCAAGATATTGGTAGAGCATCTCTTCTTTTAATTAAAAAGTAAAAACTCAGATAGGATATGGAAAAGAAAGTACAACGGAATTTTTTATGGATTGCCCTACTGGTACTGGGAACCATCTGGATACTTGCCCGCCACAACCAAGTCACTCCTTATCAGACGGATAACGGACTGATATTCGGTACGGTATATAAAGTGACTTATCAATGTGACCAAAATCTGAAGGCAGAGATAGAAGCGGAACTCAAACGTTTCGACGGTTCCTTGTCCCCTTTCAATGACACGGCGACCATTACGCGCATCAACCGCAACGAGGACATTGTGCCCGACACATTCTTTACCAACGTCTTCCGACGTAGCATGGAAATCTCCCGGGAGACCGATGGTGCCTTCGATATCACCGTTGCCCCTCTTGCCAATGCCTGGGGATTTGGGTTCAAGAAGGGTAATTTCCCCGACTCTGCCATGATAGACAGCCTGCTGGAGATGACAGGATACGAAAAAGTAAAATTGTCCGATGAAGGGAAAGTGGTGAAAACAGACCCACGTATAATGCTCTCGTGCAGCGCTGTGGCAAAAGGATATGCAGTAGATGTCATAGCCCAACTTCTGAAGAAAAAGGGTATCCGCAACTTTATGGTCGATATAGGCGGAGAAGTGGTTGTTCACGGGCAAAACCCTCAAAATGGACCTTGGCGCATCGGTTTGAACAAGCCGATAGACGACTCACTGGCAGTGAACCAGGAACTGCAAGCAGTGCTGCAAGTTACGGATTTAGGCATGGCTACATCGGGCAATTATCGCAACTACTACTATAAAGACGGAAAGAAATATGCGCATACCATCGACCCGCGTACCGGCTATCCGGTACAGCACAGCATCTTGTCAGCCACCGTCATTGCCAAAGATTGCATGAGTGCAGACGCCTATGCCACGGCATTCATGGTGATGGGGCTGGAAGAAGCAGAACGCGTGGCGGATGCACATCCGGATATCGACGCCTGCTTCATTTATACGGATGAAGAAGGAAAGCTTCAAACGTTCTTAACAAAAGGGATGGAGAAGTATATGAAATAATGCGCAAATGCGATTAACCCATCATTTATAAAATACAAAATATACCGCCAGTACCAGACATACAAAAGCGGCAAAATGATTCCAATGCAGCGTTTCTCCCTTGAAAAGAACTGTTGTGAACACCGTAAAGATTATCAAAGTGATTACTTCCTGAATCACTTTGAGTTGCATCAATGAGAACGGGCCTCCATTGCCTAAAAAGCCTATCCGATTGGCCGGAACCTGACAAGAATACTCAGCCAGAGCTATTACCCAAGAAAACAGCACCACGGCATACAACGGCCAGTTGGAGATGACTTTTGTCTCTTGTAGCTTCAGATGCCCATACCAGGCAAACGTCATGAAAATATTAGATACAATCAATAGCAAAATGGTATAAAATGCTTTCATATAGTGATTAATGATTAGTGATTAGTGATTAATGATTAATGATTGCAGGCAGCAATTCCTCTTGCACATTCGTCATACTCCCCCATAGACTATAGCGTGCCTCAGGATTCATTTCCTCCAACTGTTTCAGAATGCCTTTCATTGCACTACGGCTGGATTGTGACTCATACGGACAATTCTTCACCTGCTTACGATACCCCCTCACTTGCGCCAACTCCATCAAATCCGCCTCATGTACCAGACACATCGGACGGATAATCGTCATATCAAACTTCTTCATTACCAGCCGAGGAGGCATGGAGCTGAACGCTCCCTGATAGGTGATATTCATCAGCAAGGTCTCTAGAATATCATCCATGTGATGGCCTAACGCGATTTTATTGCATCCCTGCTCCTTGGCTACGGTAAACAATGCCTTCCGCCTATTCCAAGAGCAAAGAAAACAAGGAGACTTGCGGGTATCTGTCGTGGCATCAAACTCCGTTTCAAAGAGAACAAAAGGCACTCCCCACGACTCTACGTACTCCCTCAGATAGTCCACATCGCTTTGATAAGGTATATTCTTCATCACTACATGTACGGCGACAACGGAAAAACGGGGTTTATAGACACGGACACGCCGTGCCAACAACTCCACCAGCGCCAAAGAGTCCTTGCCTCCCGAAAGCCCGATAAGAATCTTATCGCCGTCCTCTATCAGTCCATATTCCACCACACCTTTGCTAAACCGCTTGTCTATGCGGCGCAACATCTTTTCTTCTTCAGTAAATTGTGCCATTGATACGAGTTATGAGTTATAAGTTATAGCTCTTCCGGCTGCAAAAGTAAGGCAAAAGAACGATTTAAAGAAGAATTAACAAAATAGAATTACGGAAACCAGCTTTATTCACGATAAATTTGTATTTTTGACCTTCTGAACAAATCAGCATGTATCAATATGAATAAAAAATATATCCTTTTCTTTCTATTCGGCCTTTTGAGCATAACAATTTCCGCACAAAGCCTGGCAGAAGCCAAAGCCTTGTACGAGAAGGGAGAATACGAAGAAGCCAAGCCCGCCTTCAAAAAACTCGTCAAGACACAACCTGGCAATGGAAATTACAACCTATGGTACGGTGTATGTTGCCTGGAAACCGGCGAACCCGCAGAAGCCTTGAAACACCTGGAAAGCGCCGTCAAGAGACGCGTCCCCAGCGGGCAACTCTATTTGGCCCGGGCATACAATGATTTATATCAGTTCGAAGATGCCATCGAGACTTATGAGACCTACATTTCCGACCTGAGAAAGAGAAAACGCTCCACCGAAGAGGCCGAACAATTATTGGAAAAAAGCAAATCCAACTTGCGCATGCTGAAAGGCGTGGAAGAGGTCTGCTTCATCGACAGCTTTGTGGTAGACAAGGAAAAATTCCTGGATGCATACAAAATCAGCCCCGAATCGGGCAAACTGTTCATGTACGACACCTACTTCAATGATTCCGGTAAGGAAGGCGGAACGGTATACGAAACGGAGCTGGGCAATAAGCTATATTATAGCGAAATGCAACCGGACAGCACCCTCAGTATCCTTTCGCGCAACAAGTTGCTGGACAAATGGAGTGATGGCAGCTTGTTGCCCGGAAGCATCAACGAGGCCATGAATGCAGACTACCCTTATGTACTTACGGACGGTATCACTATCTACTATGCCTCGGATGGCCCTGGCTCGATGGGAGGATATGACATTTTCGTCACCCGTTACAATACGAATACCGACTCTTATCTGATGCCGGAAAATGTGGGCATGCCGTTCAATTCGCCCTACAACGACTATATGTACGTCATTGACGAATTCAACGACTTGGGATGGTTTGCCTCCGACCGCTACCAGCCGGAAGGCAAAGTGTGCATCTATGTATTCATTCCCAACTCATCCAAGCAAGTGTACAACTACGAAGGGATGGACCCGGACAAGATGATATCATTGGCGCAACTTCACTCTATCAAGGACACATGGACGGACACCGATGCGGTAAAGGCCGCCCGAGAAAGGCTTCGGACCGCTGCCAACGCAAAGCCGCGGACCACCAAGAAGCACGATTTCCAATTCGTCATTGATGACCACTCCACCTATTACCAGCTGGACGATTTCCGTTCCCCGCAGGCCAAAGCCTTGTATGGCAAATACAATCAGCTGGAGCAGAGCCACAAACAACTGCAGGAGAAACTGGAAGATATGCGTTCGGAATACTCCCGAGCCGACAAGCAGGAAAAGGACAAGATGTCCGCCGCCATCCTCGACCTGGAGCAACGTGTACGGCAATTGTCCACTGAGATGGAGCAAACTGCCATTCAAGTGCGCAACCTGGAAAAACAAGCCACCAAATAAAGACAACTATGGATATACTCATTATCGCCTCATTGATTATAGGAGCAGTAATCTTGTTCTTAGTGGAATTATTCGTAATTCCGGGCATCAGCGTTGCCGGTTTTCTGGCAGGAGGTTGCATCATCTTTGCCAACTACTATGCCTTTGCCTATATGGGCACCACGGCAGGTGTCATTACGCTTATCATATCTGCCCTGGCTTGTATCGGCTCGTTGGTATGGTTCATGCGCTCCAAGACACTCGACAAAATTGCATTGAAAAAAAACATCACCTCCAAAGTAGACCGTAGTGCCGAGGAAAAAGTCAAGGTAGGTGATATAGGCGTAACCACTACCCGCCTGGCTCTTATCGGCTATGCCGAAATCAACGGAGACATCGTGGAAGTAAAGTCATCAGACGGCTTCCTGAACGAAAAGACTCCGATTATCGTAGACCGTATTGCCGACGGAGTCCTCTTAGTGGAGCGGCTCAAGCAGTGAAATTTCAGAAATCAACCTATTTATAACTAACAATTAATATTTAATCTCATGGATCCAAGCACAATGTATTTAACCGCCTTCCTCATTATAGGAGGCATTATTTTCCTGGTACTTTTCTTCCATTATGTACCGTTCTTCTTGTGGCTGTCTGCCAAAGTATCGGGAGTAAACATCTCGCTGGTACAACTTTTCCTGATGCGTATCCGTAATGTTCCTCCTTATATCATTGTGCCCGGCATGATTGAAGCTCATAAAGCAGGATTGCAAAACATCACGCGCGACGAACTGGAAGCGCACTACCTTGCCGGAGGTCACGTAGAGCGGGTGGTACACGCACTGGTATCCGCCTCTAAAGCCAATATCGAGCTGCCGTTCCAGATGGCAACCGCCATCGACCTTGCCGGCCGTGACGTATTCGAAGCCGTACAGATGTCCGTTAACCCCAAAGTAATTGACACCCCTCCCGTGACAGCTGTTGCCAAAGACGGTATCCAGCTGATTGCCAAGGCCCGTGTAACGGTGCGCGCCAATATCCGCCAATTGGTGGGCGGTGCCGGAGAAGACACGATTCTGGCCCGTGTAGGCGAGGGTATTGTGTCTTCCATCGGTTCGTCAGAGAATCATAAGTCTGTATTGGAGAATCCGGATTCTATCTCCAAACTGGTATTGCGCAAGGGGTTGGATGCCGGAACAGCATTCGAAATTCTGTCCATTGACATTGCTGATATTGACATAGGTAAGAATATCGGTGCCGCCCTGCAGATAGACCAAGCCAATGCCGACAAGAACATTGCTCAAGCCAAGGCAGAGGAACGCCGCGCCATGGCCGTAGCCACAGAGCAGGAAATGAAGGCAAAAGCCCAGGAAGCCCGTGCCAAAGTTATCGAGGCAGAAGCGGAAGTACCCAAGGCCATGGCCGAAGCATTCCGCAACGGCAATCTGGGTATCATGGACTATTACCGGATGAAGAATATAGAAGCCGACACTTCCATGCGCGAAAACATTGCCAAACCGACGACGGGCAATACCAGCCAGCCGTTGAGTAAATAACCCGGAAAGTAACTGACGAAACGCCGGAACCGGTGAACAAGAATCGGTTCCCGGCGTTTCTATTTATAAACAAAAGATTAAAGCCTCAAGCATATGAAGAAATATTTCGCCTCTTCCGAACTGATCATCAATGAAGACGGTTCTGTATTTCATCTTCACGTAAAGCCCGAATGGCTGGCAGACAAAGTCATCTTGGTAGGCGACCCCGGACGGGTGGCACTGGTTGCCTCCCATTTCGAGAACAAGGAATGTGAAGTGGAAAGCCGCGAGTTCAAGACTATCACCGGTACTTACCAGGAGAAACGTATTACGGTGGTTTCCACCGGTATCGGATGTGACAACATCGATATCGTGATGAACGAACTGGATGCCCTGGCAAACATCGATTTCGAGACGCGCGAAGAAAAGCCCCGTCTGCGTAGCCTTGAGCTGGTACGTATCGGCACCTGCGGCGGCTTGCAACCCTACACTCCGGTAGGCACATTCGTATGTTCTGAAAAGTCCATTGGTTTCGATGGGCTGCTCAACTTCTATGCCGGACGCAACTCCGTGTGCGACCTGCCCATGGAGCGTGCCTTCCTCAACCATATGGGATGGTCCGGCAACATGTGTGCCCCTGCCCCCTACGTCATTGATGCAAGCACTGAACTGATAGACCGCATCGCACAAAACGACATGGTACGTGGCGTAACGATTGCCGCCGGGGGCTTCTTCGGACCTCAAGGACGCGAGTTACGCGTGCCGCTTGCCGACCCACATCAGAATGAGAAGATTGAAAAATTTGAATACAACGGCTACCGTATTACCAACTTCGAGATGGAAAGTTCTGCCCTGGCAGGCTTGAGCCGTCTGATGGGGCACAAGGCCATGACGGTATGCATGGTCATTGCCAACCGCCTGATAAAAGAAGCTAACACGGGATACAAGAATACGATAGATACTCTTATCAAAACAGTACTCGACCGTATCTAAGTATCCTTCAAGAAATGCTCCTCCCTTTCCTTCAGCCAATCCTAGGAGTAGGGTTTAGTAATGACTTCATCACATCCTGCCTGACGTGCCCGTTGCTGGTCTGTATAGTGTAGCAATGCCTGCTATACCCACAATGGGCACAGAGGCGGATTAGGCTTTATAAGCATCTATCCATTATCGATTTGCACAAAGTTACGATAAAAGCCCATAAGTTGAATCACCATCTCTCTTTTTTGTAAAGAAACCATTATCTTTGCTGAATAAAAATAAGCTGGATAAAATGAACCAAGATACCATTTGTGCCATAGCCACCGCCCAAGGGGGAGCCATAGGATGCATCCGTGTCTCCGGACCGGATGCCATAGAGATAACATCCCGCATATTTACCCCTGCCCGGAAGGGGAAGAAGCTGAAGGATGCCAAGCCATACACACTGACCTTCGGTCATATCCATGAAGAAGAAAACATCATAGACGAAGTACTTGTAAGCTTATTCCGTGCCCCCCACTCGTACACGGGCGAGGATAGCACGGAAATCATGTGCCACGGTTCGAGCTATATTCTTCAGAAGGTGTTGCAACTGCTCATCGGTAATGGTTGCCGCCTGGCCGCTCCCGGTGAGTACACGCAACGGGCCTTCTTGGGCGGCAAAATGGACCTAAGCCAGGCCGAAGCCGTGGCCGACCTCATCGCCTCCACCTCTGCCGCCACTCACCGCCTCGCCATGAGCCAAATGCGCGGTGGGTTCAGTAAAGAGCTGGCCTCACTACGCGACCAATTGCTGCACTTCACATCACTCATAGAACTGGAGCTGGACTTCAGCGACCACGAAGAACTGGAATTTGCCGACCGCTCCGAGCTATGTCTCCTAGCAGACGGCATAGAGCAGGTAATTTCCCGTTTAGTACAATCCTTCAGTGTAGGCAATGCCATCAAGAACGGCGTGCCCGTAGCCATCATCGGCGAAACGAACGCTGGTAAATCCACCCTGTTGAATGCACTACTAAACGAGGAACGAGCCATTGTAAGCGACATACACGGGACAACCCGCGATGTGATAGAAGACACAGTCAATCTTGGTGGGATAACTTTCCGATTTATTGATACGGCAGGCATACGCGAAACGAACGACACCATCGAGAACCTAGGAATTGAGCGAACCTTCCAGAAATTGGAGCAGGCGGAAATCGTGCTCTGGATAGTTGATGCCACGAATGCCGTCTCACGGATACCACAACTAACTACCCAGATACTTCCCCGTTGCGAAGGGAAACGGCTCATTCTCGTATTCAACAAGACCGATCTGGTGCAAGATGCCTCAACCATCCCCAACTCCAGTTTCACCGTGGCCGCTACTAATGTGCAATGCATCTCCATCTCTGCCAAAGGACGTACCAACCTCGACAAGCTTCAGCAAATGCTAATCTCTGCCGCTAACCTGCCCACGGTTACCCAAAACGATGTCATTGTCACGAATATACGCCACTACGAGGCTTTGACCCATGCCTTGGAAGCCATCCACCGGGTCCAACAAGGATTAGCAGAAAATCTATCCGGAGATTTTGTTTCACAAGATATCCGCGAATGCATTTTCCATCTAAGCGATATTGCAGGGGAAGTTACGAACGATATGGTACTTGGGAATATTTTCGAACATTTTTGCATCGGGAAATAACCGCTGATTATCAATAAGTTACATAAATTACTATCAATTACAAAAGGTACTGATTATCAGTGCCTTTTCTTTTTTCTATCTACTTGATGCTAATCGTTGATAGTCGATTTTCATCACCTTTTTAGTCGGCATTTAGTCGGCAAAAAAAAGATCACTTTACAATCACCCGAGATATCTCCCAGAATGTCGTTTTTGTATACGAGGCGATACGAGGGAATACGAGCAGATACGAGGGAATACAAACAATTAATCCAAGATATTTCACAGAACTCTCTCAACTTGGGTGAAATCACGGGCGAAATCACAACCAATCAGATTCTCACAAATATATTAATAAAATGGGTAAAATACAAATTCCGAAGATTTGTATCCGATGTGGTATAAACTTCAAAGCTCAAAAAATTTCAACTCAATACTGCTCTCATAAGTGTGCCCAACTTGCTTATAAAGACAAGAAACGGCAAGCAAAGCTTAAAAAAGCTAAGGATGATATTGCTAACTATAGCAAGCCACCTATGTTTAGAGAGCAAAAAAAAGTACAAACGATTAACCTTTCTTCTGATGAACTCACTATACTAAATAACAAGGAGATTTTAAGCGTATTGGAAGTATCCATTTTATTGGGAGTTACACGCAATACAATTAATAAATACTGCGCACGTGGTAAACTAAAATGTATTAAGATGAACAGAAAGATTTTTATCAGAAGAAAAGACCTTGATGAGATGTTTGAAATGGCATCAGACTACCAAGTTACCCCAAAGGTTAGAAAACCTAAAAACGAGTCGATTACTACGCCTATTCAGCCTACCGAATTAGAAGGGTTGTTGTCTCCTGAAACTATTACGGAGTTTTATTCTGCGGAAGAGGCTGCACAGATTTATGGTGTAACAAAGGGTGCAATACGAGTTCGTGCAAAGAGTAATAAAGTACCAAGAGTAACCTTTCAAGGGCGTATACTATACAGCAAGAATCACATTGACAAACTCTATGAAAAAGAGGGCGTAGACCCTTCAATAAAAGAATGGTGTTCTTCTGAGGATATAATGAACGCATATCAAATGACCAAAAGCTCTGTTTACTCATTTGTCAGCGCAAATGGGATACCTCGAAAGAATGAACAGGGTAAAACATATTACTCAAAAAACCATGTTGATGAACTTCTAAAAAATCGATTAGGAGATGAGGGCATATCAGAATGGTATACAGCAGAGGACATATATAATAAGTATGGACTTAAACCTCACTATATTGCGAGTTTTGTTTGTAGACTTAAGATTCCAAGGAAAAGAAGTGGTGGTAAAGGATATTACTCCAAAGAGCATTTTGACAATGCTATTGCAGAGAAAGACCCACCTACTATATTCTTAACCATTGAGGATGCGGCAATCTGTTTTTCCAAGAGCAAAGAAGAAATTCACAGACTTGTGATAAAGCATAACATTCCTAAACTGAAAGACAGCAAACTCATTCGAGTTCAAAAGTCAGAGCTTAATAAGATTATCAATCCACCTAAATTATATTAATCATTATGGCAACAAAAGTATATCTACGCAAGTACAAAATTTCCAAAGGAAGAGAGTCTTTGTATTTACAATACTACCCTCCTGTCCGAAACCAGAGAACGATGAAAATGGTGCAAAAAGAGATGCTCGGACTCTATGTGTACGAAAATCCAAAAGGCGAAGAAGAGATTATGCATAACAAAAATACTCTTCATAAAGCCAAAGCGGTGGAAGCGATACGCATTCAAATGCTTATCAATGAAGAGTACGACTTTCTCGACAAAGATAGAATGAAGGAAGATTTTCTCGAATACTTCGCAGAAATAGCGACGAAAAAAGACCAAAAGTGGGAAAAGGTATTTAAGCATTTCAGTAACTTCGTTAAGGGCAAATGTTCCTTTGCAGAGGTCGATGTAGATATGTGTCGTAGATTTAGAGAATATTTACTCACGGATGCCCGTCAACTTAGTGATCCGACAAAGAGACTAAAAAACAACTCTCTCGCCGGATATTTTTCAACTTTTCGGGCCTTACTTAAAATTGCATATAGAGACCGTCGTATAAAAGAGAATGTGAACGATTTTCTTGATAAGATAAAATGGGAAGATACCCATAAAGAGTACCTTACACTTGACGAGGTTAAATTATTGGTTGACACACCGTGTGACATTCCCGTATTAAAAGCTGCATCTATATTTTCGTGTATGACAGGATTGCGAATAAGTGATATTTTGCAGTTAGAATGGAAGCATATTAGAAAAACGACAAATGGTGGTTACTGTATGCGAATCAGAACCGAAAAGACAGAGACCGAAGCTACATTGCCTATTAGTGCCGAAGCATTAGAATGGTGCGGTGAACCTGATACAGGTACGGTATTTAAAGGATTACTGAGATATATGGTGTATAAACCACTTAAAGAATGGGTATTAAAGGCTGGTATTGAAAAGCCAATTACATTTCATTGCTTCCGTCATACGTTCGCGACTTTACAGATTGCAATGGGAAGTGATATATATACTGTAAGTAAAATGCTAACTCATAAACATGTTGCAACCACAGAAATATATGCAGAATTGGTAAATGAGAAAAAGGTTGAATCAGCAAATCTTATTTCGTTGAAGTAAAAATAAACATTGATCAAAAACTTTCTCTACTCTAATCATAATAGCATAGAGATAAATTAATGGTAAACGAGAAATTAAGTTTTGATAACTTGCCTGAAGCTGTAGGATATCTAATAAGTAAAATCGAAGTATTGGAGCAAAAGATTGATGCAATGGCTCCTATTTCAAAACAACCTGATTCAAAAACAACCATTGATATAGATGCCGCTGTCAAAATAATTCAAAAGGCGAAGTCTACTATTTATACAATGGTTCGTTTGGGACGTATTCCAGCCTATAAAAAGGGCAAAAAACTGTATTTCATAGAGGAAGAGTTGAAACAATGGCTCATAGATTCCCCAACCATTTGCACTAAAAACAGACATAACGAGTCAAAGGAAAGTATAATGAAACTTGGAAACAAAAGACCATCAAGGCTGATTTTGTAGAAAAACGACTATCTTTGTTCTCAAATATGTATAAACTAACATTATAAGAAAAATGAAAGAACTAATTGAAAAGCTCGAAGCCGCTTTTACGGCTTTCAAAACTGACGCTACGGCTCAGGCTGAAAACGGAAACAAAGCAGCGGGAACTCGTGCTCGCAAGTCTTCTTTGGAGATTGAAAAGGCTATGAAAGAGTTTCGCAAAGCGTCATTGGAAGAGTCTAAGAAATAAGGCTCTGAAAATATCCGAAAACAAGAAAGGACATCAAGTGATGTCCTTTTACTATTTTATCATCTTTCGCACAATCCAGAGAATGGCTACAAACAATAAAAACGAAAATAGTCCTATTGTGATTATCGAAAGCCATATCGGAAAACCTAATCCAAAGCCCAAGGCAAAGGCGGCTCCTTTTATAAACTCCCACGGATTAACAGAACTAAACAAGAACGTGTCACTCTGAGGAGCGTTAAGATACGAAAGCCCACAAAACAGCAACACCAATCCCGCGACTGATATTGCCATTGTTTTCATGTTATATCTCGTTATATTATTCAATTACTTTGTTTCCTTGATAGACTTTTGAAAATCCTTAGCAGGTTTGAATGCCGGAATGTTGTGAGCCGGAATGGTAATCGTTGTATTCTTGGAGATATTGCGTGCCACTTTCTCGGCACGACGTTTAATCAAGAACGTTCCGAAGCCTCTCAGGTAAACGTTCTCACCCGAAGCCATAAAGCCTTTTACGCTCTCCATAAAGCCTTCGATTACTGTGGCAACCGTAGTCTTGTCTACTCCGGTCGATTTAGCTATTTCGCTAATGATGTCTGCTTTGGTCATAGTTTATGCTTTTTAATACGATGCAAATATAGCACAACTAACTGAATAACAAAAAGCCGAGCTATGCCTGAGCCGTAGTTTTGTTGAAATCCACGAGGCATTCATCGGAATAAATAGAAGCTCTGTATGTAATATCGTTCATCAGAGTAAATACCAAATATTCGCCTGATAGTTCCACCGTTTTAATATTCGTAAATGGCACAGGAATAGGCTGTTGATCGCCATAAAACAGCAACCCTTCACGACCATATCGAAAGCTAGTCACAAACGGAAATCTCTGTAAATACCGTTTTGCAAAATGCGAGATTGCAAAATATTTTTTCAATTCATCATAAATATTCAGAACCTCTACCCCTGAAAGTATCGCTTTTCTCACGGTTGAAGCAGTAGCACTATTTGGCTTTCCACTATCGTAGGCGATTATTTCACTGCTATTGGCTATCATCCATTCGTTCCGTTTGTGATAGACTTCTTTGTCGTAATCTCCACAGGTGATAAATTCCTGATGGTCGGCGGCTCTAAATATTGCTTTGTAGCGTAGTTTATCCTTCTCTCCATACATGAGTTCTTGCCCCTGAAATGGAATTGCTACGATCAAGCGGACATCTGAGTACATTTTTCGAAGTTTTAGCACCTCTTCGGCACAAAGAGTATCCCAGCCGATTTCCATCCCAGAGATAAAATTCGTCTTCCCTTCTCGGTAGCAATCTTCAAGACAAAATGAAAGTTCTGTTCGAATTACGTTTTCAAGGTTTGCATCAGGAAGATTTTCTAATGTTGTGAGTGTGCGATTTCCGGCGAAGGACACCGTCTTTTCTTTGGTAGTCATCATAACATTGTTGGTATACTTGGTTAACATTTATAATGGTTAAACCGTACCGCAAACAAAGAAGCACGGAAACCGACAAGACCTCCCAAGGTGCGACCAAGCAACCTACAAGACACAAGCCAGCCCCGTGCTATATCAGCTCGTGCTACTTAATGTCTTGTTGCTATTTTATTCTCTCAATTCTTGGTCGCTTCTGGGAGGTTTAAACAGCAATCGATATGTTTTAATGAATATTTACATAGGCATTTTCTCTTCTATTAAAGTACAAAGTTAAACAAATCTTCTGATTTATCGTCAAGTTATCAGATAATTATGTCAGCCACGGATTTTTGTACGGGTCATAATCGGTCTGAAAAGTCGACAGTTGCCAATCCGTCACGGGTTTGTTATCCTCCGCCAGTTTTCGGGGTATCTGAGGGTTTAGTCGTAATTTCGAAGCATCGTTCAGCCACTTCATCGATTCCTCGTGGTCTTTCAACCGTACCGTACTTACATTGTTTGGAGCAATCAACTTCGTGAGTTCATAGATAGCCAGTCGCACCATATGTTTTTTGATGTTGTAGTTGCGAGGGTCGTTCAACGTTATGTTGTGCCCAACGATAGGCACATCGGCATTTATGTCCATTCCCGGGTAGAATACTTTGCTCTCATAGACCACGTATTCGTGACTTTCCAGCTCATAATTGTTGTAAGCCGGGTCATAGTCGGCAACAGCACCCCAACAGGGAGAGTCAAACGGATTGATATTATTATCAAATTCTTCGAACGTCATCAACGTATAAAACGCACCGTTGAAGGAGACTACCTCCCAGAGATTATACTCAATCGGCAACCATTCAGTTGTCTCTTTCTCCAACCAGCCCACCACCATCGGAATACGAATATCTCCGAACTTATAGCCATTGTCGGCTTTACAGATATATGCCACATCGTTGTAGGTCACAATATCGCCCTCATAATATGTACCGAACTGGGAATATTGTGTAATAGGCTTTTCTTCGGGGTTCAACGACACATATTCCTCCCAGTACACCAATATCGAAGGCACTTTATAGCCGCTTATCGAGCGAATCACTTCGTAAATGCGTCCTTCCCAATAGATGAACGCACCCACAGGGAAAGTTATCCTACGGTCATGCTCGGCAATATATTTCCCCTTACTGAGCTCTTTTTCTATCTCGTAATTCTCGCTGAGGTTTTCGATGATGCTCATCTCGGCTGATTCCTCTGCCTGAGCAAATCGGTCGGAATTGCCTCGCGTCATTTGCGCAAGGGCTTCGGCGGTAATCACGCCCAAGTAATCATTATCATTTAGAAATCGTCTGTACATATTCGTCTTTTAATAGTTAAATCCATCATATACTGCGGGAGTGGTCGCAATGATACTTCCGTTGCTCTCACCACTCTTGAACTTATACCAGCTATCCCTGAGATAGTAGCAAAGCAGATAGTCCAAGCAATCCGACAAGTGACCGTACTTCTCATATTTTACGCCTGTCTTCGGGTCGGTTACTTTCTGTTTACACTTGGTGCCGTCCTCGTTTTTGAGCTGGTAAATCAAGTCCTCCGTCAGCTTTCGGCATTTCAGGTCTATCTCAATCGTCCAGCCGTTGTAGCCCGTGAATAGTTCGTTTACAAACTCGCATCTCGTAACTTGTGGCGGTTGTTTTCTCAACAGTTTCAACTTTGGTCGGAGAACGCCTTTACCGAACGTATCAAGAATCACCGTATAGTTATTGATGCCATCTTCGGTGGTTGTCGAGCGTTGCAGTCCTGATGGGTCGCCTGTTACATCCACACCGCCTATATGCTTCTCTCGATAGAGCTTCTGTTGGACTCGTCGAGACAATGCCGGAGTGTTATTCTCCTTGTCCTGTGGCTTTCCAAGTATCTCTTCCAGTACATAGACCTTCTTGTTTTCGTAGTCTATCTGCGCAGACAAAACCGACATCTGGGGAGCCACGTTAAAGTCCCATACCGTGATAAGCGGTTTGGTCGGGTCATACGCACGCTCTTTCAGTCCTGAGATAAGATGCTTCGCTCCATCAAAGCGATTGTAGATTGCCATATCGTTGGCTTCCACAAAATCCCAGTTACCATACAGCAGACGTTCCTTGGTGGCTTGGTCTGAAATCTTATTCAGTGCCGCTTCGTATGTCTGACGGAATCCAATATCCGGATTATCAAACACACTGAATGGAATGTAATATTCTCCTTCTCGTGTTTCCACCTTATCACCATTGTCGTCCTGTACAAATCGGCTACGCACCCAGTTGGTAGTTGGGTTTGTAGTGAGTAGCATTTTAGAGACTTTCAGAGTTTCGTGTACTTTCCAGCGTATACGAGAGAACAGAACTTCAATGGCTTTCTGGGATACTTCTGATACTTCATCGACTCCTGCCGCAGAGATCTCGATACTGCCAAACCTCTCAAAATTTGGATCGGAAGGCAAATCGGCCATCTCCAGCATTAATATCATAGAGCCATTCCAAAAAAGAATTGTTCCTGAAAGATTATTTATCCTATAATGAACATCTTCTATGAGATGAAAGCCCTTTATAATCACAAGGATGGTTCTCCACGTAGATTCTCTAAGGCTTTTCAACGTTTTTCGAGCCACTGCTGCCCTGAAATCAGGATATCTCATACAGCAACTAACTAACCACATACTAAGCAGATAGCTTTTGCCTCCACCTGCGCTTCCGCCTCCAAGAACAAGTTGCGGAATATTGTTATTGCCACATTTTAGACAAAAAGGTTTGTATTGGGGGTTATTATTCAGATCATATCCTATAAGCTGTTGCTCAATAAATCCCCCACATAAATGACATTCTGGTTGTAGCAATTTCCATAGTTGATACTGTTTTGAAGATGGACTAAAGTCAATATGGAGATTCTCTGGCGGAGTTAATTTACGAAGTTTTCCCATATCGTTTATGTGGTTTAAGTGTTAATTTGATCCTTTCTGTTTTGAATGTACGCCAATAAAATCCACCAGCTGTTCTCCATAGATCTTTCAAACATACCGCTAAGTGAGCAGATGACGATTTATTTATAGATCTTGCTCCTTCTACTTGGGAATTATAAGATGCCACATAATAACCATACTTATCGTATTTATGCACCTCTATATTCAATTGTACTGGAGGACTAAGCAATTGTTTCATTCTTTCTTTACTCCATCTGTAACCATAAGAAATGTGAATACATGGAGGTTGTGCACACAATAAAATCCTAGCTCTGTCTCCATTCACATATTGTGCGGCAGATTGTATGCTGTGAAACGTATCTAAATATTTACCATCAATCGTATATCTGTGAATTATTCCTCTGGTAGCATGTTTAATGGATTTGTTGTCAAGTTCATCTTCGCTATATGTCCACAGAAATCCCCCAGCTACTTTTTGAGGATTATTTGGTGAACACACAGAACAAATGTTGCTTGCCAGTATTTTTGTTATTCTGGCAGCTTCATTTATACACCCATATTCACGTATAAACACTCCATGTGTTGAATATTGCTTAACAGATCTTGCCCAATAGCTTGAGTCCCCTAATGGCAATGATATTCCTCCGTAATTAACATTATATCCTTTCAGTTTATCTGTAGTGTGGTATAATGAGATAAAATGACGTTCTGCCACATCTTGCATCAGCCTAAACTCTGATAAATTGCATGAATGAAATACTCGTAATACATTATAAACAAAGTTGGTAAATCCTTCTTTTCTAATGGCCTTGTAGAATGGGGCATTAGAATCCGTCCTTTTTGAACCTATTTTTGAGCTAGCAACATGAGTACAATGTCGTTCATAAGGGGATTTTGTTTGTCCTATGTACTTTTTACCGCTGGTTATTGACGAGTAGCAGTATATAATGCCTAAATATCCGTTACCCTTATTCTTTTCAAAATATAAGCAGATATCTTTAAATGATATTCCATCCAGCTCGTCTGCCGTAAGTGTAGATGCTTCATCAACACTTAAGTTTGCAATACTTACAAGCTTTCCCATTACACAATCTCGATGGTGATATTCTTCTCTTTACCGAGTATCGCATTGAGGCGGTCAGACGTAGCACGTGATTCCGTAACTTTACCCTTAATGGTATTTCGTCCAACAAGGATACACCCTGCCGAATCAGCATCCGTATTCCCACTATGAATAAGTATGCCCAAGAAGTGAGGCACATCGTGCAAATAAGGCAGCACACGCTTGAACCGGGGGCTGTGCTGCATCGTGATTTTATACGTACCACAAGGAATGGCTGTTCGAGCATATACTTTCTCCTTACAGCGGCAACCAATGCCGTGTGGTGTATCGGGGCACAGTAAAGGCAGTATCCGTACTGTGTCTTCCAGTGTGTTACAGAACCACACACCATCGATGTAGAGATCGCCTATGGTATAGGTCTCTCCTTTGAATTTTCGTTTCAGTAATAGTTTCATTTTCGAATGTTTTTGAATTACACTCGAAGAATAGGGCCATACTATTGTAGAAGTTTGAATTACGCATAAAAACAAAAAAGCAGAGGCACTTGTGATGTCTCTGCTTAAATAGTAGTATGTGGGCTATGTTTATTTGTCGGCTTGCTTTCGTAATGCCTCTATGGCTTCATCCGTTGATTTGAACATTCGAGCCTGAGTGAAAACGATTGATGCTTTCTCCGGTATTTTAATACGCTGATGAGTCTTAGGGTGAAGCGTTTCTTTGGGCTTATGGTACTTCAGAGTAAACTTTCCAAAGTTATTGATGTGTATCTCTTCGCCTTGCTCCAAGGTTTCAGTTATGCTTCCGAGCAATGCTTCTGTTATTTTATTCACTTCCCATTTTGCATAACCACTCTTTTCTGCTACTTGGGCTACAAGTTTTCGTTTATCCATAAATCTTTTTATTTGAGAATTACACCTTCTTGTGGATCTTTAATTTCCCAAGAGTCAAGTGATTGCCCTTATATCTAAGTTTTTTTTAAGTCACAGAGATACGTCTCTTGCATTCTTATACAAATAGACTCTTTGAAATCTCTTTCATAACTCAAGAAATTATTGAATTCATCCGTAGTAAAATTCTCCTTTCCTATTGTATGACAATGGTCATAGATTTCTCCAATACATACATCACCGTGAAAAAGCTTCACCAACGCATAAATGGATACCTGAGAGATATTAACAGTCAAACGATATTTGTTATAACTTGACGTTCTTGCAATATATCCTATTGACATTAGCTTTCTCAGAACATTGTGTAAAACAGATTTATGCATTTTATTGTCAGTCGAAATTATCATTCCTTTTGGGTTATTTTCAGTATAAAGAACTTTATCGAGCTCTATCAGCACATAAACTGCCCAAGTGACGTGAGACGAGAACATAGCAATCTATTTTTTGTCGTTTAGAGCCACCTTTGAAGATAACTTGAATTTTACAGCTTTTGTCTCCTTGATTTTAATTGCCGTGCGACTTAGCGGATTGTATCCGTTACGTGCGTTTCGTTGATTTACTCGAAACGATCCGAATCCCAGTATCACAACAGAGCCATCACGTTGCAATTCTTCGGTTATCGTTTCCAATGTAGCATTTAATATCTTTTTAGCTTGGTCTATTTTAACACCGCTTTGGGATGCAACAATCTTTGTTAATTCTCTCTTGTTCATAGTTGAATAAAGTTTAATTAGCAGTAGTCTAATATTTTGACTTCAATGACTCCAAATCCGTTTCTACTTTGTCACCGTTCGATGAGTAGTTTACGCTACCGTTGATATCGATATAAATAGCATTATATACTTCCGATGGAGTCTCAATCACTATTTTTGTTGATGTATGTTCAATAGGTTGGATTCGTTCTATCAGATGGGCCAATGAGTAATGGTCTATCATCATAACAGGAAGTATAACCCCTAAATTAAATATATTTTTTTTACAGTAAGGAATATTTGGATAAAGCCTATATAGCAGAAGCGCCGAACGACCACAACACCACCAAACTCTATTTTTATATAAATACAGATGTATGTGGCGTGTATTTTGCTTTTCTATATTAACAATATTCCTTGGTGTCATATCTGATATAAAATCAATTTCATTCAATGCTCCACGAAGGAGTGATTTTAATTCTATTGTCTACATCGGTCGCTAAATCAGGAAGCTCAATTTCAAATTTAAAATTTTGAAAACTATCACCGAATTGTTTATTATCCACGGCAGGATTAAAAACGACGGTTACCAATGCGTTCATAAACGCTTGGTTTTTGAAAATGTCATCGCCTAACAATTCTGCGATATTTATATAGAATGTATGCTTTGCTGTATTATTTCCGACAGTAGTGATGGCAGCCGTTGGATTACATTTCACTTTTGCCAATTTATTTATGCCTTGCGCCGTATTAAAAGCCCCTTCAATCTTCAATTCGGGAGTCGTATTTGCGTCAAAGAAACTCAATGACGACACTTCATTCAAGCCCACACCCGCAAAACCAATTATCGAGAACGCTCCATTATTGGCTGAACATACGGCAACATTGCTAACATCACTATCATTATATGTTCGCAAATCGAACCCGATAGCGTTGGCTCTTGATGCACCACTGTACTGTACTCCCACTTTCTTCCCTATCCCAAAGTTCCAGCTCTTTATCTGTTGCTCGTATAATTTCCCGTTCATAATAGCAGTACTAAACCTATCAACGATAAGCTTATCTTTCAATGAAGCCACAAGTTTGTCAATATTATCATCATTATTTCCGATTACCGCGTTAAGTTGAGCCACCTGAACCGTAAAAGCAGTCAATACACCACCTGCCACGGCTGTGTTCATAATGTCTGAAAAAGAAGTAAGGTGCGACTTTATTGCCGCACGGACACTTCCTTCGGCATTTGTTCCATCGGCTCGCCGTGTAAGTTCATTATATAAAGAGGATTCCAATGCACTATACAAATGTGCATCTGCATCGGGTATATCAATACGCGAGACATCGGTACGTGTAACGATGCGTTGCAAAAGTACATTCTCCATAAGGGTGGAATGCTCGGCTATATTCAGCTCCTTGCTCCAAAAGTAATACATATTATTGTCGCTAAAAGGCGTATCTGGCAGTACGATTCTCGCTGTCGACAACTTGTCGGTGTGTTTTAGCAAATCGGTCTGCGTTGAACCGAACAGGCTTTTTGCAGCATTTGCTATAAACAGCACTTTATAATTCACGCCACGAGACAGTGTGTCTTGCAGGGCTTGTCGCTGTGCCCACGTCATTGTTTCACGCGTCAAAGGCCATACGGTAGAGGAACTGATATCGGGTATTCTACGCTGTTTCACTATTATGTCATTATCTACATCGTAGACAAAATAATCTAGTGATGAGATTCTTTCCGATGCACTCAATGCCCGGGTTTCCGTTTCAGAAGATGACAAGGAGTAATCGACAATGTATTTATCTGACCTAACAGCATAGTCATTATTCGAATCGGTGTTTTTATCACAAGACACCATAAAACATGCTGTGATAATAAAAAGTATTTTAGCTTTCATATTAATTAAATTTATTATTGCCATCCGTCCCAATCATCATCGTCCACACCTACCTGCGAATTATCGAATCCGGCATATTTTACATCGAAATAATCTTTGTGGACACCGTTAAATTCCAACTTTGTGCGGGTATTCTGCTTTATCTTTATAACATCTCCCTCGTAAGTGCCTTTGAGTGAAAAAGGAGGCAACGTAGAGCCGTCAGATAATACCACCAGAATATAGCCCTGCAAATCGCTCGGCAATAGATTTATCGTTATCAAATGATGTTTATTTACGCCCCACTGCGGAACACTTTCATAAGAAAAAGATGAATTTGACGGTATTGTTGTTACGATTTCGCCTTTGTCATTATCAAGTATATACAGTTTGGTAGGCGTTTGCTCAATCACAACTTTGATTTTGGCGACTTGCTTTTCAAATTGGTCTTCGGGAACACCCATATCAATCACCAATTGACCGTTAAGCCTATTTAGTATCACATCTTCCGACAACACCTGTGCATTTTTCACCCATCGGTTTATTACTTTGCGAAACACATCTCCATTAGATTGGTCTGAGTTTAACACAACTTCGTAATCAACCATCATCTTTGCCATATCGCAACTATTCGCCCCGGGTGTTTCCTCACTAAAAATAGCTGTTCCTATCCCCTCTATGTGAGGCACAGTCAGAAATACGAACTTATACCACGAAGCGTACAAATCGGTGAGATGCACATTGTTTGCACTTCCGACATCTATTGTTCGGTTACAATGCAAATCTTCCGCATTGTGTTCCGGTTTCCGCTCTCCGATATAGAGTCGGGTTAATTGTGTTGCCGCATCGGGAGCAACCGCATCTGATGCCACACGTGTAGTTATGGTAAACTGTGCATCAACATCACTTTGTTCTGCATTTTCTTTGGTACAACCCACGAAAACAAGACAAAGACAGCATATTAAAATATATTTTGAAACCCTCATAATCTATTGTTTAGGCATTATTTCATCTTCTTCATTCCACGCGTCATCATTGGTAATGTTGCTATCGAAACCGGCATCGGCTCCTGCCATCCAAGCTCCTTTGCGGCGGCAACAGATCACACTGTAGTATCTGTTGCGCATCGTGAAGGCTTTTTCACCGTTTCTCATCTTCACGTAGAAGGCTCTACCGGGAATGGCATCGGTATATCCCGCTAAATAAGGAGTAGAGGAGTAGAATTTATCATCCGAATTTTGGAAAACGAGATGACCCTCATCCATTACACGACGCAGTTCCGCCAACTCATCGAGAGCGGGGACATACCATACAATCTCTTCGTAATCCAATCTACCATTGCCGTTCCTGTCTCGGTTCTTGGTTACGGCATAGCCGATAGCCATATCTTCGGGAATATGAACAAGTGCAGGATCAAGTCCCGTAGGATTATACATTCCGCCTTTACGCACCGCCTCATCATAGAGCTTACGAGTGTTTGAAAGCCCGTCCCAACGGTCGTTTATCATACTGGTCATCGTTGGATTAGCTGGATATTTCAAAAATCCCCACTGCATATTCTTTTTCTCCAATTCGTACTCCACGTAGTATTCGTTGTAGAATTTCACGTGCCCCAGCAGGTCTTTGACAGGCATCTTTATTATCTGCGCAGGACGTTGTTCGACCTTGATTCGAGAGGTCGTTCCATTGACCTTATCGCGCAACACAACGTATCCTACTCGGTATGAAGAGGGGTCTTGTGTATTGAGTGTTTCATTGGTGGAATTATTCTCAGGAACGTATTCATCGGTATGAATATAGATATAATCCGATAGTTTCTCCTCACCGCTAATTCGGCTTGAAGCCATTTCGTTGGTGTATGCTTCACTTGCGAAGTGAGGCTTGTATTTTGCCGCCATAGAGACCTCCAACCAAGGAGTCTTGTCGGGGTTCTCCACATATATCTCCCATTTGTTTTTTGAGAAGGCAAAACATTTTAGCGCATTGCAATGGGCGTCCAGTGGATTTGTAAATGCAGGGGTCATCGTGGCATTATTCAGATAAACCATCTCTACTCGGGTATCCAACTCATCGCACGTACGAATCGTGGCGGTATAGTTATAGAGGCTGTTCCGCTTGATATTAAAATCCTTATCGTTGGACGCTCCGAGATAAAGCCGATACGCTGCTTTTCGGGTGGTATGCCCTTCGTCGGATACGTATGTTCCCTCTATCTGCACATAGGATGAGAGCGGAAATTTCTCTTTCCCGTATTTCGCCTTAAAGACCTGTTGCAGATTGGCTTTATCGGGGTCGCTGTCCGAAATCATATCGAACCAATCACGGCTGTTGTCAAGTCCTCCACGTCGGTTTTCGAAGAGGTAGAAGGCAGCTGTGTATTGATCGTTTACAGGTTCTTCGTATTGTAACCGATAATTTTGAATGTAATTGTTTTGCGCAATCTCAGCATCACTTGCATACACGGCATCCGCCTCTGCCGAGGTAAATTCCGAATCCCAGTCTCGTGCCTTCAAGTAGCTTTTGGACGGGATATTGTTCACAATCACCTGATTCAGATAAAATTTATCGGTGGTAACGATTGGGGCGAAGACGATATTCAAAGATACTTTTGCCGCCAAACGTTTTACGTATATTTTATGGAGCACGATCGTATTGGAAATATCCGATGCTGCGACTTCCAGTTCGCCGTGCATTATAACACTTCCCTTGAATGCTCCGTCACCGTCAGAAATCTGAACAATTTTGTTCTCTAAATCGGACACGTTGCTCACTGAAGCAAACCAAGCATCATTCACATTACACACTGCGTGTAGTACAAGGTCATTTGTGCCCTGCAAAACCATACGCACCTCGTTGTCGGGGTAATCCAGTTCCTGTTCGTATTTCGTTGTAAGCTCACCCGATGCTTTGTCGAAAGCATAGATAATCACATTTTCAATCCGACTATCGGCCGCCTCCATATCAGGGGTTGCCGTGCGTGTATTGATTACCTGCACACCCTCTTGTTGTAATGATATTCGCAATCCGCGATCGTCAGTGTCGGGACTATCAATTACCTCTTTACTGCACGAAGCAGTAAAGAGGATAATGAATAGATATATAAATAACTGTTTCATAATTCAACTATTTTAAAAGTGACGAGCAGGACGAACCCAATAAGCATCGTTTTTATCAGCTCCAGAATCTGTTTTATTTGTTCCCATTAAAGCGTAATAGGCTTTACCAATAGTTAGATAATGTCCTGAACCAGACCAATATCTCTCATTTTTTGCTAAGCCAAACACACCGTATGCCTCTTCAGTTGCCATCCTGACAGCCGTCTCAGAGATAGACCACAGTTCGTGATAAACAGGAGGATACCATAATTTACCTGTTGGAACACTTACTCCGTTGGTAATAGTTATTACACCCTGTCTTACCTTTTGAAACATAGAACCTACATAATATTTTCCACCCACCTTACCGTCAGTGTATCTTTTGTAAATCTTATTTAGATTTGTTTCTCCGTTGTAGTATTCCATCGGATTATCTCCCGATACATATAGATTACCCGTCGAGAAATACCCCCACTGCAACTTAGCATTAGCAGGACGAACAATAGCACCTGTTTCCTTATCAAAGAAACAACCATAATCAAGACGAGATATGCCGATATGGTTGGTGTTATCCACAGTAATGGCATTATATTGTCTTACAGATAAGGTTGTGGCTACAGTAGCATCTCCTCGGGTTATCAGTTGCAAATCAGTAGACCGATAATCATTCTTAATTTCATCCAGTGTGAATGTCGTTTGGATGCGTTCGATGCCATAGTCGTTGAGTATGATTTTTGCCTCCAGATAACCTTCGCCATCAATTGATTTTGTATAGCCTGTTATATTCCCACTCGCATCTGTGGTACAGATATGAATCCAATCGCAGTCGTCAGCCACTTTCAGTGTCCACGGCTTCGAGGGGTAAGAGGCATCTATAACCACATCTTGCACAACGCTTGTACAGTCGAAAATATAATTCGCAGGGTTGTAATCGACACGAATACGGGCAGGAACTGAAATAACAGGGAATTCATTGTCCACATTATAATTATCCCAAGCCGTAACAAACACTTCTATGCCGCTACCACTCAAATCCATCGGTCGGTCGCCACTTGTATCATCATCCGATACCTTCTTACCTATCGAATACAAGTGATTCTCGTCAATATCAAAAACGGTGGTAGAAGTTCCGCCCTGCGGGTTGTACGTAACGTCGTAACTCTTCAATATTTTGTAATTCGAGTTTACGACATCCGTTCCCCACAATTCGACACTCAACGTTGATTTCCCGGCCGCAGATGCTTCGAGTGGCAACATAAACGCTCCCATAAGCAGACTATTTTCAACCGTCTTCAAATCAGGAGTATTGATAGCTGGAATAGCATAATATTTCTGTTCGGCATCCGCTGAGTACGACTCCAAATTCCGTTCAAACAAATAATTACTATTTGCCAGCACACCACTACCGTAAGGATTCTGTATATTCTTAATAAGCGGTATCTCGGTATGTTGGTTTGTGTGTAGTTTTACTTTCAAATCGCTCACCAGTGTTCCGTTCACCTTATACGGAATATTTTTGAGATATGCCAACACACCGCTTACCTTACGTTTTAGTTCGATATTGACCGTAGAAGATGCCGTTTGTGAAACAGAAGATTCAGTTAAACCTACATACAAATCCGAGACCGGCATATCTGCTCGTTTGGCTTCAACCAATTGGGCTTTAGATGCCCCTAATTCACTTCCCAAAACAATGGCGTTTGGGAAATTATAGGTAGTTCCCGCTTTATCATCAATACCCACTGCCATGAATGTGTATGTCCCACTACTGAGAACTTCTCCCAAAGCATACTTCTGAGATATTTCTCCATTCCACTTCACATCTTTGATAAGTACACATTTGCTTGTAGAACCTGTACCCTCAAACACATAGAGATACACCTCTTTCACCTTACGGTAATCCACATACGAACTATTCAAAGAAGACCTCGTTTCAACTCTATCTTGGAAAGTGATATAGATACCCTTATCTTCCAATCCAGGGTTACTTTCCTCTATGTGTGAGCAACTACATAGAAACAAGATAGATGTCAGTATATATAACAATTTCCTCATAGCGTTAATTATTTGTATTGTTATCAATAACCTGCCAACCGGAGCCGAGAGTTAGGTTGGTAGCATCCAAAATAGGTAATTTTACCGGTACAGAAATGGCATCCAATGTACCCAATCCCAATGCTCCAGTCACACGGTCGATAACAACGCCTAAGTTTTCGAGCGTTTTACCCAATAATCCCGAAACCAATCCGTTATCGCCCTGTATCCAAATGCCCAATGTTGCCAATATGGCTTTCAGGTTTACATCCAACTGCAAGGTGTTCGCTTCCGTATTATCTAAGTTCTCCTGATTATTTACCTGTAGTTTCAATGTTCCGAAAAGCGCACTTTGTGAACGATTGCCCAAAGCAGTAACATCCAACGGTGTCTCAATATCTACTACTGACGGACCCAACACGACATCTTCGAGCACTCCGCTAACTACCAATCCACCAAGTAATCCTTTCTGACGCATATCAATCTCTTTGATGTTATATGCTCCGGGAAGAGAATAGAGCAGACAATATTTCTCAGCCCAATCACCTTTCTCAACCATTGCATACTCAAACATACTGTTATCGGGGAAGTACTCTTTTGGTTGCAGGTCAAATCCTACACTTTTAGGCATCTTATTCATTGTAATGAAAGCATAGTCGTGTCCCAACGCTTTCCACGGATTGAGCAATCCTCCTACAATCGTATTTCCTCCTGTTACTGATGCTATCTGTTGTTCCAGATAGCCATGTCCACCGTTCGACGTATTCAAATTGGTAGATAAAATATCCTCCAAGCGGTCTACAATCGCATCTACAACTGGTTCGCGTATGGCTTCTAAAATCTTATCGACTATGTTGTTCAAGTCTTTCGACATCAAATCTGCCAAGTTGATAACGATATTGTCTTTCAGTAAACCTCCGCCAAAATCAGTTCCGCCAATACCTGCCACTCCTCCAACAGTAGTTGAAATACCTTTCAACACATCAATCAATGTCGATTCAAGCCCTGAAACCAACGGGCCCAACAACGGTAAATCACCCAATAAGCTACCTAAAAGACCGCTATTATTATCACCGACGTAGGCTATGCCACCTATCAACTCCTCTACAATCTTCACGACACTCACTCGCAACACGCCGCCATCACCGGCAATCGTGTTGAAAATTTCTTCGGCAAGATTGCGCAGATACGCCTCTTTAGTGACTAATTCTCTCTTGATTTTTGTCTGATTGACGATACGTTGCAAAAGCACATAAGGTTGCGCATTATCGGGGTCTACCTCGACCGATGCCATATAGAACATATTGTCGTTCGAGAACTCTTCATTTGGCAAGTTAATTCTCGCATCGGCATAATTTGATGTGTAACCGGTCAATAAATCGGTGGTTTGATTACTACCAAACAGCGACTTTTCGGCATTTGCCAGAAAAATCACCTTATACTGTCCGTATGGTAACACCTCACTTATTTTATTTTTCAAAGGCCACGTTTGTGTCGGGTCTGACGGCTCGATAATCACTTTCTCTCTTACAAAATTGCCCGTATTCTTCTCATAAATGATGTACTTCAAATACTTGATACGAGAATCTACCCCCACAACAGGAGCTCTTGTTTCGGGTTGCGACATAAAAACCGCTTCAAAGTACCCATCGGGGATTTGCGAATGATTACCCTGCACTGAATCGTTCGATGACTCTTTATCACAACTTATGGCAAGTATGGATAAAACCACAAGCACTATATATCCTATTCTATTTCTCATAACAATCCTATTAATTAATACCGTCCCAATTATCATCGTCCAAGTTTATGTCACCACCCAGATTTGCATCGTTTTCAGGTGGATTTACGGGGTCTGTAATACCCATATCGTGTATATCTTCCCACTCGGGATTGACCGTAATGACAAATTCCTGGTCTTTTGATAAATCCATCGGATCGTCGGTGGATGTTCCATTGCCCGTTTTTTTACCAAGAGAGTAATAATGGTTAGGCAAAATACGATACCGCAATAAATTTGCATCCGAGTCACCATCCTGCAATTTGTCGATGTAGACATTCCAGAATTTAAGTGCTGTGCCTGCCGCATCGCACAATTCCACGCGGATCGTATATTCTTGTGCGGAGGGAGCCATAACGGGCATTACAAATGCACTCTGCAACACCGTGTTATTCAGTACTCTTATATCTATTCCTGCCAAATCTGCCGGCCAATCATAGTACTGATATTGATATATATTATTGACGATACTCACATTGACATTTACAGCATTTCCTCCAATGACAACTGTTTGTTTGTTGCCTACTCCTAAAAGAGAAATATCGAGTATTGTATTGTTGCTGACTGCTCCGTCTTCTATTTTTGTAGAATTAGGCAACACAAGGCATTGCTGCGTATTTTTGTTCGTATAGAGTCTTACCTTTATCGACTTCACCTCCTTGCCATTGTAGGTGGCAGGTATATTTTTGAAGTAGCCAAGTACACCGGCTACGATTCGATTCAATTCCAAAGAGATATTAAATCCCATATTTGCTTTGATTTCCAGAGCATCTGTCTTTCCCACAAACACTTCACGACAATCGAAATTGTCTTTTAGGCACAAAGCAGCCTCTTCCAATGTTTTACCTGTGAAATTCAGGTCTTTGTAATTTATTTTTCCGTCATCGAGTCCTACTGCCAAAAAGACATACGTATCGCCCACCTCTAATCTGGGCGTGATTTTATATGTCCTCGACTTTGTTCCTTTGCTCCAAGGTACGGAATAATAATCTTGTTTTGTACCGGCTCCATCAACCGTTACCTGTGTATATGTGTATGTATTACTATCGTCTGTTGGTCTCTTAAACGCATATATTCGCATATCCGTAACCCATTGTAGCGCTTGCGAGGTGTTGGGATCTCTTCCTGCGTTGCTGCGGGTTGATATGCCTGTTTTAGGTGTGATATTGAATGTAATTTCGGGAGAAGTATGCTGAACCATATCCTGCTCCTTATTGCAAGCACTCATCAACATAACAGCTATCACAAACAGTTGTATTGTTATTATTCTATTCATAATTCAGCAATAATGAAATTTATATTAAGTTGTGGTGAGAGAATTCTCTCACCACAACTGTTTGTCGATTTTTATTATTCGATTCCCATTTGATGAACTGTTTCCCAAGCAGGATTAACAGTAATCACGATATCTTGATCCTTCGACAAATCGGTAGGTTGATCTGGATCTGGTTTTTCAGGGTCTGGACCTACTATTGAACCGTCACTTACCTTCTTGCCGATAGAATAAAAGTGGTTGGCTTTCAACGAGTATAACCGAAGATTATCGTCCGTATCACCGGTCTGTTTAGTATCAATCTTAACATTCCAAGTCTTCAACGCCTTGCTACCATTGTCACGCAATTGAACTTGAAGCGTGTAAGTTCCGTTTGTTGGAGCAATCATAGGCATAGAAAAAGCACCGCCAATCAAAGAGTTTGCTACAATTTTAACCCCAGCAGGAACTGTTTGAGTAAACTCATAAATACCATCTTTAACGGTTGCACCAGCAGGGATAGCAAGAGAAATTAATGTTTTTTCTGTATCTGCTGAAAATGGAATAGAACCAACCTTTGTTGTTAGGTTTACAGTAGTATTCGGTTTGGTGTACATTACAACCGCTACCGATTTTACATCCACATCGGCAACCTTTGCAGGAATATTCTTGAAATACCCCAAAATACCTGCAACTACACGATTTAGTGTAATGTTTACTTTCAACTGAGTGGCACTACTTGGAATCGTAATTTCTTCAGAAATACCAGCGAAAGCCTCACGGCATTTGCTACTTGCTTTTATTGCCAAAACAATCTCTTCTATTTTTTTGTCATTCAAAACAAGTTCATCGAAATTAGTCTTGCCTGCATCCAAACCGACAGCAAGGAATTTATACACATCATTTTCTTCCAACTTGGGAGTTACCTTATACTCGTGTTTAAGATCGCCTTTCTCCCAAGGAATATCATATCCTGACTGAGGGGTATTTCCTGTTTCAACGGTAGTTACAGTGGTGTAGACATAATTGCCATCCGCATTTTTCTTGAAGGCGTACACTTTCATATCCGTTACATATTGTAGAGCTTCAGAACTATAAACATCTCGTCCGGCATCTGCTCTTGTCAAACCGGCTTTAGGTGCAAGTGAGAATACAAGTTCTGTACCCTTAGCATCTTGAATTGAAGTCTCGTCTTTTGAACAAGACGTAAATGACGCCATCGCTGCGACGACCGCCATCAGAATCACTTTTGTTTTCATTTTTTTGTTTTTAATTAAACCATTTATAAATTAATTATTCCAGTCCCATATCGTGGGTTAAATGCCATTGTCCGTCAACAAACAGATATATTTTATGTTGTCCAAACTCACCGTCATATATTACTTTCAATACAGTCAATTCATTACGTTTCATCTCGATAGGTAAACTTTTGATTAACTCTTCGTAATTTACAAACTGTTCATCCTTCGCAACCTCTAATGAGATATTACTTTTGCTATTATCCAATGATGGAGAAAGCACCGTTCCCGTTAAAATTTCTTGTTCATCACCCCAGTGATATTGAGTCTCAACATAAGTCTTCTCCGAATACTCAAACGATGAGTTAATAGCTCCGTAAACATTATCAATCTTTTTCGCAGAATACGAAATCACACTTGGCAGTTTTTCTACTTTAACCAATAGTTTCCCTTTTACTCGTTCTAATTCTATCGTTTTGTTGTTGTTCCAAGCATCATAGACCAAAGTATCGGTAGACATATAAATATCACGCCCCTCCTTATTGCCGATATGGAGATTGAGGGTGGTGGGGTCATCGCCCAGAGGTGTTTCGTCATTTATTCCGCCCCATACCGTAAGTATATACTTTCCATGAGGAATGCAGGGACAAAACGAGATAGGTATTTGTTTCATATCGGTTGATAACTTTAAAACACCACCGATTTTTTCAACAATCTCATCATTATCTACTCTGCGCAAAACGTAGTATATGGTAGGAACATAATCCTTAAATGCCAAGTTTTCATCTGCACGATGTTCCAAATCAATTTCATCTACATTGAAGTAGTTCTTGTCTTTAACTGTCAATGTAACTTGCAACGCCGGACAATCAGGAATATCCTCCCTGACACAAGATGATACTATACAGCACAATATCACCAACACAGTGTACAACCTATATCTCATATCATTTTATTTACTTAGTAATTTCAAAAAACGTTCTTCGTCTCTATACTTCGAGAACTCGGCATCAACAATAGCTCTATTCAATAATTCAACGTTTTGACAAGCTTTGGCAATATGATTGAAAAAAGCATTCTCATTATCCATTCTCGCAGCGATGATGGCTCTCACATACTCTATCGTCGGCTCATCCGACTTGATACTATCTGCGATTTGTTTGGCTTCATCTGTTTTTTCTAAACAGAGAGCTATAATGGTCGTATTTACATCAGCAAAAGGCTTTAATAATTCGTAAGCCTCTTGATATTTACGTTGTTTAGCTTGAATCAACCCTAAATTGTATCTCGCCTGAGGTAGGTCTACCGACTTTAACAACTCAATGGCTTTCTCATAATCATTTTGATATACATAAGTCGCTGCCAGTGTATTGATTAATTCGGGAGTGTAGTTTTTTTGCTCTTCCACAATCGCTTTTGCCTTTGCAGCATCTCCGCTCTCCAGCATCAAATAGGCAAGATTATTTGCAGCTACTGAAGATTGAGGAAAATACTTTACCAAAGTAGAATACACGCCTTTCTTCTCATCTACCGACTTTGATATGGAAGCTAATCTCAACAGCTCAGCTTCATTAAAAGCATCCGGGCGTTTTTGATACATCTCCACCAACTCTTCATCGGTTGTAAAGCTCTTTATCGTATATGTATACACGTATTCAACAATACGGGTGTCATTCAGGTATTGCTCCTTTATTTTATTCCAAATGGGCAATCGTCTGACATACCGTTCCTGAACGTCATCATCATACGCCGAATATTTCTCTAAAATATTTTTTACTAAAAGAGAATCTGCATCCTTATTTGCCACCATTAATTCGTATACAGGCAGCCAACCTTCCGGACGAGATGATACAGTAAAGACCTTACGCATTTGCATATTGGTATTCAACTTACCAAACAACCACTCTTTGGCTGAATTAGCTCTACTATATGAAAGTCGTGTATTAAATGGCAATGAACCATCGGCAGAAGCCAAACCTATAATCGAAACAGAGTTTAATGAAGCTAAAGAATCGGTGGTTACATTGCTTAATGTTGTGAGCATACGCTCCATTTCCGACCTATTATTGCGTTTCTCTAAATTTATTTGACTACTATTGATATCAAAATACAGTTTTGCAATACCCTTACCTTCTCTGTGTTTAGGGATAATCACAAATTCGGGTTCAAGCCAAGAGAGCTTAAACTCCTCTTTAACATCTTTAATTAAGGTAACAGGGTCAGTTACATCAGCCATCAGTATAGTTTGCAGACCGGTACACGAACCACAACCATCCGCTGAAATAACTGCTTGTATATAACAATCACCCCCCTCGGGAACCACTATTTTCTGCTTAAAAGGAATTGTCAAGTCGCAAGTAACATCTACCTTTTTTGCCAAATGAGCAAACGGGTCTTGATATGCTGCTAAATCTTTGGCTCTGGAGCCCTTTTTAGAGTAGATTGAAGCATCTAAAACGATAGGTACCAGTTCCTCTCTAACAGCTCCATTAGAGATTATTTGCGGTGAAATGAAGAGACGGCTCCGTTTGGAAATATAATTCCGAGGTATATTGAATGACACATCTACATTAACTTGATTTAAACTATCAGGAACCAACGTCTCTTGAACTTGATTGAGAGTTATACCATTTTTACCCAATTTTGTGGTCGCACAACCCGAAGCAAGGGAAAGTAAAGTGACTGTTAAAACTGTATATTGTATTTTTTTCATCTTATTTTCGATTTAGAAAAGATAAACCAATGAGATAGCTACTTTTGTAGGACCGAAATAATGCTTGTCTGTATTTTTGTAGCATTTTATGCACGGTATTCTCGGGCTTTGCTTATACCATAAATATGCATAACCAACTCCAAGAGTTGCTTCCAGATTCCAATGAGAGTTTAATATCCAGTTATAGCCGTAACTGATTCCTGCTCCGGCTAGATATCCATCATATCTGTATTTGTCAAATCCACCAAAATATTGCGCTCCGTGAATATGGGCTCCGAAAAAATGACCTTCAAATTTTTCACACAACCAATAACGCACCTCTGGCTGTACTAACCAGAAACGCATTTTTTTATCATCTTTGAATGTCCAAGGGTTATAAGCACCTAATACATCTAAGGTTATTTTATTGTTCAAACCGAACTCAAGGCCTAAATTGGGTGTAGTAGTAGCCCAATACAACGCATTAGTTTTGGCAGCTACCTTTTGTGCCTTGACAGAATGTGTCAGACCGCAAAATACTGTCAAGCAAATCAGAAGTAAAACTTTTCTCATAACAATTCACTTTATCAAAAAATCCACCTCTTTGAGAGAGATGGAATGATTGTAAAACCAGATTAAAGAATATTATGGGATTATTTTATAAAGAAGAACACATAAGTTGCTATCATTATACTACAATAGCCACTGCGCTATTTAAGATACACAATGAAAAGAAAGGCAGTATACAGGTTGTAGACATAGATAGGTCTGTATTACTATTTGTAGTAAAGGGTGAAATAATTGTCAATTGCAACGAGTTTAAAAACAGAAGAGTGGCAGAAGGAGAAATGTGTTTGTTGCTCCGTAACTCAGCGATGTATGGACGAGTAATACGGGATGCACAAATCGTTAGTTGCGCATTTGTTCAAACAATTAAGTTTTGTAACAAATATTCGTTCGAGCATCTTGCTAATGATTCGCTCGACAACGATATTCATTATGATTTCACGATTCTACCTATCAAAGAGAGAATTATGCAAATGCTATCCTTATTAATAAATACCCTGTCGGACGGTCTTGGTTGTACTCATTATCACGAATTATTGGAGCAGCAATTATTCATCTATCTAAGGGCTTATTATTCGAAAGAAGAGTTAGTTTCATTTTTTCATCCGCTACTTGGACGAAATTTGGATTTCAAAGATTTAATATTATCTAACTATAAATCAATAGATAACATAGCCTCATTTGCTGAAGTAGCCAATATGAGTGTATCGACTTTCAATAGACGTTTCAAGGATGTGTTCAATGAACCAGCCCATATATGGATGGCAAAAAGGAAAGCCGAACGGATATATATGGATATCGCCATCTCTTCAAAGCCGCTTTTAGAGATTGCATACCAATACAATTTCTCAAGTCAGGCTTATTTGACTTCATTTTGCAAAAAACATTTCGACAAAACTCCTCTTGAAATACGAAATGAGCAACATACAGAATGCTTGGAATTTGGTAATAGTGAGTAATTTTTTAGTTTTGGCGTTAAAACTAAAAAGAATGACTTATTTTTGAAAGTCTTGAAAGACAATTCAACCGTATCTTTGCACCAAAGATATGGACACCTAAATCCATCTCTCTCAAAGAGAGAGATTTGCAAAAGTAGTTATTTTTTCCTATTATTCAATGCTTTAACATTGAAAATGCTTGATACAATTGAATAATTAGCTTTATCGATCATCTCTTTATCTAATGAATCAAGATAAATTCTCGTCGTTTCCTCTGAGGTGTGTCCCATCGCATCGCATATTACAGATACGGATACGCCTTTATTCTTTGCAATAGTAGCCCAAGTGTGGCGGGCCACATAAGAACTCAGTTTTGATTTTAATCCAAGCATTTCGGAAATCTCGCCGAGATGCTTATTGTGCATTCTTAGAGCACTTGTGTAGGCTACGCTCTCTTTCCTTTGATTTGGAGTCAAAAGAGGAAATAAATAATCATTTTCGCCAGATTGCTGTATATACTTATCTATAATCTCTTTCATACAAGGGAGTAATTCAATTCTTATCCGTTGCCCGGTCTTGTGTCTATTGTAAATTATCTCATTATTATGAATGTTCTCACGTGTTAAGTGCGCAACATCCACAAACGCCATCCCCCGAGTTAAAACACTAAATAGAAACATATCTCTCGAAATATCCAATCTCGGATAGGATGTCAAGTCCAATTTTACTAATTTTCTGACTATATGTATGTCTACTGCTCGTTTGCGTGTTTTTGCTTCTCCCGTAAAAACACGCTTGAACGGCATCTTATTCTCTAATATAAACTCATTCTCAAAAGCATAATTATAAACAGCTCTAAAAATCCGCATATAAAATGAGATCGTATTAGGGCAAACTTCTTTCTCTTTAAGATGGACTTCAAACTGTTTCACAAACGAGGGAGTTATCATAGAAGGAATGATATCATCCTCATTTCTAAATAATTTCAAGGCTCTCAAGGTGCTCTTGTAATTATCCATTGTTGTAATTTTCCCTCGATTTCTTAACTCATTAATTCGGTACTCCATAATGGAGTAAAAGCTATCGGGTTTAATCACTTCATCAGAAGTATCTTCAACACTCTTAACCTCTCGGGTCACACGCTTAGTCCTTAAATTTTCAATGTTTTGCTGAAGATTCTCAATTACAGATTGCAGATTATCTTTTATTCTACATAGCAACTCATCTTGCGGCAGGTTTTTATTTTCGCCTTTTATGGTCGAAATATCATTCACCTTATCCAATTCAATAGCATACTCGGTATCCACCGTAATCACATTTGTTCTCTGGATCTCTCCACCTAAATTATCAATTCTTATTGAAACCATATTCGTCTTTTTTAGTTATTTGATTACGAAGATAGTATGCTCTACTCACATAATATCAAGAGGCGAATATGAATAGTAAAAATAGGCTGATTTCAGGTGTATGGGATTTGCCTTTATGCTTTAAATAAATGTCAACTTATCAAATACAAGTTTAAAATGATTTTTATTTTTGAATGGTGATGTACTCCGAATATTTAATCTCCACGTGTGGGTTGTCGCTGGTGATGGTTTGATGCACTGCTACAACCTTTTTCCAAAACAACCAACGCCGTTTGTACTCTATCCAAACAGCTTGTCGAAGCGTTACAGGAAGATGAATCTTTCCTATCAGACTATCCCTCTCTATAATGCCGGACAACTGAATATGTGGTGTAACCATAGATACCGATTTCACCAATACCGGCACCGTATCTCTAATAACAACGGAATCTTTTATCTGAGCCGTTATCTCGGCATTGACCTCTAAATAGTGCTTGGCTGCTGCTTCGAGATTCTTAATCTTAACACCCATCTGTTTGATTTTGGCTAAATCCTCGGCTCTGTATCGCTTAAATTCATCAACAGTTAGTCTGAGTGATTTAACATCGGTCGCCATAGAGGTAGAATCCACTCGCCACTGCTTCATATCAGAAAGCAGTGCATCGCTATTTTGCTGATAGCGGTCTCGCTCTTGTCGAATGGAGACAATACGTCGTTGCTGTACCCATACTGTCGCCACAAGCAACAGAAAAGCTATAATTCCGAATAACCTAATCTTGTTCATAAACTGATTCTTGTGGGATAAACCATAGATATTCCTCTTTGTATGGTGCAGGAAAGAATACCATATAGCCTTTTGCCTTGCGACTATGGTCTGTAAGGTCTTCCAGCACATATCCCGTTTCACCGAGCAGAGCATCTAATCGAAGCTCTGTTAATGCCGGTGATGGGATAGTTGTTATTTTACATCCTTCTGTTATCATCGGCTCATCTTATTTTTGTGATTTGAGCAATTCTTTTATATCCGCTCGCATCTCACGCAGATCCGTTTGGATAGAGACAAACTGTGTCATAGTAGCTTCAAACACAGCTTTGTCCAGTTTAATAGCATCAATGCGGTCATACTGATCGGCAATTTTCAGTTCCAGAGCTTTGCATTTTGAGGTCAGCTCTTGAATCTGAGTCGTGTTATTAATGTGCTGCACGTACATCGTGACGATGAACGAAACGATTACAATGAGTGAGCGGATGTTGTTGGTTAAAAAGTCTTTAAGTGATGTCATATTGCTGTATTATTGAATTAAAATTGAAAATGCTTCTTTAACTGCCCTGATAAGTGTGTCTGCTGCTACCGAATCTTTGAATATTCCATAAATCACAAGGGCTATGATAATCAGGATATAGATGATTCTCTCGGCTGTTTTACGACTAATCTTCCGTTTCATGGGGCGGCGGAGTTTGGGGTACAATAACGTTGAAAATGATATTGCCGTTCTCATTGCCGCCCTTACCTGACTGGGTTTGAGCGTGCTTGATGGGATAAATCTCCATTAAGGCTTTAGCGGCATTGACCGATACGGCACGAAGCGGAGCCGGTGAAAGCGGTACACCGAATTTATCGACATACTCACCCTTGGAGGTTTCCGACATCACAGCTTTCAAGGTCTCGGAAACTTGCAGTTTTACAGCTGCCGCTTCGATGTCTATATCTCTTTGAGCTATCAACTCCTTGATGTAGACGCTTATATGCTCTTTGGCAAACAGACGACGTGCAGCAAGAGCAATATTTTTCTTATCCTCGCCGAACACCTCTCTGTAACATGCTTCTGTTTGTCCTGCAAACTCCTTGTCACCATCGACAAAGAGTTCGCAAAACTCGATTTCAGCATTGGTTAGTTTTATCTCTTTTTCTTCCATTGATTATCTTATATACTAAGGAATAGGTGTTTTTTCAGGTAGCGGTTTAACCAAATGAGATTTTTCTTCTATAAGCTGCTCCATTAACAGTTCATAGAATACCTGAGACAACGCATCAGCGGCAGCCTCGGCGTCGGACAGTGAGTTGATTGTACGCATATTAAAGGCGATATTGAGATCATAACCGGATATTACCGCCATCATCTCCGTACCATCGTAATTCATTGCTCCGTATGTCATCCGTTCTGATGTCTCAAATGTTACTTTCTTTTTTTCTTCCATTTTGTCTAAATCTTAAAGTGAGCACGTGTTTTCTCTTTCTTGGCGATAGTAACCTCTCCGCCTTCCTGACGTAATCGGACTGAACATACGGCTGCTACATTGAGCGTGGCCGTTACGTCCGCACCTGCATCGTGAGCATCGTCCAGTTCAATACCTAATCGTTCAGATAACAGTTCCAGTTTATACGATGTGACTTCTGGCTGATGAGCAAAGGCAAACCGCCCCAAATCAATGGTATCGACATAGTGCGGCTGGAAATTACCGTAGAAGTCGGTCGTTCCAGCAAACACTTTCTCGAACTCCTTGACCAGTCCCGCGTAGTTCATCATCTGTTGCAAGAACCCAATATCAAAAGTGATGTTCTGACCGATAAGTATTGGTTTGCATTGATGCCCCTTGCTGAGGGTATTGCGTTTGGCAAACTCAATCACACTATTTGCCACCTCTTTAATATCAACCCCCAGCAGGTTCAGGGTCTCCATAGTAATTCCTGAATATGTGAGAGCAACAGGTTCATATTTCATCGGTACACCTTGCTCTTCCTCTAAAAGTGTCTGACGGGTTTTTAAAACCTTGCGTTTGGGCGTTCCGCCAAGTTCCTGCTTATTGTATGGTGTGATATACTTTTCATATCTCTCCAGCACCTCCCAAGTGTCCATTCTCACGGCTTGCATAGCCAACTGAGTACAGGCAGAGTCTATGCACGTCAACCCTCCAGTCTCAAAGTCCAGTACGATGGCGGTGTATATCTTGGGGTCTACTTTTGGTGCTGCCATTGCTGAATCTTTTTATAGGTTTCACGTATCTTATTCTCAAACTCTTCAAGTGTCCCGTTATTTTCAATCACGAAGTCGTAATAATCGAGCGGTAGTGGTGTCCTCTCATCGTCACGTTTGATTCTTTCGGGTGCTATACCTCGCTCAACTAAATTGTTGGTTGTCGATTCTACACGAATAGATACAATGTTAAACTTATGACTCTTTGTCTCTTTCAGATACTTCAAGCCTCGTTCATCTACCACATACGCACAATGCGTTTGTGGTGGCACTTGCTCTTCGAGTGCGAAATACTCATGTTCTGCAAAGCGGGTGTAGGAAAGCATCTGCGAACGACTGAACCGATGAGCATTTGCGATATAATAATGATCAATACCTTCAATCTCTCCTTCTCGCACAGGGCGTGTGGTGTATGACACGATAAGGAATGCGTTCAATTCATTTTGCAGAAGCTTCGAAAGATAGGTTTTGCCTGAACCGGAAGCTCCCACAATGGCAATGATGGTGGGTTTCATTTACATTTGTTCTATGATAGATGTTTTGTGAGTATTCAAACTGTTCGCTCCCGTGTAGTCGCTATATTTAACGATGACGGAGATGATAATCACTTTATCTTTTAGAGAGGTAATCGGGGCTTTGAAATCGTTGAGAAAATCACTCCAGCAGACCAACTCCATCAGGTCATTGTTCTGTTGCAGGGTCAGCTTGGCAAATCTTTTTTTCTCGCCGCTTATCTTATCCTTGTAGGATTTCTCCTCTACATCGGTAACAGTGGCACAAACCACGATACGTTTACCCTCGTTGTCCAAATCCATTGCACTGCGAAGCTCCATCCAAAAGGCTTTACCCTTAACCTTGGATTTGGTTTCGGAGGTATCGAAAATTTTACGGTAGTCAATCGAGCCGATACCTGAAACGGCTATCTGCTGCATCGACCAGTAATAATGCTTATCAAGTAGATCACTTGGAAAATCTTTCTCAGGCAGTTCAAAGCCCAGTTCTTTGGCAGCACGCTGTACAATGTAGTATCGGTCGGTAATGGTCTCAATTCGTTCGATATTATCAAAGCATCCTGCCAAAATCATATTCTTTACGTGCCGGGCATTGACAGGCACACGGGTTACTTCATCCGCATTGTCCGGGTCGTCCCAGTAGCTGTATTTTTTGAGTTTGTATCGAAAAATTCGATGGATAAAGTTTTCTATGGAGGTAAAATTACCACCTCGATTACGCTCGGCGATGATATACTCCACAGCTTTTATTCCGAGCATCTTTATACGGGTCAGCGACCAGAATATCTCATCGGTTGAATAATCGGTAAAGAATTTCACTTCCGACACATTCACATCCGGCGGCACAATCTTCGCCTTGGAGCATTGTTCCATCTCCGACATCAAAGCGGGTATCTCCTTGTCGTCCGCCCATTGCAAGGCTACGGTATAAAATGCGGTTGGATGGTTGGCTTTTAGATAAGCTCCCACATAGGCTGTAATAGCATATGCAGTAGCGTGACTGGAATTAAATAGGTAACTTCCAGACAACTGAATAACATCCCAAATCTTTATGGCATCTTCTTTGGGACAACCTCGTTCTTTCGCTCCACACATAAACTGTTCTCTCATTGCGTGAATCTTATCCATCCGCTTCTTGGAGATAAGTTTTACCAAATTAACACCATCTCCTAATGAAAAGCCTCCCACTTCACGGGCTATCTGAGCAACTTGTTCTTGCATGACAATTAAACCGTAGGTACTTTTTAAAGCCTCATACGTCCCCCACAGATAAACCGGTGCAACTTCGCCACGTTTACAAAGTAGATACTTTTCCGTAGAACCAGCCTCGATAGGTGCTGGACGGTAGAGTGCCGCAGCCGCAATCAGATCTCCGATACGTTCTGGGTTCATATCCATCAAGAACTTGGTCATACCCCTACCTGAAAACTGAAATATGTTTTGACTAAACCCATCAGAGAGTAGCTTATATACTTTCGCGTCGTCCAAAGTCCCTTTGACAATCTCCTCAAACGAAATATTGGCACAATAAACTCGATTGCATTCGTTGATGGTCGATTGAATTTTAGAAAGCTCCTTGATACCCAAACAGTCGTTTTTAAGTAGTCCAACTTCATCGAGTGAATAGCCGTCAAATTCGGACACCAATATGTCATCTACTTTCTTGATGGGGGTATAATCAAAGCACTCCATCTCTTCGCCGTCTTTGGTCTCAGGTGTTATTAGGATTGCTGAAGCGTGAACCGATGCCGAGCGTGGTTGTCCCATCAAGCCCCGAATATCCTCAATAACCTGCGGATAGTCTTGGATAAACTTATTTACCTTCTTGTTGACGGCACCCAACTTGAACAGGTCGTCCCAACTCATCTTGTCATCCTCGAAAATAGCCGTAATGTAATTGACGATACTGAGTGGTACACGGTGCACACGTGCCACATCTTTGATGGCAGCTTTGATTTTTAGTGTGGTGAGCGTTCCGGCAGAGAAGACGTGCTGTTTACCATTCATATTATATCGTCTCTCCAAATATTCTTTGATTTCATGCCTGCGGTTACTTTGGAAGTCGATATCGACATCGGCGAGTGATCCACCTGGTCCTTGCAGATAACCATCGCCAACATAACAATCTATCGCTTTCATTGGACTGCTATTACTCAGTTGTTTTATATTAATAATTTTCATACTGATAATCTATCTTTTGCCATTTGAAAAATCGATTCATCTTTTTCAATACCGATAAACCTACGTCCGGTATTTTCACAAGCAATCCCCGTTGAACCTGAACCCATACAGTTATCAAGCACGATCATTCTCTCATTTGTATAGGTTCTAATCAGGTACTCCAAAAGACTGATAGGCTTCTGAGTTCGATGTACACACTTGCTGGGATGTGGTTTCTGAAAGGAGATGATGCTGGTAGGATGTTTAAGTGTACTGGCTTCCGTTTCAATGGGGTTATACACTCCGTAATTCTGATTTACGGTCTGCTTTGTTTTGTATTTTGTTCCTTTGCCGTGATTTGGTTTGCCAACACTCTTTTGAGGATTGTAGACAGGAGCTTTTTTATAAAATACAGCAATACTCTCGTGCCTCCTGAGCGGCATGCGATTAGCGTTCAGAAATCCCGTTGAGAGTTGCTTATCCCATACAAGGTCGTACTTAAATAGATTACGATTGCTGTTTACCAAATCCACATAAAATTCTCCTTGAGCAAAAAGAACTATTGCCCCATTATCAGAGATGATAGAATCGTAGCATTCCCACAGTTTATCGAAAGGGAGTGGTTTGTCGTCTTTATGATTAGTAACGCCGTAAGGCAAGTCGCATAGAATCATATCTACTTTTATTCCCAGCTGGATAAG
>OGIS01000251.1_pt1 | contig 27513 bp, 29 predicted proteins | sample 1571821 | NCBI WGS metagenome assembly OGIS01 (sample SAMEA2581965, study PRJEB24529) | metagenome | biome: Human gut stool | place: China | collected 2011
TTTCCCTACACGACGCTCTTCCGATCTATTGTCCTCATTACCAAACCATAGTTAGTCTCTGGGGTGGTGTAGTTACATCTAATAACTACCAACCAAACCAGTTAGTTAAAGAGGAAGATATAGTTGTAGACAAAGACTTATTTCTTATTAACGCGGAGACAGGTAGTTTATACTTTGCTGGTGGTGGCACCTATGCTCAAATTTCAGCTATAGACGGCCATGAGGATTTTACATACATAGCTGGAGGAGGTGAAGCAATTGGAGCATTGTCTATCCTTGGAGGATTGTATGTAGTTAATCAGTCTACCAAACAGTGGGAATTAAAATACAAAGATACTGTAAGAGCTTATGGTTATGCTCACTTGGCTAGGTTCTCTACTGGCTGGGTATTTTATAAGGGAGGAGGAGGAGACGGTAAGAACTATGTTATTATAGTGTATGATGACGGTACAGTAAAGGAGCGTAGTGTTGTAGGTCCAGTCAGTAGCATATCAACTGGGCCTTATGATTACTGCTGTGTTGGGGCATCATATCATGGAGGAGCTAGAATATATACCTTCTTGGCTACATCTGTACCAGATTCTCTTACTTATTATACTCCAGGAATGTTTACACCAAGTGCAGTAATACAAGGGTTTCATTCTTCGCCAAGAAGTGTAGTATATAGCACTACTAGTAATTATACATACGTTAGTGCTAACCCAACTGGAACTCAATGGACTGCTGCAACCACTAGACCACAACTAACAGGTTTGACTAAAGGATTGTATGTAAATGAAGCTAGGACTAATACATTTATGCTTATAGGAAATAATATGAAGAGTGTGTCTACAGATAGGGGTAATAATTGGACTACCTCTACACTAGGCGCATACACTCTTACTGATTTAATATATGTAGATTCAAATTGGTATGCAATTGGTTCGAATGGAACTAAAAGACTCCTATTGCAGAATACAGCTTCTACATTTGACCAAAGTAATAAAATACTTGACTTGCCTGACTATTCTAGACAAGTAATTAAGATTAACGTATAATAAGTTAATATAATAAAAGCCCGAACTTAGTTTAATTACTAGGCTCGGGCTTGTTTTATTAGAAACTATTTATTCTTAAATTTAGCATTAGATACTTTAATAATATCTTCGTTATAAGCGGCTTCCGGGTCAAAGATGACTGGTTTACCGTTAAGCATACCTACATTCTCTGTGGTAATATCTCCGACTGTAATCTTGGAGTTCTTATAGGATGAATCATTAATTCTAGTCCATCCTTTAGCTTCAAACATCCTTGCCAACTCGTCAAGTACACTCATCTTTTTAATAGGCCCTACTTTGGTTTGAGTAAACACTGGATACATTCCATTCTCTCCTTGTAAGTAACCTTGAAGCTCAGTAGGCACTGCTCCAGGTACCTCATCTCTAGCTCTATACATTCTAAGACCTTCACGTAATTCATCCAAAGTTTTATACCCTCCTTCGGTTGGTTTGTACACTTTAACTACTTTAGTCGGGTCTGTCTTATGTTTAAACACCACATGCTTAGTTCCTTGTGTAGGGAGAATTTCTCCAAAGATGTCTCCAGTAGGTTCGAAGATACCATCTACCATTGTAGCTGTTCCTATCTTAGGATATGGATTGTTCTCAGTTGGGATAACTGTCTTACCAGTTGGCTTATGAGTCATAGTACCATTCTTCAAGTCATCTCTAAGACTAAAGATTACTTGATTGTTAGAGTATCCATTATCATATACATTGTTAAAGATTACTCCATCTGCGCCCATTTTATCTGCTGCTCGCTCTAATGCTGCTCTATTAGGTACATCACCTACAGTAACTATAGGTCTCTCCAACTCCAAGTCTCCTTCCACTCTATAAGGTCTCTTAGCAAATCTGTCTCTAGCCGCAGCTGCCTTCTCAGCTTTACCTGGAACAGAGTGGTTAGCTGCTGTTCTTGGATTGCCAAATTTACCTTGATACCATATACCAACTTCAGGAGCGCCTTCATGAATAGCATCCCACCTTTCTGGGAAGTATAACTTTGGGAATCTAGCACTGTTCTTATCATGTACTACATGTATGGATTGTCTAGGTCCCCCAACCTACATTATTAGGTAATGGTTCAACTGAAGGAGTTCCTTTGTTTATAGTCTTACTAATTACTCTAGCTCTAGCCCATTTATTACCACCAACAGCCATATCTTTTACTGGCTTTAACTTAGGTCCAAAGTTACGCATTCCAAATCCACCTGCCAAATTACCTATGTTAAAGAAATCTGCAACTACCGGATTCATTCCTGTAGTCTTAGAAAGCATATCAGCCCAGTCTTTATATTTGTCATTACTAGCTACATTGGTAATCTTATTAACTGCTTCATTACCTGCATATCCACCTGCTACTGATAATGGTCCAAATATTGCACCTGTTAATAATGTACTAACATAAGGTGCGGCTTCTCTCCTTCCTCTATCTACAGCTCCTGCTAGATTAATATTTCTAGGAGAAACTGTTACTTCTGGTAAAGTTACATTATTCATACCATTCTCATTATTAACTGGCAATACTATATTACCTCTCTTATCATAACCTCCCATATATTTAATAGGTTGTGCAGGTTCTTGATATTTAATAATCATACCATTCTCACCTTTAGGAATACCATTATATACCCCAGTAAGTACTTTAGCATAATTAGTAGCTTCTGCATATCTTCTCTTGCCTTTATTAGAACCAGTAAGCTTAGCTACAAACTTATTAATATCATCATTCTCATCAAAGTCATATAGTCTCTTTAAGAATTGTATCTTGTCTGCTGCATACTCATCCATAGAGTTATAAGACCTAAACTTCTGCTTAATAGCTTCACCTTTAGCATTTTTATCATTACCAGTTACATAATCACCTTTCCATGAACTACCAGTAGTTAAATTGCCAAAGTTGTATTTACCTTGTGCAGACTTACCCCAACTAGATTCTAATGCGTCTTGTGCTAATAACATTCTAATTGCATTATCATTAGTAATACCTGCCTTCTTATAGGCATTAATAAGTTCTGTAGCCCATTGCTTTCTGTTAGTATATGGACTCTTCCAAGTTGAGTTGGCAGTAACAGGTTTATCAGTAACAGGTTTACTAGCTACTGGCTTATTAATTACTGGCTCTACTGTAGGATTATTAGCTACTACATCAGGTTCATTAGTATCTCTTACTGGTACTACTAAAGCCTCTGGTTTATCGTAAGTTGTATTATAATTATACTCACTAAATGGATTAATAGGATTAGTAATATCAGTGTAATCTATTGTAGGATTACTTACTGGATTATAACTTACGAACTTCATTCCTTGTTGAGCTTTCTTGATTCGCTTCTTATAGGTTGAGCGACTTGATTTGATGAACTTCTTACGCATATCCCTCTTACCGTTAATCTCTTCTTGTTTCTTTAGCAGAGGGGACTTCTTAAAATCAAATCTTCCACCATGTGCCATAGTTACTAATTCTGGATTTCTAACAGACTTACCTTCAATCCATATAGGATTAGATTGCTGTAGTATAAACGGACGACCTACTTTATCCATTAATGCAGCTTGTTTAGTAAGCCTAACTTGGTTAGCAGTATTAGGAGAATCATTCCACCTCTTAGCATAGTCAGCAGGATTAAATTTCCACATATCTTGAGAAGTCTGTCTAAGCTTACCCTTATTCATTTGAAACTTAACCAAGTGTCCAGCAACGTCATCAATAGGACCTATATAATCGGTTCCTGGCTGCCTAAAGGTCATAAACTCTTTATCTCCCATACGCATTACTGGTTCAGTCTCCTTACCAACAACCTTGCTGATTGGATTCTTTCCAGCATAATCAGTAAACTTTGTAACATTCTCAAACTTAAGAGGTCTACCAGAGGGTACTACTGCACTCATTTCGTATCTTCTGTTATGAACTCCAGGATAAAGCTGCTCATATCTATCCCCATGACTAAATCCTCTCCTTGCTTCATTACGGCTAATAGGTTTGATATTACTAGTAGCTTTATTAAAGAACATTCTTTTAACTACTGGATTCTCATCAAATATATATTTAGCTAATAGATTCCTGCCTTCTAAATTTCCTCCACCTAGTATTGAAGAACCTGTGTAGTCGGCTGGCATTGTTTTTATATCTTGCAAACTTACTGATGCATTACCGTTAGTTCTCTTGGCAGCTTTATAAGCAGCCACTTTTAATGGTAATTTCTCTACCTTAGATAGAAATGGAGTAATTCTGTTAGCTGTTGCCATTGCTATATTAGAAGGAGTCCTTGCTTCCTTATTAAATATCCAATGATTCTTGTTAATAGGATTCCAAGCTAGGTCAGCGTCACCTTTAATTGATTTAGTTATTAACTTGTCCTTTCCAATCTTATATCCTTTAGCACCACCATACCAAGCTCCTGGATTAGTATAAATTCCAATTTCGGACGGAATGCCAGTTTTATCTTCCAACCAGTTACCCCAGCCCCCGGTAAGCTTATCCACAGTCATATTACCTAAAGCTCCTCCTACAACAGCGGCTGGAGTTGTTACTAATGCAGCGCCAGCTGCTGAAGGAAGTATAGTTCTTTCTATTCCAACTAGAGGATTAGTCTCATTGGACATAGAAGCCTTGAATCTGGCTTTAGCTCCCTTAATAGGATGCCAATAGTCTCTATTTCTTTCAGCAGCTGACCTGGTATCATTAGAAGGTTCTCCACCTAAATCTACAATGGAATACTGTTTAGGTTTAGCTTTAATAGGTTCATGAATTTCTGGCCTAACTACTTTAGTATTATCGGACTCTATGGTGTTTCCTTGTTGTAGTTTAGGTATTACTTTCATTATTTATTCGATTTATCGTTATTGGTGAATCTCTTCCATATTCCTGTTACTGAATCTATGCCAAGCAATCCCATACAACACAACAGGACTGTGTCTATCATTAATGGGGCTTGAATTACGTTTATTGCACAGTATATTAACACTCCCAAGCAGACAAACCACCCTACTACTCCGCAGAGTCTCTTAGATGATATGCCAGAGTGGGATGTGAATACTTGCTTTAAGAATGTTACAAACTTCATTATATAATTACATTTATAGAAATATTAGCTGTGTCCCCTCCTATATATGCCTGATTTATTGGTATTTCAGTAGTTACCCCAGATTGGCATATTGCGTTATTTGTTACACTATCTGCATCTACAGTCACCCTGTATGTACTGAAATATCCAGTGAACAATAATTTAGAGACATTAGTTGAATCAGTTGGTAAATCAAAGTGGAAGTTTCTGTCAAAGAAAGTTACCCCTTGATAGTCTAGAGTTCCAGACCTAGGAATTGTTATAAACCCATCTGGAACTCCATCTATGTAAACATCTGCTACAAAGTCATAGGATTTAGACGTAAGCCCAGAGTTAGTTATTGAAACATGTATATTGAAGTCATACTGGAATGTTGACAACTGTATATCCTCTTCCTTAACTAACTGATTATTAGCGTAATTATCGTTAGTTTCAAGTCCGAAGAACTCTACTCTATCTCTAGTGGCACACTTGGTTGGAGTATTTGTACCTCCACCAGCTAAATTAATTAAATATTGTTCTGTTGCAATTTTATTTGTCATTTTAAATACTTGCTATGTATTGTTTATACACATAACGGCAAGTAGACCCTGTACTGGTATATTCTGATTAGTTCCTATATTAAGTCTATCTGTTTCATAATTAGAATAGTGATTCATAGTCTTTACATTATTTAATAGGAATGCTACGTAAATATTACTTCCCCCCCGACGGTAGGTTATCATTGAACTGTTGCTTAGTAATGCATCTATTGTTCGCAACTCCGTCTAAGCTCAAGCCTTCTGCTCTAGCTTCAGCTGCTGTTACTAATTCATTAGTACTTTCCATTATTCTTGATATTCTCTTAAATTACCAATTGTTACTTCAAATTCATCTGATTTCATATAGGGTGATACATCTGCATCTTTAGCAGCTTCATTCAAACAGAATATATCTGAAGGAAACGATAGTGCCTTTACCCTTATTTGCTTAAGTAGTCTGGAGTGTTTGGCTTTAGACCAAACCCAGACGTCAAATATAAAATTTCTCATACTGCGATTAATGTACTTTAATTCTTAAATGTTAAGAATTACTAAGTGCAGAAGCAATCCACTTTTGATTGGAGCCTTTGTTAAGGCTAAAGTGCTGTAAACCACCTTGATTTATATTTACGTATAATGTGAACATATTAGCTATTGGAATTCCGACTATTGTCACACTAATACATATTGGCGTACCATTAGATACTCCATAATACAGTAACTGAAATGGGACCATGTCTGTCATATTAGACTTCACAATCTCCATTACAGCACTATCAGCACTGTTAATCTCTAGATTACTACTTCTACCTGGATGAATCAAATCTTTTGTTGTTAAAACTAGGGTCTGAACCCCCCCCATAGACTTGAGTGCGTCATTCACTTGTTTAGTGGTAGGGCATTTGTTGTCTTCATTTTGAATTAAAGCCATGATTGTTATTATTTAATAATTCTACGTTTAATTTGCACACCTCTCTTAGCTATTAGCATAGTATTACTTCTTTTGTTGTTAGCATTACTAGCGAAGGTATTATGCAGTTTAGCTATCTCGTCATCACTAAGGGTATTAAACCCTGAAGGTATTTTAGCTCCCTTAGTTCTCATCTCCTGAATATCTGTACCTTTTAATTGCCTATTAGGGTCAATATAATAATTACCATTCGCATCTTTCATATTTACATTGGCTCCTCTAAATCCCCACGTGTCCGCATGTCTTTCATTAGGTTGGGAGCTGTACACTTGAGACTCTAATGGTGTAGAGGATTCATAATCCACTCTGTTATTAATACCAGGATTGGCCTTTAATATCTGCGGATTATTATCTCCAACCATGTGTCCAATACCTTCATGCCAAGACACATCGCTAAATCTTCCAGAGAATGGGAATGAAGGAGCATTGTATGTGTATTGCAATCCTGCTGGATATGCTGCTCCCTTATTTTGTCTCATAGCTACTTGGGCAGCTTGAGTCACATTACCAACCTTCCCTTTATATACATTTGGATTAGAATAGAACTTAGAAGGTTCTACATATTCTGCCCTGTTAATTTGGTCAGTAATGTTAGCAAGGTTAGATTCATTAACTTGAGATTGATACTTAGGCTGTTTAGCACGTTCTTTATACCATTCTATAGCAAAGTCTTTCATCCCTCTAGTTTGGGCTTGATATCTCTGGTCCTCTGGCAATTTATAATTCTCTTTAGGATTAGGTCTTGCTACAGCTCCCTGTTGTGCCCTAATAATCCCTCTTCCTTTAGTTGAGATTCTCATAATATCCATTTAAGCCAACCGTAGCTGAAAGTCTTCCTCTTATATTCTGGATGTTCAGCCGCGTATCTAGCTTCTCTTTCAAATGATATGTTTCTATAGGCAGTGTGAGCATTGCCACTAGCTAGTAATTTAATAAACCACTCTATTACATACCATAAATAGAAGAATACTATTCCCATTTCTAATATCTGTTTCGTGTGAGTCTTCTCATGTGTAACTGTAGCTTGACTCATTCTCTTTATATAATCCTCACTTCTAGTAAACATAATAGCACAAATATTCATAAATGAATATCCTTTTACCGGAAGTAACGGATTGATAAAGAATAGCAATCCTTTAGATTTGTCGTACTTAAATTTCATAGTTAATGCTTCCATTTAGCGGCATTATCAACTATTGCAGAACACAGAATTAAAATAGTATCCATATCTAAATCTGACTTAAGTTGATTAACTGCCATACATACTAATTGTATATTATCTATAGTATAACCTTTTGAGGGCATTATCTGGTCAATGCTAACATTCGTATAGATTCGACCTTCTCCTAATTCATAAGTCATGTCTAATCCAGAAATTGCACACTTGCCATTTTGTGCCTTCCATACGGTTAGTAAATCTTCTTTAGTAATAGTGAAAGGTATAGATTTGTCTATAGCTCTGGATTTAGCTGCAAGCCAACGTGCTTGTAAAACCTTCTCTAGTTTAACGTCGTTATCATAAGTAGCTATAGCAGCTTTCCTTTGTTCTAGTTTACAGGAATTGCACCTACACTCCTTATTCTGACGTAAAGTGTATTTATTAGCCCCTGCATAAGTAAACTCACTAGGCTCTTTATATTCTCCACATATGTGGCATAAGAGCTTCCCATCTTTCCATTCGGTATTCAATTTGATTCGGTCTTCACAATCCCTACATGTAGTGTGAAAGTTTAAGCCGTTTGTCTTGCGTGAATACTTTCTGAAGTTGCTTATATTCTTGTCTAGCAACCTCCCACATACGTCACATTGCTGTTGCAATCTTTCTTCTTTCTTCATGTTTACTTCTTAGACCAAGACGCCGCATTCCGTGCAAAATTAGCTCTCTTCTTCTGTAACGGAGTCGCATTAGGATTGTTAAGTACAGACCTAGCATGTTCTTGAACACTCTGTCCAGCTTTCTTAGCTGATGCAGTAAATTTGCCGCGATTCTTCTTCTTAATATGAATCTTGCTTCCATTTTTATCTTTCCTTACTAACTTACTACCACATCTAAACATGGGAACCTCTTCTAGGTCCGCATCATCGAGTAACTCTTTCAGAGCCTCATTAATTCTTGATAATTCCTCTGCGTTAAATTCCATAATTAAATTACATGTTAAATCACTTTTTTATTCACAAAGGTATTGCTAAATTTGCACATTATCAAACAAATCAGATGAATTAATGATTTAAGGTGTCAATGTAAATAAGTAATAAAGAAACTAAACTATTATTAATCTCTAACCTTTAAATCAGTAGATTAATGTTATTGGGCAAACTAAAAGAGGTGTACAGGTGGATTGACAGTTGGAGTTCTGGTGTTAAGACGATAGTCATTATAATGCTTGCATTCTTGATGGTAGAGCTTCATTTCTCTTCACACACTAAAGCTATTTTAGAAGATTATAGACAGGCAACTGTTACGGAGAAGGTATTAGCTGAGAAATATACAGAGATGATTACTCCACAAGTTAACGGGCATATAGAGCATATTCTTATGGAAGATAAGGATGCGTCGAATGTCTTGTTATTGAATTACCATAATACCTTACAAAGTACACATGGTTTATCATATCGTTATTTAACAGCTCTTACAGAGAAGAGAAGAGGGTATGAAACTAAGGCAACTATTAAGATATGGAAAGAGTTGGAGTATATTAACTACGGTGATGAGCTTGGAAGGATTAATGACAACCAATTCATTAGAATGGACACTATTGAGAACTACTACAGAACATTCCCTAATTTAGTAGTTTTATTAGAAGAATCTGGAGCAAAGTCTGCTGCGATGTATCCGATTGCTGGAATTGATGGACCTATAGGAATGATTGTTGTTATTTATCCAGTTACTAAAGAGTACTATTTGGGGTACTATAACTCCGTTATTGCTCCGTGTATCCAACCTCTATCTACCTTATTAGATTATAACTCAATTAGGAAGAAATTTAAAATGAATTATGAAAGTAGACAAGAGGAACAAGGAAATATGTTACAACGATTCTTCCCATATGTATTGGAGTGAAATCGACAATACTATATACACTTCAGTAACAACAATGATACATGAGTTCTGTCAAAAGTTCGACAGTGATTTCTGGTCGCAGTACAAAGCATTACAGAAGCTATTAAGTGCTGAACAGTTTGCCATGGAGAAGAAGAGACTATTAGAAACTAAACGTTTTGATAAGAAGTACTTCTTAGACATGTACGATTTAAATGAGACGGAGTTTAATTCTGCACAACAGGATATACTGGATGAGTGGTCTAAAACTAATGCCGATTCCAAGGAAAGAGGTACAAAGATTCATAGTGATTTGGAACATCAATACTTAGGTAAGAGTTCATGCCAAATGAGAAGTTACGGTTTAGGCGGAACTTTTGAAGTTAATACTAATGAATCTTTAGAGAAGAATAACTTAGACCTACTAAGCATAGAAAGAGGAGTCTTCCCTGAATATATGATATACAGAAGGTCGGACGACAATAAGTTTAGGTTGGCAGGTCAAATTGACTTACTTATTAAGGACGGAAATGACATTTACATTGTTGACTACAAGACTAATAAAAGTATTGACGAGAAATCTTACTTTGATACCAGGACTAAGAAGAGTCAAATGATGAAGTATCCTATGAATAACTTAATGGACTGTAATAAAGTACATTATACTTTACAACTATCTACCTATGCATGGATGCTTCAGAAATTAAATCCTGATTTTGTTATTAAGAAGCTATTGCTTATACATTATGACCATAATGGTAACGTTACAGAACATGAGTTAGATTATCTTAAAGATGATGTGGAACGTATGTGTAAGCATTGGAAAAAACAGTGTATACTTGAGGAAATCAAGGAGAAGAGAAAGCCTATAGAGTTCTAATGAGCTAGTTCATAATCATAGAGTATCTTTCAAACTGGGATTTGAGATATTAAAAGTAAAGTATAATTAAAGCTCATTAGAAATCTATGGGAATTACTAATATTGTAAATGGGCACTTGAACGAGTTACTGGGTAATAACGAAGAAATAGCTAAAGCTCGTATTAGAATATGTAAGAAATGTCCTATTATGAAGGATTCGTTTATGGGGTATGTATGTAGCAGTAAACTGTGGCTAAACCCTAAAACAGGAGATATATCAACAGAACGTAAAGATGGTTATAAACGTGGATGCGGGTGTAGACTTAATGCTAAAGTTAGAGATATTAAGTCTTCATGTCCAGCATGTAAATGGTAAATGATTTAAATTATGAGTAATAACGGAACAATGGATGTAATGTTTGGGGGTAAAGGATTAAGCTTTGCCGGTGCAGATGGATTTAAAGATTTAAAGAAAGAAGCTGCTGTGGAAGCACATAATAAAGCAGTAGATACTTACACTAAAGCACTTAATAAGAACATTAAAGATGAATTGGAGAAAGCGGAGGAAGTAACAGAGAAGATGAATAGTATGGAAATTATGCCTATTAATTCATACGTATTGGTTAGACCTTATGCTAAGAATCCGTATCAAAAGATAGAAGTGACTAAAGGCGGACTTATTATACCAGAATATGACGGAGCATTTAAGAATCCAGACACCGGAGAGAAAGATACAGAGTATCAACTTTCAGTTGTAGCTAATGTTATAGAAGTAAGTCCTTTGTGTAAGTTTATTAAACCGGGAGACGATATATATTATAGGCGTTCTTCTGGAGTACCTGTTCCGTTCTTCAGACAAGGATTTGAAGTTGTAGCTGAACAGCAAGTGCAGGTGGTTATTAATGAAGGTTTAAAAGAACGATTTAAAAGTATAGAATAATGGAAGAGAAAGTGTTTTATCAACCAGGAGATGTAGTAACATTAAGACAAGACATCCCATATAAACCTCAGATGATTGTAGTTAAGAAAGAGACGATGACGTTTAGACCATCTAAGGATGAGAAGAAAGATGAATATTTCAAGGGTATTAGATGTAGATGGTTCTCTACAAGAGGAGAGCTACAAGAAGCTATCTTTAATACTAAAGACTTAATTAAACTATAATGGCAACTAAGTTTCAACAAGGTGGGCAGGACGACCAAGAGTTGTTCTCTGCCTACCTTATTAAGTTATTTAAGCCTAAGTCTCAGCAGGAGTTTGAGGATACTATATCCAAACTCTCAGAGAGGGAAATTAATGAAATCTATAAACAATACAAGAGTATGGAGAATAATCAAACTATCATGGCTAAGATGGGAGCCAAAATTAACTACATTAGCAGATTGCAAGGTAAGTGTCCAGAAGGTTATGAGGTAGAGAGATTCATGGCTGGAGGATGTGTTAAATGTAGAAGGAAAGCAATGGCTGAAGGCAGTAAAGCTATGGACGTATTCAAAGATAAATGTGGAGGTAAAGCCAAGAGACGCATTAAGAAGAGCGAGAATGGTGATAAAATAGCAGTTAATAAGACTGATACTGTACACACCAGTAAGGGAGTATATAATGTTAGTAATAAGAAGCTCCCTTATAAGAAGATGTCCAAAGCAGATTACAAAGGACTACCTTTAAAAGACAAAATGAAAGTTGATATGAAAGACCAGGCCAACGGCAGAGGTGCTAGCGGAGCAGGTGCAACTAGAGGTAGTAATATAGGTAAAAAGTTAAGCGGTGGCACTATTACTTCGTTCAAGTGCGGAGGAATGGCTAAGAAGAGAATTAAGAAGAATATGGGCGGAACTGTTAGCAATAAATGGAGTATTCCTAGTAAAGCTAGCGGTGATGCTATTAAACACATTAAAGGTGGACCAGGCTCAGCAGATAGCACTAGAGAAATGAAATTTAATGGGTTTCAGAGGAAAGCACTAGCTGGTAAGCCTTATAAAAGCAAATAAATATGAAAGTATTCCTATTTGATAATGGTACTAATTCGGTGATTGTGAATGAGCCAGAGGTTCTTCTTATTAAGGAGTTCGCAGCTCTATGGACTAATGAAAGGAATAAGACCAAAGAAGACCCTACGGGAGTTTGCAAATCAAGAGCTTATAGAGAGCTTGTTTACATATGGCTAATGTTAGATTGGGCATCTCCATACTCTGATTATACAGAGCAGGAAAGGCATCAAGCATGTCTTCAGGATGCTAATTTAAGTGAAGAGGAATGGGCAGACCCAATCTTCAGAGCCGCATGTAGGAAGTACAGAGATATTCAAAACGAATCTAGAGCACTTAAACTCATTAAGTCTGCCCAAGGTGTAGTTGATAGAATTACTGATTACTTTGACACCATAGATTTATCTGAAAGAGACCCAGTTACTAATAGACCTGTTTGGAAAGTGGCTGATGTAATGAAAGAAATGCAATCAGTTTCTAAGGTTATAGAAGAACTTAAAACTCTTGAGTATATGTACAAGAAAGAGCAAGAAGAAGAGACTGATAACAGAGGTGGTGGTGAAGAAGGACGCTATGACAGATAATTATGGCTGGACGTGGAAGACCTAAGAAGAAAGTCGAAGTTCCAGAAACAGTTCAAGAGTTAATACAGAGAGTAGAACCAGAATTGATAGAGGCTATTCCATACGTAGACCCTATTGTAGAAGATGAACCAGTTAGCACGCCTAACATTGTATGGGATGTAACATTAGATACTGAGATTAAGCATTTCGACCCTACTCTATCTTATGAGCTGACTGGATATCGACCAGTGGATGAAGAAAGAGGATTAGATTTTAATCCAGAGTGGTTCACTGAAGCTAGACAGATTAAACTAAGAGATGGCAAATACTGTGCCTATCCTAAAGGAACTAAGAAATATAATGACTTTTGGGACGAAGAGGTTAAAAGATGTAATCGAGGATATGAATCACATGGATATAGAATCACAGGTGATAATTACTTCTTCCTTAATTATTATAGGTTGAAGAATACTGATGTATCTCAAGCTGGTACCGGTCGTGAAACTACATTCCCTTCATTCTTTAGTAAGCAGTATGAGTACTTCCATTACATAGAAATGTGTGAGAAGTTGAAGAAGGATGTGTGCGCCCTTAAAGCTCGTGGAGTCGGATTCTCCGAAATTGCAGCATCTTTAGGAGTTAGGTTATATACAACTGTTAGAGGTTCACATACAGTATATGTAGCATTTACCGAGAAATTCGTTAGTGACGTGCTTCGTAAATGCTGGGAACAGCTTGAATATTTAAATGCTGATACAGAAGGCGGCATGAGACATCTAAGACAGAAGTATAATTCTGATATGCATAAGAGAGCTTCTCTTCTTACTAAAGACAGAGAAGAATTTGGATTCATGTCAGACATTATTGGTTTCGTAGTAGATGTTCCTCGTAAACTCCGTGGAGACCGTGTGGATAGATTGTTCTTTGAAGAATCTGGTTCTAACCCAATCCTAGTAAAGACTTACTTACAGAGTACAGCTCTTGTAGAAATTCTGGGTAATAAGTTTGGAACTAGATTTGTGTGGGGAACAGGTGGAGACCAGGGACCTGCACTTGACGGACTTAGTAAGATGTTTTATAATCCAGCTGGATATAATTTCTTACCTTATAAACATAACCATACTAAAGACGGGTCTTATGCTTTTACCTCATTCTTCATACCTGCCTATACATTCGTAGCAGCAAATGGATATGTAGACGATAGAGGAGTTACTAATACTGCGAAGGCTAAGAAGTTCTATTTAGACCAAAGAGAAGCTCTACTAGCTAACCCGAAGGAGCATTTAATTGCATGTGCAGAGTTCTGTTTTACTCCTGATGATGCTTTGGCTCTAGAAGGAGATAACCAGTTTAATACTGTATTGTTAAGTGAGCAACTTGCTAATATTAAATTACATAAACTGGGACCACATATTGATGTAGGCCAGTTAGAGTATAATTTTACTAACAACCAGCACACAGAGGAAGCAATTGATAGTGTAAGATTTGTTAGTAATCCTAAAGGTAAGGTTAAGATACTTGAACATCCGATTAGAGGAGAACATGGAGCTGTACCTAGAAATTTATATGTTGCTGGTATTGACGGTATTGATATGGGTGGTGAAGACACTTCTGATAAGACTCAAGACCCTTCTGATTTCTGTGTAGTAGTTAAAAAGAGAGCTTATGGGTTAGATGAACCTAAAATAGTGTGCTATTATAGGGACAGACCTAAGACTTTACGTGAAGCACATATGACATGTCTTAAGATATTGCAGTATTACGATTGTCAGGCTGTTCTTGAATCTACTAGAATGTCTACTCTGCAATTCTTTAGAGAGAAACATAAAGAGAATAGACATTTGATGAGAAGACCTAGAGCTACTCAATCTGACATACAAGGAGGTCGTAGTAAACAATTCGGAGCTCCTGCTACTGAAGTAGTAATTAGGCATCAATTAGATTTAATAGCTCAACATATAGAAGATTATTGTCATAATATATGGTTTGAAGAAATTCTAGAAGAAGCAATTAAATACAGTTATGAGAATAAACGTAAGTTTGATATTATAGCTGCATGGGGTATGTGCGAACTAGGAGACGAGGAATTAATGGGGGTAGTTCCTAAAGAAATGGACAGTCCTAATAACAAACTAAGACCTTTCGGTTATTGGGTTGACGAAAGAGGAATTAGACATAAAGGAGTTATTCCAGAGAAACAACAGATAGTACCTAAGTTTAATTTATGGCCTACACAATACGATGACCCTACAAGAATTAGAAGTAGCAATCAGAGATTTATTCAAACAGATTTATCATAAAGAATATGTGGCTAAATTAAAGCTAGAAGAGCTACAAACTGCCGAGGGGACACATAGGGGTTATAAGTTAACACTTGGCATGAATAATATAGACAAGCCACTTATTATATCGTTTGAGGGTGGTGAAGTAGCGTATCTTAAATTTCTTAGACAGGAATTAAGAGATAGAAGATTAGGCGACACACATTATTTCCTAGGATATAAACAATATAACGGATTAGAGAGTTGTAATGAGTGCACAGAACAGGAGTGATGAGTACTTAATGGAGCATATTGATAAGGCAGTGTCAGAATTAGTATTTCCTAAGTACAAATTACAGAAAGCATATAATTATTATAATGGATATAGAGATGCCGAACAATATAGGTATCTAGAAGAGAATTTTGGAATAGGTAATCCTACTTCTATAGAATTTACTCCTCTTATCAGGAAGCATGTTGATGCTTTACTTGGAGAATACCTAGGTACTCCATTACTGCCTAAAGTGTCATGCAAGGATAAAGAAACTATATCTAAGATATCTAGAGATAAGGAATTACAAATTAATAAGGAAGTATATCAATACTTACAACAACACCTTAATAATCAGATACTAGCGTTCTTAGGAGGACAAGAAGTAACTGATAAGGCTGTAGAGGCTCAACTTAATAAGTTAGTAGAAGATATTAATAATAGCTTTGTTAGCGAGTATGAAATAGCTGCACAGAATGTTGTTGAGTATATAATCCAATCTAGAGATATTAACTTACTTACTAAGTTAAAGAACCTGTTACTTGACTTACTAGTAACTGGCATGAGCTTTTACCAGGTTCATCCTAGTAGGAAGAGAACTAATATAGAAATAGAGGTATTAGACCCACGTAATGTATTCGTTGATAGAAATCCAGAATCTGTATATGTTAGAGATAGCTACAGAGTAGTTATTAGACGTTGGTTAACTAAGCAACAAATACTTAATAAATATGGTCCTCAACTAGATACAAGTAGTATCAATGAATTAGAGGAGATGTTTGAGGGATATTACGATAGTAGTTATATATATGTACGCGCTATGAGCAATCAAGCTACTGGAGCTCCTATTACAGACGGACTCGAGGCGGGTAAAGAAGTAATACCTGGATTCCCTACCGACTACTATGAGACTTACAATTATAAGTTAATACCTGTGTTTGAAGTTGAGTGGATTGATGTTGATAAAGAAGGAGAAGATTATGTAGAGAATAGATATGAAGGAGTTAAAATCGGAGAATCTATTTACATTCTTACTGGTAAGTCTCCTGATGTAGTTAGAACTAAAGATAATCCTACACACTGTGGATTGTCAGTTAATGGTTTGTTCTTTGTAAACAGAAGTAACGAACCATATTCCCTTGTGCTTGCATGTTCACATCTTCAAGACAAGTATGATTTGATTACTTTCTTTAGGGACAATGTAATTGCTAATAGTGGTACTAGTGGAGACTGGATTGACTTTAGTATGCTACCTATGGCTCTTGGTGATGATTTGACTGAAAGATTGCAGAAATTCATTGCCTATAAGAAGACTGGTGTGGCTCCTATTGATACTTCACAAGAAGGTAGGGCATTTAACAACAATACTTCTTTTGCTGGATTTGATGACTTATTAAAAGCTGATACTATTCAGGCATTTAATATGGCATTGCAGATGTTAGAAGAGCAGACATCATCTATTACTGGAGTGTTTAGAGAGAGATTAAATGGAATAGAAACCAGGGATGCTGTTAGTAATGTTAAGGCAGGTATGAGAAATTCTTATATCATTACTAAATCTTACTATCAGCAAATGGATACTTTGGCAGAGGATATTCTGATTGATTCTCTTAATTGTGCTAAGAAGGTATGGAAACATAAACCACTTACTGGAACTTTAGTGCTAGGTGACAAATTACAGAAAGTATTTACTGCTCTCCCTGAACATTTTACTTTTACTGACTATGATATTCATGTAATAGCTAGTAGTAGAATTATGGAGGAAATGCAGAACATGCAACAATTAATGATTGAATTCATTAAGAGTGGTCAATTAGACCCAGACATAGCTATGGAGTGTATGACTGCCAGAAGTATGACTGAACTTAAGTCTAAATTGTCTAAGGCATTTCAAAAGAGAAGAGAAGAAACTCAGAACACTGCACAGATGCAACAACAGAACGAAGAGCTACAGAAGCAACTTCAAAAGGCAGAACAAGAGAAAGAGCAGCTTAATAATAAGATTGCATCTCTTAATGAAGCTAAGATTGCTATTGAAAGACAAAAGGTTGAATATGACTATGAGATTGGAATTATTAAGGCTAATGCTGATAGAGATTATAAGCAGAGTACTTCTGATAATGACACCAAAAGAACAGATATTGAGATAGCCCAATTGTACGATGGGAATCAGCAGAATAACGAAGTGAAGAACGTATAATGGAATTAAAAATTAAAGTTTGCACTAACGATAGCTGTAAGGTAATCATACTTGACGATACTGGTACAGGAGAGAATGGCTATTTGCCTGAATCTTCTTCAGTCATCGTCAAGAACAGATTCAAGTACTCTGACACTGTATCTATTGATGTCTTACAACATAATAAGGCAGATGGGCCTGAAATACAACTTCCTGTTTACACTTTACATGATGACGGTAATAAGTCAGTAACTATGCCAGTAGGGTTTGATGGGTGGTTTAATGTATATCATATAGTTCTGCCGACTAAAGATTGGTTTGATAGAGAGATAGGTAAAACGGCTGGTTCAGCTGTAACTATGTATGCCACTGTGTACTATTCGGACGGCATCTACATCTATAAGTATTTTAATGGCACATCTACGACCGTAACTGTAGATGAGATAGTAGAGAGGAACGTAGAAGATACTACAATTTCTAGGACATATAATAATTACGTGTCTATTTGTTTTCTTAAGAAATGTTATATATCTTTGTGCCAGCAAATATTTAATAGCAGAGGTTTCAGTAAATGTTGGAGTAAGAATGCTGTAGCGGCCGAATTATCCTACAAGAGAGATTTAGTCTGGATGGCTATTAATGTAATCAAATATATGGTTCAATCTAATCAGTTAGCTGAAGCTGAACGAATCATAGAACAAATAGGAGGTTGTAATGGCTTGTGTAAATCAGAATACAGCAAATGGCCAGAGCAAGGCTGTGGATGCTCTCAAAGATAAGGTGATTTGTGAATACAAAGAACTGCTTAAGTATTTAGAACGGGGGCATAGATATGACTACCAACTAATTCTCGAAGAGATAAGTCTCATCGAATTGCTAGAAGAGAATGAAGTTAATAGGTCTGAATTTGTAGAACAATTTTATCTTAATAATAAATGGCAGATAACTCTATTTTAACACCAGGTGGTTCTGGAAATGAATGTATCAATCCTGTTAACGAACAAATTGATACTTCACAATTTCTGAAAGTAGATTACCGCTTAGGGGAGTTTGAGAGTGAGTCAGATAAACAAATTGCTAGAATTAATCTTGGAGCTGCTGGCATTAATGATGTCTATGATAAGACTTCAGCAGATTTAAAGACATTAGAGGCAGTTAAGACCTCAATGGATACTCACCTAGCTACTGAAGACCCACATAATATAATTCCTACTATAGAAAGTAAACTGGAGGGTTTTGTTAAAGAGGATGGAACCACACCATTCTTAGCACCTCAAACAGGTGTTGACCCGTTGACAGACTTTCATTTAACAACCAAGAGATTCGTGACTGCTTTAATGGACAGTCATTTAGCTAAAACAGACCCACATAATATAATTCCTCTTGTAGAGGAAATACTTAAAGTATATGTAACTACTGACCAGATTTATAGGAAGGTAGAGTTATATACTAGAGAACAAGTTGACGACTTAATCAAGAATTTCGTTAGACGTGACGGAACTACTGCATTTTTAAAACCACAGTTAGGAGTTACTCCAGTAGCTGATGGGCATCTATCTACTAAGAAATATGTAGATGATGTAATGTTTAAACATTTAGTTGATGCAGACCCTCACGGATTTGTAACGTTACTTAATCAGAGACTAAACAACTATTTCAGGAAGACTGAAACTTACTCTAGAGCAGAGACTTATTCAAGAGCTCAAATTGATGCCATTATTAATCAATTGGTAATTGATGCGGCTAGAGGGGCTATTGAGGAACATATCAATCAATATGACCCTCATGGAACTCTTAAAGAAATCTATAGTAAGCATTATGTGCCTCGTGATGGTTCAGTTCCATTTACTGCCCCACAGAAGGGAGTAGATGCTGTAGAAGATGACGAATTAGTAACTAAGAGACAACTGGATTCTTCTATTGTAGAAGAGCCTGTTTGGATTACTAGTGGACCAGTTCAGACTACAGTAGGCTTCGTTGAAGATGAAACTGACCCAGGAGAGAAATTGAATCTTCAAGAGGTTATGGATGCAATCTTCTACGGTAAATCTGTAGATGTTAAAGCTCCTGCGTATGCTTTACTAGGTTCTATAGTAGACGTTGAACTATTCGTTAGAGGTTCTACTGGAGTGATATCTTATGCTGAATTATGGCAGAACGATGAGCTTATTGGAACATATACTAAGGACGATTTCGAATTAGGACAGTTGACTGTAAAGAGTTTACCTATTAACGAAGAAACTACTTTTACGTTTAAAGTATTCTATCCTAATGGTACATATCTGGAAGCTAGTTGTACTACTAAAGTAGCATATGATATATTTGTAGGAATCTTACCTAAATGGTATGCAGCCTCTAATGTTAATTATGATTACTTACTTCAGCTAGTTCAATCAGACCCAGAGAACAATAGCATTGACAGTTCTGGTGACTTAGTATCAGAAATCAAACACAAATATAATTTCTCAAGTCCTAAAGAGCTTAAGCAAATATTTGTAGCAATGCCTAAGGAATATCCAGACTTAGTTCAAATGACAACGCCTTCTCAACAGTTTGGTCTTGAATCGTTTGACATTATTAGCGATATCCCATTTGAAATTCCTGGATTGTCAAATAGTAAAATATATAAGATATATGTATTCAAGGAGTCTCTAGTAACTCTCAACTTGGAGGTAACATTTAAGTTTGACCCAGCTAACATTTAATAAGTATGAGAGCATATAGTGAAATTATAGCAAGTTTTAGAAGAGGTGGTCCGTTCCCTATAGAAGCTGACTATATCTTCGAAACTGAAGCGAAACTGAAAGAATTTTATTCATCTCCTGAAGAGAATGCTATTTTACACAAGGGATTGTTAAAGGTAGTTGAAAATGACGGAGATGGTAATCAAGCACTATATTGGGTCACTAGAAAGGAGACTAACGATGAGTTAGAGTTTACTAAACTTATTACTTCTAAGAGTGATGAAACTATAGCTGACTTGATAACTAGATTAGAGCAGGAAATTAAAGATAGAAAGACAGCAGACGATGCTATCTGGGGAAGTGTTGACCATACTAGTGTGCCAGAGGACTTAAACAGTCTGAAGGACATTGCAGAGGAAATTACTAAAATTAGAGAGTATCTAGGTAATCTAGACAGCACTGATGAGGAATTACAGAGTAATATTGATAAGGTGCAAGCCGAACTCGATAAGACACAAGAAGGAGTAGGTTTGGGAGAAGACGGAGCTTATGTTCCTGATACTGAAACTACTTACCTTAAAGACTCTACATCTGTAATGGATTCTCTGCGCAAGCTAGACGAATTAGTGAATCATGCTATTCACTTTAACTGGGTTACACTAGAAGATACTCCAAGCATTGAATTAGATATTGATAGACAGATTACTGGAACTACAATATCTGGTAATGTTAAGGTATCTACTGATAGTGGTAACGGAATTACCATAAAGAATGACGGTCTATTCTATAAACTAACTACTGAATATTTAGACGGACTCTTAACTATTAAGGTTAACGATAATGTTATAGGACAACATCAAATTGGTTTGTCAGCTATCGTAGAGGATGCTAAGTACGACCCAGATACGGAAGAGCTAGTTATAGTATTTAAACTTCTAACTGGTGATAAGCAAGTAGTTAGGATTCCAGTTGGAACTCTTATTAGAGAATGGGAAGTTGATAACTCTATTCCTGATAAGGTAGTAGAATTGGAGAAAGTGTTATCATTAGGAACTGGCGCTGATAAGCTTTCTGCTGACGTTAGGTTGTATACAGCTAAAGATAACATCTTAGTAAAAGAAGGAAATGCTCTGTATGTTAAAGGTACTTCCGATAACATTACACATGATTCTAAAGCCTTGGATGTTGTTATTAGTGAATTACAAAGTGATATTGATAGCCACCTTAAAGATTTCAACAATCCACATAGAGTCACTCCAGCACAGATTGGAGCCATTTCTTTGCCCGAAGTTGAAATTCTACTAAAGTCTAAAGCAGATTTAGTAAGTGGAAAGGTTCCTAAAGAACAACTTCCAGATGATATAGGTGGTGAAGTAACTTGGATTGACGTAGAAGGTGATGAAGAAACAGTATCCTAATAGACCCGCTAATATGAGCCAGTTGGACTACTTGTGGACAACATATGGCCCATATACGGTGTCGGACTCAATAGACGTTGAAGACTCTATTCCTTCTTCTAAAGCTATCAAAGATGCTATTGCTACTCAGGTAACTGGTATAGTAGAACTCGATACTCAAGAAGAAGGTAATAAGGTTAGAGTTATAGGTAAAGGAGGAAGTGGTGAGGAAATATCATCAATCCTTCTTGATAAAGATACTAAGATAGTTTCGTTTGAAAGACATCTTATAACACAAGAGGATATAGATAACGGATTCGGTAATGCACTGAATGAGGAATGGCTGATACTTACTGCTTCTAATGGAGATAGATTTGAAGTGTCTCTGGAAGACTTTGTAGTTAAAGGACAAATAACTAATACTATTATTACCCAGACTAAGAATGGTAATATTGCATCAGAGTTAAGGATTAATAATCCAATTACTAATAGGTCTGTAGATTTATTAACTTCAAACTTTGGAGTTAGGGCAGACTTAGTAGTTGATACTGATGCTGATTCTAACATAGTTATTACTAAGGGTGATAAAGGAGTTGTTTGTAAATTTAGTTGGGAAGGTACAGAATATCCAGTAAGAATTAAAGCCGTAGATACTTACGATGAGTATTTACTACAGACTTTGGAACCTAATACCATTTACTTCATAAAGGACATTAAGTCTATTTACCTTAATGGAGTTAAATATGCCTCTGAAGGTGGTGGAGGTTTAGACCCTGACTTGTATTATACTAAATCAGAAACTGATGCTCTTATATCTAATATCGAAAGTGATTTAGACAATAAAGTTAGTTTGGTTGATGGTAATATAGTATTAGAGGAAGGTCAAGGAATTGTGGTTAATCGTAGAGACGGTGTTCAGAATTTAATATCATCTGACAATTCCGGAGGGTTTAAACTTGGTAATGTTAATTCTTATCTGGAGATATATACTAACACAAGACCAGCTGTTGTAGTAGGGGAAGACACTGATTCACTTGCATTAATGTCAGACTTGACTTCTTATACTTGGAATGAAGTAACTACTGCTAAAGCTACCAGACTCGCTGATTTACCAGAGAGTTATCCAGTAGGAACTTTAACAGTTAAGCATTCTGAAGGAGAGGTTAGTTACGACGGTTCCGAAGATGTATCTATTGACTTAACACATATACAACAATCAATTAATACATTGAAAGATACTATGGAGTACTTACTATCTACTAAACAAGATAAGCTTGTTAGTGGAGTTAACATTAAGAAGATTAATGGTAAGTCAGTACTCGGTAATGGAGATATACTTATATCTTCTGATTCTACAGCTATTAGATATAAGGGGTCTGTAGCTACTCGTATGTATTTACCTTCTGCTCCAGAAGTAGGTGATATTTACAACGTTATTAATGACGGTGCTAACTATGCTTGGAATGGAGAAACTTGGGAAACATATGGAACTATAACTCCAACTGGAGTAGATTTGTATAAGAATGCCAGTGGTGAAATAACTGGCGGGGAGGTAAGATTCAGTGATAATACTGTGCTTCCTATTAACATATTTATTAAATAACATCATTAAATTTTATGGCACAATTAAAATTTTACAGAGGGTTAAAAGCCAATTATGTAGCTGAAACTACTCACAAGGATGGGATTTACTTTGCTACAGACACCAATGAAATCCTTATGAATGGTAAGGCTTACACAGGAGCTCTAGCTGCTGGTAAAGTCGTTACTAATGTAGCCTTGTCTTCTGATAAAAGCAAACTGGTCATTACTTACTCTGATACCACTACAACAGAGATTGAAGTAGGTAGCGGTAAGTATACATCAGCTATTGAAGACAAAGATTTAGCTATGCCTAATGCTGTCGGTGGTATCGCTAAAGGAACTAAGGTAAGTGCTCTGGAAGGACAGACATATGATTATATGTGGGATGAACTGCTGTTCCCTACTATTAATCCTACATTTACTGCTCCTACTGCAAGCATCTCATTTAAGAGTTATTCAACTCCTCAAGAAGTTGGAGCTACTGCACCTACTGCTGCTAACTTCAACACTAGTCTTAATAAGGGAGCTATTACCTTAAATGGAACAAAACAAGCAGACAGGTCTGGTAACTTAGATGCAGATAATTCATTTATCTTCGTAAATGGACAAGAGTCTAACACAACTCTGCCTACTACTGTAACGCTTGGTAATACTACTTATACTTATAAGGCAGCTTATTTGCAAGGACCTCAACCTAAAGATAACAAAGGAAACAATTATAGCACTCCACTTGCAGCTGGTTCGGTTAACTCTTCAGCTATCACACTTAATGGTACATATCCTTGGTATGCATCTACAAGTACAACTTCTTCTGGTACGCCTGTGGTTAAACAAGCTCTTATTGCTTGGAATACTTCTACTGGAGCTATGACTACTCCTAGATTTGAATTACAACCTTCTGGTACTCTTCCACAGGTATTCAAGCTGCCAAGAGCTGTCACTCAACTTCAAATGTTGAACACAGTATCAGGTAACATGGAAGTTATAGGACTTAGTGACTGGACTAAGACAGAAGAAGAGATTACTATTGGAACCACACCTGTAACTTATTCAGTTTACACTTACAATGGTTCTACTAGAGGTTCAGTAACTTTAATCGCTAAATTCTAATTTGACATATGGCAAGAAATAAAGGTACATTCCAATTTGCAGCCAACTTTGAGGTTAAACTTCAAGGTGCTTTAGACCCAAGAATCTTAGTAGATAATAAGTCTGAACTTATTAATAAAGAGACTTGGCCGTATGATGGCGATACTATCTACGTATATAATGGATTGCTAGTAGCCGTTGCTGCTGATAAGGCAATTTATATGCTAGTTGATAAAGATAAAATTCTGGAAGCAGATTACTCCGGATGGAAACAAATGGACGTTGCTGCTGCACAGACAGTAGAGATTATTGACAACTTAAATTCTTCTTCTACCACTGCTGCATTGTCAGCTAATCAAGGTAGAGTATTAGGACAGAGAGTTACTACCCTTGAGGGCAAAATTTCTTCTGTATATTCATACAAAGGCTCCAAAGCTACTTATGCAGAACTTCCTAGTGATGCAGCAGCAGGTGATGTATGGAATGTAGAGGAAGCTCATGACAATCATCCAGCTGGTACTAACTGGGCATGGACTGGTACAGCATGGGATGCTCTGGGTGGAGCTATTGACCTGTCTGCATACTACAATAAGACTCAAGCAGATGCTGCAATTGCAGCTGCTGTTGATGCAGAGAAGACTTTAAGAGAAACAGCTGATACTGCATTAGACGGTAAAATTACTACTAATACTCAAGCTATTGCTAAGATTAATGGTAGTGCTGATGCTGAAGGTTCTCTAGCTAATACTCTGAAACAGGCTAAAGATTATGCAGATACTAAAGTTAGTGATGTTAGTAATTTAGTAGCTAATAAAGTTGATAAGGTAGAAGGTAGTACTCTGATTCCAGAAACTAAACTTGCACTTATTGACACTAACGCTTCAGATATTGATGCTCTAGAAGTTAGAGTTGCTGCTAACGAGGCTAAACTTGTTGGAATCACCACTACTGTAGTTTCGACAATTAATACAGCTATCGATGCAGCTATGGCTTGGCACGAAGTAACTGAATAAAACACATAATATATTAAAATGGAGAAAATGTTTGTACACGTAGCGAAGAAGTCCACATTTACCAGTGAACTACAAGAACAATACACCAATAGTATTGTTTTCATTAAAGATTCACAGGAGATTTATACTCATGGAACGTTCTACGCTATTCCCGATTCTTACAAAGGCAAAATTACTTCATTGGAGAGTGCTGTGGCAGCTTTACAGGCTGCCAAGGCCTTTTCTAAAGTTTCTGACGGTACTAATGTTGCAGAGTCTCCTTCTCATGACGGAACTCTTAAATTCAACAAAGGCTCTAATGTAAATATCACTGTCGGAACAGATGGAGTAACAATTAGCGCTACAGATACTAAATACACACAAGGTTCTGGTATCTCTATTGAAGGTACTACAATTAATCACTCTAATTCAGTAACTGCTGGCACAGCTAAAGGTGATAATAGTAAGACATTAGCATTTGGTGGAACGTTTACTATTCCTAGCATTACTTATGATGCACAAGGACACGTTACAGCTAAAGGAACCACTACAATGACTATGCCAGCTGCTCCTTCATTTACTAACTGGCAAGCTAAGAATGTTGTTGGCGCTTCTGCTACAGCTACAGCTAATGCAGCAACTACTAATGCTACTACATTCTTGAACTTAATTGAGAATGGTGCAGTAAGAAGCTCACATCAAATTACTGGTACTGGTAAAGTAACAGTTACAGCTGATGCTACTGGTAAAGTAACAATTAATGGTGCTGCGACCACGGCTGCTTCTGGTTCTGCTAATGGTACTATTGCAATTGACGGAACTGATGTTGCTGTTAAAGGATTAGGTTCTGCTGCATATACAGCATCGTCTGCATATGCAACTGCTGCTCAAGGTACTAAGGCTGATAATGCTGTTCCAAATACTAGAACTGTAAACGGACATGCACTTAGTGCTAATGTTACTGTTACTAAAGCTGATGTAGGCTTAGGTAACGTAACAAATGAATCTAAGGCTACAATGTTTACAAGCCCAGCGTTTACTGGAACTCCTACAGCTCCTACTGCTGCTGGTGGAACTAATACTACTCAAATTGCAACTACTGCATTTGTAATTAACGAGATTGGAAGTAAGATTTCTGCTGCTCAAGCACTTAGATTCAAAGGAACTATTGGCACAGACGGTGATGTAACTGAACTTCCAGCTAATCACACAGTTGGAGATACTTACGTAGTTAAGGCTGCTGGTAACTTTGCGGGCGAAGGCTGTGAAGCAGGTGACATGATTATCTGTGTTAAATCTGGAACGACTGCTGCAAATGGTGACTGGTCAGTTATTCAGAGAAACTTAGACGGTGCTGTTACTGGCAAATCCCTAACTGCTAACGCAGTAATTTTAGGTAACGGTGGGTCTACTGTTAAAGCTCTAGCTAATGGTACTGCTGGATACGTACTGAAAGCCACTGCTAGTGGTCCTGCATGGCAAGCAGAGAAGGACACAGTTTATACTCACCCTGCTGGAGGTGCTCCTAGTAAAACTTCTGGATTCTATAAATTCAGCACAGATTCTACTAGCCACGTTGCTTCAGTAACCGCTGTTACTAAGGCTGATATTACAGCTTTGGATATTCCAGGAGCTAATACTACTTATACGTTCGTTGGAGGAAACGGCTCATTCAGCGTAACTCCTTCTGGAGGTTCTAAACAAACAGTTAGTATTGGTAAACCTGCTACTGCTGGCGCGGCTGATACTGCTGCTAAATGGGCTACTGCTCGTACTATCACAGTTAGTGGTGGTGTAACTGGAAGTGTTTCTTTAGATGGTTCTGCTAACGTTACACTAGCTACTACTCTAGCCAATCTTCCTTCTAATAAGGTAACTGCAATGACTGGTTATACCAAACCGTCAGATACAGGTGCAATTGCTGCTGGTGATTCACTTAATGCCGCTATTGGTAAACTAGAAGCTGCATGGGATTGGGTTGAACTATAATATATGTACAAGAAGGAGGGAGTAGCA
>OGIS01000300.1_pt1 | contig 25611 bp, 21 predicted proteins | sample 1571821 | NCBI WGS metagenome assembly OGIS01 (sample SAMEA2581965, study PRJEB24529) | metagenome | biome: Human gut stool | place: China | collected 2011
ATTTTGGACGAGATTCTCGGCATCAAGGACCTGCGCTCGGACAAACGTATCGACTTCGTGGGCGGTATCCGCGGACTGGGTGAACTGAAGAAACGGGTGGACAGCGGCGAAATGAAGATGGCGCTGGCGCTCTATCCGGTTTCCATGAAGCAGCTGATGGACATTGCCGATACGGGCAACATCATGCCACCGAAAACCACGTGGTTTGAACCGAAACTGCGTTCGGGACTGGTGATTCACAAGCTGGAATAAGATTTTTCTTCTGAACGATACAGGGCCTTCTCAAAGTTGCATTTGGGAAGGCCTTTTTTGGTGGATATACTTGCGGGACGGACGGCGAGAAGTAAGCTGAAAAGAAAACACACTTACGTATTCTGCTAAACGTAAGTGCGTTTTCTTTAAAACTCTTCGGCGTTTGAGTTGGAACGCAAGTGCGTTTGGTTCGAAACGTAAGTGCGTTTTTCCAGTGAAATATCTTATTTCGGCAAGGTCACGGGGAAGAGGTCGTTCGGGCGGTGTTCGCGCAGAATTACCTGCTTCATCTGGTTCACAAGATCCGGATGCTGGGCAGCCACGTCGTGGTCCTCATGGATGTCTTCTGCCAGGTTGTAGAGGTGAGGAACACCCTTCTTTACCACCATCTTCCAGTCGCCCATGCGGAGACCAATCTGGTCGGTTTCGTGGAACTCCCAGTAGAGGAAGTCGTGTGCCTTCTGAGCTTCGTCATTTCCCAACAGGGTAGGAGCGAAAGAAATGCCGTCGAAACAGTCGCCTTCCAGTTTCTTGTTCAGGTATTTCTTGGGGAAACGCTTGTCGCCCACCAGTTCGCAGAAGGTCGGCATGATGTCGTAGAAAGCCAGCTGATGGTCGTTCACCTCACCGGCTTTCACCTTTCCCGGCCAGCGCACGATGAACGGGATGCGGATACCTCCTTCGTAGCACTGGCGTTTCAGGCCGCGCAGCTTGCCGTCGCGTCCGAAGAATGTCGGGTCGGCACCGCCTTCTTCGTGAGGACCGTTGTCACTGCTGAAGATGACGATGGTATTCTCGTCGAGTCCTTTTTCTTTCAGCTTGGCCAGGATTTCGCCCACGTAGGCATCCAGTCGGCTGATCATGCCGGCAAACTGGGCATGTGTGTGCACGCTCTCGTTGTAACGGGAACCGGCTTGTCCGCCCCAGGTCTTGTCTTCAAAGAACTGTTTCTTATATTTCTTCAGGATGGAGTCGTTGGGCTGTACCAGTTCGGCATGTGGCAGGGTGTACGTCAGGAAGCCGTAGAAAGGCTGTTTGCCGTCCTGCTTGTCGAGCCATTCCAGTGCCTTCTGGTGAATCAGGTCGGCCGAATACTGCGTACGCTTGAAATAGTCGTCGCCGCTCATCGGGTAGCGGATGTTGTCTTCCAGAATCACACGGCTGACGGCCGTATCACCTGCGGCACGGCTGTAGGAGTTCAGGAAGTTCGGGTAGTAGAGGTGCGCCTGAAACTGGCACATGTAGCCGAAGTATTCGTCCACGCCCCGCTTGTCGGGAGTAGAGGTCGAGCCCTCGTAGCCGCCGGCCCATTTGCCGAACATGCCGGTGGTATAGCCGTTTTTCTTCATGATTTCCGGCAGAATGATGTGCTGCGGGTCATACGGCTCCTGTCCGGTCACGGCATATTCCTTGTTCTGTCCGTACCATACCTCGCCGAGCCAGTATTCCTTGTTCCCTCTCACGTGTCCGTGTCCGCTGTGCTGTCCGGTCATGATGGTGGCGCGCGACGGGGCACTGACGGGACTTCCAGCGTATGCCTGCGTAAATCGCATGCCCTCCTGTGCCATCTGGTCGATGCAGGGCGTCTGGATGAAAGGCTGGCCGTAGCATCCCAGGTCGCCGTATCCCATGTCGTCGCAGAGAATGAACAAAATATTGGGTTTTTCAGAATCGGGGGTTGCAGCTTGTGCATGGGGGATGGTCAGGGTAGCCAGTCCCATACAGTAGGTTAGTTTTTGTAATTTTTTCATGCCATTAGTTTCTTAAGGGATTAATGCAGGAGCAAAGATACGCTTTCCGGTTTTAAAAATGCGAGAAAAATCATTAAATTTGCCACCTGAAAGAAGAAAAACGATGCAAGAAGATACCTATAAGACCATTCAGGAAAGCGCGGAAGCCATCTATACCGAGAAGCGCAGCAAGTTCATTGCCATTGCGCTGCCGGTGCGTACGCTCTCCGAAGTGAAGTCCCTTCTGGAGGAGTACCAGAAGAAATATTACGATGCCCGCCACGTGTGTTATGCCTATATGCTGGGTGCGGAACGGAAGGATTTCCGGGCTAACGACAACGGAGAGCCTTCGGGTACGGCCGGAAAGCCCATCCTCGGACAGATTAACTCGCGCGAACTGACCGATGTGCTGGTCATCGTGGTGCGTTATTTCGGCGGTATCAAGCTGGGGACGAGCGGTCTGATTGTGGCCTACCGCATGGCGGCTTCGCTGGCATTGGATGAAGCTCCGGTCATCGAGAAGACGGTGGACGAAGACGTGGCCGTGGCGTTCGAATATCCCTTCATGAACGACATCATGCGCATCGTCAAGGAAGAGTCGCCCGAGATACTGGAACAGTCGTACGACATGGATTGCCTGATGCGTCTGCGCATCCGTAAGTCGATGATGGGAAAGTTGCGTGCGCGACTGGAAAAAGTGGAGACGGCCCGCATCTTGGACGAGTAATCGGAGGAAGTGCCGGAAGTCGTGCTTTCTTCACAGAAAGTCGCTGATTTTTTGCATTTTCCTGCGGTTTTTTAGCAAAAATTATTATCTTTGTTCCAACCTTATAACCCTTCATTATGAAACGACTGACAGGCTTAATATGCTTCTTGTGTCTCCTTTGCGGTTGCCGGGAGGAAGCAGGCCGTGGGGTGGAACAACCGATGTCGCAACCCATCGTGTCGGAGACGGCATCTCCCGACAGCATGGAGGTGGAAGAGATTCTGCCGTTTGAGCGTAAACCGCTGACCGCTGCCGACATCATCTTGGCGAAGGAACTTCTTTTTGACAAATACACCTTGAAGGATGAGTATCCGTATAAGGACACCGTCCGTTCATTCAAATGGGATGCCATACGCAAATGCCTGGCCTTTATCGAGAACCTTCAGTACGATGCCAACCGCTGGGCGATATTCCAGAATTACAAGAATGTGAACCGTGAAGCTCCGCTGGTGCGGAAATACACGCAGAATGTGTACCGGCGCATTGCCGATACGCTGGGAGTGGAGCGTTATCAGTCGGTGCCGCTGTATCTTCCTTCGGATACGCTGGTGCCCGAACGCTACGGACGCGACGGGGCGCTGGTGTCTTTCCTGGGCGAGACGGGCAGTTTCTATCGCGTGTCACCGGTCTCCATCGAGGGAGAATGGTGGGTGCCGCGCCGCTACGTCAAACTCTTGTCCGACAGTACGCAGTTTAACCACGTGGTAGTGGTGGACCGGGGCGACCAGAACATTGCCACGCTGGAACGTCTGGAAGAAGGTACCTGGGCCATCCGCAGCATGAATCCGGCCACTACGGGCATGCACCGTCCGCCGTACGCGCAGGAAACCCCGCTCGGCATGTTTGTGGTGCAGCAGAAAAAGTCGCGCATGGTGTTCCTGAAAGATGGTTCTTCGGCCACCGGAGGCTATGCACCGTATGCCAGCCGCTTCACCAACGGAGCCTACATTCACGGGGTGCCGGTCAACGTGCCTCGCACGGCGATGATTGAATACAGCTGGTCGTTGGGCACCACGCCCCGTTCGCACATGTGTGTGCGGAATGCCACCTCGCATGCCAAGTTTGTGTACGACTGGGCACCGACAGAACGTTCGCTGGTGATTGTAATCGAGTGATTTCTATAAAATTAACTCTCTTTACGGAAGAAGATGGGCAGAAAATCCGTAACTTTGCGGCCGAATATTTTTTCAGGTCGTAAAAAGTCATGCAAAATCATATCATCAAATTTTTTCTTTCTGCCATGTTCCTGTCTTTCCCCTGTGCGTATTTCACGGCGGAAGGAGAGTCTGTTCCTACTGAATCCCCTGTAGCAGCGGTCAAGGCGGCCGATGAGGTCGTGTCGCTCTACCATTCCATGCAGCTGGAGGGAGTGGTCAACTGGCGGGCCTTCAAGCAGGCGGTGACGGGTTACAACCGCATCAAGAACCGCAAGCGCGATGTGCTGACCCTGATCGACTTTTCCAAGCCTTCCACGGAAAAGCGTCTGTATGTGTTCGACATGAAGCACCGACGGATGCTGTATTCCTCAGTAGTGTCGCACGGCAAGAACAGCGGCGGAAACTATGCTACTTCTTTTTCCAACGAATACGGCTCCTACAAGAGTTCATTGGGCTTTTACCTGACGGCTTCCACCTATCAGGGACGAAACGGCTATTCGCTCATTCTCGACGGACTGGAGAAAGGGATTAACGACCGGGCCCGCGAACGTGCCATTGTGGTGCACGGGGCCGCCTATGCAGATCCCTCCGTGGCCAGTCGTGGCGGACGGTTGGGACGGAGCTTCGGATGTCCGGCACTGCCTACTTCCGTGTCGCGCCCCATTATAGATGCAATAAAAGGGGGCAGCGTCATGTATATCTATGCCGAAACCCCCTCTTACTTAGCTCAAAGTTCTATTCTCGATACATCGGATGATGTTATCGTAAATCAATGATTTCCGCTTCCGGATACTTGCTTTTGTCGAAACGGAACACCGCGTCGGGCAGATTCACTCCCGTGCGGTACGACGAAATCTGAAACTCTTGTTTCTCTCCGTTCTGCAGCTGGATGGCAATGTACACGGGCGAGCTGTTTTCCTTCACGTTCAGTGTGATGCTTTTAATGTCCTGCGAGGTCTTCGGGGTCAGGATGATTTCATGTCCCCGCTTTCCCTGACGGGTCTTTTCGCCCACGTAGCGGTAGTTGAAGCCCTTCTTGTAGGCCGTCAGCAGCGCATACGGGTTGACGCTCTGTATTTCCTCCGGGGTGGGGGATGACACGTTCACCTCTTCATTCTGCTCCACGTAGCTCCACTGTGTTTTTCCGTCGAACCAGGTCTTGATACCTCCGCTCTCCAGACAGAACTTGTTGCCTTTCAGCAACAGCTTTCCTTGTTGTGTACCTCCAAAAGTCAGGCTGATGCCGCCGGCTTTCCGGTAGCTGTCCGCCATCTTGCTTAATATGCTTTCAGCTTTTGCGTCCTGTTGGGCCACAGCCTGACACAAGGCGACTCCCATCAGCAGGACGAGAAGAAAAATCTTTTTCATACCTGTCACAATCGTTTTTATGGGTTAGAGGGCAGCCCGTTTAATCCTTCAGGCTGCTCATTCTCATTTGTAAATCGTTTTCATCCAGACAAAGCACGTCGCGCGCCTTGCTACCGTTGGCCGGGCCTACGATGCCCGCCTTTTCCAGCTGGTCCATGATGCGTCCCGCACGGTTGTAGCCGATGGAGAATTTACGCTGAATCAGCGAAGTAGAACCCTGCTGGTGGTAGATGACCAGACGAGACGCTTCTTCAAAGAGCGGGTCCAGACGGTTCATGTCCACGTCGGCTGCACTGCTGGGTTCTGCATTCTCATCCACGTATTCCGGCAGCATGAAGGCCGTAGGATAACCCTGCTGTTTGCCGATGAATTTCGCGATGCGTTCCACTTCCGGCGTATCGACAAACGCACACTGCACGCGCACCGGGTCGTTTCCTTGCAGGTAGAGCATGTCACCCTTACCGATGAGCTGCTGGGCACCCGGACGGTCCAGAATGGTGCGTGAGTCCATCATGGAAGCCACACGGAAAGCCACACGTGCCGGGAAGTTGGCCTTGATGGTACCCGTAATGATGTTCGTAGTCGGACGCTGGGTAGCGATGATGGCGTGGATACCCACTGCACGGGCCAGCTGGGCGATACGGCAGATAGGCAGTTCCACCTCCTTGCCGGCTGTCATAATCAGGTCGCCGAACTCATCAATGATGATGACGATGTAAGGCAGGAAGCGGTGACCGTTCTCCGGATTCAGCTGGCGGTTGATAAACTTCGCGTTATATTCCTTGATGTTACGGCATCCCGCGTTCTGCAGGAGCTTGTAACGGTTGTCCATTTCCACACACAGCGAGTTCAGCGTCTGCACCACCTTCGTCACGTCGGTAATGATGGCATCCTCTCCGTCGGGCAATTTGGCCAGGAAGTGACGCTCAATCGGCGCATAGATGGCAAATTCCACTTTCTTCGGGTCGATGATGACGAACTTCAGTTCACTGGGGTGCTTCTTGTAGAGCAGGGAAGTCACGATGGCATTCAGTCCCACAGACTTACCTTGACCTGTCGCACCGGCCACCAGCATGTGGGGCGCCTTGGCCAGATCCACCATGAACACCTCGTTGGTAATGGTCTTTCCAAGTGCTACCGGCAGGTCGAAGGTGGTTTCCTGGAACTTCTTGCTGGTCAGAATGGAACTCATGGGCACGATGTGCGGGTTCGCGTTCGGCACCTCGATACCGATGGTACCTTTGCCCGGAATCGGGGCGATGATACGGATACCCAGTGCCGAAAGACTCAGGGCGATGTCGTCTTCCAGGTTACGGATTTTCGAGATACGTACCCCTTCTGCCGGCGTAATTTCATATAAGGTAATGGTCGGACCCACACTGGCCTTGATGGAACTGATTTCAATGCCGAAGCTGCGCAACACCTTGATGATGCGGTTCTTGTTGGCATTCTGTTCCTCCATGTCGATGTCCGGATCGTCGTTCTGATACGTATTCAGCAAGTCGAGGGTAGGGAAGCGGTAAAACTCCAGGTCCAGACGCGGGTTGTACGGCTGCGACACGTCTCCACGGTAAGCCTGATCCTCTTCCTTGGTATCGTTGCTGACCTCAAATGCCGGCTCCTCTTCTTCCTTTTCGAAATCTTCCTCCAGGGCCGGCTTCACCTCAAAAGGGTGCTTCTTCTCATCCTCTTCCTCGGTATCAATGGGCAGGTCGATGACGCGCTCCGGTGCCGGTTCCTCTTTCACAGCCACCTTCTCCGCTTCCTCCTTTACAGGTTCAGCCGCTTTCTCCGGTTCTTCCTGCGGAGTCTCTTCTTCCTCTTTCTGTTTCGGTTTCCGGTGCGTCCAGCTCTTCCAGAAACTTTCTTTCTTTTCCTTCTTATCCGATTCATTCTCCGCAACGGTCGCTTCCGCTTCGTCCACTACCGGCTTCCGGTAAGTCGGCTCCGGCTGGGGAGTTACTTCCTCTGCCATGGCTGCGTTATTATTACCCTTTTGCGGATGCAGTGCCTTTCTCACCACGCCCATGGTCTGTCGGGTCAGTGCCACGCCGAACAATATAGCCGTAGCCAGCAGCACCAGAATCAATCCCGGCACACCGATTTGCGAGCGAATCCACAGGCTCACGTTATAGCCATGCAGTCCTCCCGGATAAATATAAGAATCTTCCAGCAGTCCCCCGAATGCAAATCCCAGGGTGATAGAGAGCCACACCATCACCGTAGCACAGCCTAAGAACCAGTAACGGATGCGGAACTCGTACGCCTTCATCAGCTTCATGCCGGCCACCACCAGAAAGATGATGATGCAGTAAGCCGAAAACCCGAAGCAGTCGTTAATCAGGAACTGCGCCAGCTGCGCTCCCCGTGCTCCGGCATAGTTCTGTATGCGGTTGCCCGTTTCCAGCAGTTCCGACGGGTTGGGATGCGACAGAATGCTCTGGTCATTTCCTCCCGTAAAGAAGAACGAGCTGAAAGCCAGCAGCAAGTACACGCCAAAGATTACAAAAAGCAGTCCGATAACGAACCCCGTAGTTTCACTTTTAAGAATAGTCCATGTTTTTCCGGCCATGGCAGCCGCTTTTTCACTTTTGCTTGTATCTGTTTTTTTTGTTTGCATGATGATTCGAATTAGCTAAACATACGTGCAAATGTACGAATAAAACTAGAACTGAGAAATTTTTTTTGTACCTTTGCGCTTCAATTAGCATGATTATGGAAGAAAAAAATTCTCAAGTAATATTCGATAAAAATGCGGTCGAGTTCGTGACAGTGGCTGCCGAGTTCTGTGGTTTTTTGGAGCGTGTTTCCGATATGCGCCGTCGGGATTTTGTCGACAAGTGCCTGAAACTCCTTCCCCTTTTATACCTGAAGGCTTCGCTGCTTCCTGCTTGCGAGCGGATGGAAGATACCGACCCGGAAACCTTCGTGACCGAGACCGATTACGAAGTGCTTCGCGGTTCCATTGCCTCTCTTCTGGGCGAATACGATGACTACCTCGAAGTGTTCCTCGATGACATGGCCTATAGTGATACTCCCATTCATCAGAACATTTCCGAAAGTTTGGCCGACATTTACCAGCCTGTCAAGGATTTCATCTGCGTGTTCCAGTTGGGCCTGGAGCACACCATGAACGATTCTCTGGCCATCTGCCGTGAACTCTTCGCCGAGTTCTGGGGACAGCGCTTGGTCAATGTGATGCGTGCCCTTCACGACGTGAAGTACCGCCAGCTGGCACACGGCAGCCAGGAAGAGGAAGATTCCGCACTCTACGAAGACAACTGCACCGAAGAAGAACTCTACGAAGGCCTTGACATGGGCGACGACGAATAACCCTAAACCCGTAAACTGAATGGTAGAACTACAGAGTAAAATAGATAAGAAAATCGTTGCGGAGTTACCCAAAGTCTCTTTCCCCGGTCGCATATTCGTAATCTACACCGAGGCCGAGGCCCGCAAGGCCATTGATTACCTCAATACCCATGTACTGGTGGGAGTGGACACTGAAACACGTCCTTCTTTCCGGAAGGGAGCCGTCAACAAGGTGGCCCTCTTGCAGGTCTCTACTTACGACACCTGCTTCCTGTTCCGTCTGAATCACCTCGGACTGCCGGACTTTCTGGAAGAATTCCTTCAGAACAACGTGCTCAAGATCGGCCTGTCGCTGAAAGACGATTTCGCCATGCTCCGCCGCCGCAACCAGAAAGACCCGCGCATGGGCAACTGGGTGGAACTGCAGGACTACGTAGCCTCTTTCGGCATCGAAGAAAAGAGCCTCCAGAAAATCTATGCCCTCCTTTTTCAGGAAAAGATTTCCAAGAGCCAGCGCCTGTCCAACTGGGAGGCCGACACCCTGACCGAGGCACAGCAGCTCTATGCCGCCACCGATGCCTGGGCCTGCGTACGCATCTACCAGTACCTGGAAGAACTTCGCCTTTCGGGCAAGTATCGTGTGATACGCACGGAAGCCCCTGAACACATTCTCGAAGATTAATCACTTAAACCATACAAATGAGCTATAAGAAAGTATTTCTCAAACCCGGAAAGGAAGAATCGCTCAAGCGTTTTCATCCCTGGGTCTTTTCCGGCGCCATCGCCCGCGTGGAAGGAGAGCCGGAAGAAGGTGAAGTAGTAGATGTCTACACCTCCAAGAAAGAATTCATTGCCTGCGGACATTTCCAGATTGGCAGCATCGCCGTGCGTGTGCTTTCCTTCCGTCAGGAACCCATCGACCATGCGTTCTGGGTACGCCGCCTGCAGGTGGCCAAAGACCTCCGCTGTGCCTTGGGCGTGCTGGGCAATCCTCAGAACAATACTTACCGTCTGGTACACGGCGAGGGCGATAACTTGCCCGGACTGATTATCGACGTGTACGACCATACTGCCGTGATGCAGGCACACTCTGCCGGCATGCACCTCGACCGTATGGCGGTGGCCGAAGCCCTCGAAGAAGTGATGGGCGACGTCATCCAGCACATCTATTATAAATCAGAAACCACACTGCCCTTCAAGGCCGACCTGCTGGCTACCGAAAACGGCTTCCTCAAAGGCGGAAGTCCGGAGAACGTGGCCATGGAGAACGGACTGAAGTTCCACGTAGACTGGCTTAAGGGACAGAAGACCGGTTTCTTCGTCGACCAGCGTGAGAACCGTGCCCTGCTGGAACGCTATGCCAAGGGCCGTAACGTGCTCAATATGTTCTGCTACACCGGCGGCTTCTCGTTCTATGCCATGAGGGGAGGAGCCAACCTCGTTCACTCGGTAGACAGCTCAGCCAAAGCCATCGACCTGACCAACGAGAACGTATCCCTCAACTTCCCCGGCGATACCCGTCACCAGGCTTTTGCGGAAGATGCCTTCAAGTTCCTCGACCGCATGGGCGACCAGTACGACCTGATTATCCTCGACCCGCCGGCCTTTGCCAAGCATCGCGATGCCCTGCGCAATGCCCTTCGCGGTTACACCAAACTCAATGCCAAGGCCTTCGAAAAGATACGTCCGGGCGGCATCCTCTTCACCTTCTCCTGTTCACAGGTGGTGAACAAGCAGGACTTCCGTAACGCCGTATTTACCGCCGCTGCACAGAGCGGACGCAGCGTGCGCATCCTTCACCAGCTCACCCAGCCGGGCGACCATCCGGTCAACATCTACCATCCGGAAGGCGAATACCTCAAGGGACTGGTGCTTTACGTAGAATAATCCCTTTCGGAAAAGAGCTAAAATAAAAGAAGCTGTTTCACACCGCCGGAATGTTCCGTGCGTGAAACAGCTTCTTTTTTCTCCTCAGGATATCTTTTATCCAAACAGTCTGCCCAGCAGGCTCTGTTTCTTTTTCTTTTCTTGTTTCCGTTTTTCTACTGCTTCTCCCAGCTTGTCGTCCAAGGTTTCATCTACCAGATCGGCCAATTTGAGACGGTAGTGAATAATACGGTAAATACTGTTCCAATCAAATAAACCGCCCACATTACGGTCGTCGATAAATACATCCGCTTTCAGTTTTCTGGAGAAATACTGATGTCCGGCCTGTTCTTCCGGATAGTTCGTATTTACCGCATAAAATTCCAATCCTCGCTGACGGCAAAACTCCACTGCCTCGTCGAGCAGTTCATTCTCTCTTACAGACCACAGAATCAGTCGGTGTCCTTCTTCTTGCAATTTCTTCAGCGTATCTATTGCAAAAGGAATTTCCTTTCCGATTGCCGGGTAGCGGTGTTCCACAATCGTTCCGTCAAAATCAACAGCTATAATCATATCTATTCCTATTTAATGTTGTTAGTTAGTACGCATTCTTTTCACCGTGTATAGCATTGGCTACGGTCTTGTAGATAATGAACAAGTCCAGTCCGAAGCTCCAGTGTTCAATGTACCAGATATCTCCGCGCACGCGGCCCTCCATGTCCTTCAGTTCCTTGGTCTCCCCACGGAAGCCCGTCACCTGGCTCCAGCCTGTAATACCCGGCTTCACGAAATGCCGCACCATGTACTTGTTGATCAGTTTTGAATATTCCTCCGTATGCTTCAGCATGTGCGGGCGTGGTCCTACGATACTCATGTCACCCAGCAGCACGTTGATAAACTGCGGCAGTTCATCGATGTTCGTCTTACGCATGATGTTTCCCCAGCGTGTCTTGCGCGGGTCATCCTTGGTCGCCTGCAGCGTGTCGGCCTGTGCGTTCACCTTCATGCTACGGAACTTGTAACAATAAAACTCCTTGTCGTTCAGTCCGTTTCGTTTCTGCTTGAAGAACACAGGGCCCGGCATGGTTATTTTCGTCACAATGGTCACAATTATCAGAATGATAGGGAAGAACGTACACAAGAACAGCAGTGAGAACACGATGTCGAACGTCCGTTTCAGAATCTTGTTTCCGGTCTTGCTCAGCGGGTCCGGTCGCAGGCTCAGGAAAGGCACATTACCCAGCATGTTGAAGTATACGCGGTTGTGCAGGTAGTTATAAATATTCGGCACACTATAGAAATGCACCAGATGGTTCTCGCAGTAATCAATCAGCGAACGGATAATCACATGTTCCTTTGAAGGCAGACAGCAGAACAGATAATGCGTATTTCCGTTCTTTTCCAGATATTCTTCTACCTCCTGAGGCTGTCCCAGATACGGGCATTCCTGTGGAAACTCCGGATTAGGCTGGAAGTCGAAATATCCCTTCACCTTGAAGCCCATCCAATCCTGGGTTGTCAGTTCATAATATAGTTCCCGGTTGTTTTCCGAACTACCCACCAGTACTACATAACGTACATTTCCTCCTCTGGAACGGTATCTTTTTAGTCCCCATCTCATGGTGGTACGGAAGATAGCCAGACATACAAAGAGCAGCCCTAGGAATGTGAGGTAGAAGTATGACCAGGCATCCATAAAATCTCCCAGTTCAAGTGCTACTCCCGACAGTACCCCAAAGAAAATCGTACTTCTTAATACTCGTCCTATAATCTGGTAAGCATATACTTTTCGGCGGTAAAGTACCACACCAATCTGTATGGCCGAAACAAAATAGCAGAGCATTACGGTCAGAATCACCTGCAGGTGTGGAGCTTTAAGGATTTTGTGCCATGGCGTATCCTCCGTGGCCAAGAACAATGCATAAAACAGTCCCCCTGTGATCAGCGTTTCGCAAGTTACGACAAAAAGGCTGGCCCATCTGTTGTATGTGTCATACTTTGTTTTCATACGATTTGAATAATTTAAGACTACAATTCGTAAATTAATGATATTTCCTCTTTCCTTCCAAATTTTTAGCTAAAATTCTCTCCCTTACTTAGAATTTTGTCAGTTCCAGTCGGGCATAGTCCGATTGTAAGGTCATTTTCTTTCCGTTGCAGTATTCGATATCGAAAACGGTTTCCTGTTGATTCCCGATACCGAAGTGTTTCAGTTTCTCCACCGGGGCATCCTTTCCGGTGTCACCGGTAGACTGTCTCACTTTAAAGTCTTTCACCACGAGCTGTGTTTCCCCGTTGCGGTATTCCGTACGTCCTATGTAAGCCCCATATCCTTTTGAGCCGTCTTTCTCGGCCACCTCCGTCACCATGCGGGTAATGCTGTAGTACAGTCTTTCACATTCCACGGTTTCCCCCGTTTCCGCCACGGTGAATCGTTCCAGCACCCAGAGCCCTTCCACGTCACTGTTTACCGGTGCCTTTTTGCATCCGGCTGCACCAGCAAGCAGTCCGGCAGCCGCAACGAGCATATATATCCATTTTCTCATCTTCCCAGTCCTCCTGTTTTTCTAAGTGTAATCATGCCTCCCGTGCTGTTTCCCAGGTAATTTCCCCGGTCCACGCCCAGTGTGGCGGTCAGGCTCCATCCTTTAGTCCATTGCGGCATATAAGTCACCTCGGCCATGCTGCTGAACTGCTTCCGCATCTTGTCCAGCGGGTGAGCATACGAGCCCCAGTGACGGGCATACGAAGCCATGATTCTCCATTTCCATTCCTCCGTCGGATTTCCGGACAGGCCCACATGCTGCGCCTTCATTCGGTTACTCTTGAAGCGGATTTCTCCATCTTCGTTATAAATCGGTCCTGCCAGCAGCGGATTGCCGATGCCCTGTCCGTAGTGCTGCCATGCCTGATAGATATAGTGGTTATAATAATCATCCCCACCGCTCATCTGCAAGTCCGAGAAAGAGCCCCAGAAACCGTCATACAGAATCGGTCCCGACGCATCCTTCGTGCTGATACCTTCCCATAACACGGCCGATACCCACTTGTTTTTAGGCAGATACAGCTCGATTCCCAGTTGTCCGTCCTTCCAGCGTCCGTATTCCCAGAACATCTGCGAGTGATCTTCGAAATAATGATCCAGCGTAGCCCTAACCTTCCAGTCGCCGAAGTAATAATTCAGTGCGAAGTTCCAGCTTCCCAGCATGTTTCCTTCCACGTTCACCTGTTCCCCTTCCGGTGTATCCTCTCCTCCGGCAGTAGGGAACAAGGCATGCCAGTACGCTTTCAGTCCGTCGGGCATGTCAATGGTCTGTTCCGATTCCCCGTTGGCCAGTTTCTTGTACTGGTCGCCTCCGAACTGTGTGGCCATATACAGGCCGAATTCAAATTCCAGGGGCAGCTTCTCCTTGTTTCCCAGGCGGAACATCAGCGACTTGCTGTGATACATCACCTTTTTGACGAATAGCTGGTTGGCAGCAGTGAAATCCTCCTGCCAGTTACCGTCTGTAAACATTCCGTAAGCCAGATGCCCTTTGAAAGCCAGCCAGTTTCGTGTGCCCGGTATGGCCAGATAGTTTTTGATTTCCCCTCTGATTTGCGGAATCGGCCGCATGTTCGGTCCTTCCGCCATCCATCCGCTGGTCAGTTCACAGTTCTTTTCCAGCGGGAATCCCATTCTTTCCTTACTTCCTATGCTGAGTGTCAACATTTTCCATGAGAAGTCCGCATACGCCTGCTGAATCCAGAAGTCCGACGTCTGTTTCACGCCTCCTGCCAGATCCAGTCCGGCATCAATACGCCATCCTCTGTTCAATTTCTTGTTCCATTCTATTCCCGCCCTCAGGTATCCGCTGTTCGGCTTTTCACTCTCCATTCCAAACCGGTTCGCCGTCAGCCAGAGCGGGGCATACGTCCCCGTCGATGCAGTGGCAGTAGCTTCTACCCGATAGTGGAACTCTTGTGGTTTTTCTTGAGCCGCAGCAGGAATTGCCAGGGCCATAAATAACAATGATTTCAATAAACTCATGTTCGCAAACATTCAGTAAAAATAATTTCTACAAAGGTAGAAAAGAAAGAGGTAAATCGCACGTTTTCAGTCTGAAAATTTTGCGTTTACCCCTTTAATTGTACTTTTTGACATGAAAATATGACAAATAGAGTATATTTTACTACATGCTACAACTTAAAAATCCGTTTCATCAATTTCCATTTCTCCTGCGAGGTTGCTCCCGGTGCAGCCTTCTGGAACTTCGCCATGTGTGCCTCCCATTCCGCCTGTCGGGGCAGGGTAGCCAGGCGTGCATAGTCCCGTTCCATGTCAAATTCATCCGTCGTGTCCATAATCATGAACAGGCGGTTCCCGTCGATATAAATCTGCATGTCCGTGATACCCACTTTGCGGATACCCGCTTTCACTTCCTCCCACACGTGTGCATGTTCCGCCACGTATGCTTCAATCAGCTCTTTGTCATCATAGAGCTCCAGTGTCTGACAATATCTTTTCATAATGAATAATGAAAAAAGAAAAATTAATAACGGTAGACACCCTCTCGTTTTTAATTTTCACTTTATTAATTATTAACTGTAACTAATCCCTTCTGAAAATATCCCGTGTGTACACCTTGTCCTTCACGTCGTCCAGACACGTGTCGTAACGGTTGGCAATGATGGCATCCGCCTGCTGCTTGAATGCCTCCAGGTCGTTCACCACTCTTGAGCCGAAGAACGTCGTACCGTCTTCCAGTGTCGGTTCGTAAATAATTACCGTAGCCCCTTTCGCCTTGATACGCTTCATTACCCCCTGAATCGAGCTCTGACGGAAATTGTCGCTGTTCGATTTCATGGTCAGGCGGTACACCCCGATTACACACTGCTTTTCAGCTTCCGGACTGAAATCACCCCGGTTGTAATAATCATAATATCCCGCCTTCTTCAGCACCTGGTCGGCGATGAAGTCCTTGCGCGTACGGTTGCTCTCCACGATGGCATGAATCAGGTTCTCCGGTACGTCCGCATAGTTGGCCAGCAACTGCTTCGTATCCTTCGGCAGACAGTATCCTCCGTATCCGAATGACGGATTGTTATAGTGCGTACCGATGCGCGGGTCCAGGCAGATACCCTGAATAATCGCCTGCGTATCCAGTCCCTTCACTTCCGCATACGTATCCAGCTCATTGAAGTAGCTCACGCGCAGAGCCAGGTAAGTGTTGGCAAACAGCTTCACCGCTTCCGCCTCCTTCAGTCCCATGAACAGCGTGTCCACGTCCGGTTTCAGTGCCCCTTCCTGCAGCAGTGCCGCAAACTCCTGCGCCTTCTCCTTCAGGTCTCTCCCAGCAATGGCCTTGATGGCCTCATTCTCCTCGTCCCGTCCGTTAATCAGCTTCGGATAGCCCACAATGATGCGGCTAGGGTAGAGGTTGTCGTACAATGCCTTGCTCTCGCGCAGGAACTCTGGCGAAAACAGCAGGTTGAATTTTTTACCCGCCAGAGCAGGAACGCTGCGGAACTTCTCCGCATACTTCACGTACAGGCTGCGGCAATATCCCACTGGGATGGTACTCTTGATTACCATCACCGCATCCGGATTCACTTCCAGCACCAGGTCGATAACTTCCTCCACGTGCGAAGTATCAAAGTAATTCTTCACCGGATCATAGTTCGTAGGAGCCGCGATGACCACAAAGTCCGCGTTTTCATAAGCCGAAGCCCCGTCCAGCGTAGCCGTCAGGTCGAGTTCCTTCTCCGCCAGATACTTCTCGATGTATTCATCCTGAATCGGGCTGATGCGGTTATTGATTTTCTCCACCTTCTCCGGAATCACATCCACGGCCGTTACCCGGTGATGCTGTGCCAGCAGAGTCGCTATTGATAAACCCACGTACCCTGTTCCGGCTACGGCGATATTTAATTGTTTCATGATGTCAGTTCTATTTAATAATGTTATATATTCAATATTCAGTTTCTTGTGGCAGCAGCCAGTTCCGTCAGCTCCTGCTGATTTCCAGTCCCTTGTTCGACAAGTGCATCTCTACGAAGCGTGCCCGGTCGTTCGCCCGGTATTCCGTCAGAATCCGGCGGATACGCACTGCCGCATCCGGATCTTTGGCCACCATGTACAAGTAGCCGCCTCCACCGGCGCCCGGCAACTTGTATCCCAGACAGAGGTCGTCAATCCGTTCCGTCAGCGCCTGCACGGCCGGCGGGTTCGTACCCTCATCCAGCCGTTGGTTCTGCACCCATGTCTTCCGTATGAGTCGTCCCGTCTCCTCAAAGTCATTCCGCAGGATGGCGTCGTACATGTCCATGGCATGGCCCTTCATCTGCTCCAGCAAGTGTAGGTGACGGTTTGAGTTCAGGAACATCCCCTTCACAATCTCCGCCAGAATGCCCTTGGCCGTGCGCGTAATGCCCGTGTAATACAGCAGGTGACACTTGCGGTACTCGTCGCTCGTGAACAGGTAGTCCGGCAGCCAGCGCACCTTCGGCTCCTGGTGCCATCCCGGCTGCGTCTGCAACAGCTTCACCCCGTGCAGCACACCTCCGTACTGATCCTGCCAGCCCCCGCCTGTGGTGAGCAACTGTTCCAGCACCAGCGTACGGCTTCCGATTCCCTGCTTGTCCCAGTTCAGGCCGCAGAAATCATTCAGCGCTCCCAGCACCGTAGCTGCCAGAATGGAGCTGGTACCCAGTCCCGAACCTGCCGGAATGGCCGACAGCAACGTCACTTCGATACCCGTGCCGAAAGCTTTCAGCTGTGCCTCCAGCGAAGCAAACCGTTCTGTGGAGAAATCCGGATGGAACCCCGCCAGCACCAGTGCCGCTTTCGGAATGGAGAACGGCGAGCCCACCTTGCGGTAATCCTGCAACTCCTCGTACGTGGAAACCACCTCCATGGCCCCCAGGTCAATCGAGCGCAGCGTGATGCGGTATTCCTTCGACGGCTTCACATACACCTGCAGCGGCGGCTGTCCGTTCAGTTCAATGGCCAGGTTCACCACATTTCCGCCCTCCATCAGGCTGTAGGGTGGGGTATCCGTCCATCCCCCTGCAATGTCGATGCGCACCGGGCTGCGTCCCCACACAATCTGGTCGGCATACACCGACAGCTTCGGCTGCTGACGGTAATCCATCGTACCGGTCAGCCCCTCTCGCATCAGGCCGAACGCCCGTGCCTCCAGTTCCTTCGCCTCCGGCTTGCCCTCCAGTTCGCACACCTTCGCACGGAACATCGCGTCGTTAATCCGCTTCAGCAGGGGAGACCCCTCCGGCAGTTCCTCCGGCAAGGCGATACCCCCTTTGGCATACGCCCCGGCCGCCTCCTGCAAGTCTATCTGATAGAACACGCTCCGTTCCTGGTTCCTGGCCAGCAGGCTCCAGTTCTCCTTGCGGAACACCTCCCGCTGGGCGAACAGCCGTCGCAGGTTGGCATACGCCGAAATCTCGTCGGCCGACACCTTGCGCGCCTTTATCCAGATAGCCCGTCCGGCTTCACCCTGTCCGCCGTCCGTCATCCATTGCAGCACCGTGCCCAATTCTTCTATCGAGTCCGTCACCGGGAAAATCGCTGCCCCCTGCAAGTCCTCACAGCCCCGGATTTCGTCCGCTGTCAGCCCTCTTTCGGTCAGCCATTCCGTTACCGGACGGCCCAGGTATGTAGTCGAAGCCTCCTTCAGGCTTCCCTTGAATTTATCGTTAAAACCGTACGGACGCGCGGCAAACTCCCGTTCGCCCATCGGCACCACGTCGATGCACACCCCTTCGGGCACGTTCAGCGCCCAGTCGTTGCGCGGCACCCCCGTGATGATGTTCCGGCTGTGCAGCTTCCAGTTCCTGCCCACGTGGCTGTTTTCCACCCACACCTCCGCGTTGTCGGCCGTCAGCGGGAACTCCATCTCCGCATTCTGCACGAACACCGCCGGATGCGGCTTCACCTTGTGGTGCATAATCGCCCGCTGGTCCGTCACACAGTTCTGCACGGCCAGTGTCGACGAAATCATCTCCCGGCTCGTACCGTAATGGTGGAACTCACCGCCCGGCAGGGGCAGGATAGCCACCTTCAGGCTGTTCAGCTCCTCGTCCACGATGCGCGGATGCGCCCCCAGTGCCAGTCCGAACTCCGAATACATGTCGTAGAACTTCACGCCCCCGTCCTTGCCGGTCGAGCGTTTCACCATCAGCTCGATGGCGCGGTCGCTCAGCAGCCAGATACCGATGTCCATCAGGAACAGGTAATCCTGCATCAGCCCCGCCATTTCCTCCACGCTCGGCTTCTGCAGCATGAAGTCCAGCTTCTCCGGTTCCTTCCGCGACGACACGAACACCCCGTGGTTCTTCGCCAGTTCCGGGTCCACCCACAAGCCGTAGCACACCACGTCCACATCCGGAATCTCCTGCAGCGGCTGGGTAGCCCGGATGTACACGTCGCCGCTCGCAATCAGGGTGTGCAGTCCCTCCGGCGCCCGCTCCATGATTTCCTCATACAGCGGCAGCTGCAGCGACAGCAAGTCCTGTGTAAGCTTCTGTCCCCGTGCCCAGCGGAACACCGGAATCGGCGTCAGCACCTTGCCCGACGGCGCATAGCCCGGCAAACGGCGGCTCTGCCCTCCGGCATGCAGCAGGATACGCTTCTCCCGTGCCAGCCAGTCGCCCAGTGCGGCATTCTTATTCTCTTCCTCCCGGCAGGCATTCAGCAGCCAGGCCGTACCGCCCCCTGAGCCCAGTTTCCTTCCCACCGGGTCCGATGTGCAGAACCACTCCTTGCGGTCCGCGTGCATGATATCGTGAAAACACTCCACCAGATTCGGTGGCAGCGACAACAGTTTTTTCATATAGTTTGTTCTATTCTTCTGATTTCATCCTCCGTCAGGCCGGTAGCCTGTGCAATTTGCGCGGTAGTCAGTCCTAGTGCTTTCAGGTTACGGGCAATAGCGGTTTTTTCTTCCGCACGACCTTCCGCACGACCTTCCGCACGACCTTCCGCACGTTCCGTCATGATGTTGTCACGCAGAATTACGATATTGTCCAGATGCTTGTAATACGCCCTCAGTTCCTCCCGGTTCATGCGGTCCAGTTTCAGTTGCTCCTTCACCGTGTCCAGTCCCGGAGCAGTTGCATTCTCGGGCACATTTCCCGTGTTCAGGTAGTAAATCCACTCCTCCAGCGGCGTTTTGGCCACCCGGTTAAAGTCGTTCACCTTCAGGATATAATACTCCGGATAGAGTTGGCTCACCTTGTCCACCTTGAAAGTCTGTTTTTGAAACGGGCTCAGTTCCAGTACATCCCCATTATGGATTCCCACGAACTCTGTCTTTCCGTGATACACAAAATCCTTCCCGTGGCCTAGCGAGAAATACACGATGTTCACGCTGTACACCTTGCGCACCTTCTCATATCCTTCACCCCGGTTGATGTATTCCGTCACCAGCTTGGACGCACCGAACAGCATGCGCTGGAAATACGCATACTCATTGTTGTTCTGCACCTCGATGAGCACCAGTTCACCCTTCGAGTTTTCAGCCAGCATGTCCACGCGGTTGTACTTGTCAAACTCATCCTCCTGGTTGCTTTCACTTTCCAGCAGTTTGTGAATGGTCACCTTTTCTTCGAGCAGGGTAGTGAGCAGTCCTTCCAGCACCGCGTAGTTAGCCTTGTTGCGCAGCAAGCGCTTCATGGCCCAGTCAAAACGAATATAATTTTCCATACGGCAATCAGTTTTCAGTCATTCTTTCTACAAAGAAAATGAATAATTTGCAGAAAAACGTGCTGAGAGAAGAATAAAATTTTCCAATTCTCCGGGGCCTGCTTTCGCCCATAGCCCCTCCGTTTGTAGCGTTCAGCGGCGAATGCTCCGTGGCACATAACTACCTGCCACCCCGATAAAGTTGTAATGTATTAAGTGTAAATATCTTGTAGTAAGGTTTTAAATGTTATTTCTTCCTTCGTAATTCCTCATACCACCCCCTCGTGTGCCAGCAGAAGGATATCGAAAGCCAGTGCATCCTTTTCCGGCTGTTCTTCCTTTCCTACGAACTTTTTTGTCCACGCATTTATCAGTGTCCAGGTCTGTACTGCACATCCCGATTCGTCCAGCAGACTGACGGTCACTTCCTTCCGCTGTATGGTTCCGCTTTTCACACAGTCCACCCACTCCTGCAAAGCCTTGGCATTTTCACACTTGCCGTCTTTCAGTGTTGCATCTCCGGATTTCCGCAGTCCCGTCACCTTCGGTTTGAAATAAATCACGCTGTCACCTGCGCGGTAGGCTATCTCGTCGAATTCGTTATCCAGTCCACACACGGCTGCACAATATATGTCGGCCACATCTTTCACGCCCACTTTGAAATTATTCTCTGCCATACTTCTGAATTACATTACTGTTCGTTTCTACTTTAGAATTTGGATATCCCAAAATTAAGAATCCAGTGTGGAAATACCAAGTAAAAAACGGTAAAAAAATCTCCCGTTTCTTCGGATTTTTAGGGCCTTAGAAGCGGGAGAGGGTATTCTTATTCTCTTCATTATTTATGGCTAGTTAGCTGAACCTTTTCATAATCATAAATTATATTCTTATCTCTGAGTTCTAACAGCTCATTTATATCCTTTCATTTTCCCCTTTACAAGGAGATTTTCTGACTGTTGTTTCATCTTTTTCGAGTTTTGTTGTCTGTTAGGATAAAAAATTATTAGATGGCTTGATCGCGGCTTTCTTCAGTGATATATTGTAAGACTTGAATGAATTTGTCAATCTCCCCCCTACGATAAACATCGTATATGCCTCGTAAGACAGCGAGTCTCCAATGGTTTATACCATATAATTGATAAGTATCCATAATAGATGGTAGTGCATTTATAATTTCCTTTTCATTGTTATATTTTCCTACAAAGCACTCTTGTAAAAATGAAATAATGGCATTCTGTAAACGAAATTCGCTGTTTATTCCTTTTAGGTGACTACGAAGTCTTTCTACTACCGTATAATCGGTAAAAGCCGTTTCGTCTATATCTAAAAAAACACATAATGAATTCTTGTGTATTTTTATTGTAGCGTTCAGGAATATTTTTTTTAGAGTTGGTGGAATAAAATAGTAGGGATGAATAAAATCGGTATAAGGCTGGGCATTTTTGGAACGATTACATGCAGAGCACACAGGAACAAGATTTTGGCGAAACATAGATAATGCCGGATATTTTGACTGGGGCATATAATGGTCTAATGTTAAATCTTGTGCAATTCCGCATAATGGACACAATCGTACTCCATTCATCAACTCTTCCCTTATGTAATAATACTTTCCATAAGTTAATACCTTTTTGGTATTGTCCATTTTGTTAGTTGTTTTCGCATAGGCATCATGTATTTTGGCAGCTGTTGGTTTGGGGATGGAATTATGCTCTTGCTCAGAAATGTGACCTGCTTGATTTTCATAGCTATCATATAATGTTAACAGTGCGGCTTTGTCTCCGTTGGGAACATCACCGTTATCTACCATCTTATCAAGATCCTGTTTTGAATCAGTTATATCAGGCTTGTGTATTTTCCACATGATTAATCGTTGTCTTTTAAATATCTACTGATAATGTAATGAACTCCTTGACTACTTATTGACCCCATCATGAAGTCTTTTACAGACTTGACAGCAGTTGTAGCATCTTTCATGCTTGCACAGTGAAGCATTGTGTAGATTCTATCAAGCGTCCTAAAGAAATAGGTTCTGTCTGTATTCAGTCCAAATGCTTCTGAAGATATTTCTCCTATATCTCCTCCAAATGTCTCAATCAGTGGCTTTTGGAAATGAATCTTCCCTTCTACTCGGGAGACAATTCGTACGTTGTTTGACATAAGTTCCTGCAGAATGACCGGCGAGTGAGTTGCGACTAACATTACAGACTTTCTTTTTCTTAGAATCTCTTTGATTGCATGCATCATAAAAGATAAGAGTGGGCTTTGCAGATGGTTTTCTGGCTCGTCAAACATTAAAAGTGCGTTTCTTTCACAATAAGCAATGATATGGAATATGGTATGAATAAAGAATTTATGACCGGTGCTAAGCCCATTATATGTTTGATGCCATAACTCTTCTCCTTCCAGCCAATATGCTTCTAATGTTGTTATTGGCTTATAAATCTCCGGAAATAAATATTTTATTTCTTCTTTTAGTGCATTCCATTCATTTCGCTTATCATTATTATGATCAATTTCATTATAAGCGTACAGACTTTCCACTGAAAGTTTATCGGGGTCTTTTAATATAACCTGTTCCGAACGTATTTGATATGCTACCTTGCTTTCTTGTTTTTCTGTTTCCTTTTCGTGTTTTGTGTATGCCTTTATCATTGCATTGGCTTCTTTGGAAACATCCCTTAGTCCGCAGAAAATAAATCTTCCTTTTCTCTTTTCGATATTTTGTGCCCAGAGCATCAGGTCGGTCTTGCTGTTGGCTCCTGGCAAAGTAAAATTGTCAAAGGGAGTATAGCTGAATATCATTAACTGTGAGATACCTAAATCTTGTGGTTCAAGGATACCGATTGAATCTTTAAATAAATATCTATTACTAGGGTTCGTGTATAATAGCGAAGCCAGTTTATATAAGGCTGTGCTTTTCCCGCTTCCATTTTTCCCTATAAATGCAATTACTGGATCCTGTATGTCGTTTGCATTCGGAGTTGTAATAGTCTTGAATCTTAAGCTTAAAGTATCAGATGAATCAGTATATTTTATTTTGATTTCTTTGGTTTCAAGTGAATAATTATTGCCTTCCATTAAAAGTAGACGACGTCCTTCGTGCAGTTCGAAACTTTCCATATTTCCTCCTCTTAAAAGTGATGCATTAAAGCATTCGTCATCTTTTGCTGAAAGATACCACTCATCCTTCTCACTTAATATCAGTCGCAATGATTGTATGAATAATATTCTTTCTTCTTCTTCTGTAAGAAACAGATTAAGTGCTTTATACATGTCTATAGAAAAAGAGAGCGAACAAAAATTATTGGGAAGTTTTTCGAATATCAATTTAGGAAATAGTTTTCGAAGCAGTTTGCTTTCTTTTTTAGTCTGTCCATATTGCATTATTCTTATTATGCCTAGGTATTCTGTTTTTCCATTTGTCCGTTTAGGGGTTGCATGTATATGATATAATGTTCTATAGTCGAAATCATTCCAGTCGTCTTCTTCTAAAAGAAAATCTACATCTGTTTGAGTATAAGATGTGGCATCCTGAAAGCATTTGTCGATAATTTTGAATTTAAGTACTTGTGTATTCATGTAAACTTTTTTACTTGTGGCTTATTATGATATCTGTTGTCTTTTTTATATTCCCTTGTTTATAGCAAATACTACTAATCGGCTATCTTCCTGAGAAGATGAAAATGGTCAAATTTGAAGTCGTTAAAGTGTCTGATGTTTTGACTGAGTATTGAAATAATAAAAACTCCTATTTCTACAGTTTATTGTAACTACAGAAATAGGAGAATCTTTTAATTCTTTTGTTAATTTAGTCTCTTCTAAAGACAGGCTGGAGTGTTACGGAACTTTTCTGCATATTTCACGTATAAGCTGCGGCACAATACTGAGACAGTTGTTAGCTTTATCTACCTTCAGGAATCGTACCTACTGCAACAACGTGATGATGCTGTGCAAGCTGACGTAACACTGAACAAGCCAACACAGCCTGTTCCAGCTACAGCAATGTTTATTTTGTATTTATAATTATCGGTTTTGATACATACTATCGTAATATTTCTGATAGTCACCGCTCGTTACGTTGTCCATCCATTCCTGGTTGTCCAGATACCAGCGTACCGTCTTTTCAATACCTTCTTCAAACTGCAAGCTTGGTTCCCAGCCCAGTTCCTTTTGCAACTTGGTAGAGTCGATGGCATAACGCATGTCGTGCCCCAGACGGTCGGTTACGTACGTAATCAAATCCATGTCTTCCCCTTCTTTGCGTCCCAGCAGACGGTCTACCGTGTTAATCACCACTTTAATGATGTCAATGTTCTTCCATTCATTGAAACCACCAATATTGTATGTTTCTGCAATCTTACCATTGTGGAAAATCACGTCGATGGCACGTGCATGGTCTACCACATACAGCCAGTCGCGCACGTTTTCTCCCTTGCCATATACCGGCAGCGGTTTGCGGTGACGGATGTTGTTGATGAACAGCGGAATCAGTTTTTCCGGGAACTGATACGGGCCGTAGTTGTTTGAGCAGTTGGTTACGATGGTCGGCATGCCGTAGGTATCGTGGAAGGCCCGTACAAAGTGGTCACTGCTTGCCTTGCTGGCAGAGTAGGGGCTATGCGGATTGTATTTTGTATCTTCATAGAAGAAATCCTTTCCGTAAGCCAGATGGTGTTCAGAAGAGGAAGCCGTGGTAGTGAACGGTGGTTCCACTCCTTCCGGATGTGTCAGTTCCAATGCTCCGTACACTTCGTCTGTAGAGATGTGGTAGAAACGTTTACCCTCGTATTTTTCCGGCAGACTTTCCCAGTACACTTTGGCAGCCTGTAGTAAAGACAGGGTACCCATTACGTTCGTACGGGCAAAAGTGAACGGATCTTTGATGGAGCGGTCTACATGGCTTTCTGCTGCCAGGTGAATAATACCGTCTATCTGATACTGCTGCATCAGTTCCTGCATCTTTTCATAGTCGCAGATGTCTGCTTTTACAAACACATAATTCGGCTGGTTTTCGATGTCTTTCAGGTTCGCCAGATTACCTGCATATGTCAGCTTGTCCAGATTGATAATACGGTATTCCGGATACTTGTTTACAAAAAGACGAACCACGTGGCTGCCGATAAATCCGGCACCACCGGTAATCAGTATGTTTCTTTTAAAGTTGCACATATTATTTCTATTAATATTGTTCTGTATCATGTTCATAATCTCTTAATACATTTTCAGATAATATTTTTACAGGGTTACCTCCCATGACACAATATGATTTCATTTCACAATTACGTGTTATGATTGTATTCATTCCAAAAATACATCTTTCTGGGGTTATTACGGAATGCATGATTTTGCAGCCAGTTCCAAACCAATTATAATCTCCAATTTCAATTGGACCGCTTGCCCTTTTATATTTTTTATTTTTTATATCATATAAAGGATGAAAGTTTGTGTCCATTATTAATACGCCCCATCCAAGAC
>OGIS01000352.1_pt1 | contig 23985 bp, 26 predicted proteins | sample 1571821 | NCBI WGS metagenome assembly OGIS01 (sample SAMEA2581965, study PRJEB24529) | metagenome | biome: Human gut stool | place: China | collected 2011
ATGGAGAATCCGGAGGAAAGCGGACTGAAACTGACCGACCGGGTGTATTTCTTTGGGGCTTCTCAGATGCAAATGGGCGGTGTGCTGGTGCGCATGGCCGACAAGGGAAAACTGGAAGATTTGATTGCAATGCTTCAGGAGCAGAAGGCGTGTGAGGCTCCTGCCGACGGCGACGGCTGCCGCTGGACCGTGGGTGGCGGCGGACTGATGGCCTGGACGGATGATGCGTTCATGATGCTGGCAGGCAACGGCAACCCGAAGGACTTGCAGCATCAGGCTTCGATGTGGCTGCGCCAGAAGAAAGGGGAGGGCTATTCGGGCACTCCGGAATTCAAGAAATTAGAGGATGCCGACGAGGATGTGGCAATGGTGACTGCACTGGATGCCATGCCGAAGAGTTATTGGGGACCGATGACCATGGGACTGCCGGCTGACTTGAACCTGAATGATTTGAAACTGTTTACTACGCTCGACTTTGAAGAAGGAAAAGCCGTGGTGGAAGTGGAAGCGCTTTTAGGAGGCAAGTTCAAGGAGTTGCTGCAAAAGCAGGCGGAAGTGAGCGGGGAACTGGACGGTACGTACCTGAAGACGTTCCCGGCCAATACGGTGTGCTGGATGGCTGCCAACGTGAACGGAGAAAAGGCGTACGAACTGCTGCGCGAGAACCCGACGGTGCGTCAGGAGCTGGACAACTCGATGATGCCGCTCGACTTTGAGGCTATCTTCAAGGCGGTGAAGGGTGACGTGGCAGTGGCCATGCCGGAAATGTCGATGAAGCCGGGCTTCATCCTGTATGCCGACGTGACGAACAGTGACTTTATGCGCACGTTTGAAGACTTGAAACCGATGCTGGCCATGACAAACGGACAGATGCGCCTGGTAAACAAGGGCGAGAATGCTTATCAGTTTGTGGCTGCCAACGGTGCCATGCTGGGCATGGGCCGCGGACCGGTGTCTTTCTGGCTGGGCGTGAAAGATGACCGCTTCTACCTGACGAATCAGGAAGACCTGATTGGCCGTGAAGTGAAGGGACTGTCGCTGAAAGACTGTGACTGGGCCAAGGACGTGAAGGACAAGCATTTCTACCTGAACGTAAACTTCCAGGCACTGGCTGCCGTGCTTCCGCAGGTGCCATACGTGAGCATGCTGGACTACCTGAGCGTGGAATCGGATGAACCGACCAAGGCGCGCATGGTGTTGCAGCTGAAGAACCGCAAGGAGAATGCGCTGAAGCAGCTGGTACAGATAGTTAATAATTAATAGTGAATAATGAATAATGAATAACGAAGAGCATTCACTCGTTTTTCATTGTTCATTATTAATTATTCATTGAATGAAATGAACACAATAGAATTACAGCAAACCCTGCCGGAGGTATTCGCCGGACGCGACGGAATCGTGTCCGACGTGTGGCACCGGCAGGTGGCTTTCCAGAAAGGAAAGATGTATCTGATTGAAGCGGCGTCGGGCACAGGCAAGTCGTCGCTTTGCAGTTTTATTTACGGGTATCGTACGGACTACCAGGGGATTATCACCTTCGACGGGGAGAATGTGCGGAAACTCACGGTGAAGCAGTGGACCGACATCCGCAAGCGTTCGCTGAGCATGCTGTTTCAGGAGCTCCGCCTGTTCGGGGAACTAACGGCATGGGAGAACGTGCAGCTGAAGAACGGGCTGACGGGCTTCTGCCGCAAGCAGCAGGTGAAGGACTGGTTTGAGCAGCTGGGCATCGCCGACAAGTGGGACGTGAAAGTGGGCAAGATGTCGTACGGACAGCAGCAGCGCGTGGCTTTCGTGCGGATGCTGTGTCAGCCGGCCGACTTTTTCTTCCTGGATGAGCCGGTGAGCCACCTGGACGACGGCAACGGGCAGATTATGGCGCGCATCCTGAAGGAGGAAGCGGCCCGCCAGGGAGCAGGAGTGATTGTGACGTCCATCGGCAAGCACCTGCCGCTGGAGTATGACAGGGTGCTGAGTTTGTAAGGGATTAAAACGAAGACGGATATGATCTGGAAATTATTGAGACAGCACATCAGTGTGGCGCAGCTGGCGGGATTCTTCCTGGCCAACCTGTGCGGTATGGTCATCGTGCTGCTGAGTATACAGTTTTATAAGGACGTGTTGCCGGTGTTTACGCAGGGCGACAGTTTCATGAAGAAGGACTACGTGATTGTGAGCAAGCAGGTGAGCACGCTGGGCAGCCTGGTGGGCAAGGGAGGTACGTTCTCGCGTGCCGACATAGCCGACATGGAGGCACAGCCGTTTGCCAAGCGGACGGGGGCGTTCACTCCGGCGCAGTTTCAGGTGTCGGCCGGCATGGGCATGGCGGGCATGCAGCTCTCTACGGCGATGTTCTTTGAGTCGGTGCCCGATGAGTTTGTCGACGTGCGGCTGGAAGGCTGGACGTATCGCGAGGGGCAGACCGAAATCCCTATCATCATTCCGCGCAACTACCTGAACCTGTATAATTTCGGCTTTGCACAGAGCCGTAACCTGCCGCAGCTCTCGGAGGGCGTGATGGGGATGATGACGCTGGACGTGCGGCTGAGCGGACGGGGACGGACGGAGCGCATGAAGGGACGTATCGTGGGTTTCTCCAACCGGCTGAACACGATTCTGGTGCCGCAGGCGTTCATGGACTGGGCCAACGCGACGCTGGGTGATGGCGGTGAGACGGCTCCCTCACGACTGATTGTGGAAGTGGACAATCCGGCGGACGACCGCATCGCGAAGTATTTCAAGCAGAAAGGCTATGAGACGGAAGGCGACAAGCTGGATGCGGGAAAGACGACGTGGTTCCTGAAGATGGTGGTAGGCATCGTGCTCACGGTGGGCCTGATTATCAGTGTGCTGTCGTTCTACCTGCTGATGCTGAGCATCTACCTGCTGTTGCAGAAGAACACGAAGAAGCTGGAGAACCTGCTGATGATAGGCTTCAGTCCGGCAGCGGTGGCGCGTCCGTATCAGGTGCTCACGGTGGTGCTGAACGCGGCAGTGGCAGCCATGGGCGTGCTGCTGGTGTGCGTGGCCCGGGGAGCGTATCTGGACATGCTGCAGCGGATGGTGCCCGATTTTCAGGGAGGCAGCCTGCTGCCGGCGCTGCTGACGGCCGGAGGACTTTTCCTGCTGGTATCGGTGCTGAATGTGCTGGCCGTGCGGCGGAAGGTGGAATCGATCTGGAGAAAGAAATAGTATAAGCATTATATATTATCTGTAAAACCAAATGAAAATGAAGAAACTAAAGAATGTATGGCTCTTTTTGAGCTTTATCCTGATGGTGGCTGGAATGGCCAGCTGTAGTACGGAAGACCCGACGGGTGTGGAAGTGTCGAGAAAAGACATTATCGGTACGTGGAAAGTGACGGCGAATGACTGGACTAACTCGGAAGAAGAGTCGAACCGGAATGACCATGTGGGACAGACGCTCTCGGTAAGAAGTGATGGTACGGCTTCGTTCCGTGGCGAGTCGTTCAACTGGACGCTGAGCAAGGGAGTGCTGACGCTGTCGGACAACCGTGGCCGCAACATACGGGTGGTGATTCTGTCGTACACGGAGGAGGAGATTCAAGCTTCGTACGACTGTACGTTTGAATCGGAAATGTACACTGAGGAAGGCAATTACACCTTCAAGCGCGTGTAACAAGACATATTATTACAAGAAGAGCCACAGCAATGTGGCTTTTTTTGTAGGTGTGGCCGTACACACGCCCTGAATCTTTAAATATTTGTTTAGATATCCGGTTTCCGTGTAAACAAGTGTAAAACCATTTGTCCGATATCTCTTGATTTATGTCTATTATTAGGGGAATCAGTCTAAAAAATGTTACATGGAGTTACATATATGAGAGTTTATTCAGTACATTTGCGTTACAGAAATGGTCAAACTTTAAACAAATACCCGGGACGTTTGTTTAATAGGTAAGAACCATGGATGATTCATTCTTTTAAATTAAAATAATTGCTTATGTCAAAAATCGTTGGACACATTTCGCAGGTAATCGGTCCGGTGGTCGATGTGTACTTCAAGTTTGAAGAAGGACAAGACGTGGAACACGCCTTGCCGAAGATCCACGATGCCATGACGATTGCCCGTAACGACGGGCGTACGCTGGTGATTGAAGTGCAGCAGCATATCGGTGAAGACACGGTACGCTGCGTGGCCATGGACAGTACGGACGGGTTGAAGCGCGGAATGGAAGTCGTTCCTGCAGGGCATCCGATTTCGATGCCTATCGGAAACCAGATCAAGGGCCGTGTGATGAATGTGGTAGGTGATACCATTGACGGTATGAAAGAACTGGACAAGACGGACGGATTTCCTATTCACCGTGAACCTCCGAAATTCGAAGACCTGGCCACTACCCAGGAAGTATTGTTTACCGGTATCAAGGTGATTGACCTGCTGGAACCTTACCTGAAGGGTGGTAAAATCGGTCTGTTTGGTGGGGCGGGTGTTGGAAAAACCGTGCTCATCAAAGAGTTAATCAATAACATTGCCAAGAAACACAATGGTTTCTCCGTGTTTGCAGGAGTGGGTGAGCGTACCCGTGAAGGTAACGACCTGCTGAGAGAAATGATTGAATCAGGCGTAATCCGCTACGGTGACGAATTCCTCAAGAGCATGGAGGAAGGAAACTGGGACCTTTCGAAGGTGGATTACAACGAAGTGGAAAAATCGCAGGTAGCCATGGTGTTCGGACAGATGAACGAGCCTCCCGGTGCCCGTCAGTCAGTAGCCTTGTCTGGTCTGACACTGGCCGAGTCTTTCCGTGACCGCCAGACGGGCGACAACGGTCCGCGCGATATCCTGTTCTTTATCGACAACATCTTCCGTTTTACGCAGGCAGGTTCTGAGGTTTCAGCCTTGCTGGGACGTATGCCTTCGGCAGTAGGTTACCAGCCTACACTGGCTACGGAAATGGGACAGATGCAGGAACGTATCACTTCTACGAAGAACGGCTCCATTACTTCCGTGCAGGCGGTGTACGTGCCGGCCGATGACTTGACCGACCCTGCTCCGGCTACTACCTTTACGCACCTGGATGCCACTACGGTGTTGAGCCGTAAGATTACCGAGCTGGGTATCTATCCGGCTGTAGACCCGCTGGATTCTACGTCGCGTATCCTCGACCCGCTGATTGTGGGCAAGGAGCACTACGAAACCGCTCAGCGCGTGAAACAGATTCTGCAGCGCAACAAGGAACTTCAGGATATTATCTCTATCTTAGGTATGGATGAACTTTCGGATGAAGACCGTCTGACGGTGAACCGTGCCCGCCGCGTGCAGCGATTCCTTTCGCAGCCGTTTGCCGTGGCCGAGCAGTTTACGGGTGTGCCGGGCGTGATGGTTTCCATAGAAGACACCATCAAGGGATTCAAGATGATTCTGGACGGCGAGGTAGACTATCTGCCTGAACAGGCTTTCCTGAACGTGGGTACCATTGAGGACGCCATTGAGAAGGGTAAGAAGCTGATGGAAGCGGCTGAGAGTTAATAATTAATAGTAAAAAGTTAAAAGCTGATAGCTTAATATGAAAGAACTTCATCTGGTTATCGTTTCACCCGAAAAGCTGGTTTACGAAGGAAAAGTGAGCCAGGCTACCTTTCCGGGAAGCGCAGGAAAATTTCAGGTCATGGCCAACCATGCCCCGCTGATTTCCACGCTCTCGGCCGGGGAAGTGAAATACGTGGCCGGACAGGAAACGCAATCCCTGCAAATCAAGGGGGGATTCGTGGAAGTCAAGGAGAATCAGATTTCAGTCTGTGTGGAACTCTGAGAGGAGCGAAGCAGGCGATGAACCGAATATGTTTTTGGCGGCTTTCCGGATGAAAAACCGCACGATACTATGTTTTTGTTGACCGTTAAGAAGAAATTTATAAAAGAACTGACCGTGATTGGAATCGTGCTGACGACGCTCGTCGCCGTGGTATATCATCTGTTCATTCCCGACAGGTATTTCCTGTGGTTTCCGGCCATTCCGATATTCTTCTATCTTTTCGGCCTGTTGTACATAGAAATGTTCGCGTTCAACTATCGCGTGGGGCTGGAACGGATTGCGATGACGTATCTGGTGTGCAAGGTACTGAAATTCATTGTCAGTGCCATGCTGCTGATGTTCTACGGATTTGTGATAGGACATGAAGTGGTGGCGTTCATGCTGACCTTCATCTTCTTCTACTTTGCGTTTCTGATATTCGAAACCCGTTTTTTCCTTCTTTTTGAAGCGAAACTCAAACTAAGAAAAAAAGCTAATGATGAAAAAAATACGGTACATAATCATCACGCTGTTACTGCTGATGGCGGTTCCGGCTGCGCTGACGAAGGCACAGGCCGCTGAGGGTGACATCGACGTGAACGAACTGGTGTTCGGACACATTGGCGATGCCTACCAGTGGCACATTGCGAAGTTTGGCGATACGGAGGTAAGCATTCCGCTGCCGGTGATCGTGAAAAGCAGTACGGGCTGGCATGTGTTCTCGTCTGCCCGGCTGGAGGAAGGTCCTTATGAGGGTCTGTACGTGGCCGAGGGCGGTGCCTACGACGGCAAGATCGTGGAACGCAATGCGGCCGGCGAGGAGGTGCGTCCGCTGGACATCTCCATCACGAAGAATGTGCTGGGCTTGTTTATCAACAGTGCGGTGCTGCTGGTCATCATGATGAGCTGCGTGCGCTGGTACAAGAAACATCCGCTGGAAGACGGGGCACCCAAGGGGGGCGTCGGCATGATTGAGGCCACGGTGCTTTCTATCTACAACGACGTGATTAAGGGCTGCATCGGCGAGAATTACCGCCGCTACGCACCTTATCTGCTCACGGCGTTCTTCTTCATTCTGGTGAACAACCTGATGGGGCTGATTCCTATCTTCCCCGGAGGTGCCAACGTGACGGGTAACATCGCCATTACGCTGGTGCTGGCCTTGTGTACGTTCGTGCTGACCAACGTGTATGGTACGAAGGCTTACTGGAAGGAAATCTTCTGGCCCGACGTGCCTACGTGGCTGAAGGCGCCGATTCCGATGATGCCGTTGATTGAATTCTTCGGTATCTTTACCAAACCGTTTGCACTGATGATCCGTTTGTTTGCCAACATCATGGCAGGACATGCGGCCGTGCTCAGTCTGGTAGCCATTATCTTCATCACGGTGAAGTCGGGGCCGGTTATCAACGGCTCGATGACGGTGGTGTCGGTGGCATTCAGCATTTTCATGGATGCGCTGGAAATTCTGGTGGCATTCATCCAGGCATACGTCTTCACGATGCTGTCGGCTGTGTTTATCGGTCTGTCGCAGGTGAAGGAACATGCCGAAAAATAATTGATTCAAAAAAAATTAAAGTATAACCTTTTAAAACAAGAAAATTATGTTATTGTCAGTTTTATTGCAGGCAGCTGCAGGTGTAGGTATTAGTAAGTTGGGCGCCGCTATCGGTGCTGGTATTGCAGTTTTAGGTGCCGGTATGGGTATCGGTAAGATTGGTAGCTCGGCTATGGAAGCTATTGCACGCCAGCCGGAAGCTTCAGGCGACTTGCGTATGAACATGATTATCGCTGCTGCGCTGGTAGAAGGTGTGGCACTGATTGCTATCGTGGTTTGTTTGTTGACTTTGTTCTTGTAAAAAAATAAAACAATAAGTTATGGGATTATTAACTCCGGATCCGGGGCTGCTGTTCTGGATGGTCATCACCTTCGGAGTCGTGTTCTTCGTCTTGGCGAAATACGGCTTCCCGGTGATACTGAAGATGGTGGAGGACCGGAAAGCATACATTGACAATTCGCTCAAGGCGGCGCGCGAGGCCAACGAACAGCTGGCCAACGTGAAGGTGGAGGGGGAGAAACTCCTGGCACAGGCACGTGAAGAACAGCACCGCATTCTGAGTGAGGCTGCTGCTACGCGCGACCGCATCATCAAGGACGCTCAGGAGAAGGCCTTCGCCGAAGGCAACCGCCTGATGGAGGAGATGAAGAAGCAGATTGAAACGGAAAAGGAAAGTGCCATCCGTGACATCCGCCGCCAGGTAGCCGTGTTGTCAGTGGGCATCGCAGAGAAGATTATGCGCAACAAGCTGGCCGATGAAAAGGAACAGGCTGCGCTGATTGACCGTCTGCTGGATGAAATGATTGAAACTTCTAAAAAATAACGTGTCATGAATACAGGAGTCGTTTCAAGACGTTTCGCGAAGGCACTGCTGGCATACGCGAAGGGTGAAGGGCTGGAAGACAAGGTGTACAAAGAGGTGAAGACACTGGCTGCACACTTTGCCGAGGTGCCCGCCCTGCGGCGTGCCGTGGAAAATCCGGTGCTGGAGAGAAGCAAGAAGCTGGAGCTGCTTTGCGAGGCTTCGGGTGGAAAGGACGTAAGCCAGGTGATGACGCGTTTTCTCTGCCTGGTGCTGGAAGACAGAAGGGAGAAGTTCTTGCAGTTCATGATGTGGTCGTACATCGATCTGTATCAGGAAGACAAGCACATCCTCATCGGAAAGCTTACCACTGCCGTCAGTTCGCCCAAGCTTGTGGCACACTTGCAGAAACTGGCTGCCGAGAAGACGCACGGTGAGGTGATTCTGGAAGAGAAGGTGGACAAAAGCCTGATCGGAGGATACATCATCGAACTGGGTGGCTTCCGCCTGGACTCCAGTGTGGCGAACCAGTTGAAGCGCGTGAAACAGCAGTTTATCGCGAAAAACAGGAGAATAGTGTAAACAATGAATAATGAAAAACGATTCCTATTATTCACTGTTCATTATTAATTATTAATTAAAAAGAATTATGCCAGAAAATACAATAAAACCCAGCGAAGTTTCAGAGGTGTTGCTCCAACAGTTGAAGGGGATTGACAACTCGCTGAAGTTCGACGAAGTGGGTACCGTGCTTCAGGTGAGCGACGGTGTGGCCCGTATTTACGGATTGCGTAATGCGGAAGCCAACGAGTTGCTGCAGTTTGAAAACGGTATCATGGGAACGGTGATGAATCTGGAGGAGGACAACGTGGGAGCAGTGCTTCTGGGTCCGACCGACCAGATTAAGGAGGGGATGATTGTGAAGCGTACGAAGCACATTGCTTCCATCAACGTGGGAGAATCGATGCTGGGACGTGTAATCGACCCTCTGGGTGTGCCCTTGGACGGGCGCGGCGAAATTGGCGGAGAGCTGTGCGAGATGCCGCTGGAGCGTAAGGCACCGGGGGTTATCTTCCGTCAGCCGGTAACGGAACCGCTGCAGACGGGACTGAAGGCTATCGATGCCATGATTCCTATCGGCCGCGGACAGCGTGAGTTGATTATCGGTGACCGTCAGACAGGTAAGACGGCCATTGCCATCGATACCATCATCAACCAGCGTGCCAATTACGAGGCAGGAAATCCGGTGTACTGTATCTACGTGGCTATCGGTCAGAAAGGTTCTACCGTGGCCAGCATCGTGAGTGCACTGCGTGAGAAGGGTGCGATGGACTATACCATCGTGGTGGCTGCTACGGCTTCCGACCCGGCTGCCATGCAGTATTTCGCTCCGTTTGCAGGAGCTGCTATCGGTGAGTACTTCCGTGACACCGGCCGTCATGCACTGGTGGTGTACGATGACTTGTCAAAACAGGCTGTGGCCTACCGTGAAGTATCACTGATTCTGCGTCGTCCGTCAGGACGTGAGGCTTATCCGGGTGATATCTTCTACCTGCACTCTCGTCTGCTGGAACGTGCGGCGAAGATTATCAACCAGCAGGAAGTGGCCGAACAGATGAACGACCTGCCAGCCAGCCTGAAGGGCAAGGTAAAGGCCGGAGGTTCACTGACCGCCCTGCCGATTATCGAAACACAGGCCGGCGACGTGTCTGCCTATATTCCGACCAACGTGATTTCCATTACCGACGGTCAGATCTTCCTGGAAACTGACTTGTTCAACCAGGGATTCCGTCCGGCTATCAACGTGGGTATCTCCGTATCGCGTGTAGGTGGTAGCGCCCAGATAAAGAGTATGAAGAAAGTGGCCGGTACGCTGAAGATTGACCAGGCACAGTATCGTGAGCTGGAGGCCTTCTCGAAGTTCAGCAGCGACATGGACTCTGTGACTGCCATGGCCATCGACCGTGGACGTAAGAACAACCAGCTGCTGATTCAGCCGCAGTACTCACCGATGCCGGTAGGCGAACAGGTGGCTATTCTGTATTGTGGTACACACGGACTGATGCGCGACATTCCTATTTCGAAGGTACGTGCCTTCCAGGATGCGTTCTTGACTTACCTGCGTGCCAACCATCAGAAAGATGTGCTCGACGTGCTGGCTTCCGGAAAGATTACCGACGAAATTACGTCGCTCATTGAAAAAGTGGCCGCAGACGCAGCCGGACAATTTAAAGCATAAATCCCATGGCATCACTGAAAGAAGTTAAAGGAAGAATCAACTCAATCCACGGCACGCTGAAGATTACTTCGGCGATGAAGATGGTGGCGTCTTCCAAGCTGCACAAGGCGCAGGAGGCCATTGAAAATATGCTTCCCTACGAACGCCGGTTGCACCGCATGCTCAGTAATTTCCTGGGCGCGGAGCTGAGCGTGGAATCGCCTTTTGCAGTGAAACGTGAAGTGAAGAAAGTGGCCGTGGTGGTGTTTGCTTCGAACAGCAGTCTGTGCGGCGGATTCAATGCCAATGTCATCCGTCACCTGAACGAGGTGGTGGCAGAGTATGAGCCGAAGGTGGGCCGTGAGAACATCCTGATTTATCCGGTGGGCCGTAAGGTGGCCGATGCGGTGAAGAAGATGGAGGGACTGACGGCGGCCGGCGATTATCAGCACATGAGCGGAAAACCGAACTATCAGGAGGCAGCTGACCTGGCTGCCGAGCTGATGACACGGTTTGCCAGCGGTGAGATTCAGCAGGTGGAGCTGCTCTACAACCACTTCAAGTCGACCTCTTCGCAGGTATTGACGCGGGAAACTTACTTGCCGCTCGACCTGAGTGCCGGTCATGCGGACGAGAAGGGAGAGGAGCAGGAAACCATGCAGGCCGATTACCTCATCGAGCCGTCGCCTGAACAGGTGATGGAGGAGCTGCTGCCCAAGGTGCTCCGCATGAAGATGTACACCGTGCTGCTTGACTCCACGGCTTCGGAACATGCCGCGCGCACCATGGCTATGCAGATTGCCACGGACAATGCAAACGACCTGATTCAGGAACTGACCTTGATTTACAACAAGAGCCGCCAGCAGGCGATTACCAACGAGTTGCTGGACATCGTGGGCGGCAGCATGAGCTGACCCCACGGGCGGAACTCTTGTGTTCATTGCATAAAAAAACGTATCGCTGTCTCACGGCAGGATACGTTTTTTTTTGAACGAATAAACTAAAAAATTAATTATCTTAAAAAAGAAAACATGAAATTCTTTGGTGATTTATTTCTATAACAAACAGATTTCGTGTTTTGTTCGCTTTATCTGTCGGTTTTTCTTACTGATTTTTTTAATAACTATAGAAGCATACTGCCGCACCGTCGAGCAGGCATTCCATTCGTCCTTCTCCCAGGCGGATATTGTCCATGTAGGAGTAGTCGCCTCCGCCGTAGTTCAACCGGATGCTGGTGTAGAAAGCATCGTACCAGTCCCACGTGAAGGTGTAGGTATATTCTTCCCAACGTCCGTGAGCATCCTGAATGCGGATAAAGTCTTCACCGGTTCCGTTGGTATAGAAGCGCAGCACCTGAAAGTGATGCAAGCCGTAGTCGTCGTACCAGTCGTCCTGCCAGTCGTAGCTGCAGAGATACGCTGTGCGTTCACGATATTCCAGGGTGTTGTTTCCCAGTTCCATTTCCACGTTACACGACGGGAAGGCGAGTGTCAGTGCGACCAGCATCGCCATATATATGAATTTTCTTACCCTTGTTCTCATAACTCTTTGTGTGTTTGTTTTCCTCTATGTGACAAAGGTATCCGAAAAAAATCATACAAACAAATGGTTTTTCCTATTCCTGTGGGGGAATTTCCCTATCGGAGGTAGGGATTGGCGCATAAAAAAGCCCTGCAGCCGGTGGAAAAGTTTCCGGTGCAGGGCGCTATGGAGATGTATTATTGTGCCTGGTCAGGCTTTCTGAAGCAGGACAGCCAGCGCATCGCGCCAGTCTTCGCCGTTATGCGGGCAGTAGGTCTGGAAACCCAGTTCGTGGGCTGCCTTTACATTGCCGGCCCCGTCGTCAATGAAGAGCGATTCTGACGGAAGAATGTCGGCATCGGCTATCAGGAAGTCGAAAATCTGCCGGTCGGGCTTGGTCACTCCAATCTGGTAGGAGAGGTACAGCTTGTCAAAATAGTCGGTGAGCGGTTTCCCCTTTGAGGAGAATGCCGGACTGCAGGCCCAGTCCATCACGTAAGGATTGGTGTTGCTCAGCACGAAGAGCTTGTAGCGTTTGCGCAGCTCCTTCAGGCAGTCGAGCAGGCGTTCGTCCAGTCCGGTGAAATAGCCCAGCCATGCCTGGCGCGTCTCCTCCCAGCTGGGTGTGCGTCCGCCGCACAATTGTCCCAGTTTTTCCTGGAACTCATCGGGGGTAATTTTTCCTTCTTCCAGTTCCTGGAAAATTCCCGTCTGGTGATATTTGTCCAGGCGCTGGTCGGCATCAGCCACTCCTAACTGGCGGAACGCTTCCACCGCCTGTTCGCGGCTGATAGGGGCGATGACCCCTCCGAAATCAAAAATCAGGTTTTTTATCATATATTGTTTTTATTTTCTCAGCATCAGGTTCTTGAACGGGGCAGGATAGGGAGTCTCGAATTCCATCCGTTCGCCCGTAAGCGGGTGGTAGAAGCACAGCTTGAAGGCGTGGAGTGCCAGACGTCCGAGCGGGTCGGTTTCGCAGCCGTAACGTGCATCGCCCACCACCGGATGACCGAGCGACTGCATGTGTACGCGAATCTGGTTCTTGCGTCCCGTTTCCAGTTGCAGCTCCATGAGCGAATAGCCGTTGGCCCGCTTGATGGTGCGGTAGTGCGTGATGGAGAGCTTGCCTCCGTCGTCTACCGGCGAGGAGCTGACGTACAGCTTGCGGTCGGTGAGCCAGGAGCGTACGGTGCCCTGGCCTTTCTCCATGTCGCCCATGACGATGGACACGTAGCGGCGGTCGTACACGATGTCGTGCCAGTTGTCGCGGAGCGTGTGCTGCGTCTTCTCATCCTTGGCATACATCATGATGCCCGAGGTTTCGCGGTCCAGACGGTGCACCACGAAGATGCGGTTGCTGCGGTGCGTGCGCTTCACGTACTCATTCAGAATGTGCTGTGCGGTACGCTCCTTCTGGTGGTCGGTAGCTACGGATAGCAGTCCTTCCTTCTTCTCCACCACGATGAGATAGGCATCCTCGTAGAGAATCTTCAGCATGGGGTGGCGGAACTCGTGTTTGTTCTTTTCACGGCTCACCTGCACCTTCATGCCCGGCTTCAGGGGAAAGTTGTACTGCGTCTGGATGTTGTTGTCCACCAGCACCACGCGGTTGGCCAGCAAGGCTTTTACGCGCGTGCGGCTGATGCCGTCCATCTTCTTCATAAGGAACTCCATCAGTTCCGCCGGTTCATTGACCGGATAGATTGTATATTTGGCTGCGGCACGCGGGATAGGGCGTCGGCCGTTGTTGCCAGAGTTGTTTCTTGCCACTTTGTTGCGTCAGTTAAAAGTTAGAAGATAGGGGAGAGTGTTTAGCGTCTTTCCAGTTGCACGACATTTTCCACGTGATGCGTGTGAGGGAACATGTCGACAGGCTGTACGGCAGTCACCTTGTACTTGCCGTCGAGCAGCTGGAGGTCGCGTGCCTGTGTGGCCGGGTTGCAGCTCACGTAGACGATGCGTTTCGGCTCGGCAGCCAGAATCACGTCGATCACGTCATTGTGCATACCTGCGCGGGGAGGGTCGGTGATGATGACATCCGGACGTCCGTGTTCCGCAATGAAGTCGTTGGTAAGGATGTCCTTCATGTCGCCCGCATAGAACAGCGTGTTGTCGATGCCGTTCAGGGCCGAGTTCACCTTGGCATCCTCGATGGCTTCGGGCACATATTCGATGCCCACCACCTTGCGTGCCTGGCGTGCCACGAAGTTGGCGATGGTACCTGTACCCGTGTAGAGGTCGTACACCAGCTCGTTGCCCGTAAGTTCAGCAAACTCACGTGCCACCTTATATAAATTATAGGCCTGTTCAGAGTTCGTCTGATAGAACGATTTCGGTCCCACCTTGAAGCGCAGTCCCTCCATCTCCTCGAAGATGTGGTCGTTGCCCTTGAACACCTCCACGTCGAGGTCGCCGATGGTGTCGTTACACTTGTTGTTGATGACATACATGAGCGAAGTAATCTGCGGGAAGCTGTCGGCCATGAACTGCAGAATTTCTTCCATCTTGCGGCGGCCTTCGTCGTCGGTCACCTTGCACTGCAGCACCACCATCAGTTCGCCCGTAGACGAGGTACGGATCATGATGTTACGAAGAAGTCCTTCCTGCGTGCGCAAGTCGAAGAACGGGAAGTTGTGCGCGTAGGCATAGTCGCGTACGGCATTGCGGATCTGGTTGGAAATGTCGTCCTGCAACCAGCACTTGTCGATGGCCAGCACTTTGTCGAACGCCCCCGGAATATGGAATCCCACGGCATTCATCTGGTCGTACTTCACATCCTGCTTCACCTCCTCTTCCGTAAGCCAGCGCTTGTTGGAGAATGTAAACTCCAACTTGTTACGGTAAAAGCGGGTCTTTTCCGAGCCTAAGATAGGACGGAATTCCGGCAGTTCCACCTTCCCGATGCGGGTGAGGTTGTCGAACACTTGTTTCTGCTTGTACTTGAGCTGTTCCTCGTAAGAAAGACATTGCCATTTGCATCCTCCGCACACTCCGAAGTGACTGCAGAACGGCTCCGTGCGCAGGGGTGATTTCTCATGGAACTTTACCGCCACCGCTTCGGCGTAATGGTTCTTCTTGCGCTTCACCTGTAAATCGACTACGTCGCCCGGCACTACATACGGGACAAATATTACCAACTCGTTCACTTTAGCCACGGCTTTTCCTTCTGCGGCTACGTCTGTTATCGTTACCTTCTCCAGTAAAGGCAGTTCTTTTTTCTTTCTTGCCACGTTCTTTTCAATAAAACCAATTTGGGAGCAAATTTATACATTTTTCCTGATATTCTTCCATGTTTTTCGAAGAAGTTCATTTTGCAAACTCTATGTTGCAAAATATATCGAAAAATATCTTCACAAAATTTGGGATTCAATAAAATATATATAGATTTGCCAGCGGTTGACCAACGAAAAACATTATTGAACCTTATCAAATATAAGAAAACATGGAAAAGAAAAGAGTCTATACTTTTGGAAACGGACAAGCTGAAGGAAAAGCTGACATGAGAAATCTTCTGGGTGGCAAGGGCGCGAACCTGGCCGAGATGAACCTGATCGGGGTGCCTGTACCTCCCGGATTCACCATAACAACCGAAGTCTGCAACGAATATTTTGAAAAAGGAAAAGACGCAGTGGTTGCGCTGCTGAAAGACGATGTGGAAAAATCCATCAAGGGAGTAGAAACCCTGATGAAGTCGAAGTTCGGTGATGTGGAAAATCCGTTGCTTGTTTCCGTACGTTCGGGGGCCAGAGCGTCCATGCCGGGGATGATGGACACCATTCTGAACCTGGGTCTGAACGATGAAGTAGTAGAAGGACTGGCTCGCAAAACCAACAACCCTCGCTTTGCGTGGGACTCTTACCGCCGCTTCGTACAGATGTACGGCGACGTGGTATTAGGCATGAAACCCGTGAACAAAGAAGACATCGACCCGTTTGAATCCATCATTGAAGAAGTGAAGAAGGCTAAGGGCGTACGTCTGGACAACGAACTCGACGTGGACGACCTGAAGACCCTGGTAGTCCGCTTCAAGGAAGCTGTGAAGAAACAGACCGGACAGGAATTCCCGTCATCTGCCTACGAACAGTTGTGGGGCGCCATCTGTGCCGTATTCGATTCATGGATGAACGAACGCGCCATCCTTTACCGTAAGATGGAAGGTATTCCGGCAGAGTGGGGAACAGCCGTGAACGTACAGGCCATGGTATTCGGTAACATGGGTGAGACTTCGGCTACGGGTGTATGCTTCTCACGCGACGCCGCTACCGGTGAAGACCTGTTCAATGGTGAATACCTGATCAATGCGCAGGGTGAAGACGTAGTAGCCGGTATCCGTACTCCGCAGCAGATTACCAAGATCGGTTCTCAGCGCTGGGCCGAACTGCAGGGTATCTCGGAAGCAGAACGTGTGGCCAAATATCCTTCTATGGAAGAAGCCATGCCGAAGATTTACAAGGAACTCGATGAACTCCAGACCAAACTGGAAAATCACTATCACGATATGCAGGATATGGAATTTACCGTGCAGGAAGGTAAACTCTGGTTCCTCCAGACCCGTAACGGTAAGCGTACAGGTGCCGCTATGGTGCGCATCGCCATGGAAATGCTGCATCAGGGCATGATTGACGAAAAGACCGCTTTGATGCGCTGCGAACCCAACAAGCTGGACGAGTTGCTGCATCCGGTATTCGACAAGGAAGAACTGGGACGTGCCCGCGTGCTGACACGTGGTTTGCCGGCTTCTCCGGGTGCTGCCTGCGGACGTATCGTCTTCTTCGCCGAAGATGCTGCTGAGTGGCATACCAACGGCCATCGCGTGGTACTGGTACGTATTGAAACTTCTCCGGAAGACCTGGCTGGTATGCAGGCTGCCGAAGGTATCCTGACCGCCCGTGGAGGTATGACTTCACACGCTGCCGTAGTAGCTCGCGGAATGGGTAAGTGCTGTGTATCAGGTGCCGGAGCCATCAACGTAGACTACAAGACCCGTACGGTAGAAATTGACGGAGTCGTACTGAAAGAAGGTGATTACATTTCTATCAACGGAACCAAGGGATATGTATATGCCGGAGAAATTCCGACTCAGCCGGCCAAACTGTCGGGTAACTTTGCCGAACTGATGGAACTCTGCGACAAATATGCCCGCCTGAAAGTTCGTACCAATGCTGATACGCCGCGCAACGCACAGGATGCCCGTGGCTTCGGTGCCGTAGGTATCGGTCTGTGCCGTACGGAACACATGTTCTTCGACGACGAAAAGATTGTAGCTATGCGTGAAATGATTCTGGCTAAGGACGTGGAAGGCCGCAAGAAAGCCCTCGACAAACTGTTGCCTTACCAGAAAGCCGACTTCAAGGAAATCTTCAAGACCATGGACGGACTGCCTGTCAACGTACGTCTGCTCGACCCGCCGTTGCATGAATTCGTACCGCACGATTTGAAAGGTCAGGAAGAAATGGCACAGGCCATGGGTGTGACCGTAGAATATATCCGCCAGCGCGTGGAAAGTCTGTGCGAACACAACCCGATGCTGGGTCACCGTGGTTGTCGTCTGGGAAATACGTATCCGGAAATTACTGAAATGCAGACTCGCGCCATCCTGGGTGCTGCCTGTGAACTGAAGAAGGAAGGCTACGACCCGCATCCTGAAATCATGGTGCCGCTGATTGGTATCCTGTATGAATTCGAAGCACAGGAAAAGGTGATCCGTGAAACTGCTGCCAAACTGTTCAAGGAAGAAGGCGTGGAAATTCCGTTCAAGGTGGGAACCATGATTGAAGTGCCGCGTGCCGCCCTGACTGCCGACCGCATCGCTTCACATGCCGAATACTTCTCATTCGGTACGAACGACCTGACTCAGATGACCTTCGGTTACTCTCGTGACGATATCGCTTCCTTCTTGCCGGTTTACCTGGAAAAGAAGATCCTGAAGGTAGACCCGTTCCAGGTACTCGACCAGAACGGTGTGGGCCAGCTTATCAAGATGGCGGTAGCCAAAGGCCGTTCCGTACGTCCGGAACTGAAATGCGGTATTTGCGGTGAACACGGTGGTGAACCGATGTCCGTGAAGTTCTGCCACAAGGTAGGTCTGGATTACGTGAGCTGCTCACCGTTCCGCGTGCCTATCGCAAGACTGGCTGCGGCGCAGGCTGTGATTGAAGAAAGTTTGTAAGCCTTAACGGCTTGTTGATATAGGACTCAGGCTGTAACTTTCCCGCGAGGAGCGGGGGAGTTACAGCCTGAGGTGTTTTTAGGAGGAGGCGAGATTGCGCTTTATTCAGCTGCTTTAAAGTTGAATACTGGTTTGATGATGGTTTCGATGGTTACTGTATCCTGAATATTCTGTATGATTTCATCTTTCGGCTTGTATACCATCGGTGCCTCATCTTTGGTAGCTTCTGTTATAGTTTCACTGTACACTTCCGTCATTGATTTTTTGAAATCCTCCAGACTTATCTTTTTAAATGCCTGACTACGGCCCATAATTCTTCCGGCACCATGAGGAGCTGAACAATTCCAATCTTCATTACCTTTCCCGATACAGATCAAAGAACCGTCACGCATGTTCAACGGTATGATACATTTTTCGCCCGATCTGGCTGAAATAGCACCTTTGCGAATAATATTGTCACTACCAATATAATTATGAACTGTCTCAAAACTTTCATGAAGCTTTTCTGCTATAATAATACCTTGCTTCATCATATAATCCATAATCAGATTTACAATCAATTTACGGTTTATCTGTGCCCAACTCTGGCAGATAAGCATATCATGCAGATAGTCTTCCCGAAACTGACCTTTCAAATAACATAAATCCTGTGGAATGTTCAGCTTGCAGGTCTTAAATGAGTTGTGAAGATTTCTGATTACATCCTGTAATTCATTTTTTCGTCCGTCCTGTTTGTATTCTGCAATGATACGATTCTTTTCTTCCATCAGTTTATCCCATCCTGACTGACATTTTATGGCCAGTTTCTGGTAAATATCTGCTACCTGCTTTCCTAAATTACGACTTCCGGTATGTACGACAAGGTAATAGAGACCGGATTCATTTCTGTCAAGTTCTATAAAATGATTTCCACCACCAAGTGAACCAATAGATTTATATAACCTGCGAACTTCCTTCAGTTCACGATAACAGTGTAATTGCAATATCAGTTGTTTGGCATTCTGATACAGAACTGAATATTTTTGTGGCAATGGCAGATAGTTTTCATCCCTAAAGTCACGTCCAGAAGGAATAGCACGGAGGATATATTCATTCAAAGCATGGAAGTCGATAGAAGTGTTGCAGGAGAACGGTTGAACCAGCATACCACAGCCTATATCTACTCCCACGATATTAGGAATCACCTTGTCGCCCAAGTTTCCCGTAAAACCTATCACGCATCCTGCTCCAGCATGAACATCCGGCATAATGCGAATCTTGCAATCACTGAATACGTCTATGGACAGCAACTGCCTGATTTGTTGAAGAGCCGTATCTTCTATATTGTCTGTGAATATCTTCACATCATATCCATTTATCGTCTTCATAAGATTATCTTTAATTACATTTGGTGAATATATCGATTCTGAAGATGTTTTTCTCCATATCCGGGTCATGAATCATCGTCCATTTTGTCAGAGTGTCTTTTGTCAGTTTATTCATAATATCATCAGATACTATCATATCCAGGAATTTGCGAACTATATTCTCATCGGTTTCTTTATTATAATGAATTGCCACAATCAAATTGGATATATCATTTAAAGTGTGATATTTCGTTGGAAGATTTTTCAGCAGATCACTCAATTCCGCATCCAGATAATCAATATTTCCAGACAATGTAAAGTAATCTATAAACTTTGTATCAGAGTAGTATCTCAAGAAACTTCTTAAATCATTATAATCGAAACTTATAAGACTGTGTTGTACTATCAGATTTATAAATGAATTTATAAAACTCATTACTTTTTTGTCGGCTTCTTCATATAAATTTGGAATAGTGTTGCAAGGCATAACATCATAGTCCACAATAAAAATCCCGTCAGCTAATTTTTCTATTTCATCAAGAAGCCGTAAAGCATTTTCCCTTTTCTCCAATCCCTCGGAGGAGTGAGGCAATGTGACAACAAGTAATTTTACCTTTATTTGCATGTCAACGGCTTTCTGAAGAAAAGTTTTTATACAGCCTTCTCCTGTACCTCCGCCAAGGCATACTATAAAGCAGGACAGTATTTTATCGGTAATAAATTTCTCCAGGCTTGGTAATATTTTCTGACACTCTGATTCTGCAAGACTTCTGTCCTTTCCACTGCCTAATCCATCTGCTCCTATCAGATATTTATGCGGTAATGACAGCTCCTCCATTTCTTTTCTGTTCATACCAAACACACTTAACTCTGTATCCGGTAACTCACAAGCCTGCATTTTGTTCACTGTCCTGCCAGCTCCACCCCCAATACCAATTATTGAAACAGATGATTTTTTTAATTGAAAATCAAATGGGAATTCTAAATTATTATCCTCCATATATACTTTTCTTTATTATATCATACACAATAAATATCCTTCTTCTTAAAATAAAATAAACTGGTAATAACATAAATACCAGAAATGCCAATACATAGACAACAGTGCGTTGAAATACTGTGAATCCAGAAATATCTGGATGTGACAATATACTGCGTAAAGGTTTCATTATTTTAATATTTAAACTATCAGGTCGGGAACAGAAACATCCATTCGGCATCCGTTTGTGATGCCAAGACAAAGACAAGGACAAAAGCAAAGTCAAAGACCGGGTAACATTCAAACCTCATATCGTTTATATTACCCGTCGTGTTTTAAGTTAAACATGTCTCAAACTAATCCTCATAAATAATGACTGATGATACTGTTCCCGTAAAGAAAGAATCGATATACTTTATGACATCAGCTTCTTCCAACCTGATTTATTCTTCCAATAAGGATAACTTCTCGTATGTAGTCTGAAGTGCATCTGGAATGATAATCTTCAGTTTGGATATACGATCAGATTCCTTTATCTGCCACTCTTTATATTGGGTAAATATCCGTTTGTACTGCAATGAAGCTTTTTCCAGTTCAGACTTATATTTCTGTTGCGATTCCAGATTCAACCGGTCGGACTCCCTTTTCAATGCAAACTTGATACGGTTCAGTTCACGCTCATTCTGTCTGTGTATCTTTTGTAGTTCAAAGAAGACCTCTTCCACCTTCTCTTGGCTTACCGAAGCTGTATGGGAGTAAATCAAGGTATCCTTTCCTGTTCCGTCTGCCGTATAAGGTTTCATCGTCTTGGTTAAAAGTTCTTCTCTGGCATCCGAAAACTTTCCTCCGGGATGGATATATTTTCCTATGGTTGCGGCTATAGCTTCAAGTGTAAAATAACAGTTTCGTTCTTTTACATTCATTTCAGCAATAAGGTCTTCCGCACGTATTTCTTTCGGAAGTTCTGTCTTTTCAATAACAGGATATCCGAATGACTGACACCATTCATCAAAGGAGCATCTGTTTATTTGCTGTATCTCCCTTTCCTTGGCTTTTATGGCTTCACGCATCCAGGCACAAAAAGCATTCATTTCTGCAATTTCTTCAAGCAGACCCTTAACTTCAGATAAACTCTTCTCATCATAACCCAGACTGACTGTCTTCCCGCTTTCGCAGAGTGAGCCTACAATATCCACCTTGGTAGTAATGAAACTCATATTCTTCAGTTTTGTTTCATTACCCAAAATTGTTTCCTGCGCAAGGTCAGCTAAATGGGATGCAGAAGTTGAAGTCAGCCCCTTTTCCGAAAAGAAGACCTCATTTACTTTCTCCATAAATATTAATCCAATTTCTTAAATTCAAAATCGTTTTTACTGCAACATGCTTTCTGATAATCAAATCCATACAGGCGCATGTATGCGTCCTTAATTTCCTTGGCACCGTTATAGAACGGATCGGTAGTGTGCTGTTGTGTAGTAACTGTTACTTCCATTTCAGGTGTCAGTACTGTTCCATTTGTTTTCTTTACTCTCTTTGGAGTTACTCTAAATACTTTTGACATAATGTTTTCATTTTAAAGGTTTACAATAAAAATTCCCTCAAAACCCACCCTCGTTTCTACATAACCGATATATGGTAATACTGTTGTGCTGCCATATTCAAGGCTGTGCTACATGCTCATGTACGCAATGCTGGAAATGCCCGATAAAATAATTTGCTTGTGTTCCCAAGCTATAAGTTTTCAGATTTTTCCAGACAGATTGGAGAAATATCGCCTTTATGCGAAACTACCTCAATTTATTCCCCTTACCTTCTCTCATCCTTTATATGTGATCAATACACGGTAATGATAGTAGCTATGAACTGCTATTGATAAATACTTGACTATGCAAGGCTATAAGATATGCACTTGTGAATGATACAAGAAGTACACGAAAAAACGACTCGCCTATATCCTCAGCTATAAAAAATTTAATCTTATCAGATGATAAAGCCGTATTGCCTTCATATAAGAATTACACCAAATGGTTTTATAGTAAATCTACTGTTCAGTTGATACTCTGAATCAAGTTGTCCAGCTCCCTAAGTTGCTTGCAATAAGAATCGGTATCTTTACGCAAATTCGCTACATCGACTGTTCTGATGTATCTGATTTCATTTCGTCCGTACCTAGTTTCAGTTTCTGTAACATGTTTAAGCACTTCACGCATTAGTGAAACCCGTGCTGAAAGAGAATCACGTTTGGCAAGCATCCTAGTCAAATTTTCTCCATTATGCATAATCTGCATATTGGTATAGTTTATTTGATAGACCAGCTTCTCCTGCTTTTCAAGGCAGGAATCCAGTTCCAAAAACAGTGTTTCTACATCCTCCGCAGGAGTATCGCCCTCCTGAACCTTGGCACTGTCCTTCAATCTACCTTTAAGTTGGCTGATTCTTCTTTGTAAATCAGCCCTGTTGCTAAGTGCTTCTGCTAATTTCATAACGTTGATATTTTAATTTGACAATACAAAGTTGTTACTCTATATATGCCAAATCAAGGCATTGAAGAAATATTATTTTTAATGCCTCAGTTTGGCATATGTACTATCTAATTTTGCAGCAGATTTGATAAATCTAAAGAATATGGATAGTAAAATGAGCATAACCAATCAAATGAATATAAGAGAATCATTCTCTTTTGAAAGGCGAGTAACAGAATTTCTCTCCGTTGATGAATTACTATGTTTGCAACTACAGGGATATTCCTGTAAAGATATATTGCAGAATGCACATTTGAAAGACTATATTATTACAGGATCTCAATTATATCTTAAAAAAGCCAGATTGATTATAGAAAAACAAACTATAGCCGGAATCTCCACAATTCCTGTTTATGACAATAGATATCCACCTAAACTTATAGAAAGTCTGAAAGAAGATGCTCCATTACTTCTTCATGTCTTGGGTGATTTAAATATCACCAATGCGATAGACAGTGTAGCTGTTATCGGGTCGCGCAAAGCTGACAAAAAAGGGGAAAATGCATCATATCATATAGCTAACAAGCTATCAATTAGTGGTCATATAATTGTAAGCGGACTGGCTTTAGGATGTGACACGGCTGCCCACAGAGGATGCTTGGATGCCGGTGGTAAGACAATTGCTGTTGTTGCTTCCGGATTAGACATTACATATCCTAAAGAAAACAGAAAATTACAGGACGATATAGTAAATAACGGAGGTTTACTCGTTTCAGAACACCCCTTTGGAGTGAAAGCAAACCCTACAAGACTGGTATCACGGTGCCGGATTCAGGTTGGGCTTTCCAAAAGCGTTATTGTCGCAGAATCTTCTTTCAAAAGTGGAACCATGCATGCCGTTCATTTTGCTCAAAAATATTTGGGGAATAATATATATGCGGTAGAATATGATAAATACGATGACAACAACTTAGGAAATAAGTATCTGATTGAACAAGGTATAGCAGAACCTATAACAATTGAATAATACTACTTAATAATAATTTGAACTATGACAGTAAAGGAACTTATAATGAGCGTCACTTTTGAAGATTTATTACCAATCTTAAAAGAATCTGACGATAGCGCTGAATCGGTACCATGCGTAGCACTGTAATCGGTACCATTGTA